>Ga0075352_1000001_pt1 | contig 53450 bp, 56 predicted proteins | sample Sandmound_TuleA__FD_120092 | JGI IMG/M metagenome (GOLD analysis project Ga0075352, IMG submission 120092) | Natural and restored wetland microbial communities from the San Francisco Bay, California, USA, that impact long-term carbon... | ecosystem: Environmental > Terrestrial > Soil > Wetlands ...
GAAGGCGGCGCCGTTCATCGACGCGCCGTTCCTGTTCCGCGATCTCGATCACTGGAACAAGGTGCTCGACGCCGACACGCTGAAGCCGATCGCCGACGAGGTCTATGCGAAGGGCGACGTGATGTTGATCGGCTTCGCGGGCGGCGGCACGCGCAACATCTTCGCCAACAAGCCGGTGCACAACCTCGCCGAGATGAAGGGTCTCAAGGTGCGCGTGCAGGGCGCGCCGATCTGGAGCAAGACCTTCCAGGCCGCGGGCATGGCGCCGACCGTGATCGCCTATAACGAGGTGTACAACGCCATCCAGAACGGCGTCATCCAGGCGGGCGAGAACGAGGCCGCGGGCGTCGAGTCGATGAAGTTCTACGAGGTCGGCCCCAACCTCAACATGACGCAGCACGCCATCACCATCCGGCCGCTGTGCTTCTCGGTGAAGACCTTCAAGAAGCTCGACAAGAACATGCAGGCCGCGGTGCTGAAGGCGGGCAAGGAAGCCGGCGCCTACGGCCGCAAGGTCGAATCCTCGGAGGACGAGTCCAAGCTGGTGGCGCTCGAGAAAGCCGGCAAGCTCAAGCGCATCCCCTTCGCCGACCGCGCGAAGATGAAGAGGCTGGTCGACCCGGTCATGGCCGAGTACGCCAAGGAGATCGGCGCCGAGAAGCTGCTGGCGAAGATCAACAGCATCAAGTAACGGCGAAAGGGCAAAGCGGCGGCACCTGCAGGCGCCGCCGTTTTTTCGTGCTGAGAAAGATCATTTCCGGGTATAGCCGCCTGCTGCGCTGGCTGCTTGCGGTCGCGGTCGGCATCCTCATCTTCCCCGTCTCGCTGCAGATCTTCTCGCGCTATACCGAGCTCATCCCGAGCTACATCTGGACCGAGGAAATGGCGCGCTTCCTCTTCGTCTGGATGATCATGATCGGCGCGATGCTCGGCATCCACGAGGGCCGGCATTTCGAGGTCGACGTCTGGCCGCGCCTCTCGCCGCGGCCGCAGGCGGCGCTGCGGCTGTTCAGCAACCTCGCGGTGCTGGTCTTCGCGCTGGTGTTCGTCTGGGCCGGCATCGAATTCACGCAGTTCGCCTGGAACCGCATCTCCGAGCTCGCCGAGCTGCCGCTGTGGCTGATTCATATCGCCTGGCCGATTACCGGCCTGAGCTGGCTCGTCTTCACGGGCGAGCAGGTCTGGGACAACCTGCGCACGCTCGTCACCGGCCGCGTGCCGGCGGACATGGACGAGGCGCCCGACGCCGGCGCCAGCGGAGGCAGCGCGGTATGACGGGCGCCGCGCTTTCGCCCGCCGCAGCGACCTGGATCCTGTTCGGCGTCTTCTTCACCCTGATGCTGCTGCGCGTGCCGGTGGCGGTCGCGCTCGGCCTCGCCTGCCTGCCGATCCTGATCATCGAGCCGCGGCTCGACTCGATGCAGCTGGTGCAGGAGACCTTCAACGCCTACAACTCGTTCATCCTGCTCGCGGTGCCGTTCTTCCTGCTCGCCGCCAACCTGATGAACGTCGGCGGCATCACCGATCGCCTGGTGCGCTTCTCGCGCGCGATGGTCGGGCATTTCCCGGGCGGGCTGGCGCAGGTGAACGTGGTGCTGTCGATCTTCTTCGCCGGCATCTCCGGCTCCTCCACCGCAGACGCCGCCAGCCAGTCGAAGATCTTCATCGAAGCGCAGCGCAAGGAAGGCTACGACGACGGTTTTTCGGTCGCCATCACCGCGGTGTCGGCAGTGCTCGCGGTCATCATTCCGCCGTCGATCCTGATGATCGTCTGGGGCGGGGTGCTGACCACGTCGATCGGCGCGCTGTTCCTCGCCGGCATCATTCCCGGCCTCCTGATCGGCTTCGTGCAGATGGCCACGGTCCACGCCTACGCCAAGCTGCGCAAGTATCCGACCTATCCGCGCGCCACCTGGCGGGAATTCTTCTCGTCGGCAGCGGTGTCCGTGCCGGCGCTGCTGATGCCGATCATCATCATCGGCGGCAAAGGCTGGTTCACCGCCACCGAATCCGCGGGCATCGCGGTCCTCTACGCGATCATCCTCTGCGCCTTCTTCTACCGCGAGCTTTCCTTCCGGGGTTTCTACGAGGCGCTGCTCGACACCGGCCGGCTGGCCGCGGTGGCGCTGTTCTGCGTCGGCACGGCGAGCGCGTTCGGCTGGCTGCTCGCCTACTACCAGATCCCGAAAGCCATCCTCGCCGGCGTCTCGGCCTGGCACCTCGGCCTGTACGGCACCGGTTTCTTCATCGCCTTCGTTTTCCTGGTGGTCGGCTGCTTCCTCGATGCGATTCCCGCGATCATCATCGTCGGCACGATCCTGCAGCCGCTCGCGGAGGGGGTGCACATGCACCCGGTGCATTTCGCCATGATCGGCATCGTCTCGCTCGCCTTCGGCCTGGTGACGCCGCCCTACGGGCTGTGCCTGATGATCTCCTGCTCGGTGGCCGGCATCCGCATGATCGACGCGCTCAAGGATACGGTGATCATGCTGCTGCCGATGCTCGGCGTGCTGGCGCTGGTCATCCTCTGGCCCGACGTGGTCCTCTTCCTGCCGAAGATCGTCTCGCCAGAATTCCTGAAGTGAGATGAAGCTCGGGTTTTTCACCATGCCGCTGCACCCGGTCGGCCGGGACTGGCGCCAGACCCTCGCCGAGGACCGCGAGGCGATCCTGCTCGCCGAGCAGCTCGGCTTCGAGGAAGCGTTCATCGGCGAGCACCTCACCGACCTCGCCGAGACCATCACTTCCTGCCTGATCTTCATCGCTTCACTGGCTCGCGACACGACTACGATCAAGCTGGGAAGCGGGACCGTGAACCTCGCCAATCGGCACCCGGCGGCGACCGCCGCGGAGATCGCGATGGTCGACACGCTGCTCGAAGGCCGCTTCATCCTAGGCGTCGGCCCGGGCGGCCTGCCTTCCGACGCAGAGATCATGCAAAGCATGGACGAGGACCGGAACGCGCTTTTCGTCGAAGCGATGGAGCACATGATCGCCTTGTGGACGAAGGAGCCGCCGTACCGCCTCGAGGGCCGGAAATGGCGCCTGACGACCGAGCGCACCTGGACCCCGGACCTCGGCATGGGAGGGATGCTCAAGCCCTTCCAGAAGCCGCACCCGCCGATCGTCGTGACGGCGATCCTGCCGGATTCGAACGGCATCGCCGCCGCGGCGGCGCGCGGCTGGGCGCCGATCTCGGCGAACTTCGTGCAGCCCTGGGTGGTGAAGACGCACTGGCCGAAGTACGTCGAGGGTTGCGCGCGTGCCGGACGCGAGGCGCGCGGCGAGGACTGGCGCGTGGCGAAGAGCATCTTCGTCGCCGACGACGAGGCGACGGTGCGCCGCATGACGCGCGATCCCGGAAACCCCTTCGCCTACTACTTCCGCAACCTGCAGCGCAAGGCGCAAAAGATCCGCGGCAACGCCCTCTTCAAGCACCAGAGCGCCGTGCCCGACGAAGCCGTGACCGACGACTATCTCGTCTCGCAGCTGCTCATCAGCGGCACGGTGAACGAGGTGACCGACAAGCTGCATGCGTTTCGCGAGCAGATCGGCCCGTTCGGGCGGCTGCTCTACTGCGGCCACGACTGGGCCGACCCGAAGGCCATGCGCCGCTCCATGGAGCTCATGGCTGAAAAAGTTCTTCCCCGACTATAGGATTCCCCCATGCGCGGCGCCGTCTTCCTCGGCAACCGGAAAGTAGAAATCCGCAACTTCCCCGATCCGGCGCCCGGCCCGGGCGAAGTGGTGATCGAGATGAAGGCCTCCGGCCTGTGCGGCTCGGACCTCAAGTTCTATCGCTCGGCGCCGGGCGAGGCTCAGAAGTCGCTCGGCTTCAGCGCCGACGCCGAACCCTTCATCGGCGGCCACGAGCCCTGCGGAGTCGTTGCCGCGCGCGGCCCCGGCGTGTCCGAGAAGGAAGCGCCGGTCGGCCAGCGCGTGATGGATCACCACTACGCCGGCTGCGGCGTGTGCAAGCATTGCCGCGTCGGCTGGTCGCAGCTCTGCAAGGCCGGCATCACCGTCTACGGCGTCACCGCGCACGGCGGCCACGCGCAATACCTCAAGGTCCCGGCGCGCACGCTGGTGCCGCTGCCCGAGGAGCTGTCCTTCGTCGAGGGCGCCGCGGTGTCGTGCGGCACCGGCACGGCCTACGGCGCGTTGCGACGAATGAACGCCGTCGGCGGCTCGACGCTCGCGGTCTTCGGCCAGGGACCGGTCGGGATCAGCGCTACGCTCCTGGGCGCGAAGATGGGGATGCGCGTGATCGCGGTCGAGAAGAACGCGGAACGGCGGGCGCTGGCAAAGCAGTTCGGCGCCGACGTCGCGCTGGAATCTGAAGAACAAATCAAGGATCTGACGCGGGGAGAGGGTGTGGACCTCGCCATGGACACGACCGGCGCTTCAGCCGCGCGCATCGCGGCGATCCGCTGCGCCAAGACCTGGGGAACGGTGTGCTTCGTCGGCGAGGGCGGCGACGTGACCATCAACGTCAGCCCCGACATGCTGCGCAAGCAGCTGACGATCATCGGCTCCTGGACCTTCAGCGCCATGGGGCAGGCGGAGTGCGCCCGCTTCGTCGTCGACAACCGCATCGGCCTGGAGAAGATCTTCTCCCACCGCTGGACGCTCGACCAGGCGAGCGAGGCCTACCGAGTCTTCGATACGCAGTCGACCGGCAAGGGCGTGATTACCTTCTAGAGCGCGGCTCCGGACGCGGCGTCGAAGAAGTGCAGGCGCTGTGGATCGAGCGCGAGGCGGATGTGGTCGTGCGCCTTCACTCGCAGGCCCGGATCGACGCGCGCCACCATCGAGGCGCCGCCGGTGCGGAAGTTGAGCAGGATCTCGTTGCCGAGCGGCTCGACCACGTCGACCGTGGTCGCGAAGCTGGGCTGTTCCGCGCCATTGGCGATGCGCAGGGCTTCGGGACGCACGCCAAGCGTCAAGCGCTGTCCGCTGCGGGAGCGAATCCGTTCCGGAACCTGCAAGCGCAGGCCTTCGGTTTCGGCGATGCCGTCGTTGCCGATCGATACATCGACGAAGTTCATCGCCGGCGAGCCGATGAAGCCGGCGACGAACTTGTTCGCCGGCTTGCCGTAAAGCTCGAGCGGCTCGCCCATCTGCTGCACCCGGCCGTCCTTCATCACCACCACGCGGTCGCCGAGCGTCATCGCCTCGACCTGGTCGTGGGTGACGTAGATGGCGGTGGTCTCGAGCCGCTCGTGCAGGCGCTTGAGCTCCACCCTCATCTGGACGCGAAGTTGCGCGTCCAGATTGGACAGCGGCTCGTCGAACAGGAACACCTGCGGATGGCGCACGATCGCGCGCCCCACCGCGACGCGCTGGCGCTGCCCGCCGGAAAGCTGGCGCGGTTTGCGCTCGAGAAGCAGCTCGATGCCGAGCATCTCCGCCGCCTCGCGTACTCGCTTCGCGGTGTCCGTCTTCTCGTAACCGCGCATCTGCAGGCCGAAGGCCATGTTGTCGAACACGGTCTTGTGCGGGTAGAGAGCATAGTTCTGGAACACCATGGCGATGTCGCGGTCCATCGGCGGCAGGTCATTGACGATGCGCTCGCCGATGCGGATCTCGCCCGAGGTGATCTCCTCCAGCCCCGCGACCATGCGCAAGGTCGTCGTCTTGCCGCAGCCCGAGGGGCCGACCAGGACGACGAACTCCCTGTCGCGGATCTCGAGGTTGACGTCTTTCACCGCGTGGAAGCCGTTGTCGTACTTCTTGTTCAGCGCGCGGATGGTGACGTTCGCCATCTCAGCCTTTCACCGACCCCGTGAGGCCGGTGACGTAATACTCGACGAAGAACGAATAGACCAGCGCCACCGGCACCGATCCCAGCAGCGCGCCGGCCATCAGCTGGCCCCAGAAGAAGATGTCGCCGCGGATCAGCTCCGACACCACACCCACCGGCACGGTTTTCGTGTCCGCCGAGGCCATGAAGACCAGGGCATAGATGAACTCGTTCCACGACAGGGTGAAGGCGAAGATGCCCGCCGAGAGGATGCCGGGAATCGCCACCGGGAAGATGATGCGCACCATCGCGCCGAAGCGCGTCGCGCCGTCGATGCGCGCGCATTCCTCGAGCTCCTTGGGAATGGTCTTGAAGTAGCCCATCAGCAACCAGGTGCAGAACGGGATGAGGAAGGTCGGGTAGGTGAGCATCAGCGCCCAGGGCGTATTGCCGAGCCGCAGGTCGCGGACGATGTCAGCGAGCGGGATGAACAGCAGCGTCTGCGGCACGAGGTAGGTGATGAAGATCGCGGTGCCGAGGAATTCCGAGCCGCGGAACTTCAGGCGCGCCAGCGCGTAGCCGGCGAACATGCCGCACACCAGCGAGATCGCGGTCGAGACGATCGCGATCGCCATGGTGTTCCACATCCAGGTCGGGAAGGCGGTGGTCTTCATCAGACCGATCACGTGCTCGAAGGTCGGATGCAGCGTCCACAGCGGCGCGGCGTTCGGCTGGCGCCAGGTCGCATACAGCTCCGCGTCGGGGCGGAACGCGGTCACCGCCATCCAGTAGAACGGGAACAGGGTGAAGACGATGAATGCCGCCATCGGCAGGTAGAAGTAGAGCCACTTTTTCCACTTGCGCTCGATGAGCATCAGGCCGCTTCCATCCGTTTCAGGTAGCGGAGTTGCACCCACACCACCGCGAACAGGACCGGGAACATGAACAGCGACAGCGCCGCGCCTTCGCCGAGCAGCCCCGAGGCGACGCCGATCTGGTAGGCGTAGGTGGCGATGAGGTGGGTCGAGTTCGCCGGCCCGCCGCCGGTCAGCACGTAGATCAGCTGGAAGTCGGAGAAGGTCTGGATCACCGAGAACACCACCACCACCAGCGTCACCGGCAGGAGCAGCGGCCAGGTGACATGCCAGAAGCGGTGCCACGCGCCGGCGCCGTCGAGCGCCGCTGCTTCGTGGAGATCCGGGCTGATGGTCTGCAGCCCGGCGAGCAGCGTGATGGCGAAGAACGGCATGCCGCGCCAGGTGTTGACCAGCACCGCGCACCACATCGCCCAGTCGCCGCTGGAGAGGAACGGCAGCCGGTCGGTGATCATGCCGCCGTGGTAGAGCATCCAGTTCATGACGCTGAAGGTCGGGTCGAACATCCAGCGCCAGGCGAACGCCGACAGCACCGTGGGGATGATGAATGGCAGCAGCATCGAGGCGCGCACGACGCGCTTGAAGCGGAAGTGGCGGTTGAGCAGCAGCGCGAGCCACATGCCGAGCGAGAGCTTGAAGATCGTCGCCCAGAACGTGTAGAAGACCGTGTTCTTGAACGCCTGCTGGAAGATGGTGTCGTCGACCGCCTTGGCGAAGTTGTCCAGGCCGACGAAGTGGCCGGCGTCGCCGACGCGGATCGAGGTGAGCGAGTACCACAGCGCCATCACGAACGGGTAGGCGATGAACACCACCAGGATCGCCACCCCCGGCGCGAGCAACGCGGCCGCCAGAGCCTTCTCGCTCTCCAGCAGCCGCGTCAGACGCGAGACGCGGGCCCCTTCGGTACTACTGCGGGCGCTCAGGTGTAGATCTTGCGCAGCTCGCCCGCCGCCCACTTCACAGCGTCCTCGGGCTTCACCTTGCCGCTGCAGGCCTGGGCGTACATGCCGGTGACGATGAACTTGTTCCAGACCTCGGCGGCCTTCTGGTTGGGCTGGCCGGAGAAGCCCATCAGCCGCTTCTGCTGCGCGGCACCGCCCCTGAAGGGCAGCATCACCGGATCGTTCTTCCACATCGCGTGTTTTTCCCAGACGCGAGTTGCTCCGACGGCGAAGCCCTTCTGCACCACGAACCACTTCTCGTAGTTCTCCTGCTTGTGCGCCCAGCGCAGGAACTCGATCGCCGCTTTCGCGTTCTTCGAGTACTTCATCACCATGTGGTTGAACGCGGTGTGGTAGGCCTGCGCGCCCTTCGGTCCGGCGGGCAGCGGCGCGTGCAGGATGTCGGTGTGCAGCGGCGCGCCCTTCTCGGTCTTGAACTTATCCGCGCCGTTCAGCGCCGCGACGTAGATCGAGGCGCCGTTGAGCGATGCGCTGATGTCGCCGGACAGGAAGGCGCGGTTGTTGTTCGAATCGTCCCAGGCGAGGCCGCCCTCGTCGTGCGCGTCGTTCCAGAACTGCACCATGAAGCGCACCGAGTCGAGGGTCTCCTTGGAGTCGAGCACCACCTTGCCCTTGGCGACTTCCTGCCCGCCGTACGACCAGAGCAGCGGGTAGGTGAAGGTCGGCGCGTCGCCGAAAGTATTGCCGAGCGTCTGGCCGATCGGATGCTTGTTCGCTTTCAGCTTCTTGCCGACCGCGTGGTACTCCTGCCAGGTTTTCGGAAAGGTCTTGGCGCCGACTTCATCGAACCAGGACTTGCGGTAGGCGATCATCGCCGGGACCACCGACCAGGGAATCGATACCCATTTGCCGCCGACACGGTTGAGCGCCGCCGAGGCTTCGTAGATGCCGCCCTGCGCCTTGGCGACTTCGTCGGCGATCGCGCCCACGTCCACCGCGGCGGAGGCGTAGAGGTGCGGGTAGTTGTTGAGCAGCATGAAGATGTCGGGTCCGCTGCCCGACTGGATCGCCGAGGTGGCGCGCGCCGGAATGTCGTTGGCGTTGATGGTCTCGACGTTGAGCTTGATACCGAGCGCTTTCTGCACCTCGGGCGCGAACACTTCGCGCAGCACCTTGTCCGCGGCCGGCACGAAATCGTTCCAGCGCACGATGTGCACCGTGTTCGCCTGGGCAAACAAAGGCGCCTGGCGTGAAACGAGGATGCCCGCGATTCCCGCCTTCAGAAAATCGCGTCGCTTGAACTGAGCCATTGTGTTCTCCTCCTCCTTGAGGGTTAGGCCGCTGCCAATGTACTACTTCATGAGGCCGGGAAGCCAGAGGGAAAGCGCGGGAATGTAGGTCACGAGCAGCAGCGCGACGCACATCGCGCCGTAGAACGGCCACAGCTCCTTCGATACCTGCTCTATGGTGACCTTGCCGATGGCGCAGCCGACGAACAGGGTGGGACCCACGGGGGGCGTGATCAGGCCGATGCCGAGGTTGAGGATCATGATCATGCCGAAGTGCACCGGGTCGATGCCGAGGGTCTTGATCACCGGCAGGAAGATGGGCGTGCAGATCAGCAGCATCGGCGCGAGGTCCATGAAGGTGCCGAGCAGCAGCAGCAGGATGTTCACCAGCAGCAGGAACACGTATTTGTTCTCCGAGATGGTGAGGAAGAACATCGTCACCTTGGCCGGGATCTGCATCAGGGCCATCATGTAGCCGAAGCCGACCGAGAAGCCGATGAGCATCATCACCATGGCGACGGTCTTCACCACGCGATGGATGAGGTGCGGCAGGTCGCGCCACTTGTAGTCGCGGTAGACGAAGAAGGTGACAAGGAACGCGTACACGCACGCGACCGCGGCGGACTCGGTGGGCGTGAACACCCCCGACAGGATGCCGCCCATGATGATGACGATGGTCACCAGCCCCCACAGCGCCTCGAGCACGATGCGCGGGATGTCCTTGAGCGGGACCGGCTCGGACTTCGGCATGTCGCGCTTGTGCGCGGTCCACAGCACCAGGCCGACGAGGCACAGCCCGAACAGCATCCCCGGGAACACCCCGGCGAGGAAGAGGTGCGCCACCGAGATCGTGCCACCCGCCGCGACCGAGTAGATCACCGCGTTGTGCGAGGGCGGAATCAGCAGCGCCTGCACCGAGCCGCAGATGGTGACGTTGGTGGCGAACACGCGCGAGTAGCCCTGCTTCACCATCTGCGGGATCATCACCGTGCCGATCGAGGCGGTGTCGGCGACCGACGAACCGGAAATGCAGCCGAACAGCGTGCTCGCCAGGATGTTGACCAGCGCCAGGCCGCCGCGGATCACGCCGAAAAAGACCTTGGCCAGCATCACCAGACGCGTGGCCATGCCGCCCTCGGCCATGATGCCGCCTGCCAGAACGAAGAACGGGATCGCGAGCAGCACGAAGTCGTCGGTGCCGTCGGAGATCCGCAGCATCACGGCCTCGAGCGGGATCTCGGCCCACAGCGCGCCGAGCAGCGCGGAGAGCCCGAGCGCATAAGCGACTGGCACGCCGAGCGCGCACAGCAGGGTAAAGCCGCCGAGCAGGACCAGGATGTCCATCTAGGGTGCGGGAGACGAGTCTCCTGCTCCTTTCATTCCAGCTCCACGGCCTGGTCGCTGTACATGACGTCGTCCTCCGGCGGCTCGCCGAGCCAGATCTTCTCGACGATGAACAGCAGGGTGAGCAGGCCGCCGATCGGGATCGGCATGTAGACGACGCCGGCCGACAGCCAGGGGAACTCGGCGATGGTGTTGCCCCAGGTGATCACGCACAGGTGCACGCCGTAGCCGAGCATGAACGCGGCGACGAGCAGCATGCAGGCCTGCACACCCCATTGCATTGCCCAGCGGATGCGCGGACCGACGGCGCGCATCAGGGCCTCGACGGCGATCTGCGCGTTGGCGCGATACACCGCGGCGCCGCCGACGAACGAGAAGAACACCATCATGATCACCGAGGCCGGCTCGGGCCACTGCAGCGGGTCGTGCATGACGTAGCGCATGAACACCCCGGCGGGGATCATCAGCGTGATCGCCACCATCGCCAGCCCGGAAAGCACGATGCAGGCGAGATACAGCCTCTGCATCGCGCGGCGGTAGAAGGTTCTCATCGGCAACTTGTCACGGCAGGCAAAAAAAGAGCCGCCGCAGTTTTCACCTTGGCGGCCCGTTTTCCGGCTTGCCGGCTACTTCGTAGCCCGGATACGCTTGATCAGGTCCGCGTACTTCGCGCCGTACTTGTCCCGCACCGGCTGCGTGGCCTTGAAGAAGGCCTCCTTGTCCGCCGGCACGAACTTGATGCCCGCGGCCTTGAGCTTGGCGGTGGCCTCGCCGACGTAGGCGTCCCACAGCTTGCGCTGCTCGAGTTGTGCCTCGCGCGAGAGCTTCCGGATCAGGGTCTGGTCGGCCTTCGGCAGCTTTGCCCAGCTCACCTTCGAGTAGACGAAGATCTCGGGGATGATCAGGTGGCCGGTCAGACTGTAGACCTTGCCGCGGGGCGTCTGGTAATGATTCTGGGCGAACAAGGTCGGCTCGTTGTTCTCCGCGCCGTCCACCACGCCGCTCTGCAGCGCCTGGTGCAGCTCGTTGAAGCCCATGGCGATGCCGTTGCCGCCCATCGCGTTCATCGTCTCGACGAAGATCGGGTTGCCCATCATGCGGATCTTCATGCCCTTCAGGTCGGCGGGCTTGGTCACCGGCTTGTCGGAGTAGACGTTGCGCGTGCCGGCGTCCATCCAGCCGAGCGCCACCAGGCGCGCCGAGCTGTTGCTGAGCTTGTTAAGCATCTCGGTGCCGATCGGGCCGTCGATCACCTTGCGCATCTGCGCTTCGTCCTTGAACACGAACGGCATGTTGAAGACGTTGAGCTCGTCGACGATCGGACCCATCGGCCCGACCGAGATGCGCGCGATCTGCAGCGCGCCAACCTGCGCCTGCTCGATCATCTCCTTCTCGCCGCCGAGCTGCATTGACGGGTACATCTGGAGCTTGTACTTGCCGCTCGTGGCCTTCTCGAGCTTGTTGCCCAGGCGCACGATCGCCTCGACAGTCGGATAGCCGAGCGGGTGCACGTCGGTGGCCTTGATGATCTGCTGCGCGAACGCCGGAGTGCCGGCGGCAAGGCAAACGGCGCTGAGCGCCGCGCCGAGAAATACGCGTGACATCGAATCCTCCTCTGGATAAGATTCCTCAGTCATCATACAACCATGCCGCCTCCCGTAGTCAAGATCCGTCGGCTGTCGCCCGAGCGCAAGCTGTCGCGCGGCCTGTTCGAGCAGCTGGCGGAGCAGATCAAGAGCGGCCGGCTGGCCGCGGGCGCCCGGCTGCCGACCGAGGAGGAGCTCTCGCGCGCCGCGCGGGTCAGCCGCACGGTGGTGCGCGAGGCGGTGGCCGCCTTGCGCGCCGACGGCCTGGTGGTGACCCGGCAGGGGGTCGGTGCGTTCGTCTCGGCCGCACCGCAGCAGGCGCCGTTCCGCATCGACGCGGAACGCATGCACAACCTGGTGGAGATCCTGCACGTCATGGAGCTTCGCCTCTGCGTCGAGGTCGAGTCCGCGGGTCTCGCGGCCGAGCGCGCCACGCGCCCCCAGGTGCGCGCCATCGGTGCGGCACTCGAGGCCATGGACCGCGCCACCGCGCAAGGCCGGGCGGCGGTCGACGAGGACCTGGAGCTGCACCGCACCATCGCGGAAGGGACGGGAAACCCGCAGTTCCCGCGCTTTCTGCAGTTCATCGGTCGTCATCTGATCCCCCGCTACATCGTCAGCGGCATGCCGAGCACGATGGGCGGGCAGCGCGCGTATCTGGAGCTCCTGCAGGTGGAGCACCGCCGCATCGTCGCGGCGATCCGCAACCACGATCCGAAGGGCGCCCGCGAGGCGATGCGCCGCCACCTTACCCGCTCGCTCGAGCGCTACCGCAAGCTCGCCGCGGAACAGCCAGCCGCAGCATGACGCAAAGCAAATAGAGCTCGCTTGAAGATCCTGCTGACCCATTCGCCGGAGGCGATGAAGCTCTATTACGGCCCGCGCGCGCTCGCCGGTCTCCAGGCGCTCGGCGAGGTCAGGTTGAACGAAAAGAAGGAATCGCTTGAAGGTGAAGCGTTGATCGCAGCGGCGCAGGACTGCGATCTCATCGTCTCCTATCGCCAGTCGCCGGGACCGGCGAAGCTGTTCGAGAGCCTGCCCCGGCTCAAGGCCTTCCTGCGCTGCGCGATCGACATCCGCAACGTCGACGTCGCGGCGGCGAGCAAGGCCGGCGTGCTGGTGACGCAGGCGAGCGCCGGCTTCGTCACCTCGGTGAGCGAGCTCGTTTTCGGCTTCATGATCGACCTGGCGCGCGGCGTCAATCCGGCGACGCATCTCTACCACCACAACCGCGTCCCGCCGGCGCGCATGGGGCGCGAGCTGAAGGGCAGCACCCTCGGCGTGATCGGCTACGGGCAGATCGGCAGGGAAGTCGTGCGTCTCGCGAAGGCGTTCGGCATGCGGGTGCTGATCAACGATCCTTACGCTTCCAACGTGGAAAGCGTGCCCCTGGAAAGGCTTCTCTCGCAGTCGGACTTCGTCGTGCCGCTCGCGGTCGCGACCGCGGAGACGGAGAATCTGATCGATGAAAAAGCGCTGCGAACCATGAAACCCGGCGCGTTTCTCATCAATGTCTCGCGCGGCAACCTGGTCGACGAGCAGGCCGTGGAAGCGGCGCTCAAGTCCGGGCATCTCGGCGGCTGCGCCATGGACGTCGGCCGCGCGCCGGACCAGATGCCGATGCTGCCGCTCGCGTCGCGCCCCGACGTCATCGCCACGCCGCACATCGCCGGGTTGACCGTGCCGGCGATCGAGCACCAGTCGATGGAGACCGTCGCCCAGGCGGCGGAGATCGCGAAGGGCAGGGCGCCGAAAGGCGCGGTCAACGCGGATCACTGGAAAAGAAAATAGGAAAATGAGCATGAAGACCGTTCTAATTACCGGCGCCACCGGCGACGTGGGGACGCATCTCGCGCGCGAGTTCGCGGGCAAGTACAAGCTGCGCCTTTCCGACAAGCGGCCGCTGAAAGGGAAGAACTTCGTCAAGGCCGACATCTCGAAGATGGCGGACGCGCTGCGCATCACCAAGGGCGTCGATGCGATCGTGCATCTCGGCGGCTATTCGGTCGAAGGTCCATGGGAAGGCATCCTGCAGGCGAACATCATCGGCTGCTACAACGTCTTCGAAGCGGCACGCCGGAACGGCGTGAAGCGCATCATCTTTCCGACCAGCAACCACGCGACCGGCTTCTACCGCCGCGACGAGACCATCGACCATCGCGTCTATCCGCGGCCCGACAGCCGCTATGGCGTCTCCAAGGTGTTCGGCGAGGCGCTCGGCCGGCTCTACACCGACAAGTACGGCATGGAGATGTTCATGATCCGCATCGGCAACGTGAACCCCAAGCCGATCGACAAGCGCCGCCTGTCGATCTGGATCAGCCCGCGCGACATCGCACAGCTCGTCTCGATCGGCATCGACCGGCCCGGCATCAGGTTCGAGATCGTCTACGGCATCTCGCGCAACAAGCGCGCCTGGTACGACAACGCCAACGCCTACCGCCTCGGCTACCAGCCACAGGACGACGCCGAGACCTGGGCCGAGGAAGTGCTGAAGAACGAGAAGCCGGGCAGCGACCCGATCGCCGAGGCCTACCAGGGCGGGATCTTCTGCACCGCGGAGGAGGTCCCGAACCCGGCCGCGCCGCCGAAGAGGGCGAAAGCGAAGGGGAAGAAGAAATGAGCATCAAGGTCCCGCCGGGTGCGTGCGACACCCACATGCATTTCTACGACCGCAACGCGCCGGCGGCGCAGGGCACGCCAATGCCCGGGCATTTCGACGTGGCGATGTATCGCGCGTTGCAGAAACGCCTCGGCCTGGAGCGCGTAGTCGTGGTGCAGCCCAACGCTTACCGCGACGACAACCGCGTCACCATGGATGCGGTGCGGGTGCTGGGGAAGATCGCGCGCGCGGTGGCGGTGGTGGGCGAAACGACGCCCGAAGCCGAGCTCGAGCGCCTGACCCGGTCGGGCGTAGTCGCGCAGCGGTTTTTCAATCTGCCGAACGGCAGCGTGCCGTTCAGCCGCATGGACGCCATCATGGCGCGCGTGCATCCCTTCGGCTGGCACGCCAATCTGCAGCTCGACGGGCGCGACCTGCCGAAATACGAGGCGCAGATCAGGCGCCTGCCGGGCAAGTTCGTCATCGATCACAACGGCAAGTTCATGGAACCCGTGGCTCCCGAGCACGAGTCCTTTCTCGTGCTGAAGAAACTGCTCGATACCGGACGCTGCTGGGTGAAGCTCTCCGCGCCTTACGAGACCTCCAAGACCGGCGCGCCGAAATACGAGGATGTGAGCAAGCTCGCCCGCGCGCTGGTGAAACATGCGCCGGAGCGCATGCTGTGGGCATCGAACTGGCCGCATCCTTCGGTACCGCCGGGCACCGTTGACGACCTCGACCTGCTGAATCTGCTCGCCGACTGGGCGCCGAAAGAGGCCGATCGGAGGAAGCTCCTGGTCGACAACCCCGCGGAGCTCTATGGCTTCTAGGGTGGGGATCGTCGGCCTCGGCATGGCCGTCACGCCCCATGCGAAAAGCCTGATCGATCTCAAGGTCGAAGTCGCATACGCGTATAGCCCTTCGGCTGCCCGCCGGGCGCAATTCGCGAAGAATTTCCCCTTTCCACAAACCGATCGGGTGGAAACGATCCTGAACGACCGCTCGGTCAACGCGGTCCTGATCCTCACGCCGGCGAACACGCACCTCGAGCTGGTGGAGAAATTCGCCGCCGCGGGCAAGCACATCCTGCTGGAAAAGCCGCTGGAAGTGTCCTTGAGCAAATCAGAGCGACTGGTGAAGGCCGCAGCGGGGGTGAAGCTCGGCATCGTCCTGCAGCATCGCTTCCGGCCGGGCGCGGTGAAGCTGCGCGAGATGCTGCCGCAGCTCGGTCAATTGATCTCCGCATCGGCGGCCATCCCCAACTGGCGGCCGCAGAGCTACTACGACATGCCGGGCCGCGGCACGAAAGCGCGCGACGGCGGCGGCGTGCTGCTCACCCAGGGCATTCACACCCTCGACCTCTTCCTGTCATTCGCGGGCGAAGCGGTGGAAGTGAGGAGCTTCGCCACCACAACGTCGGTTCACAAGATGGAGACCGAAGATCTTGTCGCGGCTGCCGTGAAGTTCAGGAGCGGTGCGATCGGCACGGTCCACGCGACCACCACCGCCTATCCCGGATTCCCCGAACGCATCGAGCTGATCGGCACGAAAGGCACCGCGCTGCTCGAAGGGCCGTCGCTCAAGGTCGAGCTCGCGGACGGAAGGAAATTCGAGGTGAAAGCCGAGGGCGGCGGCACCGGCGCCGATCCCATGGCGTTCCCGCACGACTGGCACCGCAGCCTGCTGGCAGATTTCCTGGAAGCAATCGAGAAGAACCGGCAGCCTCGCATCAGCGGCGAGGAAGCCCTCAAGGTTCACCGCTTCATCGACAGAATTCTTCGATCAGCCGGTTGACCGTCTCCGGCTGCTCGAGCATCGTGAAATGCCCGGTGTCGGCAACAATTTCGGTTCTTACATTTGGAAATCCTTTTAGAAAATCGAGCCAAGGCGAGGTGTCGCCCGGCTTGAGCGGCGCGCGCAGCAGCTGCGCGTTGCGCGTCGTGCTCTGGATGGCGAGCACCGGCGCGCGGATCGCGGCGAAGGCGGCGTCCATCGACCCCGCGTCCCAGCGCGTCACGCGCGGCCAGAGCTCCGGGCCGAACTCGGCGCTGCTCTTCACCGCGCGCGCAACGATCGCGTCGGCTTGCGCCGAAGGTTTGAAAAACATCTGCCGGAAGAGCGCCTCGGCGAACGCGGCGTAGCCCATCTTCTCCACGGTCGCGCGAGCGCCTTTCTCTGCGGCATCGGGATCGCTGGTCGCGTTGCGGCTGCCGTCGATGAGCACCAGGCCGGCGACCCGCTTCGGGACGAGGCGGGCGGCTTCGAGCACCACCCGGCAGCCCATGCTGTGTCCGACCAAAATTGTTTTTTCCAATTCGAGATTCATGATCAACGCGGCAACGTCTCCGCCGTAGTGCTCGATCGAGCATTCCTGCGGCCGGCCGGGCGTTCGGCCGTGGCCGCGAAGATCGCAGGAGATGACTTCGTTGGTTTTTGAAAAGAAGTCGAACTGGAACTTCCAGTCGTCGAGACTGCAGGCAAAACCGTGAACGAAGAGGATCGGCGGGGCGCCCTGCCCCGCGCGGACGAAATGCATGCGGCTACTCCGCTTCGACCTGCGGCTTGTGCGCGGCGATCAGTTTCTGCTGCAGCTGCGGCGGCGCCGGCTCGTAGTGGCTGAATTCCAGGCTGTAGGAGCCGTGGCCTGCCGTGAGCGACTTCAGCCGCGCCGGAAAGTGCTCGAGCTCGGCGAGCGGTGCCGTGGCCTTGATCTGCACCAGCCCCGGCCGCGGCGAGTCCGAGCCCTTGATGTGGGCGCGGTGGCCGGAGAGCTCGCCGGCGATATCGCCCATGCGTTCCTCCGGCGCGACGATCTCGACGTTGACGATCGGCTCGAGCACGATCGGGCGCGCCTTGCGGAGGGCGTCGAGGAAGGCTTTGCGCCCGGCGGAGACGAAGGCCACCTCTTTCGAGTCGACCGGGTGATGCTTGCCGTCGTACACCGTGACGCGCACGTCCTGCAGCGGATAGCCGGCGACGAAGCCGGATGCCAGCACGCCGCGCACGCCTTTCTCCACGGCCGGGATGAACTGGTTCGGGATCGAGCCGCCCTTGACCGAATCGACGAACTCGAAGCCCTTGCCGCGCGGCAGCGGCTCGATCTTGAGGAACACCTCGCCGAACTGCCCGGCGCCGCCGGTCTGCTTCTTGTGCCGGTTGTGCCCGTCGGCTCGGGCGGCGATGGTCTCGCGGAAGGCGATCGACGGCGGGCGGGTGTCGAGGTCGAGCTTGTACTGGGTGGACATCTTTTGCAGCACGGTCTTCAGGTGCATCTCGCCCAGGCCGCGCATCACCGTTTCGTTCGCCTGCGCGTTGTGCTCGATGCGGAAGCACGGGTCCTCGGCGATGATCTTGTGCAGCACGTCGGAGACCTTCTGCTCGTCGCCGCGCTTCTTCGGCTGCACCGCCAGGCCGAACACCGAAGTCGGCAGCTCGAGCGGCCGGGCGTGCACGTGCGCGTCGGCGGCCGAATCGTGCAGGACGTGGTCGAACTGGATCTCGTCGATCTTGGCGATGGCGCAGATGTCGCCCGGGATCGCCTCGCTGACCTCGATCTGCGTCTTGCCGCGCAGCAGGTAGAGGTGGCCGGCCTTGATCGGCTTTCTCGCCTCGCCGACATAGAGCTGCGTGCCGGGGGTGAGGCGGCCCTGGTGCATGCGGAACACCGCGATGCGGCCGATGTAGGGATCAATCTCGATCTTGAACACGTGCGCGAGCACGTGCTTGCCGGGATCGGGCACCGGCTGCAGCTCGGTCGGCTCGCCGCCGAGCGGCGTGCTGACGTAGGCGGGCGGGTTGCCTTCGGTGGGGTTGGGCAGGAGCTGCTCGATCACGGTCAGCAGCTCGGCGATGCCGGCGCCGGTCCTGGCCGAGGTGAACACTACCGGGATCAGGTGCCCCTCGCGCAGCGCGCGCTCGAGCGGCTCGTGCAGCTCTTCCGGCGTCACCTCGCCCTTCTCGAGATAGCGCTCCATCAGCTTCTCGTCGATCTCGACCACCTGGTCGATGAGCTTGCGATGCGCCTCCTCGACCGAGGAGAAATCGGACTCGCCCGCGGGCGCGAAGAAGCAGTCCGAGACCTTGCTCGCCTTGCCCGCCGGCAGGTTGAGCGGCAGGCACTCCTTGCCGAACGCCTGCTGGATGCGCTCGAGCAGCGCCGCAAGGTTGACATTGTCGGCGTCGATCTTGTTGACCACGATCAGGCGGTCGAGGCCGCGTTTCGCGGCCCATTGCAGGAAGCGGCCGGTCATCATCTCCAGGCCGTTCTGCGCGTTGATCACGATCGCGGCGGTCTCGACCGCGGCGAGCGCGGGCAGGGCGTGGCCGAGGAAGTCGGGATAGCCCGGCGTGTCGAGGAGGTGGATCTTCGTGTCGTGGAAATCGAAGCTCGCGACCGCGAGCTTCAGGGAGTGCTGCAGCTGCTTTTCGAGCGGGGTGTAGTCGCAGACCGTGCTGCCGCGCTCGACGCTGCCGGCGGCGGCAATCGCGCCCGCCTTGGCGAGCAACGCTTCCGCGAGGCTGGTCTTTCCCGCTCCCGACTGCCCGACCAGGGCAATCGTCCTGATCCGCTTGATCGAATGTGCCACGGGCCTCCTCCTCCCCGGGATTTATAGCAGCAGCCCGGAGGGCAGGGAAGGCCCGAGCGGCCTATTTCTTGGCGTCCCTCTTCTCGAGCAGCTCGGCGCGCTTCTTCAGCGTGTCCTCGAAGCGGGACTTGGGCACGAGCAGCACGTGCTGCGCGAGCGCCTTGTCCTTCGCCAGCCGCTCCTCGATCTTCCTGATCCGCTCGGCATCGTCCGGCTTCCCGGCTTTGCGCGGCGTGCCGCCCTGCTCGAAGCCGACGTAGTAGTTCTCGCCTTCCAGCTTGCCGACGCGAACCGCATAGGAGAGCCCGTCGAGCGTGGTGGCATTGAGGCGCGTGGGCTTGTCGAGCCCCGTAGCCTGCGGGCTCGCATCCTTGGGCGCGACGTCCGCGAGGTCGAGGAGTCCGAGCGAATAGGTGGCGGCGTTCGCCTTGCTCGTGTCCACCTTCTCTCCCGGCCGCTGGCCGGCGAGCTTCCAGGCGGCGTTCTCGCCCGCGCGCTCGAGGCGCCAGCCCTCGCCGCCGGGATAGCGGACCTCTAGGGTCTTCACCTTCTCGATCTGAAAGGAGCGCTTGTCGATCCACGCCGCGGTGTTGGCGGTGGCCTGCAGCAGCGGATCGGAGACCATGAGCGCGCTCTTGTCGTCCGACGGCAGCATCACGAAGCGACCATCGCCGGGCGCCCTCTCGGGGTTCTCGGGCTCGGAGCGGAAGAGCTTGCGGCCGACGAGGAGCTTCGCGAGCAGCTTGCCGTCGGCGCCGGCGAATTCGAGCTGAGTGGCGGACGAATCGAGATTGAGGCGGGCGCGGTCCTTCTCGCTCACCGGCTCGGTCTGCGCGATCTTGAGGCTGATCGCCTTGACGACGAACTCGCGCACCTTGGCGAGATCGGCCGGAAAGCCCTCGCGCTCGGCGATCACCCAGCCGTCTTGCTTGCGCTCGAGGGTGAGGGTGGACTTCGGCTCGACGATACGGATGCGGGCGATGTCGGCCGCCTTGAGGTCTTTCAGGAGCGGCTGACCGAGCGCCGACGCGCCCTGCGGGCGGCGGGCACTGTCTTCGCGCTGGGCGAGGAGGGCGGCGCCGCCCAGCACCACCAAGAGCACCACCAGGATCGCGACGACCCGGGCGTTCATGCCGGGCGGGCCCTCATCCGCACGAGAGCGACCAGCAGGCCGATGAAAGCGACGAGCAGCGGCATCAGGGCGATGTTCGCCACCTTGGTGAAGAAGACCAGGCTCTCGGCGTCCTGGCGCAGGTTCTTGCGCACTTCCTTGAGCTCGAGCCGCGTCGCGGCGACGGTCTTGCGGAAGCGCTCGAGCTCGGCCTGCTGCTCGGGGCTGAGGATCTGCGCCGACTTGCCGCCTTGCGTCTTCTGCAGCTCCTGCAGCTTGGCGGTGGTTTTCTGCAGCTCTTCCTCGAGCGCGCGGATCTTGCCGAAGTACTGCTTCTGCGCGTCGGCCTCGAGCTCGCGCACCACCGTCAGCGGCCGGAAGGAGGCGGTGCGGCTCCTGAGCGAGACGAGCGCGTCGCCGGCGGCGAACTGCTCGACCATGCCGAGGGCGAAGGCGAGATTGCCGTTCGACGGCACCACCACCTTGCGGCCGAACACGTCCTGCACGTCGACCGCAGCGCCGTCGGCGAGCAGGTCGACGTCGGCGACGACGATGACCGTGTTCTCGGCCGTGGACTCGCGCAGCCCCGGGGTACCGGGGACGGGCTTGTCTTTTTCCTTCAAACCCTCCGGGAAGGCGGTCTTGAACTTGCCCGTGAGCCGCAAAGCGAGCGGCATCGCCTTGCCCGAGGGCTTGAAGTTCCTGGTGGCCTCGTCGCCCGACTTGGTCACCTCGGCGCCCTCGACCAGCATCGAGTTGGGCGAGCTCTTCAGGAGCTCGGTCATCTTGAGATCCGTGCTCTTGACCTCGAAGGCGCCGCCGAAGGCGTAGAGCAGGGTCTCGATCGAGCCGGTGACGACGTCGTCGCGGCTGAACGCGGTGCGGTTGAGGGTCAGCACGGTCGGCGTGTAGCGCGCTCCCGAGCCCGAGCCGAAGACCACGTCGGACACCACCTTGCCTTGCGGCAGGTCGATGCCCCAGGCCTTGAACAGCGTCGGCAGGTTGGAGCTCGAGCCTTGCTGCGGCGGCATGCCCGGCATGCTGGGCGCCTGGTCGAAGTAGGCGTAGGGATCGACGAAGGCGATGAGCTTGCCGCCGCGCAGGACGAACTGGTCGAGCGCGTACTCGAGCTGCGGGCCTGCGTCGCGCGGATGGATGAGGAGCAGGACGTTGATGTCCTTGGGGATCTCCTTCGCGCTCATCGGCACTTCGCGCACCTCGAACTCGCGCTTCAGCTCGAGAGCCAGGTACCAGGGGTCCGAGCTCTGGCGGGTGAAGGGATTGAAGCGCTCGCCCAGGACCGGCAGGCCGGCCATGACGCCGACCTTCGGCCGCTCGGGCGAGGCGACGCGCGCGATGGCGCGGATCAGGTCGTACTCGAGCAGCCGCTCGCGCTGTGGCGCGATGTTGGGCAGTACCTGCTTGCGCTCGAGCTGGCTCACCGACGCGCCGAGGTAGAACTGCTCACCCGACATCAGCGTCTGGGGATCGACGCCGTCGAGCTGCGCCGCGTCTTCCTCCTCGGAGTCGGGCTTCGGGTTGTAGCGCTCGACGATCAGGTTGGGGCCGGCGACGCTCTTGAACTCGCGCACCAGGTCCTCGACCCGCTGGCTGAAGCCGCGCAGCGGCACCGGCACCGCCTCGCCCTGCGAGATGTAGAGCTTGAGGCGCACCGGCGCCTGCAGCTCGCGCAGCACCTTTTTCGTCCCGTCGGAGAGCGTGTAGAGCTTGCCGTCGGTGAGGTCGGCGATGCGGCTCGGCACGCGCGTGATGAGGTAATTCACCGCGACGAGGATGAGGAACAGGGCGACCAGCCCCACCAGGCCGTAGATCAGTTGTTCGTGTTTCTTCATCCGGCGCGATGCCCGCGAATGATGACCCCGGTGGCGAAGAGCGCGAAGCCGATCACCGAGAGGAAGAACACCAGGTCGCGCGCGTCGATCACGCCGCGCTGGAAGCCGTCGAAGTGCGTCACCACCGAGAACGCGGCGATGGTGTCGACGAACGCCGGGCTGCCCCACCGCGCCAGCAGGTCGGTCACCGGGTTGAAGCCGGCGAGGATCAGGAACAGGCAGATCACCACCGAAAGGATCAGCGCCACCACCTGGTTGCGCGTCATGGCCGAGGTCATGCAGGTCACGGCGAGGTAGGCGCCGGCAAGCAGGAAGCTGCCGAGGTAGCCGGCGAAGATGATGCCGTTGTCGGGCTCGCCGAGCAGGTTGACGGTGATCACCGCCGGAAACGTGAGCAGCAGGGCGACGGCGAGGAACGCCCAGGAGGCGAGGAACTTGGCGACGATCGCCTGCCAGGGCGCGATCGGCATCGTCAGCAATAGCTCGATCGTCCCCGAGCGCCGCTCCTCGGCCCAGACGCGCATGCCGACCGCAGGCACCAGCACCAGGAACAGCCATGGATGCCAGCCGAAAAACGCCGCGAGGCTCGCCTCGCCGCGCTCGAAGAAGCTGCCGGCGGTGAAGGTGAAGAAGCCGGTGAGGAGCAGGAAGATGACCAGGAACACGTAGGCCACCGGCGAGGTGAAGTACGCCGCAAGCTCGCGCTTGGCGATAATCCAGACCGCCCTCATCGCGTGGCGCTCATCTCTTCACCGTATCGGGCAGCGTGAGGCGCCGGAACACCTCGTCGAGCGGCCGGCCAAGCTCGTCGGGCGTGCCGCTGGCGACGATCCGGCCGCGGTCGATGATGATCGCGCGCGTACAGGCGGCGTCGACCTCCTCGAGGATGTGGGTGGAGAAGAGGATGGCTTTCTCCTTGCCGATCTCGCGGATGAGGTTGCGCACTTCGTGCTTCTGGTTCGGGTCGAGGCCGTCGGTCGGCTCGTCCATCACCAGCACCTGCGGATCGTGGATCAGCGCCTGCGCGAGGCAGGTGCGGTGCTTGTAGCCCTTGGAGAGCGTGTCGATCGACTGGCGCAGCACCGAGTCGAGGAAGCAGAGCTCGACCACGCGGCCGACCGCCTTCTTGCGCGCCGCGCCCTCGAGGCCGCGCAGCGCGGCGGTGAAGTTGAGGAAGCCCTGCACGGTCATGTCGGGGTACGACGCCGCGTTCTCGGGCAGGTAGCCGATGAGGCGCTTCGCTTCCAGGGGCGACTCGACGATGTCGTGACCGCCGATCGAGACCTTGCCCGAGGTCGGCGGCATGAATCCGGTGACCATGCGCATGGTGGTCGACTTGCCGGCGCCGTTGGGGCCGAGGAAGCCGAGCACCTCGCCGCGCTCGACGGTGAACGAAACGCCGTCGACCGCGCGCTTGGCGCCAAACGTCTTCACCAGATTTTCGATTTTGATCATGGACTAGAATTCGGAAGGGCGCGATTATCGCCCAACTTCAGGCGAAGTCCACTCCCACCTCCCCCGAGTAAATGATCATGCGTCGGCGATTAAGTTCCCCGCCGCTGTCTATCAGGGCCGATTGATACGAACGCGGTCGACGTCCTCGTCATTGGCGCAGGCGCCGCCGGCCTCGCTGCCGCCGACGTGCTCTCGCGCGCCGGATGCGCGGTGGTCATTCTCGAAGCGCGCGACCGGATCGGCGGCCGCTGCTGGACGCGCCAGCTGCCCGGGCTCGGCATCCCGGTCGAGCTCGGCGCCGAGTTCATCCACGGCGAGGCGGCGGCAACCCACGCCCTGCTGCGCCGCGCCCGCATCGCGGCGGTCGATTCGAATCGCGAGCAGCGATCCCTGGTGCACGGGCGGCTGCGCCGCATCAACGCGTTTGCAGAAGCGCAACGCGCGGTTCGCAACGCGCATCTCGAAGGTGACGTGTCGTTCGAGCGCCTTCTTGCGGGTCAGAACGTGAGCAAGAAGACCAAGACCTTTGCGCGCATGATGGTCGAGGGCTTCGATGCCGCCGACCCGAAGCACGTCAGCGCGCGATCGATCATCGAGGAATGGGGCGAGGGCGGCTCGCTCGGCGCTTCGCAGCCGCGGCCGCGCGGCGGCTACGGCGCGGCGCTCGACTGGCTCGCCGGGGCGATCCTGCGCAACGGCGGGCGGCTGCGCCTCGAGTCGCCGGTGCGCGAGCTGCGCTGGCGCCGGGGCGCGGTCGCCGCCAACGGGGTGAAGGCGCGGCGCGCGATCGTCACGCTGCCGCTTTCTCTGATTGATTTAAGAGAGAAGCGAGAGGCACTGCAGCAGCTCGCCGCAGGCCCGGTGATCCGCGTCGCGCTCGCCTTCGACGAGGAATTCTGGCGCCGCCGCGCTCCCGGCGTGGCGTTCTTCCATTCGCCGGGCGCCGCCTTTCCGACCTTCTGGACGCCACTGCCGACGCGCGCGCCGCTGCTCACCGCCTGGGCGGGCGGGCCAAAGGCGGCGCGGCTCACCGGCCAGCCCTCGAGAAAGCTGATCGAGGATGCGCTGCGTTCGGTGAGCAGCGTGTTCGGGCGGCTGCCGCCGCTCATGGGCGCGTATGTCCAGGACTGGCAGGCCGACCCGTGGTCGCGGATTGGTTACAGCTACGTCTTGGTCGGCGGCGCGGGCGCGCGGGAAGAGCTGGCTCTTCCCATCCAAGAGACTCTTTTCTTTGCCGGAGAGGCCACCGACGCCGAGGAGTCGGGGACGGTGGCGGGGGCGCTCCGCAGCGGACAGCGCGCCGCGAAGGAGGTGCTGGAGAGCTTCTAGGCCGCGGCGCGCTCAGCGCGCTTGCGCTCGTGCTCTTTCAGGTGGCGCTTGCGCAGCCGGATCGACTTGGGCGTGATCTCGGCGAGCTCGTCGTCGCCGATGAACTCGACCGCGTACTCGAGCGTGAGCTGGATCGGCGGCGTGAGGTCGATCGCCTCGTCCTTGCCCGCGGCGCGGATGTTGGTGAGCTGCTTGGTCTTGATCGGGTTGACGACCAGATCGTTGTCGCGGCTGTGGATGCCGATGATCATGCCCTCGTACACCGGGTCGCCGGGGTTGACGAACATGCGGCCGCGCTCCTGCAGCTTCCACAGCGCATAGGCGACCGCGATGCCGTCGTCCTGCGAGACGAGCACGCCGTTCCTGCGCTCCTCGATCTCGCCTTTCACCGGCGCGTATTCGTCGAACACATGGCTCATGATCCCGGTGCCGCGCGTGAGCGTCATGAACTCGCCCTGGAAGCCGATCAGGCCGCGCGCCGGGATGCGGTAGTCGAGGCGCACCCGCCCCTTGCCGTCCGGAATCATCTCGAGCAGATCGCCGCGGCGGCGGCCGAGCTCCTCCATCACGCCGCCCTGGTTCGCCTCTTCCACGTCCACCGTGAGAACCTCGAACGGCTCGCACTTTTCATTGTTGAGGGTCTTGAAGATCACCCGCGGCCGCGAGACGGCGATCTCGTAGCCTTCGCGGCGCATGTTCTCGAGCAGGATGGTGAGGTGCAGCTCGCCGCGACCATGCACGATGAAGGTGTCGGTGTCGGCGGGATACTCGACCCGCATCGCCACATTGCTCTTGGTCTCGCGCTCGAGGCGCTCGCGGATCTGGCGGCTGGTGACGTACTTGCCTTCGCGGCCGGCGAGCGGCGAGGCGTTGACGAGGAAGTTCATGGTCAGCGTCGGCTCGTCGACGCGCAGCAGCGGCAGGGCGTCGGGATGGTCGAGATCGCAGATCGTCGTGCCGATGCCGACCTCGTCGATGCCGTTGATGAGGACGATGTCGCCCGCGACCGCCTCGTCGACCAGCTGGCGCTCCAGGCCCTCGAACATCAGGACCTGGTTGACCTTGGCCTTCAGCGGAGTGGAATCCGGCCCCTGCATCACCAGGACCTCCTGGGCCGGCTTCAGCCTGCCGCGGCGGATGCGGCCGATGCCGATCTTGCCGACGTAGCTCGAGTAGTCGAGCGAGCAGATCTGCAGCTGCAGCGGCGCGTCGGGATCCTCGTCGCGCACCGGCACGTGCTCGAGGATCGCCTCGAACAGCGGACCCATGTCTTTGCCTTCATCAGAAAGATCTTTCTTGGCAAAACCCAAGAGGGCGGAGGCGTAGACGACCGGGAAGTCGAGCTGCTCTTCGGTGGCGCCGAGCTTGTCGAACAGGTCGAAGGTCTGGTTGACGGTCCATTCCGGCCGCGCGCCCGGGCGGTCGACCTTGTTGACCACCACGATCGGCTTGAGCCCCAGCGCCAGCGCCTTGCGCGTGACGAAGCGGGTCTGCGGCATCGGCCCGTCGACCGCGTCGACCAGCAGCAGCACCCCGTCGACCATGGACAGCACGCGCTCCACTTCGCCGCCGAAATCGGCGTGGCCCGGGGTGTCGATGATGTTGATGTGCGTGCCGCGGTAGCGCACGGCGCAGTTCTTGGCGAGGATGGTGATGCCGCGCTCGCGCTCGAGGTCGTTCGAGTCCATCACCCGCTCCTCGATGTGCTCGTGCGCGGCGAAGGTGCCCGACTGGCGCAGGAGCTGGTCGACCAGCGTCGTCTTGCCGTGGTCGACGTGGGCGATGATGGCGAGGTTACGGAGTGCGCGAGGCATCGATAGCTTCTTGAAAAGCCGCGCATTGTACGTGAGAATGAAGTCTCCCTGTTGGCGTGAATCCACCTTTTTCTCACCCCTCTTTTCTCTATGGACAAGGCACTTCTTTCCAAGACCGCTGCCGCGATGGTCGGCAAAGGCAAGGGAATCCTCGCCGCCGACGAGTCGAGCGGCACCTGCGAGACCCGCTTCAAGTCGGTCGGCGTCGAATGCACCGAGGAAAGCCGGCGCGTCTATCGCGGCCTGCTGTTCACGACCCCCGGCGTCGAGCAGTACCTGTCGGGCGTGATCCTGTTCGACGAGACGCTGCGCCAGAAGACCAACGACGGCGTGCCGTTCGGCGACTATCTCGCCAGGAAAGGCGTCATCCCCGGCATCAAGGTCGACGCCGGCGCGAAGGACCTGCCGCTCTGCCCGGGCGAAAAAGTGACCGAGGGCCTCGACGGGCTGCCCAAGCGCCTCGCCGAGTACTTCAAGCTCGGCGCGCGCTTCGCCAAGTGGCGCGCGGTGATCACCATCGGCGAGCGCATCCCCAGCCACACCTGTATCTACGCCAACGCCCATGCGCTCGCCCGCTATGCCGCGGCGTGCCACGAGGCGTCGATCGTGCCGATCATCGAGCCGGAGGTGCTGCTTGAGGGCAGTCACACCATCGAGCGCTGTGAGGAGGTGACCGAAGCGACGCTGCGCGCCTGCTACGCGGCGCTCGCGGCCTACAACGCCGCGCCCGAGTACACCATCCTCAAGGCGAGCATGGTCGTCTCCGGCAAGAACTGCCCGAAGCAGGCTGGCGTCGACGAAGTGGCCGAGCGCACGGTTCGCGTCCTGAAGCGCACCGTGCCCGCGGCCCAGCCGGGCGTGGTCTTCCTCTCTGGCGGCCAGTCCGACGAAGCGGCGACCGCGCACCTGAACGCCATGGCGTCGATGAAAGGCCTGCCGTGGCCGCTCACTTTCTCGTACTCGCGCGCCTTGCAGAACCCGGCGCTCAAGACCTGGAAGGGCCAGTCCGGCAACGTCGCCGCGGCGCAGAAGGCCTTCCATCACCGCGCGCACATGAACGGCCTCGCCGCGCAGGGCAAGTGGCGCGCCGAGCTCGAGAAACAGGCCGCCTGAATGGCTCTTTTTGAATCGAAGATCGATTCCTTGAAGCGGATCGGGAAAGGCAAGGTTCGCGACATCTACGCGGTCGGCGACGACAAGATGCTGATCGTCACCAGCGATCGCCTTTCCGCGTTCGACGTGGTGCTCCCCGACCCGATTCCCGACAAAGGACGGGTGCTGAACGAGATGGCGAACTTCTGGTTCGGCAAGCTCGGCCATATCGTTCCCAACCAGCTCACCGGGATCGACCCGGCTTCTGTCGTTGCAAAGAATGAAGTTCCCCAGGTGGCGGGACGGTCAGTCGTGGTGAAGAAGCTGAAGCCCCTTCCCATCGAGGCGGTGGTGCGCGGCTACCTGATCGGCTCGGGCTGGAAGGACTACCAGAAGAGCGGCAAGGTCTGCGGCATCGAATTGCCGAAGGGGCTGCAGCAGGCGCAGAAGCTTCCCGAGCCGATCTTCACGCCGGCGACCAAGGCCGAGACCGGCCACGACGAGAACATCTCTTTCGAGGAGGCGGTGAAGCTGATCGGCCGGGCCAACGCGGAAAAGGTGCGCGACATCAGCATCCGGCTCTACAAGGAAGCGAGCGAGTACGCGGCGAAGAAGGGCATCATCATTGCCGACACGAAATTTGAATTTGGTTTGAACGAAAGAAATGAAATTGTGTTGATCGACGAGGTGCTGACGGCGGATTCGTCGCGCTTCTGGCCCGCGGATTCCTACCAGGTCGGGATCTCGCCGCCGTCGTTCGACAAGCAGTACGTGCGCGACTACCTCGAGACGCTCGACTGGAACAAGACGCCGCCGGCGCCCAAGCTTCCGGCCGAGGTGATCCGCAAGACTTCGGAGAAGTACCGCGAAGCATTGCAGCGCCTTACCGGGAGAACGCTTTCATGATCGGGATCGTGATGGGCTCCACCTCGGACTGGGAGATCATGAAGGCCGCGGCCAAGGTGCTGGAGGAGTTCGGCGTCGCCTACGAGGCGAAGGCGATGTCGGCGCACCGCACGCCGCACGCGGTTGCCGAGTGGGCCTCGAGCGCCGACCGCAACGGGATGAAGGTCATCATCGCCGCCGCGGGCGGCGCCGCGCACCTGGCGGGGGTGGTGGCCGCGCATACGACGCTGCCGGTCCTCGGCGTGCCGATGCCCTCGAAGCATCTGCAGGGGCTCGACTCGCTCCTCTCCACGGTGCAGATGCCCAAGGGCATCCCGGTGGCGACCTTCGCCATCGGCGAGGCGGGCGCGGCGAACGCCGCGCTGTTCGCCGTGGCGCTGCTCGCCCTCTCGCACGAAAAACTGGCGAAGAAGCTGGCCGAATTCCGCCACAAGCAGACCGAAGCGGTTCTCAAGGCCGAGCCGCTCAAGCTGTGAGCCGAGAGGTCCGCCGCGCGGCGGAAATCCTGCGCGCCGGCGGCCTGGTCGCATTTCCCACGGAAACGGTCTACGGCCTCGGCGCCGATGCGTCGAGCGGGAAGGCCATGGCGCGCCTCTACGCGGTGAAGGGCCGACCCGCCGATCATCCCGTGATCGTGCACTTCGCTTCTGCCGAAGATGCCTTCCAGTGGGGACGCGAGATTCCCGAAAGCGCCCGCAAGCTCGCCGAGCGATTCTGGCCGGGGCCCCTGACGCTGATTCTCAAGCGCTCGGAGAAAGCCAGGGACTTCGTGACGGGAGGGCAGCCGTCCGTGGGCGTGCGGGTGCCTTCGCATCCCGTCGCGAGAGAGCTCCTGAAGGAATTCGGCAAGCCGATCGCGGCGCCGTCGGCGAACCGCTTCGGCCGCGTCTCGCCGACGACCGCGGCGCACGTGCGCGAGGACCTCGGCGGCGACGTCGATCTGGTGCTGGAGGGCGGGCCGAGCGAGGTCGGCATCGAATCGACCATCGTCGACCTTTCGAGCGGCGCAGCGGTCGTCCTGCGGCCGGGGAAGATTTCCATCGCAGACTTGAAGAAGATTGTCGAAGTGAAAAGCGGAACCGCCTCCTCGGTGCGCCACTCCGGCGGCCTGGAGAAGCACTACGCGCCGAAGACGCCGGCGCGCCTCGTGCCGACGCACGAGCTCGACAAGGAGATTGCCAGGCTGAAGGCGAGGGCGGCCGTGCTGGCGTTCTCACGGCCGGATGAACGGGTCGACTTCTGGGTGCGCATGCCGCACGACCCCGCCGCCTATGCGCGCAAGCTCTATGCGGCGCTGCGGGAACTCGACAGCGCGAACTGCGACACAATACTCATCGAATCGCCGCCGGCTGAGGCCGGCTGGGAAGCGGTGCTCGACAGACTGCGGAGGGCGACCGACTCATGAATACCGAAAACCTCGAAGGCGCGACCGGCGGCTGGCAGATCATCATGATCCACGACCAGAGCACGCCCGCGGATTTCACCCTTGGCGTGCTGCGCGACTTCCTCATGCTCGAGGGCAAGGAGGCGGCCGGGGTCGTGAACGAGCTGAAGCGCGACGGGCGAGCGGTCTGCGGCCTGTATCCGCGCACGACCGCCGACTTCATCGTCGAGCAGGTCGGCAGCTACGTCCGCAACCACGGCCACAGCCTGCGCTGCGAGGTGGTCGTGCCGAAGAAGGGCGCAAAGCCCTAGCTAGGCCGATGTCTTGACGGCGCCGGGCCTGCCGTCCTCGACCGCGAACGAAGCCAGCGTGTTGCAGGCCGCGTCGCGCCGCTGCACCGATTCCATGGCCCGCAGGTCGGCGCTCAGGCGCTCGCGCGAGAGATCGAAGCGCGCATAGCCGCGATAGCGGCCGTCGCTGAAGGTCATGTGCGGATTGTCCGCGAGCAGCGGCGCGAGCCGCTCCTGCGGCCAGGCCTGCGCGGTGATCGAGGTGCCGATGATCTCGCTCGCCACGATGGGCGAAGCCGGATCGTCGAAGTCGAGCTTGAGGTGGTTGACGTTGAAGGAATGGACGTCACCGCCGAGGACCACGGGATTGGCGATTTTTTTCGAAGCAACGAAATCCAGGAGTTTCTTGCGTGCCGCCGGATAGCCGTCCCAGCCGTCGGTCCATGCGGCGCGACCGGGCCCGGGCTTCTGGTCGAACTGCGCCATCGGCGTCTGCTGCACGATGAAGTTCCAGCGCGCGCGCGACCCGGCGAGCTGCGCTTCCAGCCACTGCTCCTGCGCCGCGCCGAGCATGGTGCGCTTCGGATCGGCGAGGTCGGCGCACGCCGCGACGTCGACGGTGTTGGAGCCGCCGCGCCCGGGACGCGGACAGGCCTGGGGCGAGCGGTACTGCCGGTCATCGAGGACGAAGAAGCTGGCGAGGTTGCCGAAGCTCGCGCGCGTATAGATGCGCGCGTAGGGGCCGAGCGGCACCATCGATCGCGGCGCGGGCATGTGCTCGTACCAGGCCTTGTAGGCCGCGGCGCGCCGGGCGAGGAACCACTCCGGCGCATCGAGATTCTCCGAGCGATCGCCGGCGTAGTCGTTCTCGACCTCGTGGTCGTCCCAGGTGGCGAGCCACGGGCAGGCCGCGTGCGCCGCCTGCAGGTCGGGGTCGGTCTTGTACTGCGCGTAGCGGATGCGGTAGTCCTCGAGCGTCACGGGCTCGGGAATGTTGTGCCGGCGCACGAGCTCGCGCCCCCACGAGCTTTCATAGATGTAGTCGCCGACATGGAACACCAGGTCGGGCTCGTCGGTGGTGATGTACTGATAGGCATTGAAGTAGCCCTGCTCGTAGTGCTGGCAGGAAGCGAGCGCAAAGCGAAGCCGCGTCGGCCGCGACTGAAGGGTCGGCAGCGTGCGTGCGCGCGCCGGTTGCGTGCGCGCGCCGCCTGCGGCGAAGCGGTACCAGTACTGGCGGTTCGCCTGCAGCCCGCTGACCTCGATGTGCACGGAGTGCGCCCATTGCGGCGTCGCATAGGCGGTGCCCGAAGCGACGACGTCGCGAAACACCTCGTCGTGCGCCACTTCCCAGGTCACCGGCACGATCTCCGGCGCCATGCCGCCGCCTGGCACCTCCGGGAGCGGCGCAAGCCGCGTCCAGAGCGTGAAGCCCGCCGGCTGCGGATAGCCCGACGCGACGCCGAGGCTGAAAGGATTCTTGCTGAACCTTGGTCTCTCATTCAACTGCGCACGGGCTGGCACGGCGGCGACCACGCCGAGCGAGACGAGGGCCTGCAGGAACCGGCGACGGTCGATCATGTGACTAGAATAACGCCCATGATCCATTTCGTGGTTCACGAGGAAGGCGACGGCGTCGGCGTGGTCGTCGTCGAAGGCATCAAGTCCGGCCAGCCGCTCAAGGGCTGGATCATGGAGGACGACCAGGACATCGAGGTGGTCGCGAAGAGCGACATCCCGATCGGCCACAAGGTCGCGCTCAAGGACTACAAGGTTGGCGACACGGTGATCAAGTACGGTGTCGACATCGGCAAGGTGGTGAAGCCCATCGGCAAGGGCGAGCACCTGCACGTGCACAACGTCAAGACGAAACGCTGGTAACCATGAAACTTTCGAGCGCAACTTTTTTCGGTTTCAAGAGAGAAAACGGCCGAGTGGGGGTACGCAACCACGTCCTCATCCTGCCGGTCGACGATCTCTCCAACGCCGCCGCGCAGGCGGTGGAGAACAACGTCAAGGGCACGCTCGCGATCCCGCACCCGTACGGCCGGCTGCAGTTCGGCGCCGACCTCGACCTGCACTTCAGGACGCTGATCGGCGCCGGCTGCAACCCGAACGTCGCCGCGGTGGTGGTGATCTGTATCGAGGACACCTGGGCGAAGAAGGTCGCCGACGGCATCCGCGCCAGCGGCAAGCCGGTCGCGCACTTCGGCATCGAGCAGCACGGCGACCACGACACGATCATGCGGGCGTCGAAGGCGGCGCGCGAATACCTGCAATGGGCGAGCGAGCTGCGCCGCGAGGAGCGGCCGCTCAAGGACCTGTGGGTCTCCACCAAGTGCGGCGAGTCCGACACCACCTCGGGCTGCGGCGCCAATCCCACCGTGGGGAACGCGTTCGACAAGATGTACCCCCACGGCGTCACCATGGTGTTCGGCGAGACCACCGAGCTCACCGGCGGCGAGCAGCTGGTGGCCGCGCGCTGCAGGAACGACGAGGTGAGGAAGAAATTCCAGTTCGTGTTCGACCGCTACCAGCAGGTCATCGAGCGCCACAAGACGAGCGACCTCATGGACTCGCAGCCCACCAAGGGCAACATCGAGGGCGGGCTGACGACGATCGAGGAGAAGGCGCTCGGCAACATCCAGAAGATCGGCCGCAAGTGCCTGGTGGACGGCGTTCTCGACAAGGCGGAAGTGCCCACCGGGCCGGGCCTGTGGTTCATGGATTCGTCCTCCGCGGCGGCGGAAATGGTGACCCTGTGCGCTGCCGCGGGCTTTGCGGTGCATCTCTTCCCGACCGGCCAGGGCAACGTCATCGGCAACCCGATCCTGCCGGTGATCAAGCTGAGCGCCAACCCGCGCACCGTGCGAACCATGTCAGAGCACATCGACGTGGATGTGTCCGGTCTGTTGAGGAAAGAACTCTCGCCGGACCAAGCGGGCGACAAGCTGCTCGAGTGCATGTTCCGCACCGCGAACGGCCGCCTCACCGCCGCCGAGGCGCTCGGCCACCGCGAGTTCGTTCTCACGAGACTCTACGAGAGCGCCTGAGTGGTGATCGAGTGAGCGCGCACCCGTTCTTCGAGCGCGGGCGCCGCGATTCGGTCGAGGACGACTTTTCGGCCGAGGAGCTGGGCCTCGCGCTGAACAACGTGTCGCTGCCGCCGGAAGCGCTGCGCTACGACCTGACCCCGGTCGGCCTGCACTACACGCTCTCGCATTTCGACATCCCCGCCCTCAAGCCCTCGCATCGGCTGACGATCGAAGGCAGCGTCGAGCGGCCGCGCGCCTTCCAGGTCGACGAGCTTCGCGCGCTCGGCGAGAAGACGCTTCGCGTGACGGTGGAGTGCGCGGGCAACGGCCGCGCCGGCATGACGCCGCGCTATCCGAGCATGCCGTGGACCTGCGGCGCGGTGAGCACCGCCGAGTGGACCGGCGTGCCCCTTCCGGCGCTGCTCGGGGTGGCGAAGCCGACGCGCCAGGCGAAGGAGATCGCGTTTCACGGCGCCGACGCCGGCTTCGATTCCGGCGTGGAGCATCACTTCGCGCGCAGCCTGCGCTTGGACGAGGTGACGGACGATGTGCTGCTCGCGTGGGCGATGAACGGCCAGCCGCTCCCGCCGCAGCATGGGGCGCCCTTGCGGCTCGTCGTGCCGGGGTGGTTCGGCATGGCGAGCGTGAAGTGGCTCGAGCGCATCGAGCTGCTCGAGCGGCCCTTCGACGGCTATCAGCAGGTCGTTGGCTACCGCTACAAGAAGCAAAGCGGCAGCGAGGGCGCGCCGGTGCGGCACATGAAGGTCAAGTCGCTCATCACGCCGCCCGGCGTCCCGGACTGGTACACGCGACGCCGCCTGGTCGAGCAGGGAACGGTCGAGGTGCAGGGGCGCGCCTGGTCCGGCGCCGGCGTGGCGATCACGAAGGTCGAGCTCGGCGTGGACGGCGCGTGGAGCGACGCCGCGGTGGAGCCCCGGAAATCGACGTTCGCCTGGCAGCGCTGGCGGGCGAAGTGGCAGGCGACGCCGGGCGAGCACGAGCTCGCTTGCCGCGCCGCGGATGCACAAGGCGCGGTGCAGCCGCTCGAGCCCGACTGGAACATGGGCGGCATGGGCAACAACGCGCTGCACCGCATTCACGTCACCGTCCGATGAGATCCGCGACATGCGAGTGAAAGTCTGGCGCGGCGGGACGCAGGGCGAGTTCCAGGCTTTCGAGGTGCCGCGCTACCCGAGCCAGACCGTGCTCGACGTCGTCACCCACATCCAGCGCAAGCTCGATCCGACCCTCGCCTACCGCTACGCCTGCCGCGTCGGCATGTGCGGCTCGTGCGCGATGACGGTGAACGGCGTACCGCGCTGGACTTGTCGCACGCATGTGGACAAAGTTCTTCGCGACGACGCGGTGGAGATTTCTCCTCTCAAAAACCTCCCCGTCATCCGGGACCTGGTCACCGACATGCGCGAGTTCTTCGACAAATGGGCGCGCGCCCAGGGGCAGTTCAAGGGGGCGCGCACGAAGGCGGACGATTTCGAGAGGGTCGTTCCCGAATCGCCGGAGCGCAAGGCGGTCGACGCCGGCATCGAGTGCATCGGCTGCGCCGTCTGCTACAGCGCCTGCCACGTCGTCGCCGCGAATCCGGCCTATCTCGGCCCGGCGGCGCTGAACCGCGCCTGGACGCTGGTGAAAGATACAAGGGAAACGAAAAATCCCGAGAGGCTGCGCGCGGTGGCCGGTGACGCGGGCTGCCACGCCTGCCATACGCACATGGACTGCACCGAGCGCTGCCCGAAGCGTCTCTCGCCCACGGCGGCAATCGCCGGCCTCAAGCGGGCCACCGCGCGCGCGGCGCTGAAGGGAGACCTGTGATTCAAACCACTCTCTGGCTGGCGCAGCGCGTCACCGCGGCGGTTCTCGCCGTATGCGTCTTCGTCCACCTTGCCACGATCATCTATGCGGTGCAGGGCGGGCTGACCGCGGCGGAAATTCTCGGCCGCACGCGCGGCAACGCGGCGTGGCTCGCGTTCTACTCGGTGTTCGTCGTGGCGGCGGCGATTCACGCGCCCATCGGCCTGCGCCCGGTGCTGGGCGAGTGGCTGCGCTGGCGCGGCCCATCGCGAGAGCTTGCGCTTGGTCTGTTCGCGATGATCCTGCTCTTCCTCGGGATGCGCGCAGTGCTGGCGGTGTTCGCATGAGCCGCTGGGTTGCCCACCTTCACCGCCTCTCGGGGATCGCGCTGTCCCTGTTTCTGCCGCTGCATTTCTGGGCCCTCGGCAACGCCTTGCAGCTCGATTCCTTCCTCGCGTGGACCGAGCAGCCGCTGGTGAAGCTCGGCGAATGGGCGATCGTGCTGGCGCTGGCGGCGCATCTCGGCGGCGGCCTGCGCGTGCTGGCGATCGAGTTCCTCGACTGGCATGAGTGGCAGAAGAGTCTCGCCGCCGTCGCCGCGGCGGTCACCCTTGCCGTCGGTCTCGCCTTCGCACTGGCGCTGTAGAATCCAGCAAGGAGGATGGCCATGAAAAAAACGCTGATGTTCCTGCTGGCGGCACTTTTCAGCGCCGCCGCGGCGGCGCAGTCCTGGCCGCAGAAGCCGGTCCGCTTCATCGTGCCGTTTCCGCCGGGCGGAGCGACCGATATCTCGGCGCGCATCCTGGCCGAGAAGCTGACCGAGATCTGGGGCCAGCAGGTGATCATCGATAACCGCGGCGGCGCTGGCGGCGGCGTCGGCGCGGCCGAGGCGGCGCGCGCGGCGCCCGACGGCTACACGCTCTTCTTTCCTTCCGGCTCGGTCGTCACCGCGAACCAGCACGTCTACGAGAAGCTGAACTACAACCCGGAGCGGGACTTCATCCCGGTGACCAACGTCGTCTCCGGGCCGCAGGTGCTCGCGGTGCCGGCCAAATCCCCGTACAAGACGGTCAAGGACCTGATCGACGCGGCGCGCGCCAACCCGGGCAAGTTCACCTACGGGCACGCCGGCATCGGCTCGCAGACGCACCTCGCGGCGGAGAATTTCCTCTCCGCGGCGAAGATCGACGTGGTCGCGGTGCCGTACAAGGGCGAAGGACCCGCGCTGGCGGCGCTGATCGGCGGCGAGACCACCTTCGCCGTCACCAATCTCGCCGCGACCATCGGCCACGTCGCCGGCGGCCGCCTGCGCGCGCTCGGCGTGACCAGCCGCGGCGAGGCGCCGCAGCTTCCCGGCGTGCCGCCGATCGGCGCCACGCTCAAGGGCTTCGAGAACACCGGCTGGTTCGGCATCGTCGCTCCGACCGGAACGCCGAAGGAGATCGTGCAGAAGGTCTACCGCGACACCCGCAAGGCGCTCGACGACACGCGCATGAAGGCGCGCTACTGGGCGCAGGGGCTGGCGGTGGTCGGCAATTCGCCCGAGGAGATGGGGCGCGCGATGAAAGCCGAGTCCGCGCTGTGGGCGCGCGTGGTGAAGGAACGCAATATCCACGTCAGATGAAAGTCGATCTGCGCCAGGTCGAGGAGGCGGCGAAGGAGCTCTACATCCGGGCGCTGAAGATCCTGCCGCCCGACATCAAGCAGGGCTTGGACGCCCTGGCGAAGCGCGAGAGCGACGCGCTCGCGCAGCGCATGCTCGGCACCATGATCCGCAACATCGCCGTGGCCGAGCAGACCGACAACCTCCTCTGCCAGGACACCGGCATCCCGATCTACAACGTGCGCATCGGCCGCGGCGTCGAAGTCGACGGCGCCGGCCTGAAGGAGGCGATCCGCCGCGGCTGCGCGCGCTCGACGCGCGAGTACTCGTTCCGCTCGTCGATCGTCCACCCGACCACGCGTGTCAACGAGCAGACGTCGACGGGGCGCGGCGTGCCCGTGATCAACATCGATTTTTCGGAAGAGGAATCGCTGGAGATCGAGATGATCCCCAAGGGCTCCGGGTCCGAGAACAACTCCTGGTTGCGCATGGCCGTGCCCGCGGACGGCGTGGACGCGATCAAGACCTTCGTCATCGACTGCGTGCTGGAAGCCGGCGGCAAGACCTGCCCGCCGACCATCGTCGGCGTCGGCGTCGGCGGCACCGCGGACCTCTGCCTGCACCTCGCCAAGGAGGCGGCGACGCGGCCGCTCGGCTCGCGCTGCGCCGATCCCGAGGGCGCGAAGCTCGAGCGCGAGCTCGCGCAGGCGGTGAACATGCTCGGCGTCGGACCGCAGGGCCTGGGCGGTGACTCGACCGCGTTCGCGGTGCACGTCGAGACCGCGGCGACGCACATCACCATGAATCCGGTGGCGGTGAACATGCAATGCCATTCGGCGCGCCGAGCGCGCGCGACTTTCAGGCCCACAGGCGTCGAGTATGGCTTCTAGGTTTCTGCTCGCTCTTTTCCTCACTGGAGCTGCACACGCGGCCGAGCTCGAAGGCGTGGAGCTCGAAGACCGGGTGCGCGTCGACGGCCAGGAGATCCAGCTGAACGGCATCGCGCTGCGGACCCGGTACCAGTTCTTCAAGGTCTACGTCGCCGGCCTCTATCTGCCGCAGAAGGCGACCAGCACGCCCGCGGTGCTCGGCACGCACGGCGCCAAGCGCATCGTGCTCGTGATGGTGCGCGATGCCTCTGCCGAGCAGTTCGTCCAGTCGATCGACCACGGCTTGCGCGCCAACAACAGTGAGGCCGAGCTCGCCGACGTGAAGGCGCAGGTCGACGCGCTGTACGCGAAGATCCGCCGCGTCGGCCAGGCGAAGGTCGGCATGCGCATCGTGCTGGACTTTTCGCCCTCGACCGGCGGCACCACGCTGTCCGTCGACGGCGCGGCACAAGGGGCGCCGATGGCGGGAGAGGCTTTCTACCGCACGCTGCTCAGGATCTGGCTCGGCGAGAAACCGGCGCAGGAAGACCTGAAGAAGGCGCTGCTCGGCGGCTGATGCACTACGACCTGCAGATGCCCATCGGCGAGACGGAGGCGAGAAAGCTCCGGGTCAACGATACCGTTTCGCTGCAGGGCACGCTCTACGGGATTCGCGATGCGACGCAGATCCACATGTTCGACCGCGGTCGCAAGACGCGCTTCGACCTCAAGGGGCATGCGGTCCTGCACACCGCCCCCAACGTCCGCAAGGTGGCCGGGCGCTACGAGCCGATCTGCGTCGGCACGACCACCAGCGATCGCATGGAGCGCTTCACGGCGCCGTTGATGGAGCAGTACGGCGTGCGGCTCGTCATCGGCAAAGGCGGCTTGCGAAAGGCCTCCCTGCAAGCCTTTTCCCGGTTTGGCGGAGCCTATCTGGCCGTGATCGGCGGCACCGCGGCGCTCGAGACCACGTGGATCGAGGCGATCGAGGACGTCGATCTCGACGACCTGCATCCGGAGTCGCTGTGGAAGTTCCGCGTGCGCGGCTTCGGGCCCCTGGTCGTGGCCATGGACAGCCACGGCGGCAGCCTGTATGAGGCGGTCAATTCGCAGGCCCAGGCGCGGCGCGCAGCCGCCTTGAAGCATCTCGGCGTACGGTAGAATCGCCCGCAATCCCAGGAGGAGGAGAAAACATGAAAGTCATCGGCTTCGTTGCGGCTTCTGTTGTCGCCGCGGTTTCGACGCTCGCGCAAGCGGAGAACATCTCGATCGCCACCGGCGGCACGGGCGGCGTGTACTACCCGCTCGGCGGCGGCATGGCCGCGGTGCTGTCGAAATACGTATCCGGCCTGCAGGCCACCGCGGAAGTCACTGGCGGCTCGGTGGCCAACCTGCAGTTGATCGGCACCGGCAAGCCCTACATCGCCATGACGATGGTCGACGCCGGGCTCGATGCGTACAAGGGCCAGGACAAGTTCACCGGCAAGCCGGTGCCGGTGCGCACCCTGATGGTGATGTATCCGAACCGCATGCACGTGGTGAGCATCGAAGGAACGGGCGTGACGAAGATGTCGGACCTCAAGGGTAAGCGCGTCTCGACCGGGTCGGGCGGCAGCGCCACCGAGGTGATGGCGTTCCGCGTCATCGAGGCGGCGGGCCTCGACAAGGACAAGGACATGAAGCGCGAGCGTCTCGGCGTCGCCGAGTCGGTGAACGCGCTCAAGGACCGCAAGATCGACGCCTTCTTCTGGGTCGGCGGCCTGCCGACCGCGGCGGTGACCGATCTCGCCAGCACCCCGGGCGTGAAGATCAAGATGATCGACCACGCCAACCTGGTCGGCGCGATGAACAAGAAGTACGGCAACCTCTACGTCGAGGACCGCATTCCGAAGGAGACCTACCGCGGCATGGAGGTCGACAACAAGCAGGCGACGGTGATGAACCTGCTGGTCGCGCACCAGAACATGGACGACAAGACCGCCTACAACATCGTCAAGGCGGTGTTCGAGCACATCGACGAGCTGGTGCGCGTGCACGGGGAGGCGCAGAACTTCAAGCTCGAGAACCAGAAGACCGCCGCCGCCGGCGGCATTCCCTGGCATCCCGGCGCGCTGCGGTACTTCAAAGAAAAAGGCGTCAAGGTCAACTAGCTTGAACCTGACATCCGAGAAAGCCCCGCGCGACGGGGCTTTTTCTTTATGACTGAAGAAAGCGTTCGCCTCCATCAGCCCGCCGCCGAGGTGAGCGAGGAGGCGCTGGCGCGCGCCGAGGAGATGATCGAGCGCGAGGAGGGCGTCCACAACAAGCTCGTCGGCTGGCTGGCGGCGCTCGTCACGCTGGTGGCAGTGGTGATGTCGGTGTTCCACCTCTACACCGCGTACGCGATCGTGCGCCCCGAGCATCTGCGCGCAATCCACGTCGCGTTCGTGCTGTTCCTCTCCTTCCTCGTCTTCCCGGTGGCGAAGCGCTTCCGCCACCGCATCATGTGGTGGGACTGGGTGCTCGCCGCCGCCGGCGTCGCCACCACGGTCTACCTCATCGCCGGCGGCGACGATTTCTTCGACCGCTCGATCCTGCCCAACGACTGGGACATCTTCTTCGGCATCGTGCTGGTGCTTCTTATCCTCGAAGCGATGCGGCGCACCACCGGCTGGATCCTGCCGTTCATCACCTCGTGCTTCCTGCTCTACGCATTCTTCGGCGAGATCCTGCCGGCGCCCTGGACGCACAAGGACTACGAGATTCCGCGCCTGGTCGGCCACATGTACATGACGCTGGAAGGCATCTACGGCACGGCGATCAGCGTTTCCTCGACGCTGATCATCCTCTTCACGATCTACGGCGCGTTCCTGCAGTTCTCCGGCGCGGGCAAGTTCTATATCGACTTCTCGTTCTCGGCGATGGGCGGCAAGCCGACCAGCGCCGGGCGCACCGTGACGCTCGCCTCGTTCCTTCTCGGCGGGCCCTCCGGATCGGGCGTTGCGACCACCGTGACGCTCGGCGCGGTCGCCGCGCCGATGCTCGCCAAGGTCGGCTACGGCAAGGACGAGGCGGGAGGCCTGCTGGCCGCCGGGGGGCTCGGCGCGATCATCTCGCCGCCGGTGCTGGGCGCGGCCGCCTTCCTGATCGCCGAGTTCCTGAAGATCTCGTACCTCGACGTGCTGCTGATGGCGGTGATTCCCACCTGCCTGTACTACCTCGCGCTGTTCGTGATGGTCGAGATCGACGTGCGCAAGTTCGGCATGAAGGACGTGCTGTTCGAGAGCGTGGAGAGCGCCTGGAGCCTGGCGAAGCGCTACTGGTTCCACTTCCTGTCGCTGGTGACGATCATCGTCTTCATGATGCCGCCGTTCAACTTCTCGCCCGAGCTGTCGGTGTTCTGGGCGACGGTGGTGTCGCTCGTCACCAGCTTCCTGCGCCGCGACACCGCGTTGATCTCCTACGGGGTGCTGACCGGAAAAGAGTCCGTCGCGCGCGGACTTTGGAATTCCGGCTTCCTCAAGGCGCTCGAGGGTGGCTCGCTCGCGGTGCTGAATGTCGCCGCTACTTGCGCGGGCGCCGGTCTGATCGTCGGCGTGGTCACGCTCACCGGCCTGGGCCTCAAGTTCAGCTCGATCGTGCTCGCCTACGCGGGGAACTCGCTGCTCCTTACCGCGATCTACACCGCGCTCATCGTCTGGATCGTCGGCCTGGCAGTGCCGGTGACGGCGTCCTACATCATCTGCGCGGTCATCGCGGCGCCCGCGCTGATGGCGCTCGGCGTGAAGCCCTTTGCCGCGCATATGTTCGTCTTCTACTACGCGGTGCTGTCGGAAGTCTCGCCGCCGACGGCGCTTTCGCCTTTCGCGGCCGCTGCGATCACCGGCGGCGATCCGTACAAGACGACGCTGCAATGCTGGAAATACACCACGCCCGCGTTCCTCGTGCCGTTCATGTTCGTGCTCGATCCGAGCGGCACCGGGCTGCTCCTCACCGGCAGCTTCAAGACCCTTGGCGAGGCGGACTGGGGCTCGATCGCGCTGGTCACCTTTACCGCAGCTGTCGGCATCGTCGCGATCGCGGGCGGCTTCCAGGGTTGGCTCTGGAAACGCTGCCCGCTGTGGGAGCGCGCGCTGCTCATCGTGGCCGGCTTCCTTCTCGTCTACCCGAAGACGCTCTTCGACGCGATCGGCTTCGCCCTCGTCGCCGTCGTCGTCGCCAGCCAATGGCTCAGGAAGCCCGAAGCCTCGACACGGACCTCCTGATCCTCGGCGCCGGCGGGGCGGGACTGTTCGCCGCGCTGCATGCGCACAAGGCGGCGCCGGATCTTTCCATTACCGTCGCGGTGAAAGGCCTGCTCGGCAAATGCGGCTGCACGCGCATGGTGCAGGGTGGCTACAACGTCGCGCTCGCGGCGGAAGACTCGGTCGAGCGGCATTTCATGGACACCATCGAGGGCGGCAAGTGGCTGCCCGACCAGGAGCTCGCCTGGAAGCTGGTGACGCTCGCGGTGGAACGGATCAAGGAGCTGGAAAACGAGCTGGGCTGCTTTTTCGATCGCAACCCGGATGGCACCGTCCACCAGAAGGCGTTCGCCGGCCAGACCTTCGACCGCACGGTGCACAAGGGCGACCTGACCGGCATCGAGATCATCAACCGCCTCGCCGAGCAGGTGTGGGCGCGGAACATTGCCCGCCTCGAGGAATACAGAGCAGTTGAACTGATAAAGGCAAAAAACGAAGAAGCAGTTTCTGGAGTGGTCTTCATCGACATGCGCACCGGCGAATACGTTTTTGTGGGCGCGAAAGCGGTGCTGCTCGCCACCGGCGGCGGGCCGACGATGTACAAGTACCACACGCCTTCGGGCGACAAGTCCTGCGACGGTCTCGCCATGGCGCTGCGCGCCGGCCTGCCGCTACGCGACATGGAGATGGTGCAGTTCCATCCCACCGGCCTTCTTGCCGGCACGCACACGCGCATGACCGGCACCGTGCTCGAGGAAGGATTGCGCGGCTCGGGCGGCTACCTGCTGAACGGGGCGAAGGAGCGCTTCATGCCGCAGTACGATCCGATGGCGGAACGGGCCACGCGCGATCTCGTTTCACGAGCGATGTTTCTTGAGTTGAAGAAAAAACCCAGTCCGCATGGTGGCCTTTACATCTCGATGGCACACCTCGGCCCGGAAAGGGTGGCGCGCGAATTCAAGGGCATGGTCGAGCGCTGCGCCGATTGCGGCTTCGATCTTGCCGGCGGCCTGGTGGAAGTCGTTCCCACCGCGCACTACATGATGGGCGGCGTCGAGTTCGCCGCCGACTGCACGACCGCGCTTCCCGGGCTGTTCGTCGCCGGCGAGGATTCGGGCGGCGTGCACGGCGCCAACCGGCTCGGCGGCAACGGCGTCGCCAACTCGACCGTGTTCGGCGCGGTGGCGGGAGACACGATGGCAGCCTGGGTTCGCGACCAGGGACTGCGCGAGCCGGACCGCGCGGCGCTGCAGGCGGCGATTGCGCGATGCGAGAGGCCGTTCATGAATTCCAATCGAATCGATCTGGAAGCGCTGCGCGAGCGCCTGTACGAAACGATGTGGCAGAAAGTCGGCATCGTGCGCGACGCCGCCAGCCTCGAATCGGCGCTCGCGGAGCTCGGCGCCATCGAAGGCGAGCTCGCCGCGGGCTCGCTGCCCGACCTGCAGCGCGCCTTCAACCTCACCTGGCACGACTGGCTGAACCTCATGAGCCTGACGCAAGTGAGCCGGGTGGTCGCCACCGCCGCGCTGGCGCGATGCAATTCGCGCGGCGCGCATTTCCGCGCCGATTTTCCCGATGCCGGCTCGCTCGAGCAGTCCGCCTACAGCAGCTACCGCGACGGCGCCGTCACCATGAAGCCGGTTGCCTTCACGCGCGTGCGGCCCGGACAATCGCTGCTCCAGAATGCAGCTTGACTGGCCCGCCGAAGTGCATCGCGAGCTCACTGCCGCCGGCGTGCGGTTGGTGGGCTACGTGCCGGATGCCGGCCACAAGCGCCTGATCGAACTCTGCCGGGCCGACCGGAAGATGCGCGCCGTGCCGCTCACGACCGAGGAGGAGGGAATCGGCCTCGCCAGCGGCGCCTGGCTCGGCGGCGAGAAGAGCGTGCTCCTCATGCAGTCGAGCGGTGTCGGCAACCTGATCAACGTCCTCGGCATGGTGAGCGTCTGCCGCTTCCCGCTGGTGATGGTGATCACCATGCGCGGCGAGCAGGGCGAGTTCAATCCTTGGCAGGTGCCGATGGGGGAGGCGAGCGCGCGCGTGCTGGAGACGATGGGCGTCGCGGTGCGTCAGGCGGGCGAGCCGCAGGCGATCGCGGCGCACGTGCGCCTGGCGCTGACGCGCGCTTTCGAAGCGCAGGGCGCCGAGGCAGTGCTGATCGCGCAGAAGGTGATCGGCATCAAAAGCTTCCAGGAGCAACGCAGCCAGTGAGCCTGCATCGGCGCGCGGTGGTGAAGAAGCTGCTGGAAAAGCGGGGCGACCTGCTGGTCGTCGCCGGCCTCGGCTCGACCTCCTGGGACATCACCGCCGCGGGCGATGCCGACCTCAATTTCCCGACCTGGGGCGCGATGGGCCAGGCGGCGATGCTCGGCCTCGGCCTCGCGCTCGCACAGCCGAAACGCCGCGTGCTCGTCGTCACCGGCGACGGCGAGATGCTGATGGGCCTCGGGTCGCTCGCCACCATCGGCGTGCAGCAGCCGAAGAACCTCACCGTCGTGGTGATCGACAACGAGCGCTACGGCGAGACCGGCATGCAGGCCACCCACACGGCGCACGGCGTGGACATGGCCGCCATCGCCAGGGCGTGCGGCTTCAGGAACTCAGAAAAGATTCTGAAAGAAAAAGATCTCAGGAAAATCGTCCACAAGATCCCTGGACCGAACTTCCTTCAGGTCAAGGTCGCGGCGGAAAGCGTGCCGCTCGTGCTGCCGCCCAAGGACGGCATCGTGCTCAAGGAGCGCTTTCGCCGCGCCCTGCTGGGCAAGTCAGCCGACGTGCTTGCGAAAGAACCCTAGCGTGCGCTCGCGCGCCTGCTTCGCCGCCGGCGCGTTGTACGAGCCGCGATGGTCGCAGTTGAAGCCGTGGTCCGCGGCATAGATGAAGATCTGGTGCTGCGGGTACTTGGCCGCGAGCTTCCTCACGCCTTCGACCGGGATGTGCGCGTCCTTGTCGCCGAAATGGCCCATCAGCGGCACCTTCGGCGCGACCTCGGCGTTGTCGAGAATGCCGCCGCCATAGTAGGGGACGGCGCAAGCGAGTCCCGCAGTCTTCCCGGCCGACAGCCAGGTGACCAGGCCGCCCCAGCAATAGCCGACGATGCCGACCTTGCCGGCGCCCGGCAATGACGACGATGCGGCCTTGATCGCCGCCTCGGCGTCCTTGAGGGCCATGTCGTTCGTCACCTTGCCGCGGATCTCGCGGCCCTTGGCGATGTCCTCGGGCGAATAGCCGAGGTCGACGTTCTTCTGCACGCGATCGAACATCGAAGGCGCGATCGCGAGGTAACCGTCGGCGGCGAAGCCGTCGGTGACCTGCTTGATGTGGCTGTTGACGCCGAAAATTTCCTGGATGACGACGATGCCGCCGCGCGGCTTGCCCGACGGATCGGCGCGATAGGCGCTGAGCTTGTGTCCATCGGAAGCGGTGAGGTCGATCATCTTGCCCATGGTTAGAATCTCCTTGTGAAAAAGCAGGCTTCCGAGCTGTTCCAGCTCGCCGCGACCGCTCTCAAGCGAGCGGGCGCAAATGATCGCATGGCGCAAGCCGCGGCGCGGCACCTGGTTCGCGCCGAAGAGCAGGGACTGCCGACCCACGGCATGTCGCGCGTGCCCTTCTACTGCGGCATGCTGCGCCGCGGTCGCGCCGACGGCGGCGCCGCGCCGCGCATGCAGGCCGAGCGCGCCGGCGCCTGCCTGATCGACAACCGCGACGGCCTGCCTTACGTCTCGGTGCAATGGGCGGTCGAGGAAGCGATCCAGCGCGCGCGCCGCAACGGCATCGCCTTCGCCGGCATCACCAACAGCGCGCATGTCGGCGTGCTCGGCATCCACCTCGGCCCCGTCGCCGAAGCCGGGATGGTGGGATTCGCGTTCACCAACTCGCCCGCGGCGATCCCCGCCTGGGGCGGGAAGAAGCCGCTGTTCGGCACCGACCCGGTTGCTGCTGTGTTTCCCAGAAAAAAACAGAAACCCATAGTCATTGATCTCGCGCTTACTACCGTGGTGCGCGGCAAGATCATGATGGCGATGCGCAAGGGAGAGCGCATTCCCGAGGGCTGGGCGCTCGACCGCAACGGCAAGCCGACCACCGACCCGAAGGAAGCGATCGAGCACGGCAGCCTCTTCCCGATCGGCGGCGCGAAGGGCGCGATGCTGGCGCTCATGTTCGAGCTGATCTGCGCCGCCCTCACCGGCTCGGCGATCGGCCCGGAAGCCGACTCGTTTTTCTCCGACGAGGGCAACCGGCCGAAGATCGGTCAAGCCTTCCTCGCCATCGACCCGTCGGCGCTCGCCGGGCTGGACAGGTACTTTGAACGCGTCGAGGCGGTGGTGACGCGCATGCTCGCCGACCCGGAAGTGCGGCTTCCCGGCGCGCGGCGTTTCGCCGCCGAGGCTACGGCGAAGAAGGGCATCGAAGTGCCCGACGAATTGATGGCGCAGATCGAGAAGCTATGTACGACGTGACGGTCGAGTTTCCGAAGTTCAAGGTCGGCGTCGCCACGCGCGGCGGCGTGGTCACGGAGCTGAAGTATCTGCCGCTGTCCGCGCCTTCGGTTTCTTCGAAGAACGAATTGGCAAAGCGTGCGGAGCAGCAACTGCAAGGCTATAGGTCGGATCCGAACAGCGCCTTCGATCTTCCGGTCGTGATCGAAGGGTCCGACCTGCAAAAGGCGGTGTGGCGCGCGATGTGCGCCATCGCGCGCGGCAGGACCCGGACCTACGGCGATCTCGCGCGCGAGCTCGGTGCCGATGCGCGCGAGATCGGCCAGGCCTGCGGCGACAACCGGCTGCCGCTCGTCATCCCGTGCCACCGCATCGTCGCTGCCGACGGCATCGGCGGCTTCGCGCACGCGACGAGCGGCTACCTTGTGGAGGCGAAGCGTTGGCTGCTGATGCACGAAGCCGCGGCGACCGCGTTCGAGCTGACACCCTAGACGCGTTCTGCGACGCGCTCTGGCTCGAGGACGGGCTGTCGAAGAACACCATCGCCGCCTACCGCGCCGACCTGGAGCAACTCGCCGGTTTTTCGAAAAAGCCGTTCGAGCAGATCAGGGAGCAGGACCTGTTCGCCTTCCTGGCCTCACGCGGCGGGCGCGCGTCCAGCGCCGCGCGGCGCGTCTCGACCCTGAAGCGCTTCTACCGTTACTGCCTGCGCGAGCGCAAGATCGAGGCCGACCCGACGCTCAGGCTCGATCCGCCGAAGCGCACACCGCGCTTCCCGAAGACGCTGTCGGAGGCCGATGTCGACGCTTTGCTCGCGGCGCCCGACGCGGCGACGCCGCTCGGCGCGCGCGACCGCGCGATGCTCGAAGCCCTTTACGCGACGGGCCTGCGTGTCTCCGAGCTGGTCAGTTTGAAGCTGTTCGAAGTCGACCTGCAGGCCGGCGTGGTGCGCGTGCTCGGCAAGGGCGCGAAGGAGCGCCTCGTGCCGCTGGGGGAGCAAGCGGTTTCTTCACTCAAGGACTATCTCGGTTCGGCCCGGAAGGCGCTGCTGGGCAGGCGCTCGTCCGATGCCCTGTTCGTCACCGGTCGCGGCGGCGCGATGACGCGGCAGGCATTCTGGCATCTCATCCGCCGCTACGGTGCGCGCGCCATTCCCGGCAAGCGCCTGTCGCCGCACGTGCTGCGCCACGCCTTTGCCACGCATCTCCTCAACCACGGCGCCGACCTGCGCGTGGTGCAGCTTCTTCTCGGCCACGCCGACATCTCGACCACGCAGATCTACACCCACGTCGCCCGCGAAAGGCTGAAACAGCTGCATGCGAAGCATCACCCGCGAGGATGAGCGCGGGGTGACAACGCGGGCGACGCAATTCCTGGACGGGCTCGGCATTTCGTACACCGAGCATCACTATGAGTACGTCGAGCACGGCGGCACCGCCGTTTCCTCCGAGTCGCTCGGCGTGCCCGAGCACGAAGTGGTGAAGACGCTGGTGATGGAGGACGAGGAGAAGAAGCCGCTGATCGTCCTGATGCACGGCGACATGAAGGTCTCGACCAAGGAGCTGGCGCGACAGGCGGAGCGCAAACGCATCGAGCCCTGCAAGCCCGAGGTCGCGCAGCGGCATACCGGCTATCAGGTGGGCGGCACCTCGCCCTTCGGCATGAAGAAGCCGCTGCCGGTGTATGTCGAGCGCTCGGTGCTCAACATGCCCCATTTGTATATCAACGGCGGGCGGCGCGGTTTCCTGGTCCGGATCCGCGTCGAAGACCTGCGGCGCGCGCTGGAGCCTATCCCGGTCGACGTCGCTCGATCGTGACGCCGACGAATTTCGCGTTCGGCAGGATACCGATCTTGGCGGCGCTGACCTTGACCCAGGGAGCGCCGAAGTCCTTGATGAGCAGCGAGGCGATGCGGTCGGCGAGCGTCTCCACCAGGCGGAAATGCTGGCTCGCCGCCAGCGCGCGGATCGCGTTCGACGCCTGCTCGTAGTCGACCGTGTCGGCGACCTTGTCGCTGGCGAAGACGGCGTTGCCCGGCAGGCCGATGTCGAGGTCGATCGAGACGGTCTGGCGGACATGGCGCTCGCGCTTGTGGATGCCGATGAGCGCTTCGACGCGCAGGTCGCGAATGATCACGGCATCCATGTCGGGGACGATTCTATAGAATCGCGGCGATGCTCATCGCCCTGGCGGCGGCGGTCGCCTACCTGCTCGGCTCGGTGTCGTTCGCGATCGTGGTGAGCCGCGTGATGCGGCTGCCCGATCCGCGCAGCTACGGCTCGAAGAATCCCGGCGCGACCAACGTGCTGCGCACCGGCAGAAGGGTCGCCGCGGTCCTCACCCTCGTCGGCGACGCGCTCAAGGGGTTCGTCGCCGTGGTGCTCGCGCTGGCCTATCTGCCCGAATCGGCGCCCTACGTCGGCGTCGCCGCCTTCCTCGGCCATGTGTTCCCGGTCTACTACCGCTTCCAGGGCGGCAAAGGGGCCGCCACCGCGGCGGGCGTGCTGTTCGGCTTCGACGTCTGGCTCGGACTCGGCACGATCGCGACCTTTGCGATCCTTGCCGCTTTCTTTCGCTATGTCTCCTTCGCGTCGATGGTCGCGGCGGGATTCGCGGTCTTCTTTTCCTGGTTCATCAAGCTGAGCGACGTCACCACTGTCGCGGTCGCCGTCATGGCGGCGCTGCTCATCTGGCGGCACAAGGAGAACATCCGCCGCCTCGTCGCCGGCACCGAGTCGAAGCTCGGCGAGAAGAAAGCTACGCCGCCAGATCCCAGCGCGGCTTCACAGTGAAGGCGTTGCCCGCGCCGGCGGGCGCGGTCATCTTCAGCGCCGCGGTGAGCGCGATCATGGCGCCGTTGTCGGTGCACAGCGCGGGTTCGGGATAGAAGACCTCGAAGCGGCTGCGCGCCGCCTGCGCAGTCAGCGCTTCGCGCAGTTGCCGGTTCGCGCCGACGCCGCCGGCCACGACCAGCCGGTCGAGCCCCGTCATCTCCAGCGCGCGCACGCACTTCGCCGCCAGCACCTCGACGATCGCGTCGACGAAGGCGCGCGCGATGTCGGCGTGCGCCGCCGGGGTCTCGTGCTTCACCAGGGTGAGGACGGCGGTCTTCAGCCCCGAGAAGCTGAAGTCCAGGTTGCCGCTCGCGAGCATCGGCCGCGGCAGGCGATGGCGTCCGGGCGCGCCCTTCAGCGCCAGCTGCTCGAGCGCCGGCCCGCCCGGGTAGCCCAGGCCGAGCAGCTTCGCCGTCTTGTCGAAGGCTTCTCCAGCCGCGTCGTCCTGGGTCTCGCCGAGAAGCGCGTACTCGCCGACCGCCTCGACGCGCATGAGCTGCGTATGGCCGCCGGAGACGAGCAGGGCGACGAAAGGGAACTCCGGCGCGCGCTCCGAGAGCAGCGGCGAAAGCAGGTGGCCTTCGAGGTGATGCACGCCGATCGCCGGGATGCCGAGCGCCTGCGCCAGGCCGCGGGCGAAGGAAGCGCCCACCAGCAGCGCGCCGGCGAGGCCGGGACCCTCGGTGTAGCCGATCGCGCTCAGTTCATGGATTTGTTTTTTTGCAGATTCAAAAACCTGGCGGGCCAGCGGGACAAGGCGTCGGATATGGTCGCGGGAAGCGAGCTCCGGCACGACCCCGCCATAGGCTTCATGCATGGCGACCTGGGAATGGACGGCCTGGGCCAGCAGCCGCCCGTCGTAAAGGGCGACGCCGGTTTCGTCACAGGAGGTCTCGATGCCGAGAACCAGGAATGACTGCGGCACCAGGGGATTCTGATACAATTCGCACCCCTTTTCGTAACTGAGAGAAGAAGTTAGATGCCGACTGTACGCGTGAAGGAAAACGAGCCGTTCGAGGTGGCGATGCGCCGCTTCAAGCGCACCGTGGAGAAGACCGGCCTCCTGACCGAGCTCCGTTCCCGCGAGTACTACGAAAAGCCGACCGCAGAGCGCAAGCGCAAGCTGGCCGCGGCCGTGAAGCGCCACCACAAGCGCCTGCGCAGCCAGATGCTGCCGCAGAAGCTGTACTGACCCTAAGAAACAAAATCACCGAGGACATGAAGGCCGCCATGCGGGCGAAGGACGCTGCTCGCCTGTCGACCGTGCGCCTCCTGCTCGCCGCGATCAAGCAGCGGGAAGTGGACGAGCGCATCGAGCTCGACGACGCGCAGGTCCTTTCGGTCATCGAGAAGATGATCAAGCAGCGCCGCGAGTCGATCGCCCAGTTCGAGAAAGCTGTGCGTAACGACCTCGCTGACGTCGAGAAGGCGGAAATCCAGGTGCTGTCCGCCTACATGCCGGCGCAGATGAGCGACGCCGACATCCAGAAAGAGGTCCAGTCGGTGATCGCCGAAACCGGCGCGAGCGGCGTCAAGGACATGGGCAAGGTCATGGCCGCGCTGAAAGGCAGGCTCGCCGGCAAGGCCGACATGGGAAAAGTTTCGGGGCTGGTCAAGTCCAAGCTTTCGGGATAAAAAAGCGGGGCGTGATCCCCTGCTTATGATCCCAGACTCATTCAAGCAGGACCTGCTCAATCGGGTCGACATCGTGGACGTGGTCTCGCGCTACGTCCAGCTGAAGAAGGGCGGCGCCAACTTCCAGGGCCTCTGCCCCTTCCACAGCGAGAAGACTCCCTCCTTCACCGTCAGCCCGGCGAAGCAGTTCTATCACTGCTTCGGCTGCGGCGCGCACGGCAACGCCATCGGCTTCCTCATGGCCTACGCGGGCCTCGGCTACGTCGACGCCATCAAGGACCTCGCCTCCGGCGTGGGCATGCAGGTGCCGGAATCGCGGCCGCGCACCCAGGAGGAGGTCGCGCGCCAGGAGCGCGAGCCCGATCTCTACGCGGTACTGGAGAACGCGATGGAGTTCTATCGCGCCCAGCTCAAGAAATCGCCGCGCGCCATCGACTACCTGAAGGGGCGCGGCCTCACTGGCGAGATCGCGGCGCGCTTTCGCATCGGCTACGCGCCCGACGGCTGGCAGGGACTGAAGGAAGCCTTCGAGAAATACGAGGACAAGTCGCTCGTCGAGTGCGGCCTGGTCATCGAGGGCGAGGAGGGCAAGCGCTACGACCGCTTCCGCGACCGCGTCATGTTCCCGATCCTCAGCAACCGCGGTGCGGTGATCGGCTTCGGCGGCCGTGTGCTGGGCGAGGGCGAACCGAAGTACCTGAACTCCCCGGAGACCCAGCTTTTTGAGAAGGGCCGCGAGCTCTACGGCCTGGTGCAGGCGCGCGACGCGATCCGCGTGGCCGGCCGCGTGCTGGTGGTCGAGGGCTACATGGACGTGGTGGCGCTGGCGCAGTTCGACGTCGGCTACGCGGTGGCGACGCTCGGCACCGCGACCACCCCGGTGCACGTGCAGAAGCTGCTGCGCCTCACCGACGAGCTGGTCTTCTCCTTCGACGGCGATGCCGCGGGGCGCAAGGCGGCCTGGCGGGCGCTGGAGGTCAGTCTGCCGCTCGCGCTCGACCACAAACCGATCCGCTTCCTCTTCCTGCCGCAGGGCGACGACCCGGATACCTACATCCGCAAGCACGGCAAGGAGAGCTTCGAGCGCCTGGTGCGCGAGGCACCGACACTTTCCGAGTTCCTGCTCGCCGAGCTGCGCGCGCCGGCCGACCTGGGCTCGGCCGAGGGGCGCTCGCGCTTTCTCGCCGCGGCCAAGCCGCACCTGCAGAAAGTCACCGCCCCCGCGCTCAAGCTGCAGCTCCTCAAGGAGACGGCGAAGCTCGGCGGTGTGACGCAGGAGGAAGTGGAATCGCTCTTCGAAGTCCGACCCTCGACGCCGTTCCGGCGCGCTGCGCCGGAGCGTCGCGTCTTCAGCGCGCCCTCGTCGACCGAGTGGAAGCTCCTCGCGAGCGTCGCCGCCAACCCGGCGATCGCCGGCGAGGTGGATATCGCGGTGCTCGATCTCGAACTGCCCGAGTCGCAGGCGCTGCACGAATTCGTCGCGTGGTGTCGCGGCGCCGGCGGACAGGTCTCCAACCCGATGCTGATCGAGCACTTCCGCGATAGCCCCCACGGCGATCTGCTGTTCAGCGCCCAGGCTTTCGGGCTCACACTCGGGGAGAACGAGGAGCAGGCCCGGGAATTCCTCAAGCACACCCTCTGGAGCCTCGAGATCAAACGAAAAAATAAGGAAATACAGTCTCTTGGGGATCGCTTGCGGAAAGGCCAGCTCTCCAAGGAGGAGCACCAGCAGTACGGGAAGATGATCTCGGAAGTAAAAGCCCTCCAGCGGCGTTTGCAGGAAGAGGGCCGCAGCGTCCGATAGCACGCTTCTTGCAGACCGAACGTTTCCAGTTTTTGGGTGACTATCTTCATGAAAGCCCTTGAAAACTGAGGCTTTTGATACAATCTTCGGCTTTTCGCCGAAATTCGGGTCCCGGGGGAACTAGATGGTCCAGCAGAAGCGCAAATCGAAGGTGAAGAAGGCTCGCGCGGCGAAGAAGAAAACGAGCGTCGTCCGCCACCAAAAGCCTCGGCGCGCCAAGAAAACCGCGCCGGCGAAGAAGCTGCTTCGCGGCAAGGTTGCCGCTTCGGTCAAGAAAGTCGCCGGCAAGCTTGCCGCTTCGGTCAAGAAAGTCGCCGGCAAGGTTGCCGCGCCGGCGCCCAAGCTCCCGGCAGGCAAGGTCATCGCGGGCAAGCCCGACGCGCAGAAGCTGCCGCCGGGCAAGCAGATCAAGACGAGCGCCAAGCAGGCGCTCGAGCTCCTCGAAGCCAAGGTCAACCAGGTCAAGGCGAAGGGCAAGCGCGGCCGCCGCGGCGGCAAGGACGGCTGGCTCATCCCGCCGGAGATGCCGAAGGAAGACGCGGAGACCCGGCGCACGCGCCTCAAGAACCTGATCAAGCTGGGCAAGGAGCGCGGCTTCCTCACCTACTCCGAGATCAACGACCACCTGCCCGACGACCTCGTCGACGCCGAGCAGATCGAAGCGATCATCTCGACCTTCGGCGACATGGGCATCCAGGTCTACGACCAGGCGCCCGACCAGGAAACGCTGCTGATCGCCGCCGATGCGCAGCCGGTGGCGCAGACCGACGAGGACGTGGAAGAGCAGGCCGAAGCAGCCCTGTCCACCGTCGATTCCGAGTTCGGCCGCACCACCGACCCGGTGCGCATGTACATGCGCGAGATGGGCTCGGTGGAGCTGCTCACGCGCGAAGGCGAGATCGAGATCGCCAAGCGCATCGAGGAAGGCCTGCGCCACATGGTGCAGGCCATCTCGTCTTGCCCGCTTACCATCCAGCAGATCCTGGACATGGCTACGCAGGTCGAGAATGAAACCATGCGCATCGATGA
>Ga0075352_1000003_pt1 | contig 40184 bp, 33 predicted proteins | sample Sandmound_TuleA__FD_120092 | JGI IMG/M metagenome (GOLD analysis project Ga0075352, IMG submission 120092) | Natural and restored wetland microbial communities from the San Francisco Bay, California, USA, that impact long-term carbon... | ecosystem: Environmental > Terrestrial > Soil > Wetlands ...
CTCCAGGCTGGAGGTCACCATGCCGGGGAAGGCGATGACCAGCACCACCATGATCACCTGGATGACGACGAAGGGCACCGCGCCCCAGTAGATCTGGCCGGTGGTGACCGGGGCGGTCGGCTTGCCGGAAATCTTGTCGACGTACTCCTTCACCGGCGCGACGCTGCGCAGGTAGAAGAGCGCGAAGCCGAACGGCGGGTGCATGAACGAGGTCTGCTTGTTGACGCCGAGCAGCACGCCGAACCAGATCAGGTCGATGCCGAGCTTGTCCGCGACCGGAGCGAGTAGCGGCACGATGATGAACGCCAGCTCGAAGAAGTCGAGGAAGAAGGCGAGCAGGAAGACGAGAATGTTGACGACGATGAGGAAGCCGAGCTGGCCGCCGGGCATGCTGGTGAGCAGGTGCTCGACCCACAGGTCGCCGTTCACGCCGCGGAAGGTGAGGCTGAACACGGTCGCGCCGACCAGGATGAAGACGACGAAGGAGGTCAGCTTGGCGGTGGAGTTCATCGCCTGGCGCAGCAGGGGGAACGACAGCCGGCGGTTGATCAATGCCAGCAGCAAGGCGCCAGTGGCGCCCATCGCGCCGCCTTCGGTCGGCGTCGCCCAGCCGAGGAAGATGGTGCCGAGCACGAGGAAGATGAGAGCGAGGGGTGGAATGAGGACGAAGATCACGCGGCCGACGAGCTTCCAGCCGCGCAGCGGGCGCGCTTCCGGCGGCAGCGCCGGCATCGCTTTCGGCGCGATGAGAGACACGCCGAGCACGTAGCTCGCGTACAGGCCGGTCAGGATCAGGCCCGGGATGATCGCGCCGGCGTACATGTCGCCCACCGAGCGCCCGAGCTGGTCGGCGAGCACGATCAGCACCAGGCTGGGCGGGATGATCTGCGCCAGCGTCCCCGAAGCGGCGATCACGCCGCTCGCCAGGCGCCGGTCGTAGCCGTAGCGCAGCATGATCGGCAGCGAAATGAGGCCCATCGAGATCACCGACGCGGCGACCACGCCGGTGGTCGCGGCGAGCAGCGCGCCGACGAAGATCACCGCATAGGCGAGACCGCCGCGGATCGGGCCGAACAGTTGGCCGATGGTGTCGAGCAGGTCCTCGGCCATGCCGCTCCTCTCGAGGATCAGGCCCATGAAGGTGAAGAACGGCACCGCGAGCAGCGTGTCGTTCGACATGATGCCGAAGATGCGCTCGGGCAGCGCCTGGAAGAGCGCCGGGCTGAGCAGGCCGAGTTCGAAGCCGATGAAGCCGAAGGACAGGCCGAGCGCCGCGAGCGAGAAAGCGACCGGGAAGCCGAGCAACAGGAAGACGACCAGCGCGCCGAACATGAGCGGCGCCATGTACGCGATCAGGAAGGCGGTCACTTCGCCTCCTCGACGTGCAGTTGCTCGAGCGCCGGGTCCTCATGGTGCTCTACGGGATCGGGAATCAGCCCCTTCAGATAGGCGATGCGATTGATCAGCTCCGAGACCCCCTGGAGGCTGAGCAGGCAGAAGCCCGCCGGCACGAGCAGGCGGGCCGGCCAGCGCACCAGGCCGCCGGCGCTGCCGGAGACTTCGCCGCTCGTCCAGGCATTCATGAAGATCGGCCACGAGGACCAGGTGATGTAGAGCGACATCGGCAGCAGGAACAGCGCCATGCCGAAGATGTCGATCCAGATCTGCGTGCGCCGCGTGAGGCGCGAGGAAACCACGTCGATGCGGATGTGCTCGTTGTGCAGCAGCGTGTAGCCGGAGCAGAGCAGGAAGACCGCGGCGAAGAGATACCACTGCAGCTCCAGCCAGGCGTTGGAAGCGATGTTCAGCGCGTAGCGGGTCGTGGCGTTGCCGGCGCTGATCAGCACCATGATCAGCACGGCCCAGTAGAGCAGCCGGCCGACGTGCTCGTTGACGAAATCGACGGCGCGCGAAAGCGCGAGCAGCTGTTTCATATCAAGGCTTCTTGAAAGCTTCCTGTCAGGCGGCGCGCAGGCGCTTTGCGCGCTCTTCGACGGCCGAATGCAATTGAGGCTTGTAGCCTAGCGCAAAGAACAGCTCCGCGCAGAGGAAGATCGGCGCGACGAAGATCTGGAACAGGTTGTCCGCCAGCGCGGGCTTGCGGCCTTCGAACACGTGGCCGACCAGCTGCAGGATCCAGCCGCCGACGAACAGGATGCCGAACCAGATCCAGCCGGCCGACGCCCCCTGGTCCGCGATGAGCTGCGCCACCCCGAGCAGCGTACCCATCACGACGCACATGGCCAGCCCGAGCCAGAGGTCGAGCGCCAGGTAATACGCGAGCAGCGCCGCGGTGATCACCATCGCGGCCGAGACGCCTTCGAAACGCGGCCACGAAAGCGGGACCATCAGCGCCAGCACGATCACCGGCACGCCGACGAAATGGGTCGCCTTGTTGCGCGCGTCCTGGTGGTAGGCGGCATAGACGCTCATCTGGTCTTCGAGAGTCTTCATTGTTTCTCGGTGGTGAGAATCCACTATAATTCAACATTTTAACGACGTCCATGGTGGTCACACACGGCTCGTTGCAGCCGACCCGCAGCCGATGTGCCCTCACCATCGGCAATTTCGACGGCGTGCACCGCGGTCATCGCGCGCTCATCGAGCGGATGACCGCCAAGGCGCGCGAACTGAGCCTGCCCTCCTGCGTATTGACCTTCGAGCCGCACCCGCGCGAATTCTTCGCCGGCGCGAGCGCGCCCACGCGCCTGACGCGGCTGCGCGACAAGCTGGAGCTGCTCGCCGCAGCCGGCGTCGAGCGCACGCACATTGCCCGCTTCGACGCCCGCTTCGCTGCACTGTCCGCAACGCGCTTCGTCGACGAGGTGCTGGTCGGCGCGCTCGGCGTGCGCTGGCTCCTGGTGGGACGCGATTTCCGCTATGGCGCGAGACGCGGCGGCGACTTCGCCACGCTCGAGGCGGACGCGGCCCGGCACGGCTTGACGCTCGAGTCGATGCCCGACGTGCTCGACGGCGCCGCGCGCGTTTCGAGCTCGGCGATCCGCGCCGCTCTGGCGGCGGGCGATTTCGCGCTCGCCCAGCGCCTGCTCGGCCACCCCTACACGCTCAGCGGGCGCGTCGCGCATGGCGCCAAGCTCGGCCGCGAGCTCGGCTTCCCGACGGCCAACATCGTGCTGCGCCGCCCGCCGCCCCTTTCCGGCATCTACGTCGTCGATGCCGGCGAGCGCGGCCCCGGCGTGGCGAGCGTCGGCCGGCGGCCCACGGTCAACCCGGTCGACGTGCCCTTGCTCGAGGTGCACCTGTTCGGCGAGACGCGGGACCTGTACGGCGAGCACCTCAAGGTGCGGTTCCTGAAGAAGCTGCGCGACGAGCGCAAGTACGACGACCTCGGCACGCTGCGCGACGCGATCGCCCGTGACGCGGCGCAGGCGAGGGAATACTTCGCGACCCATGGCTGACTACAAAGACACGCTGAACCTGCCGGAAACCCCCTTCCCGATGCGCGGCGATCTTGCCAAGCGCGAGCCGCAGTGGGTCAAGGAATGGCTCGACAAGGGCGCCTACAAGCGCCTGCGCAGCGTCGCCAAAGGCCGGCCGCGCTTCGTGCTGCACGACGGTCCGCCTTACGCCAACGGCGACATCCATATTGGCACTGCGGTGAACAAGATTCTCAAGGACATCATCGTCAAGTCGAAGACCATGGCCGGCTTCGACGCGCCGTACGTACCCGGCTGGGATTGCCACGGCATGCCGATCGAGGTGCAGATCGAGAAGAAGCACGGCAAGAACCTGCCGGTCGAGCAGACGCTGCGCCTGTGCCGCGCCTTCGCCACCGAGCAGATCGCCAGCCAGAAGAAGGATTTCCAGCGCCTCGGCGTGATGGGCGACTGGGACCACCCGTATCTCACGATGGCTTACGGCAACGAGGCCGACGAGATCCGCGTGCTCGGCAAGCTGCTCGAGAAGGGCTACGTGTACCGCGGCCTCAAGCCCGTCAACTGGTGCTTCGACTGCGGCTCGGCGCTCGCCGAGGCGGAGGTCGAGTACGAGGACAGAAAAGATCCCGCCGTCGACGTCGCTTTCAGGATTTTTGAACAGGATCTTTCTCGACTTGAAAAAGCGTTCGGCGAAAGAATTCAGAAGCCCGCCTATGCGGTGATCTGGACCACCACGCCCTGGACGCTGCCCGCCAACCAGGCGTTGAACGTCCATCCCGAGGTGACCTACAACCTGGTCGACACCCTGCGCGGGCTGCTCATTCTCGCGGCGGATCTCCAGGAAGCGTGCCTGAAGCGCTATTTGCTCGAGGGCAAGACGATCGCATCCTGCATGGGGAAGGCGCTCGAGAACATCCGCTTCCAGCATCCCTTCTACGACCGGCAGGTTCCCGTCTATCTCGGCGAATACGTGACGCTCGATACCGGCACCGGCGTGGTGCACTCGGCGCCCGCCTACGGCGTCGAGGACTTCGACTCCTGCCGCCGCTACGGCATGAAGGACAGCGAGATCCTCACGCCGGTGATGGGCGACGGGAAGTTCGCGCCGTCGCTGCCGCTTTTCGGCGGCCTGTCGATCTGGGACGCCAATGCCAGGATCGTCAAGACGATCGAGGAAAAAGGCGCGCTGCTCGCGGTCGACTGGAGACATACCCACAGCTACATGCACTGTTGGCGCCACAAGACGCCCGTGATCCTGCGCGCGACGACGCAATGGTTTGCGTCGATGGACAGGAAGGTCGGAAGCGAATCCCTGCGCGAAACCGCGCTGCGCGGCATCGAGGCGACGCAATTCTTTCCCGGCTGGGGCAAGGCGCGGCTGCAGGGCATGATCGCCAATCGCCCCGACTGGACCCTCTCCCGCCAGCGGCAGTGGGGCGTACCGATGCCGTTCTTTCTCCACAAGGAGACCGGCGCGCTGCATCCGCGCACGCCGGAGCTGCTCGAGAAGGTCGCGAAGCTGGTGGAGAAGGGCGGGATCGAGGCCTGGCAGGGCGTGAAGGTGGAGGATTTTCTCGGTGCCGAAAGCGCTTCCTATGAGAAGAGCCGCGACACCCTGGACGTGTGGTTCGACTCGGGCTCGACTCACTTCACGGTGATGCGCGGCTCGCATCGCGCCGAGACGAATTTCCCGGCCGACCTGTACCTCGAGGGCTCGGACCAGCATCGCGGCTGGTTCCATTCGTCGCTGCTCGTCTCCTGCATGCTCGACGGCGTGCCGCCGTACCAAGGCCTGCTGACTCACGGCTTCGTCATCGATCTGGAAGGCCGCAAGATGTCGAAGTCGAAGGGCAACACCATGGCGCCGCAGGAGATCTCGAACACGCTGGGCGCCGAGATCCTGCGCCTGTGGGTGGCGAGCACCGACTATTCCAGCGAGCTCAACCTCTCCGCCGAGATCCTGAAGCGGGTCGTCGAGACCTACCGGCGACTGCGCAACACGCTGCGCTTCCTGCTGGCCAACACTTCGGACTTCGACCCGGCCAGGCACGCCGTGCCGGTCGAGGAGATGGTGGAGATCGACCGCTACGCGCTTGCGATCACCGCGAGCAGGCAGCAAGAGGTAGCGCGGAACTACGAGGCCTACCAGTTCCATCTCGTGTCGCAAGAGCTGCTCGCGTTCTGCGCCGAGGATCTGGGCGCTTTCTACCTCGACATCCTCAAGGACCGTCTCTATACCTGCGGCGCCGACTCGAAGGCGCGCCGCTCGGCGCAGACGGCTCTCTGGCACATCACCCACACCCTCCTGCGGCTGATGGCGCCGGTGCTGTCGTTCACCGCCGAGGAGGCGTGGCAGGTGTTCGCGAGGAAGAGCGACGACAGCGTGCTCTTCCAGACCTGGCACAGGGTCCCGGAGGCGAAGCTGGACCCCGCGGTCCTCGAGGCCTGGGCGGAACTGAGACGCTTCCGGGAGATCGTCTCGAAGGGAATCGAAGCGAAGCGCATGGCCAAGGAAGTCGGCTCGTCGCTTGCCGCCGAAGTCGACATCCGGGCGTCCGGTCCGCTCCATGACGCGCTCGTCCGGCTGGGCGAGGATCTGCGTTTCGTGCTGATCACGTCGCGCGCCACGGTGCACAAGGCCGACGGCCCGGCCACGGCGCAAGTGACGCCAAGCGCTCATCCCAAGTGCGACCGATGCTGGCATTACCGCGCCGACGTCAATGCGGAGGGGCTCTGCGGGCGCTGCCAGCTCAATCTCAAGGGGCCCGGTGAACCGCGCCGATTTGCGTAGCGCGAGGAAATGGTTCGCGCTGGCGGCGGCCATCGTCGTCGCCGACCAGATCGTGAAAGGGGTGGTGCTCGGCCATTTCTCGCCCGGCGAGCAGCGCCCGGTGACGGACTTCTTCAACCTGGTCCTGGTGTTCAACAAGGGCGCGGCGTTCAGCCTGTTCTCGCAGGCGCCGGGGTGGCAGGCGCCGATCCTCACCACCTTTGCCCTGGTCGCCTCGGTCGTGGTCGGTTATTTCATCGTGCGCAGTCCCGGCAAGCTCCTCTTTTGCCTCGGCCTGGCGCTGATCCTCGGCGGCGCGCTCGGCAACGTCATCGACCGGCTGCGCTTCGGGCAGGTCGTCGACTTCCTCGATTTCCACGCCTTCGGCTGGCACTGGCCGGCGTTCAACGTCGCCGACTCGGCGATCTCGGTCGGCGCGGTGATCCTCGTCCTGGAAGGATTCCTCGGGCGTGAAAAGCGACCTGACGCTGCTTCTTAAAGCGCTCGCCTTCGCCGCGCACAAGCACCGCGACCAGCGGCGCAAGGATCGCGCGGCGTCGCCCTACATCAACCACCCGATTGCGCTTGCCAATGTCCTGGCGAGGGAGGGCCGCGTCGGCGATATCGATGTGCTTTGCGCGGCGCTGCTCCATGACACGGTCGAAGACACGGCGACCACGCCGAAGGAGCTCCGCCGCGCGTTCGGGCCGAAAATCGCGCGCATCGTCGCCGAGGTGACGGACGACAAGAGTCTTTCCAAGGCGAAGCGCAAGGCCCTGCAGGTCCGGCACGCGCGCCACATCAGCGCCGAGGCGAAGCTCGTCAAGCTCGCCGACAAGATCTGCAACATCCGCGACGTGGCGCGTCGCCCGCCCGCGACGTGGGACCGGGCGCGCCAGCGCGAGTACTTCGACTGGGCCAGGCGCGTGATCGACCGGGTGCGGGGGACCAACCCCCGCCTGGAGGCGGCCTTCGACGCCGCCTATGCCCGGCGGCCGCGCATGAACGTGAGAAAATCGCGCTGATGGAAATCCTGCTGGCCAAGCCGCGCGGCTTCTGCGCCGGCGTCGAGCGGGCGATCGAGATCGTCGAGCGGGCGCTGGCGCAGTTCGGCGCGCCGATCTACGTCCGCCACGAGATCGTGCACAACAAGAGCGTGGTCGACGACCTGCGCGCCAAGGGCGCGATCTTCGTCGAGGAGCTCGACGAAGTGCCGCGCGGCGCGACGGTGATCTTCAGCGCGCACGGCGTCTCGAAAGCGGTGCAGGCGGACGCCGAGCGGCGCGGCCTGAAGGTGTTCGACGCCACCTGCCCGCTGGTCACCAAGGTGCACGTCGAGGTGGCGAAGATGCTGCGCGAGGGCTACGAGATTGTCATGATCGGCCACCGCGGGCACCCGGAGTCGGAGGGAACCATGGGCCAGACGAGCGCCGGCATGTACCTGGTGGAGACGGTGGAAGACGTCGCCGCGCTCCAGCCCGCGACCGCGCAGCTCGCCTACGTCACCCAGACGACCCTTTCCGTGGACGACGCGGCGCAGATCGTCGCAGTGCTGAAGCAGCGTTTCCCCGGCATCCGCGGGCCCAAGCGCGACGACATCTGCTATGCCACGCAGAACCGCCAGGACGCCGTGAAGTTCATGGCGCCGCAATGCGACGTGGTGATCGTCGTCGGCTCGCCGAACAGCTCCAACTCCAACCGCCTGCGCGAGGTGGCGCAGAGCCGTGGCACGCCGGCGTACATGGTGGACAACGCCCTGCAGCTCCAGCCGCAGTGGATCGAGGGCAAGCAGCGCGTCGGCGTCACCGCGGGCGCTTCCGCGCCGGAAGTCCTGGTCACCGACGTCATTGCCCGGCTGTACGAGCTCGGCGCCACGCGGGTCACGCAGCTTCCCGGCCGGGACGAGCACGTGGTGTTCGCCCTGCCGAAGCAGCTCACCAATACCGTTTGACCGCGGCTTGACCCGGTCCGACCAGCTGCGTGTCGCGGCGGCGCTCGCCGCCTCGCTGCTGGCGCATCTCGCCCTGCTGAGTCTGGTGCGCCTGCCGCCGCCGGTGCCGCCGTCGCCGTCGGGGTCGAGGCTGAACCTGCTGCTCATCCCGATTCCGGGAGAGCGTCGCGCCGAAAGCGCGCCGCCCGCGCTGCCCTCGACGGCGGCCCCATCCGCGTCGCCGGTTGCGCCGCGGGGCGAACGAGCGCGGCGACCGGTCGCCGTCGAGAGCACTGCCCCAGAGATTTCACGCCGGCGCCAGCCAATCGTCTCCGCGGGGCCGATCTCGGCGCCGCCGACGATGCCGGCTTCGCAGCTTGCCGACGCGGCGGCGTACCTGGCGCCCGGAGCGCTGAACGCGTATCCGGCATTCGCCTCGCCTTTCGAGATGCAGTTCCCGCGCAGGGCCCTCGAGGAGGGACGCCGGGGCGTGGTGGTGGTGCAACTGCTGATCGACGAGAACGGGCGCGTGGTCGAGGCGCTCGCCGCGCCCGGCGCCGCGGAAGACTTCGCCGAAGCGGCTCTCGCCGGACTGCGCGCGGCGCGCTTCCATCCGGCGCGGGCAGGCGGCAGGCCGGTGAAGGCCCGCGCCTACTTTGCCGTCAGCTTCGTGCTCGAGTAAGGCTCAGCGCACCCGGTACGAGAAGCGCCGCACCGCAGCGCCGGACGCGCTGGTGTTCACCGACGAGGTGGTCTTGCTCGTATCCGCGCCGGTGCTGATGCTCTTGATCGCGCCCGAGGGCAGCTGCACGATCGCCACGCCGACCGTGATCGTGCCGCCAAGGGACCGGCCGACCACGCCGCCCGCCGATGTCGACACCGCCTGGCCGGTCTTGAAGTCGAAGTTGTACTCGAAGCTGCTGCCGCCGACCGAGCAGGAGCTGCCGCCCGCCGCCGGGGCGTTGGTCGTCACCACCAGCGTGCCGAGCACGAGGCGCGGGTCCACCAGGTTGACGCCCTCGCCCGGGCTGTTGGGCACGCCCGAGAAGCTCGGGTTGAAGTCGACGTACCAGCCATCGCGGCTATTCCAGTCCACGGTGTTCGAGGTGATGCCGCGGTCGGTCGGGTTCAGCATCGTCAGCACCTGCTGCACGAGCAGGCCGTTGGCGCGCAGGTTGGCGTAGTCGCTGTCCTTGTCCTTGAACGCCCACAGCGTCTGCTGCCACGAGATGCCGCTCGCCGCGCCCGGGTCGGAGAGGTCCGGCGAGCCGAGATAGCGGCCGGTGCCGTAGTACAGCACGCGGTTGCCGCTGATCCGGGTGAGCGACGGCCGCGTGGTGATCGGTTGCGCGCGCGGCGGTGTCGAGGCGTCGGTCAGCGTCGCGATGTGCAGCACCGTCGGCGGGTTGGTGCGCGTGTCGATGCGCCAGACGTTGCCGAGCTGGTCGCCGGCGTACGCGTACTGGAAGGTCGCGTCGGTGAGCGCCGAGTCGTAGAAGGCCGAGGTCTTCATCAGCCCCGACGGCGTCGCGAGGTCGCCGGCGGTCGTCGCCACCTTGTCGAGGATCGCGCCGGTGATGGCATCGAGCACGTAGAAGTAGCCGACGCCGGTCCCCGGTCCGATGTTGTTCAGGCCCGAGGTCAGGAGCACGATCCAGCGGCCATCGAAGGCGCGCTTGCCGATGACGGCGTTGCCGTAGGACAGGCCGAGGTCGCTGTCGGAAACCGAGCACAGCGCCGGGTCCGAGCAGAACTCCCACAGGCCCTTCGGGTTGCTCGGGTCGGTGACGTCGAGCGCGTAGAAGCCGCGCCCGCCGCCGGCGACGCCGGCCACCAGGATCGACTTCCACGCGTTGGCGGTCGTGTCGAAAACCTCGCCCGTCTCCGGCGAGCCGTCGGCGTAGTAACGGTGCAGGGTGGCGTAGCCGGTGTCCGCGAGCTGGTACAGACCCGGCATCAGGAAGCGCGGCAGGTAGGCCCACACCTCCGCGCCGGTGTCGCCGTGGAAGGCGTGCAGGAAGCCGTCGTTCGCCGCCACGTACACCCGCGGCGAGCGGCTGCTGTTGGCGCTGAGGAAGGTCGAGTAGGCCGGCGTGACTGCGTCGGCGTAGTTGAACTGCGGCCGGCGCAGGTACGCGGGCTTGGCGCTGATCGTGTCGCCGAGCACCGTCTGCACCACGGCGTTGTTGTTCGCGACGTCGATGTAGGTGCGGTCGCGGAAGATGGTGGCTTCATTGCCGAGCTGGCCGCGCAGGTAGCCGACCAGCGAGCTGCCGTCGTTCGCGATCGGCAGCTGCGCCGGAGTCAGGGCCGTGCACTGGGTCATGGTGCTTGCCGGCACGCACTTGTTGAGGAAGAACGCCTGCTCCGCCGCGGTGAGGCTGGCCCAGTCGAACGCCTTCAGCTTGGTGCCGGCCGAGTCGTCGAAGGTCCAGATCACGCGCGTGTCGCTGCTCGCCCCGACCTTGCCGAGCAGCTGCTGGTCGGCCTGCCACTGGATGGCGGCGCTGACATTGCCCGTCGCCGGGTCGATCGTCTGCGCGAAGACCTTGCCGGACCAGGTGTTGGTCTCGTAGGTGGTGCTGAAGATCTGGTTGTCGGTCTGGGTCACGTTCGGGCTGGAGGTCGCCGACGCCGCGGCCGCCGCCACCTGCGCGTTCACCGCCGTCAGCGCGGTCTGGATGCCGGTGGAGAGCGCGTCGGCGTTGGCGGCAAGGTAGAACTGGCCGCGGCCGTTGACCCCCGCGTGCCACAGGTCGTCCAGGGCCGACTGATCGTCGGCGAGGGGTTGCGGCCAGTTGCAGGTGCCGCTCACCCAGAAGCAGCCGTTGTTCGTGCCGTTCTTGATGTTGACGAAGTCGCCCGTGGCCGCGGTCTCGTAGTCGGACTGATAGCGCATCAGGCCGTCGATCAGGCCGATGGTAAAGGTCACCATGTGCTGATGGGTGGCGAAGTCCTTCGCGCCGGACCTGGTCGGCACGTTGTTGGCGGAGACGTCGACCGTGCCGGTGCCGCCGAGGTTCAGGGCCGGGCCGGTGGCGTTGCCGTTCGGGTCGGTGCCGCCGCGCAGGTCGGAGCGGTAGTAGTACATGGCCACGTCGGCGAGCGTGTCCGGGTAGCCGCCGGGCGTGGTGGTCGTGCTCGGCGTACCCACCGTCGGGTTGCCCGGGTTCGGGCTCATCGCGATGGTGAGCTGCGTGCCGGTCGTGGTGACCACCGAAGCGCCCGCCGGGTCGTTGATCTGCGGGTTCGGCGTGAGCGCCCCCGGGGTGACGGCCGGCGGGTTCAGGGTGTTGGAAGCCAGGGTGATGGTCGTGCCGCTATTGGTGACCTGCGGATAGCCCGCCGGCTGCGGCGCCGAGACGCTGACGACGCCGGCGACGCTCGAGTGAGACGTGTTGCAGGCGGTGAGATTGAGGAACACCTCGCTCTTCAGTGCGCCGTAGGTGGTGCTGGTCGTCACGCCGTCGTATTGCGTGACGGTACGGTCGTACTTCACCGTGCGCTGGATGTTGCGGCGCTGGGCGCCAGGGCAGCCGCAGGCCATCTCGCTGCCGCTGTTGATCGGCGAGTTCGCGGCCGGACCGAAAGTGGTGTTGGCGCTGCCTTGGCAGCGGTTGTCCTCCACCTCGGTCATCTCGGTCACCGTGGTGTTCACCTGCGCGTCGCAAGAGCTTCCGTTGGCGGTCGAGTAGGCATACGCGGTATAGGTATCCGAGGTGACGGAGCCATCGGTGTCCACGACCACGTGGTTGCGATTGCCGATTTGCCGCTTCACCCGCTTGAGGTTCGCGCCGCATCCACAAGCCACCGTCGAGCCCTGGCCGAAATTGACCGTGGCGCCTCCCGTGCAGACGACGTCCTGCAGGCGATTCGCCGGCGTCGTCGTGGTCACGATATAGGCGGGCGTGCAGCCGGTGGTGTTCTGGAACGTGTAGCTCGACGTGGTGCTATTGCCGGTCTGCACCCCGTCCGTGGTGGTGATGGTCTGCAGGCTGGTGGTGGTGCGCTGCTTGATGCGGTGCTCGCCCGCGGCGCAGCCGCAGGTCGTCTGCGAAGCGAGGCCGCCGGTGAAGGTCGTGGTGTTGTTCACCTGGCAGACCACCTGCTCGAGCGTCGTGGTGGGCGTGCTGGTCGCCACCACCGTGCCGAAGCCGCCGTCGAAGGTGCCGGTGCTGGTGCGATCCACCGAAACCGACGCGTAGGGGCTGTCGACGGTCGGGCTCACGTTGTCGAGGTTGCCGATGGCGCCGCCGGTCAGGTCCTGGCCGGCGTTGCCGTTCCAGTAGCCGTCGGTGGTGAGCAGCGTGAAATGGCGCTGGCAGGACGCCTGTACCGGGTCGTCGGTGTTGGGGATGCCGTCGGTGAGACCGGTGTTGAGCTTGCCGGCATAGATCCAGCCGGCGCGGGAGAGCGCCTCGCGCAGCGGCGTGCTCTGGTCGGGGATCTGGGCGTAGAACTTCGTGTACCAGCTCGACGCCTGGGTCGTGTTGAAATTGTCGATCCTCAGCCACTTGGAGGACTGCACGCTCCCCTGGTTGGTCGAGCTGGAGCTGTTGTTGTAGAAGGGATTGATGGTGATGAAGCCGATGCGCAGCCTGTCCGGGATCGCCGGCGTCGCCGACGGGTTGGAGATGAACGGCAGGAAGGCGCGGCCGGCGGCGGTCTTCATCATCTGCATGCGCGTGCGGTAGTAGGTCCACCAGCGCGCGTAGTTCTGGATTTCCTCGGTATAGGTGCAGGTGGGCGCGCCGACGCAGTCGGTGCGCGTCGCGCTGCGCGCGTAGGTTCCAGTCGACGACTGGATGATGTCGCGGTTGAACCAGCCGAAGCGCGGGTAGATCCAGGTGGTGCCGCCCGAGCCGATCAGCTTGCTGCGGCAGCGCGGCGTGCCCGAGGCGTCCGAGACCAGGCCCGGGGAAAGCGCCTGCTCCTGGGTGCGGCAGAAGCGCACGTAGGCCGGGAAGGTGAAGCCCGCGGTCGGCGTCGCCGGCGGAATCACCTCCTCGCAGTTCGTCAGGTTGACGTCGGTGCACCATTCGATGGGCGTGATGTAGAAAGCGTTTGCCGTACCGGTGGTCGTGCCGCGCGCGTTGTAGAGGCCGGTGCGCGTCCAGGTCGCGGCCGGCGAGGTGTTGATGACGGTGGTCGTGCCGCCGGTCTGCGTGTACGTGAAGGTATTCGCGTCCACCACCGTCACGCTCCTGCCGGTGGAGTTGACCGAGCTGGCGGCGGCCGAATTGACGAGGACGATGTCGTTCGTCACCAGGCCGTGCGCGGTCGAGGTGACGGTGACCGTCGTGCTGCCGGCCACCCGCGCCACGGTGGCCGCGGAGTGCTTGCGGAACGACGAGGTGGTCGCGCCGAACGAGCTGCCGCTCGCGTACGTGAATGTGTTCGCGTTCGGCACCGTGGCGACCTGGACCGCGTTGGTCGCGCCCGAACCGGTGACGTAGATCCAGTCGTTGACCGCAAGGCCGTGCGGCGCGATCGTGGTCACGGTTACCGTCGTCCCCGAGCCGGTGAAGCTGCCCTGCGACATCATCTCCGGCAAGCCGAAGATGACGCTGCTCGAGTTGGCGCTGTTGGTGCGGTAGGGGAAGCGGCCCGCGCTCATCGCGCGGCCGAGGTCGTCGCTGCCGGAGACGAGGCTGGTTCCGGCGTTGTCGGCGCCGTTGCGTTTGCAGACGTTGTTGGCGTTGCAGTAGCGCACGTCCTGGACGCTGGCGGTGATGTCGGTGTTGCTCGCGCTCTGCGCGCCGTAGGCGTCGTTGGGCACGGCGGTCACGGTCAGCGGGCTCGCCTTCACCGTGGTTCCGTTCGAGTTCAACCCCGGCTTGTAGTTGTACAGCGGGTCGTAGGCGACGCCGTTGAAGCCTTTCTGGCCGCCGGCGTTGTAGGGCGCGTCGCCGAACGTGCACGTGGTGTTGCCGGTGGAGCGCGCCATGCACTTGTTGTTGTCGTTGACGTAGTCGCCGAGATAGTCCCAGTCCATGCTGCCCGAGCCGTCGAGAATGAACAGCAGGTTGGGCAGGATCGAGGAGCCGCCGGCGGTGGCGAGCGGTGTCGAGGAAATGGTCACCGTGCCCGCGGCCGCGGGCTGCGCGGCGAGGCAGACCAGGCTTGCGGCGATCAACCGGGCAATCGGTGCTCTGAATGCTGTTTTCATTTGTTCCGCTGCTCCCCTGGAGGCGTTACTGGGTGCGAACGAGCATCTGGACGATGGTCACCGAGTTGCGCGGCCCCACGGATTTCGCCGTGATGCGGTAATGCGTGGCCGGCGGCCGGGTGAAGTAGTTGGCCTGGCTCGCGTCGATGCCCTCGCCGGTGATCGCGGCGTTGTCGGGGGTCGCCGCGCAGCTGGTCGACGTGTTCGCCACGTTGGGATCCCGGCACAGGCGCTCGATGACGTAGTAGACGACGTTGCCGCTCACATCCGCGGCGCCGCCGTTGAGCACCGCGGCCTTGTTCCACTCGTTGAGATCCATCCAGTTGCGCTCGTTGTTCGGGGTGCTCGACCAGTAGCCCTTGCTCGCGGCGCCGATGATGTTGTCGTCGTTGTAGAGCACGGTGCTGCCGGAGTTGGCGGAGACGAAGTTGTACGCCGTCTGCAGGCCCTGGTCGGCGGAATGCACCGTGGCCTGGCGGAAGGCGATGTTGCCCGCGACGATGGTGCCGGTGTCGACCGAGCGCATCATGGCCACGCCGGCGAGCGTCATCGCCACCAGCACGATCAGGGCGATGATCAGGGTGACGCCACGCTGCGCGCGCAGCGGGCGAAGGTGGCGGCGATACGGACGGTGGCTCATGTCAGCTCGACTTCCAGATCCAGTTGCGCAGCGGGATCGTCGTCTCGAACACCTTGTAGCGGTAGCACTGCCAGTTCGGGTCCGCCGACAGGTCGAGCGCCGTCTGGAAGTTGAACGGCGCGCCGCCGAGCGCGCTGCCGCTCCAGGTCGGCGCCACAGTGGTCGTGTCGCAACCGCCGCCGCCCGAGGGCCTCTCGGCGTTGGCGCTGCGCGCCACCAGCACGACGCGGATCATGGCCACGTACTGCCAGGGCTTGGTGGCCATGGCATTGAAGGTCGGCGCGTCGACGAAGCGGTCGACGATGCCGTCGCCCGCGATATAGAACGCGTTGAACGTGACGGTGTTGTTGTTGACGCCGTCGTCGAGGCCGTAGAGCGCGCGCATGTGCACGATGTTGTCGGCGATCGGCACCGCGGCGGCGCTGGAGAATTTCGACGCCACGGTGAGCTGGCCGTTGGTGATGGCGTAGGTGTTGTAGACCGGCGTGGTCGGCCCGTTCACGTTGTACACGCCGTTCGCGTCGTAGGGATTGCCGATGTTGAAGACGCGCGTCGCCGTGGCGCCCACGCCGGCGAACTGGTGCGAGCCGCCCGCCGGGTTGAAGCGCGAGGTCGTGCCGACCGGGCCGCTCGACACCCAGTCGAGGGTGTAGGCGGTCGCGTCGTGCGTGATTTCATCGCTGCCGGGCAGCGCCGTGACTTCCATCAGCTCGCAGACCGGCGCCGCGCCGGGCTCGTAGAGAAGCAGCAGGTCGCCGGTGCGGAAGCCGTAGCGGCCGCTCGGGATGATCTTGACGTTCGAGGTCGGCGCACCCATCGCCGCCGTGATCGTGGTCGAGTTGGCGACGAGATACTGCGAGCCATAGAAGATGGAGAGCGAATCGGCCGCGGTGGCGGCGCCGCCGCCGGTGATCGACGCCGGCACCATCATCAGGGTGAAGTTGGTCGGCGCGCGCGTGCTGTCGTAGGCGCTCGCGTTGCAGCCCGCGTAGGGCGTGTCGTTGAATCCCATGCCGGCATTGCGCAGGTCGTTCTCGATCACGTACAGGCCGATGGCGCCGTTCTGCTGCGCATCGCCGCCGCTGGTGGTGGTGCGGCGGATGCCTTCCGACACCTCGAACACCTGGAAGATGATGATCGTGCCGATGAGGGCGATCGCCATCGCCACCATCAGCTCGACCATGCTCATGCCGGCCTGTCGACGCGGAATATTCGGAATATTCATTGGCTAGTTCCCATACACGGCAGCGGTCACCGTGTAGTTGTGCGGAGGCATCCCCTGCTGGGTCTCCTCCGGGTTGCGCCAGAAAACCTGGATCTCCACCGTGGCCCCCTGTGCGCTGGGGTTGGTGATGGTCACCACGGGCTTCAGGACGTCCGCGCCCGGCAGGCCGCGCTTCGGGTCGGTGACCCCGGTGACCGCGTCGTGCCAGCCCTGCAGGCGCGCCGGCACCGCCCCCGAGCCCGGGTAGGCGTACTGCGAGGCGTTGATCGCGTCGGTCCAGATCTGCCCGAGCAGCTGGTTCGCGTACAGGGCCGCCTCGGCGCGGCTGCGCGACTCGGTGACGGTCCGCATGGCCGTGGCCTGCATGCCGACGATGGCGAGGATGCCGATCGAGAAGATCAGGATGGCGATCAGGGCCTCGAGCAGCATCACGCCCTGCTGGCGCCGCGAGATCGGTCGGGGATTGGGCATGGCTCGGTTCATGGGCTCAGCAGGCGCGCGGGTCGGGGGCGACCACGGCGGGATGCGGATCGCACATGCGGATCGTGCCGCCGGCGGAGACGACGACGCGCAGGCAGCGCATCGCGCCCACGGGCTGGCAGGCACCGCCCCGCGGGTTGTCGATATCGATGCGGGTGACCGTGGCCGAGCCGTCGGCGTTGGCGGTCACGCCGCCGAGCGGCGTGAAGGTCACGGTCGTCGCCCCGCCCGGGTTCATGGTGAGCTGGGCGTTCGGCGAGCCTTCCTCGGACGATTTCGCCTGGATGAACGTAAGGCCGGGCGGCTGCTCGGTGACCGTCCAGCCGGCCTGCGGCGCGCCAAAGACGATCTGCACCGGCAGGTTGCGCCGGATCGCCTCCGAGCGCGCCACCTGCAGGCCGTTCAGCGAGGCTTCCGCGGCCGCGCGCAGCTGCTGGCTTTGCAGCCATTCGCCGAAGGTGGGCATCGCCATCATCACGAGGATGCCGAGGATGGCGACCGTGAACAGGATTTCGATGATGGTGAAACCCGCCCGCGCTGTGCGATGCGTCAGCACTGGCCGCCCGGCTTCGTGACCCAGCAGTTGCCGGCCGGCAGGTTCCAGCCTGCGGGCACCGCGATCGTGATGCGGTTGTTGCCCTGGTCGATGCTGTAGCTGAAGCCGGCCATGCTGGAATCGCCCGGCGTGCCGCCAGTCGCGGTGACGGTGTAGGTCGCGGCGCCGAGGTTGCCGCAGTTGATCGTGAAGTACTTGAGGCCGCCTGGCAGCGGCGCCACCGTGCCGGGCGCGCAGCTGCCGATGTAGGTGCGGTTGTCCTGGAAGAACTGCTCCATCTTCACCCGCTGCGCCAGCAGGGTCGAGGTCGCTTCCTGGATCTTGCTGCGGGTGACGTACTGCGTATAAGACGGGATCGCGATCGAGGCCAGGATGGCCACCATGACGACCACGATCATGATCTCGATGATGGTGAAGCCGCGGCTGCTGCTCATGGATCTCCCTTTCTTATCGTGTGGATGCTACGGAGCCGTGCCTGCGGTCGCAAAAACCGGCGACCGGCGGCCCTTCCATGGGGGTGAACGGCACGGTCCGGGTCAGTATAGCGTGACGCAATTCACGGCCGCAGAGGCCCCCGTCGTATAATTCGCGTCCTCGCTGGTGTAGCTCAGTTGGTAGAGCAACTGATTCGTAATCAGTAGGTCGCCCGTTCGAGTCGGGCCACCAGCACCGGAGACCGAGGTCCATGCCCGCCAGCATTTTGATCGTCGACGACGACGAGAGCCTCCGCGAGCTTCTGCAGCTGCATCTCTCTGCGGCCGGCTACGAGGTGCATGTGGCCGCGGACGCCATCGCCGCGGGCTACATGGTGCTGCGCAGCCCGCCCGACCTGATCATCACGGACGTCAACATGCCGCACATGGACGGCTTCGAGTTCATCGCCGCGCTGAGAGCGGACAAGACGGTGCCGAAGATGCCGGTGATCTTCCTCACCTCGGTCGAGGACGGCGACCACCGCGGCAAGGCGCTCGGCGCGGTGGGCTACGTCACCAAGCCGGTGCGCGCCGACTGGCTGCTGCAGCTCGTCGCCAAGCATGTCCCGGGCGGGGCCCATCCGATAGGCTGAGGGCGAGCTAGGGGCAGGGCCGGAGCTCGGTGCTTTCGCTCTGCACCGCGAGCTCCTTCAGCTTCGCCTCGAGCGCCGGGTCGACGCCCTTCACCTGCAGCCAGACCTTCGGCACCACGGTCTCGCGAGCGCCGACAACCGCGCTGCGCACGCCCTGGGCGCGCAGCGCGGCGAGACGGGCGCGCGCCGCGTCCTCGGTGCGGAAGACGCCGAGCGAAAGCGCCCAGCGATGCTGCCCTTCCTCCTGGACGATGAAGTAGTCCTCGACGCCAAGCGCGCGAAGCTCGGCTGCCTTCTTGAGCGCGGCCTGGCGCGCGTTCGGCGTCCGCGCCGGCGGCGGGATGAAGACCCACCAGCCCGCGGTCTCCTCGGTGCGGCGCTGCGCGAGCCGCGCGCCGAGCGCGAGCGGCTCCAGCGCCTTCTCGGCGCGCGGCGCGTCGGCGATCGTGAAGCTGCCCCATTCCACGCACTTGAGCGCGATCGGCGGTGGCGGCGGCTCCGGCTTGGCGGTGGCGACCGGCTTGGGCGGCGCCGGCGGCGGCAGATCCTTCGGCGCGACGACGCGCAGCTTCTCGGGCTCGATCTGCCGCGCGAGCGGTGCCGGATCGGCGCCGGCATCGGGCGACGAGCCATAGCGCCACCAGGCGAAGAAGCCCAGGTTGGCGAGCAGCAGGATCAGGAACGCCGTTCTCACTTCGCGACCTTCATTTCGCGTCCCCGCTCGGCGAGCGCGATGCGCGCCAGGCCGTCGAGCACCAGGTTCTCGACGTAGCGCCGCGGCATCGACAGCTGATCGACCAGCGACCGGCCGGCGCCCCCGGCGACGATGCACAGCGGCGCCGGGGCGATGTCGCGGAACACGCGATACATGCGCTCCACCGCGCCCGCCTGGGCGTGACGACAGCCGGTCTCGATCGCGTCGACGGTGTTGCGCGGCATGTCGCGGTAATTGCCTTCCTGGATCGGCAGGCGGCCTGTGTGCTCGTGCAGGACGAAGCGCATCAGCTCCACGCCGGGCAGGATGACGCCGCCGAGGAAGGTGCCGTCATCGGCGAGCATGTCGACCGTGGTCGCGGTGCCGGCGTTGACCACCAGGCTCGCGCCATTATGGATGGCGCGGGCGGCGATCAGCGCCGCCCAGCGGTCGGGGCCGAGCGCCTCCGGCTTCTCGTAGCGGTTCTGCACGCCGCAGCGCTCCGCTTCGGCGCGCAGCCAGAGCGGCTCGGCGTCGAAGATGCTGGTCCAGTTGACCAGCAGCTGATGCGCGCCGTCGCCCGCGACGTTGGAAATGACGATGCGCTCGGGGGCGTCGTGCGTCATCGAGAAGGGATTGACGTGGTCGTTCGAGGCGGCGAACTCGATCAGCGAGACGGTGGCGATGCTGCTCCAGTCCTTGCCGTCATGCCAGCCCCACTTCACTCGCGAATTGCCGGCGTCGATGGCGAGAATCATGCCACCCTCGCGGAGATGACACGGCCGCTGCGGACGGCGCGCATGCCCCCGCGCGTCGCCAGGCGCAGGGCTCCGTCCACATCGAGGCCGCTGGCTACCCCGGTGACGACGCTGCCATCGGCGAGGCGCACGCGCAGTTTCTGCCCGGCGTGCGCGTCGAGGCGATGCCATTCGGCGCGCACCGCGTCCAGTCCTCTCGCCTCGAACGCCGACAGGGATTCGAGCAGCGCCCGCGCGATCGAGTCGGCGAGCACGACCTGGTCGGGCACCACGATGAATTGCTCCAGCGCCGCGACCGCTCGGCGCAACCGGATTTGCAGCTCGCTCGCGCCGCGCAGGTTGATGCCGACGCCGATGACCGCCTTGATCGTGCCGCGGAGCGATCGTGTCTCGACCAGGATTCCGCCCAGCTTCGCGCCGTCGACGACGATATCGTTCGGCCACTTCAGCGCGGCGCGCGAAATACCGAGGCCGTGCAGGGCGCGCGCCACGGCCACCCCGGCGACGAGCGGCAGCGCGGCAAGCTCGCGCAGCGGACGGCGCAGCGCGACCGCGAGGGAGAAGGCGAGCCCGGCGCCGGGCGCGCTGTGCCAGCGCCGGCCGCGCCGGCCGCGCCCCGCGGTCTGCTCTTCCGCAAGCAGCAGCACCGGGCGCTCGAACCCGCTCTCGGCGAGCAGCACGCTGTTGGTCGAGCCACAGCGCTCGACGCGGCGCAGCTCGTAGCCCTGGCTGTCCATGCCGCTAGTTTACTGGCTGGCGACGGCAAGCCGCGCCGGAAGGCGGCGTTGCGCAGCGTGAGAAAATTCTCCGGTGAGAGAGTCGTTGAGGCTGCCGCTCGCGTTCTTCGCCTCGGGAGTGGCGGCGCTGCTGTTCGAGGTGCTCTGGTTCCGTGCGCTCGGCCGCGTGCTCGGCAATACCGTATGGGCGGGAGCGCTGGTGCTCACCGCCTTCATGCTTGGCATGGCGCTCGGCGGCCTGCTCGCCGCGCGCTGGGCGCAGAAAGTGCGCCGCCCGGCGCGCGCCTTCGCCGTCGCCGAGGCGACGGTCGCGGTCGCCGGCACGCTGCTGGTCTGGGGCCTGCCCGAGCTCGAGGCGCTGGTCGGCGGCTGGCTCGCGCCGCTGGTCGAGCACAGCGGCCTGCTCGCGGCGATGCGCCTCGCGCTCTCGCTCGCGGCGCTGCTCGTGCCCACCACCGCCATGGGGATGACCCTGGCGTTCGGCGTGCGCATGCTCGCGCACCGGGAAACGACGCGCGCGCTGGGCATCCTCTATGCGGCCAACACGTTCGGCGCGTGCCTCGCGCCGCTCATCGCCGAGTACCAGCTGATCGGACTGCTCGGCCTGCGCGGCACCGCGCTCGTCGCCGCCAGCCTCAATGCGCTGGCCGCTCTCGTCGCCCTGCGGCAGCCGCAAAGCGCGGTTGCACCGCCGCTGCCGGCGGCAGCGGCGGAGGCGGACACGACCTGGCGGCTGCTCGCCGCGGCGGCGGTCGCCGGCGCGCTTGCCCTCGGCCTCGAGGTGATCTGGTTCCGGCTGCTCCTCCTTTACGCGCCGGGCAGCGACACGACGTTCGCCCTGATGCTGGCGATCATGCTGTTCGGCATCGCTCTCGGTGGCGCTCTCGCGCCGCTGCTCGCGCGCGCCGGCTTCGCGTGGGTCGCGGCCGGCAGCAGCGTGGCGGTTGTCCTCGGCTACCTGATCGCCGGGCCGCTGCACATTCCGGGACCCCCTGAGCTGCTGCACTATGCGCTGGCGCTGATGCTGCCGGCGGCGATCCTGTCGGGCGCATTGTTCACGCTGCTTGGCGCTCGGCTGCGCGGCCTGGCCGAGAACCCGCAGCCGGCCATCGGTCGCCTGACCACCGCGAACACGCTCGGCGCCGCGATCGGCGCCGCCGGCGCGGGGCTGGTGCTGCTTCCGGCGCTGGGCATGGAGCGCAGCCTGTTTCTGTTTGCTGCCGGCTACGCGCTCCTGCCACTCGTCCTGGTGGAGTCGCGCGCCGCCTGGAAAGGCCTGTGGCCGGTGCTGCCGGCGCTCGTCGCTCTCGCCCTGTTCCCGTTCGGCCGCATGCAGACGCATCTCGCGGAGGCGGCGTTTCAATACCAGGTCACCGAAAATTCCAAGGTCGTGCGCGTGACGGAGGGACCGACGACGACGCTGCAGGTCCTGCGGCGGGAGCGCTTCGGCGAGGCCGTGTCGTGGCGGCTGCTGACCGACAGCTTCTCGATGACCGCCACCGATCGCTATGCGCAACGCTACATGCAGCTCTTCGCCTGGCTGCCGCTCAGCCTGCACCCGGAGCCGCGGCGGGCGCTGCTCATCAGCTATGGCGCGGGCAACACGGCCGAGGCGCTGCTCAGCGATCCGCAGCTCGCGCGGCTGACCGTGGTCGACCTGTCCCCGGAAATCCTGGCCGCCAGCCCCCTGGTGCACGGCGACCGGGATCCGCTGCGCGACCCGCGCGTGCGCCTGGTCAGGGAAGACGGCCGCCATTTTCTGCGCACGCGGCGCGAGCAGTTCGACATCATCACCGCCGAGCCGCCGCCACCGGCGATCGCCGGCGTGGTGAACCTCTATACCAGGGAATATTTCGCCGCCCTCGCGCAGCGCCTCGCGCCCGGCGGACTCGCCACTTACTGGCTGCCGGTGCTGCAGTTCGACCCGGCCGGCGCCAAGGCGGTGACCGCGGCGTTCTGCGAGGCCTTCCCGGATTGCTCCCTGTGGGTCGGCGGTCGCTGGGACTGGATCCTGATGGGCGGCCGCGATTTCAAGCACCGGCCCGGCGCGCGGCACTTCGGGCGCCTCTGGCGTGATCCCCTTGCCGGGCCGCGGCTGGTGGCCAACGGTTTCGAGCAGCCGGCGCAGCTCGGCGCCGCGTTCCTCGGCGACGCGGCGCAGGTCCGCAGCTGGGTCGGCAGCACGCCCGCCGTGAGCGACGATCACCCCAAGCGCCTCAAGGCCGACCTGGTCATCGACCGGAGCTTCGACGAGTACGCACGCTGGCTGCAGCCCGACGATGCGCGCCGCCGCTTCGAGGCCTCTTCGTGGATCGTCGCGCACTGGCCGAAGGAGCTGCTCTCGTGGACGCTGCAGTACTTCGCGGTGCAGCCGGTGCTCAACGGGCAGGTGGTCGCCGATTCGGTGAAGAGCCTGCCCGACATCGACTTTCTGCTGCGTCATACCGACCTGCGCATCCCGGTGCTGTGGCTGCTCGATACCGACATGGCGGAGCAGCGCATCCTCGAGCGCCGACTTGCGGAAGGCGCGAAGGGAATGCGGCCCGAGTACGCGTTCGCGCTCGGGGCGGGGGCGCTCGCCGAGCGCGACTACCCGCGCGCGGCGGTGCTGCTGACGCAGGCCGCCGAGCGCAACCCGCGTGCCGGTGCTGCCGCGGCCTACGCGCTGTGCCGCAGCAACGCGCCGCGGCGAGCGGCCGCGGTGAAAGGCGCACAGCAACTCATGCCCGCGCTGCGTTGCTGGAAGGAATAGCCGGCCAGGAGCGCTGCTTCGGCCGGATTCGCTCCACCAGGCGCGCGAGGCGCAGCACCCCCAGGTCGTCGAAGCGCTTGCCGATGAGCTGGATGCCGATCGGCAGGCCGTCGACGCTCCAGGTCCAGTTCACCGAAGCCGCCGGCTGCTCCGACATGTTCCAGGGCACGGTAAAGGCGATATGCGGCAGGGCGTCGTGCGCATCGTTGCCCGGCGCCGGCAGCTCCGCTTCGTAAGCGAGGATCGGCGAAGTCGGCGAGACGAGGAAATCGTAGGGCTCGGTCGCGGCGACCGCCGCTTCGCGCATCGCCATGACCAGCGTGTAGGCCTGCATCACGTCGCGCCCGGAGAACGCCGCAGCGCGCCAGGTGCACCATTCGGCGACAAACGGCAGGACCTTGGCGCGGCGCGGCGGCGCGAGCTGCGCCAGATCGTTGTGCGAGCGTGCCTCGAAGAAGCGGCACATGCCGTCGAGCATTTCCGCGCTGAGGAACGAGCGGATCGACTCGACCGCGCAGCCGGCGCCCGCGAGCGCGGCGGCGGCCGCTTCCGCCGCGGCGCGAACCTCGGGATGCACCGGCAGACCGACTCCCATGTCGGGCAGAAAGCCGATCTTCAGCATGCCCGGACGCGGCTCTTCACTGGAAAAATCCTGCTCGACCGGCGGGAGCGACATGAAGTCGCGGGCGTCCGGGCGGGCGATGACGTTCATCAGCAGCGCCGCGTCGGCGACGCTGCGCGTCATCGGCCCGACCACGCGTCCCATGAAGGGTGGATAGACCGGCACGCGGCCGAGCGACGGCTTGAGCGCGAAGATGCCGCAATGCGTCGCCGGCAGGCGCAGCGAGCCGCCGATGTCGGTGCCGAGATGCAGCGGCGCGTAGCCGGCCGCGGCCGCCGCTGCCGCGCCCGAGCTCGAGCCCGAGGGGTTGCGGTCGAGCCGCCAGGGATTGCGCGTCACGCCGTGCAGGCTCGAGACGCCCGAGGACAGCATGCCGTAATCGGGCATGGTGGTCTTGCCGAGGATGACGCAGCCTGCTTCGCGCACCCGCGCCGCGGCGGGCGCGTCTTCCCGCGGCGCCGGCAAGTCCTCGTTGGCGCGCGTGCCGATCGGCGCCGGATCGCCGCGCGTATGGATATTTTCCTTGAGGGTGATCGGCACGCCGTCGATCGGCGAGCGGGGCGCGCCGGCTCGCCAGCGCGCTTCGGCGGCGCGCGCCTGCTCGAGCGCGCCCTCGCGGTCGAGACGGTACATCGCGTTCAGCTTCGGCTCCCAGGCCGCGATGCGAGCGAGGCACTCGCGTGTCGCCTCGACCGGCGAGATCTCGCCACGCGCGTACGCTGCGGAAAGCGCCTCGGCGGAGTCCGGCTTCATGAGCGATCCACTATACTGCGCGTCCGAGTGGGAAGAAAAATCGCTCTCGCGCTGCTGCTCGCCTGCGCCTCGCTTCCGGTGCGCGCCGCGGACGAGCTTCGCCTGTGGCACTCGGTGGGCGGCTGGGCCGGCGTCGAGCTGGAGAGGCTGGTCGCGCGTTTCAACGCCTCGCAGCGCGAGGTGCGCGTCGTGGTCGGCTACAGCGGCGAGCCGCAGATGGCGGCGCAGGAGGCACGCCGGCGCGGCGCCGCGCTGCTCGTCCTTCCCTACAACGCCGGCCTCGTTCTCTACTACAACCGCGATGCGCTGCGCCGCGCCGGGCTCGAGCCAGCGCCGCCCAAGACCTGGTACGAAATGGCGCCGACGATCGGCGCGCTGGTCGATGCCGGACAGGCGTGCGGCTACGTCACCGCTTCCCCGGCGCGCATCCTGCTCGAGAACGCAGGCGCCTGGCCCGAGGACTCGCGCGTCGCCTTCGACAACGTGATGGTGCGCTGGGTGGCGATGCTCGCTTCCTGGCAGCGCTCCGGCTATTTCAGCTACGCCACGCAGGCGGAGGACGCCGAGCGGCGCTTCGTCGCCGGCCAGTGCGCCTTTCTCACGGCCTCGCCTTCGCGCCAGGTCGAGCTGCGCGCGGGCGCGGCGTTCGATCTCGGCGTCGCGCCCCTGCCGAGCTACGAGGACTTTGCCGGCGCACGACAGGGCGGGGCGGGGGTCTGGCTGCTGCCGGGGCGCTCGCGGCGCGACTATCAGGCGGCGTCGCGCGTGCTCGCCTGGCTGGCGCAGCCGCAGGTGCAGGCCGAATGGCGCCACAGGACCGGCGGCGCGCGGCTCGCGCCCGCGGGCTACGACCTGCCGGCGCTGCGCCGCATCGTCGACGAGGAGCTGGAAGCGGTCTGGGGCGGAAAGAAAACCGCGCTCGACGCGCTCAACGCCGCGGTGTTGCGCGGCAACGGCCTGCTCGGCGCGCGCTAGCTAGTTCTCGAGCAGCCTTTCGATGGCGGCGACCAGCTTCGGGTCCTCGGGCTCGACCGCGCTGGAGAAGCTTTGCACCCGCTGGCCGCTGCGGTCGACGAGGTACTTGTGGAAATTCCACTGCGGCGCCTGGCCGGTGGCTTTCGCCAGGTCGGCGTAAAGGGAATTCGTCTTCAGGCTGGTCTTTGAAAACATGGGAAAGTCGATGGCGTACTGGTTGATGCAGAACTGCGCGATTTCCTTGTTCGAGCCGGGCTCCTGGCCGCCGAAATCGTTCATGGGGAAGCCGAGCACCACCAGGCCGCGCGCCTTGTACTTGCGATAAAGCGCTTCCAGGCCGTCGTACTGCGGCGTGTAGCCGCACTGGCTGGCGGTGTTGACGACCAGCACCACCTTGCCGGCATAGTCGCACAGCGACTGCGGCTGCTCGAGGAGGTTGTTCAACCTGCGGTCGAAAAGGGCGGGGCACGACGCCATGGCTTCACCGCTGATCAGGAGCGCGACACTAATAAGGAAGAGGCGCATCGGGCTTCAGGGGCTGCAGGGCGCGGCGAAAGTCCTTCTTGATCCGTTCCAGCGCGGCCGCGGAATCGGCTTCGAAGCGTAGCACGATCACCGGCGTGGTATTGGAGGCGCGCGCCAGGCCGAAGCCGTCGGCGTACTCGACGCGCACGCCGTCGATCGTCACCACGCGCTCGGCCGCGGGGAAGGGCGAGGCGTCTTTCACCTGGGCCTGCAGCCTCGCCACCAGCGCATGCGGCTCGCCCTCGCTCAGGCCCCAGTGCAGCTCGGGCGTGGACGGCGCGTTGGGCAGGTTCTTCAGGACCGGGTTGGCGTCCTTCTCGCGGGAAAGAATCTCCAGCAGCCGCGCGCCGGCGTACAGCGCATCGTCGAAGCCGTACCAGCGCTCCTTGAAGAAGGTATGGCCCGACATCTCACCCGCGAGCAGCGCGCCGGTCTCCTTCAGCTTGGCCTTGATGAACGAATGCCCGGTCTTCCAGATGATCGGCTGGCCGCCATGCTTCTCGATCCACGGCGCGAGCAGCCGCGTGCTCTTCACGTCGTAGATGATCTGCGCGCCCGGATTGCGCGACAGCACGTCCTTGGCGAGCAGCATCAGCTGGCGGTCGGCGAAGATGATCTCGCCGTCCCTGGTGACCAGGCCGAGCCGGTCACCGTCACCGTCGAAAGCAATGCCGATTTCACAAGCGGAGTTTTTTACTGTGGAGATCAATTCCTGCAGATTCTTCGGCACGGAAGGATCGGGATGATGGTTCGGAAAGCGGCCGTCGACCTCGCAGTAGAGCTCCTCGACCTCGCAGCCGAGCGCGCGGTAGAGCCGCGGCGCGAGCATGCCGGCGACGCCATTGCCGCAGTCGATGGCGATGTGCATCCTGCGGGCGAGCTTCACGTCGCTCGCGATTCTTTCCACATACGCATCCAGCACGCTCGTGGCGCTGCGCTTGCCTTCACCGCTCGAGAATTGACCGGCTTCAATGCGTTTCCGGAGAGCCTGAATTTCATCCCCGTAGAGCGTGTCGCCGCCGACCACGATCTTCAGACCGTTGTAGTCGGGCGGATTGTGGCTGCCGGTGACCGAGACGCAGCTGCCGCAGCCGAGTTGATGCGCGGCGAAGTAGGTCACGGGGGTCGGCGCCATGCCGATGTCGATCACGTCGGCACCCGCGGCGTTCAGGCCCTCGGCGAGCGCGCCGGCGAGCTCGGGACCCGACAGGCGGCCGTCGCGGCCGATGGCGAAGGTCGCAGCGCCGCGCTCGCGGCCGACGCTGCCGAGGCCGCGGCCGATCTCGCGTGCGATCGCAGGGGTGAGCGTCTTGCCCACCACGCCGCGGATGTCGTAGGCGCGGAAGATTTCGGCGGGGACTTTCATGAACGGAGGAACTCGATCAGGCGTTGCGACAGCCAGGCGCCGGGGAAGCCGACGTGGCCGCCGCCGCGCCGAAGCTCCAGCGTAACGCAGCTCGCGACCTTGCGCGAGGCGGCGAGCAGCGCGGGCTCGGGCAGGAAAGGGTCGTTGCGCGCGTTGATCACCAGCGTCGGCAGCCGCACGTGCTCGAGCCAGGGACCGCTCGAGGCGGAAGTCCAATAATGGTCGACGTCGCGAAAGCCGTGCAGCGGCGCGGTGTAGGCGTCGTCGAACTCGCGGAAGGTGCGCGCGCGGCGGACCCGGTCGGCATCGAACAGCGCCGGAAAGCGCTCGAGCTGGGCGAGGGATTTCGGCTTCAGGGTGGAAAGGAACATGCGCGTGTATAGCAGGCGGTTGAGGCCGCGGTCCAGCGCCCGTCCCGCCGCCGCCAGGTCGAGCGGCGCAGAGATGGCCGCGGCGCGGCGCACCACCGCGGCCGCCGCGCCGCCGCGCTCGCCGAGCCACTTGAGCAGCGCATTGCCGCCGAGCGAGATGCCGATCGCGTCGACCTGACGCGCGAAGCGCCTGAGGATCCAGTCCACTTCGGCGCTGTCGCCGGAGTGGTAGGCGCGCGGCTTGCGGTTCGGCTCGCCGGAGCAGCCGCGCCAGTGCGGGATCGCGACCCGCCATCCCGCAGCGGGCATGGCGCGGGCGAGCAGGCGCGCGTAGTGGCTGTCCGAGCAGCCTTCCAGCCCGTGGAACAGCACCGCGAGCCGCGGCGCGCCCGGATCGCCGGCGAAGTCGACGTCGATGAAATCGCCGTCGGGCGTTTCCCAGCGGGAGCGTTGCAGAGCGACCGGCGGCGGCGGCCGCAGCGACGCGGCGATGGTTTGCCAGTGACCGATCAATGCAGCATCTTCGGCGGCGCCGCGCGCGGCGCCGGCGTGGAGGCGGGCTGCGCCGGCGCGGGCGAGGCGTGATGCACGATCATGCGCCAGCCCGCGGCGGTGCGCAGGTAGACGTTGGTGGCGACGATCGGCGCGGGGCGCGCGTCGCCCGGCGCCGCGCCCTCGAGCGAGAAGTTCTCGAACACGCTGTGCACCGCGAGCATCATGCCGCTGATGGCGACCTGCTGGCTGACCTGCAGGCGCGCGCGCGGGCCGGCAGCGAACATCTGCGCCCAGCTCTCGCGCACCTGGTCCTGCCCGGTCAGGCGGCCGCCGGTCGGATGCACGCAGAGGATGTCCTCGTCTTCCGCCCACACCGCCATCATGCCGTCGAGGTCGCAGCGCTCGAGCGCTTCGTAGAACGCGTTCTCGGCGTCCTGCGCGGTGGGAAAGATCCTGCCGCTCATGAAGCCGTTTTTAGCCGATCCAGCACCATTTCGACAGTCATTTCACGCATGCAACGAAAGTGCCCCAGCGGGCATTCGCGCGCGTAGCACGGGCTGCACTCGAGCCGCAGCCAGAGCACGCGCGCGCTCGGCGACGCCGGCGGCGTGTGCTCGGGGCTGGAGGAGCCGAACAGCGCCACCTGCGGCCGGCCGAGCGCCGCGGCGACGTGCATCAGGCCGGAATCGTTGCTGACCACGAAGTCGGCTCCAGCGATCAGCGCAATCGCTTCATCCAGGGAAGTTCTACCGGTCAAGTCCGTACCGCTGATTCCTCCGGACGCCTCGCGGTCGTTCTTTGATCCCAAGACCAACACCGGAACCTGCAGCTTCCGTGACAGCTCCGCGAAGTACGGCCAGCGCTTGGCCGGGCCGTATTCCGCGCCCGGGCAGAGCACCGCGTAACGGCCCTGGGCGCCGAAGCGTTGCTTCGCTTCGTGGATTTCTTCCTGCAAAACGCGCAAGCGCGGCTGCGAGAGGGGACCCTCGCCGGCGAGGCGGGCGTAGTGCTCGACCATCGGCGCGCCGGTCGCCTTGCGCAGGTCGTTCAAGAGCCCGTAACGCGCTTCACCCACGTATCCCGTGCGCCGCGGGATGCCGGCGAGAAAGGGGATCAACGCCGATTTCCAGCTGTTGGGCAGCACGAATGCTTGTGAATAATTTTCCTTCTTCAAAGCGCGGGCGAGCGCCCAGCGTTCACGTAGCTGCAGCGGGCCGTGGCGGAAAGGCGCGGCGACGACGCTCCTGACTTCGGGCATGCGTCGCATGACCGGCGCAACCCACGTCGGCGCGATGACGTCGATCTCGGCGTCATGCAGGCGGGCGAGAAGAGGTTGCGCCATCAGAGCGTCGCCGATCCAGTTGGGCGCGACGACGAGGACGCGGGGCACTAATGACCCTTTACGGCTGCGCCCTTGTAGATATACATGGTGCCGCAATAAGGGCAGCGCGTATGGCCTTCCTTCGCGACGTCGAGGAACACGCGCGGATGCCGCGCCCACAGCGGCGAGCCCGGCATCGGGCAGTGGAAGGGCAGGTCCTTCTCGGTTACTTCGACTTCTTTACTGGTGTCAGCCATGCGCGGTGCTTCTTGTCCTTTCCGGTGACCACGTCGAAGAACGCCTTCTGGATGCTCTTCGTCACCGGGCCGGCCTTGCCGGCGCCGATGACGCGGCCGTCGAGCTCGCGGATCGGCGTCACCTCGGCCGCGGTGCCGGTGAAGAAGCACTCGTCGGCGATGTAGATGTCGTCGCGCGTCAGGCGCTTGGCGCGCACCTGGTAGCCGAGCCCGGCGGCGAGCTCGATCACCGAGGAGCGCGTGATGCCGGTCAGCGCCGACGTCAGCTCGGGCTCCCAGAGGATGCCGTCCTTCACGATGAAGATGTTCTCCCCCGCGCCTTCGGCGACGAAGCCGTCGACGTCGAGCAGCAGGCCCTCATCATAGCCGTGCTGCGTCGCCTCGAGCGTCGCCAGCACCGAGTTCGGATAGGTGCCCGACATCTTGGCGCGCGCCATGGTGACGTTGATGTGGTGGCGCGCGTAGGAGGAAGTCTTGACGCGGATGCCTTTCTGCAGCGCCTCGGGCCCGAGGTAGGCCCCCCAGGGCCAGGCGGCGATGGCGACGTGCACCTTCGCCCCGACCGGCGAGACGCCCATCTTCTCCGAGCCGTAGAACGCGATCGGCCGGATGTAGCACGCCTCGTGCTCGTTGGCGCGCACCACCTCGAGCTGCGCCTGCATCAGCTTCTCGCGCGTGAACGGGATCTTCATCAGGTAGATGTGCGCCGAGCTGAACAGGCGATCGGTGTGCTCCTTCAGGCGGAAGATCGCCGTGCCAATCTGCGTCTGGTAGGCGCGCACGCCTTCGAACACCGCCAGGCCGTAATGCAGTGAATGGGTGAGCACATGCGTGGTCGCCGAGCGCCACGGCACCAGCTTGCCGTCGTACCAGATCCAGCCGTCGCGGTCGGCCATCGAGAGCGGCGCCGCGGCCGCTTTCTTCTTCGCCATCGTTGGAATGCCTCCGAGTGTGACTTTCATTCTAACCACAGCGGCGCGACTTGTGCCACAATCATTAACGTGATTGTTAATCCTATCGACGGCGTGTTCGCCGCGCTGGCCTCGCTGCCGCGGCGGCAGATGCTGTCGTTCCTGTCGCAGACCGCGCTCTCCACCGCCGAGCTCGCCGGGCGCTTCGGCATGAGCGCGCCGGCGGTCTCGCGCCACCTCGGCATCCTGCAGGACGCCGGCCTCGTCTCGGGCGAGCGCCAGGGACAGCGCGTGCTCTACCGATTGAACCGCGACGCGCTGCTCGACGCGCTGGCGCGGCTCGCTTCCGAAGTGGACGGTCCGCTGCGCCGCGACTCGCCGTCCCGCACGCCGCGCGAGGCGATCTAGATGCAGCGCGCGGCTGGCCTGCTCTGCCTCGGCGCGTCGCTGCTCGCCGGCTGCGCCTCGCTGCCGCTCGAGGAGCTCGCCTGGTCGACCGAGCTGGCGCGCTCGCTGCCGCTCGAGGTGGCGCCGGAGGTGCGGGCGGGGCGCTTTTCGCAGCTGCGCCCCGGTTCCGACTACCTTGGCGGCTGGGAGCCGTTCGTCATGGTGCGCGGCAATACACCCACCCGCTACCGGCTGGTCGAGCAGGAAGGCGTGGTGGTGATCCAGGCCGATTCGGCCGAAGGCGGCTCGGGCCTGTACCGCAAGATCCACATCGACCCGCGCCGCCATCCGATCCTCGAGTGGCGCTGGCGCGTGCCGCGCGAGTCCGGACGTGGCGGCGCCAACGGCCCGTCGCGCGCCAGCCCGCCGGTGCGCCTCTCGCTCGCCTTCGACGGCAATACGGACAAGCTCGATTTCGACGACCGCGTGAAGCTGCGCATGGCGAAGGCGCTCACCGCCAACGGCCTGCCTTACGCTTCGCTGCTCTACGTCTGGCTGAACGGGAAACCGGCCGAGACCATCTACTCCAGCCCGCATACCGAGCGCGTGCGCCACGTCGTGGTGGAGAGCGGCGAGCAGCGCCTGGGCGAATGGGTCAGCGTTCGGCGCAACATCATCGAGGACTACAAGCGCGCCTTCGGCGAGGAGCCGGGAGACGTGGTGGCGGTCGGCGTCATGACCGACTACGGCGACAATCGCGCTCCCCGGCGCGCCTTCTACGGCGACATCATTTTCCGGCATCCGTCAGACAGCCTGACCGAACACGCTCGACCATAGGCGCGTTACCGCCTCGACGTGCGCCGAGACCTGCGCGCGCGGCACGCGCGCGTACTGCGCGCCGTTGAGGCGCAGCGTGTGCTGCAGGCGGCGGAATTCGCGGTAGGCATCGCGGCAGCGCTCGGCGAGAGCGGAGTCGATGAGCCCGTGTCCCGCTGCCATGCGCAGAAGAGCGATATTGCCGAGGTTGCCGGTGAGGTCGGGATGGCGATGCGCGTGGCCGAGCACCAGGCATTGCACCGCGAACTCGATGTCGATCATGCCGCCGCGGTCGTGCTTGAGGTCGAACAGATCGCTGCGATTGGGGTGCGCCGCGTGGATCTTTTGCCGCATCTGCAGGATTTCTTTCTTCAAGGAGGACTCATCCCTTGAACGGCGCAGAATCCTCGTCCGGATCGCCTCGAACTTTTCGCCCACGGCACGATCCCCGGCGCTGAAGCGCGCGCGCGTCAGCGCCTGGTGCTCCCAGGTCCAGGCGTTCTCTTCCTGGTAGCGCTCGAACGCCGCCACGGGCGAGACGAGCAGCCCCGAGGCGCCGCTCGGCCGCAGCGCGAGGTCGGTCTCGAACAGCACGCCCGAGGAAGTGCGGCTGGAGAGCCAGTGGTTGATGCGCTGCGCGAGGCGCGCGTAGACCTCGCCCGCGCGCTCGTCCTCGTCTTCGTAGAGAAAGATGATGTCGAGATCGGAGGCGTAGCCGAGCTCCTTGCCGCCGAGCTTGCCGTAGCCGATGACCGCGAAGCGCGGCGCATCTTCGCGGTGCCGGCCGCGCTGGTCCCGCCACACCGCGACGATGGTCGCGTCGAGCACCGCGTCGGCGAGCGCCGAGAGGTGGTCGGCGAGCCGCTCGACGGTGAGCAGGCCGGCGAGGTCCTGCGCGAGCAGGCGAAAGACCTGCGCCTGATGTGCCTCGCGCAGCGCGTTCATCTGCCGCTCGGTGTCGCCGCGCGCGTCGGCGAGCTGGCGTGCGAGGCCGCGCGAGAAGGACCCGGGATCGAACGGCGCATAGAGCAGGCGATCGTCGAGCAGCTCGTCGAGGAGCAGCGGGTGCCGGGTGACGAACTCGGCGGCCCAGCGCGAGGCGCCGATGATGCGCGCCACGCGCTCGAGCGCCTGCGGGTTCTCGGCAAGCAGCGCCAGGTAGGCGGCGCGGCTGGCGATCGCCTCGACCAGATCGACGCCGCGCGCCAGCGTCGCCTCGCCGTCCGGCGTCGCCCGCGCGGCGCGGGCGAGCGCCGGGATCAGGGTGTCGAGGCGCCGGCGCGAGTCCGCGGGCAGCGCGGCGTAGCGCTGGCTCGCGCGCAAAGCGGCGAGGCGAGGATGCTCGGGCCAGGGCTCCGCGCTCTGCTCCCGTTCGGCGAAGGTCGCCTCGAAGTGCCGCGTGACGGCAGTCCGGTGTTGATTGAGTTTTTCCCGAAAGGAAAGCCAATTCTCGAAGCCCATCATGCGCGAGATGCGCGCCTGGTCGCCGGCGTCCTCGGGCAGATCGTGGCGCTGCGCGTCGTCGAGATACTGCAGGCGGTGCTCGACGTTGCGCAGGAAGCGGTAGGCTGCGGCGAGCTCGAGCGCAGCAGGCTGCGGAAGGAGTTGTTTCCCGGAAAGAATCGAAAGCACGTCGAGGGTCGGCCGCGCGGTCAGCTCCGGATCGCGGCCGCCGCGGATGAGTTGCAGCGCCTGCGCGACGAACTCGACCTCGCGGATGCCGCCGGGGCCGAGCTTGACGTCGCCGGCGAGCTCGCGCCGCGCCACGTCGCGCCGCACCTCGGCGTGCAGCGCGCGCATTGCGCCCAGCGTCGCGTAATCGAGGTACTTGCGGTAGACGAACGGGCGGACGATCCGCTCCAGCTCCGCGTCGCGCTCTCCCGTCAGCGCCCGCGCCTTGATCCAGGCGTAGCGCTCCCATTCGCGCCCCTGGGTGACGAAGTACTGGTCGAGCGCGTCGCAGCTCGAGACGAGCGGGCCGGAGGCGCCGTAGGGACGCAGGCGCATGTCGACGCGAAAGACGAAGCCGTCCTCGCTGCGCTCGGAAAGGATCTGGATCAACCGGCGGCCGGCGCGCTCGTAGCGTGGCGCGTCCTCCGGTGCGCCCTGGTAGAGAAAGACGAGATCGACGTCCGAAGAGACGTTGAGCTCGCGCCCGCCGAGCTTGCCCATGCCGACCACCATCAGATCCTCGCAGCGCAGGTGGGCGAGCGCGGCCGCGATCGACAGCTCGGCGAGGTCGCTCATCGCCGCGCAGACTTCCTCGAGCGCCGCCTGCCCGGCGAGATCGCGCGCCATCGCGCGCAGCAGCACGCGCGAGCGAAGGTGGCGCAGCCTTCGCTTCAGAGCCGCTTCGTCGCCGGCCTCCGCTCCGGCGAGGGCGGCGAGCATTTCGCTGCGCGAAAAGGCCGCCGGCGCAGCGAGCTCCGCCGCCCACTCCGGATGCGCCGCGAGCAGCGCCGTCGCCGCCCGTGAATCGGCGATTTTCCTAATTGGCTCCGGCATTTAGATTTAGAATGGGAGACCTGAACGTCAATTCCACCATGAAACGCATCTGGCGAGCCGTCGAAGTCGCCGCCTGGACCGCTTTTTTCGCCTTCGCCGTGCTGCTGCTGGCGCTTCGCTTCTGGATCCTGCCGAGGGTCGCGGAGCACCGCGAGGAGATCGCGGTCATCGCCGCGCGCATGATCGGCCAGCCGGTGAAGATCGGCGGCATCGAGGCCGGCTGGCTCGGATTGCGGCCGCAGCTCAGCCTGTCGAACGTGCGCATCCTCGACAACGACGGCCGCGACGCGCTGGTGCTGCCCGCGCTCGACAACGTCCTTTCCTGGAGCTCGCTGCTGCACGGCGAGATCCGGCTGAGCACGCTGAGGATCGACAGGCCGCGCCTGACCGTGCGCCGCGACGCGGCGGGCGAGATCTATGTCGCAGGCCTGAAGCTGCGCAGCGGCGCAGACGGACGGGGTTTCAGCGACTGGCTGCTCGGCCACGAGGAGATCGTGATCCGCAACGCCGAGATCGAATGGCGCGACGAGAAGCGCGGCGCGCCGCCGCTCGCGCTCTCGGCGCTCAACCTGCGGGTGCGCAACGCCGGCGACGAGCATGCCATCGGCCTGGTCGCCCGGCCGCCGGCGGCGCTCGGCTCCCAGCTCGAGCTGCGCGCGCAGCTCGCGGGACGCACGCTCACCGATCCGTCGGCGTGGAGCGGCAAGCTCTACGCCGAGCTCGGCGCCACCGACCTCGCGGCGTGGCGCGCCTGGCTGGACTATCCGCTCGACGTGCGCGAGGCGCACGGCGCGCTGCGCCTCTGGGCGACGCTCGAGGCCGGCGCGCTCACCGAGGCTACGGCCGATGTCGCGCTGGTGCAGGTGCTGGCGCTGCTCGGCCCGGAGCTGCCGGCGCTCGAGCTGACGACGCTGCAGGGCCGGCTGCAGGCGCGCGCCCTGCGCGACGGCTATGAGCTCTCGGCGCGCGGGCTGACGCTGGTGCCGGTCTCCGGCCCGCCGCTGCAGCCGACCGACTTCCAGGTGACGTGGGGCGGCGACGCCGCCGAGCAGCATGGCGTCGCCGCCGCGCGCCTGATCGAATTCGAGCCGCTGCTCAACATCGCCGGCGCGCTGCCGCTGCCCGCCGACGTGCGCGCGCGCATCGCCGAGCTCGGCCCGAGCGGCCGCATCAGCGACGCGCGCCTGGAATGGCAAGGCCGCTTCGCCAGCCCGCAGCGCTTCAGCGCCCGCGCGCGCTTCAGCGACCTCGGCATCAATGCCTTGCCCGGCATGCCGGGATTCGCGGGGCTGAGCGGCACGCTCGAAGCGAGCGAGAAGAAGGGCCAGCTCTACCTTGCCTCGCGCAAGGCGGAGATCGAGCTGCCGGAGGTTTTTCCCGACGCCCGCATCGGCCTCGACACGCTCAACGGCCAGGTCGACTGGGAACGCCGGGACGACGGCACGCTCGCGGTGCGCCTGACCTCGATCAGCTTCGCCAACGCCGACGCGAGCGGCAACGCCTACGGCAGCTACAGCCGCGACGGAGCGGGGCCGGGCAGCGTCGATCTCTACGCCGCGCTCACTCGCGCCGACGGCGCGCGCGTCGGCCGCTACCTGCCGCACGGCCGCCTGATGGGCGGCGAGCGCGTGCGCAAGTGGCTGGTCGAGAGCATCGTCGCCGGCCAGGCGAGCGACGTGCGGCTGCGCCTCAAGGGCGACCTGCGGCATTTTCCCTTCGCCGACCCGGTGCACGGCCAGTTCCTGATCACCGCTCACGTCGAGCGCGGCGTGCTGAGCTACGCCGACGACTGGCCGCGCATCGAGAACATCGAGGGCGAGCTGCAGTTCGAGCGCGACAGCATGACGATCGTCGGCCGCAGCGCCACCATCCTCGGCGCGCACGCGGCCAACGTGCGCGTCAGCATCCCCGAGCTGTCGGCGCCGGTCTCGCACCTGCTGGTCGCCGGCCAGGCCACGGGGCCGACGGCGGAGTTCCTGAAGTTCATCGCCAATTCCCCGGTGCGGCGCACGGTCGGCGGCCTGACCGACGAGATCGGCGCCTCGGGCAACGGCACGCTGCGGCTGAAGCTCGACCTGCCGATCGAGGATCTGTCCTCCACCCGGGTGGCGGGTGAGTTCGGCTTCACCGGCAATACCCTGCTGCTCGGCCCGCAGCTTCCGGCGATCGAGCGTGCCTCGGGAAGCTTGGGATTCACCAACGCCGGCTTCACCGTGCACCGGGCGTCGGGACGGCTCTTCGGCGCGCCGTTGGAGATCAGCGGCGGCACTCGCGCCAATTCGGTGGTCGAGATTCTGGCGCAAGGGCGCAACCTCAAGGTCGCGGACCTGCCGCTCGATCCGCCGTGGCGCGACCACCTCGCCGGCGCCACCAGCTATGCCGCGACACTGACGGTGCGCGAGGGCCACGCGCGCCTGAGGGTCGAATCCTCGCTGCGCGGCGTCACGAGCACGCTGCCCGCGCCGCTCGCCAAGGCTTCGGCGGATGCGCTGCCGCTGCGCATCGAGATCGCGCAGGCCGACGGCGGCGCGCGCGATCGCGTCTCGGTCACGCTCGGGCGGCTGGCGGCGGGCGAATTCCTGCGCCGGCGCCAGGGCGAAGCGATGGTAGTGCAGCGCGCCGGCGTCTCGCTCTCGCCCACGCCCGGGCAGGCGATCGTCCTTCCGGAGCGGCCGGGGACGCTCGTCCAGGGCTCGCTGTCGATGCTCGATCTCGACTCGTGGCTCGCGCTCTTCCCTTCCTCGGACGAGCCGGTCGGCGGCATCACCGTCGATGCCCGCGTCGGCACGCTCGACCTCTACGGCAAGCGCCTGACCGGCCTGACCGTGCGCGCCGGCACCGACGCCGTCGGCTGGTCGGCGGGCGTGAATGCGCGGGAGGTCTCGGGCGATTTCTCGTACCGGGGCGGCCGGGTGCTCGCCCGGCTCGACTATCTTTCGATCCCGCCCGACAGCCCGGGACCGCGGCGCGCCAGCGCGGCGCGCCCCGCCGACATGCCCGGCCTCGACCTCGTCGCCGAGCGCTTCGATTTCCGCGGCAAGCCGTTCGGGCAGCTGATGCTCGCCGCCGTCCAGAAGGAGGGCGAGTGGCGGCTGGAGAAGCTCGCGCTCACCGCTCCCGACGCGACGCTGCGCGGCTCGGGCGTCTGGCGCGCGGCGCCGGACGGCACGCCGACGAGCGAGCTCGAGTTCGAGCTCGACGCGAGCGACGCGGGCGCCTTCCTCGAGCGCGCCGGCTTTCCCGACGCCGTCAAGGGCGGCAAGGCGACCCTGGTCGGCTCGCTCGCCTGGCGCGGCGAGCCCGCGGCGATCGACTATCCGTCGCTCGCCGGCGAGCTCAAGCTCGAGGCGACCGACGGCCAGTTCCTCGAGGTCGATCCCGGATTCGGCAAGCTGCTCTCGCTCATGAGCCTGCAGCAGCTGCCGCGGCGCATCGGCCTCGACTTCAGCGATGTCTTCTCGAAGGGCTTCAAGTTCGAGCGCATCGACGCGCAGTCCCGCGTCGACAAGGGCGTGATGGCGCTGAAGGAGTTCCGCATGACCGGGTCGGCGGCCGACGTCGAGATGCAAGGCGAGGTGGATCTCGCGCGCGAGACCCAGAACCTGCGCGTGCGCATCATCCCCGGCATCGGCGACACGGCCTCGACCGCGCTGGTGCTGGTCAACCCCGCGGTCGGCGTCGCCGCGGCGATCGCGCAGCGCATGCTGAAGAATCCGCTCGGGCAGATCCTTTCCTACCAGTACTCGGTCACCGGCTCGTGGAGTGACCCGAAGGTGGCGAGGGTCGTCGCGCCCAAGCTGCCCGAAAGCGACCGGACCTCGCCGTGACGCGCATGGCCGCGGTGCAGATGGTCTCGGCGCCCGAGGTGGCCCCCAACCTCGAGGCCGCCGGCCGGCTGATCGGCTCCGCCGCGGCCGCGGGGGCGAAGCTGGTCGCGCTGCCGGAGAACTTCTACCTCATCGGCCGCGACGAGCGCGACAAGGTCAGGGTGCGGGAGGAAGACGGCCGCGGCCCGATACAGGATTTTCTATCCTTGATTTCGAAACAATACGGGATCTGGATTCTTGCCGGCACCGTCCCCATCTCCTGCCGGGATGAGACCCGCATCCGCAGCGCCTGCCTGCTGTACGACGACTCCGGACGGCGCGTCGCGCGCTACGACAAGATGCATCTCTTCCGCTTCCGCCAGGGCAGCGAAAGCTACGACGAGTCGCGCACCCTCGAGCCGGGCACCCGGCCGGTGGCGGTGGAGACGCCGTTCGGGCGGCTCGGCCTGTCGGTCTGCTACGACGTGCGCTTTCCCGAGCACTACCGCGCGCTCGGCGAGCCGGACGTGATCTTCGTCCCCTCGGCGTTCACCGTCCCCACCGGCGAGGCGCACTGGGAGCCGCTGCTGCGGGCGCGGGCGATCGAGAACCAGGCGTACCTGGTCGCGCCGGCCCAGGGCGGCACTCACGCTAGCGGACGGCGTACTTACGGCCATACCATGGCCATCGACCCTTGGGGCGCGGTGCTCGGCGTGCACCCCGAGGGCGAAGGCATCGTCCTCGCCGACATCGACCTGGAGCACTCGCGGCAGCTGCGAAGGAGATTTGCTTGATCCTGGAAACCGCCACACGCACTTTGCTCGCCCCTTTCGACCTCGAGATGAGCAAGCTCGAGCGCGTCTTCGGCGTGCTCGGCGCGCGCCGCGTCGACTACGCCGACCTCTATTTCCAGTACACGCGCTCCGAAGGCTGGAGCCTGGAGGAGGGCATCGTCAAGTCCGGCAGCTTCAACATCGAGCAGGGCGTCGGCGTGCGCGCCGTCGCCGGCGAGAAGACCGCCTTCGCCTACTCGGACGAGATCAGCTTCGACGCATTGCAGGATGCCGCCAAGGCCACGCGCGCGATCGCGTCTGCAGGTCAGATCCGTCGTTTGAAAAGTAATTCTTCCGCGAAAGGCCAGGTCGTGCCTCTGTACGGCGAAATCGATCCGGTGGCCTCTCTCGATTCGGCGCACAAGGTGGCGCTGCTCGAAAGACTGGAGAAGAAGTGCCGCGCGCTCGACCCGCGCGTCACGCAGGTGATGGCGAGCCTCGGCGGCGAATACGTGGTGGTGCTGGTCGCGCGCGCCGACGGCAAGCTCGCCGCCGACGTGCGGCCGCTGGTGCGCCTCTCGGTGCAGGTGATCGCCGAATCGGGCGGCCGGCGCGAGTCGGGCAGCTCCGGCGGCGGCGGGCGCACCGACTACGCGATGTTCACCGACGAGGTGCTCGACCGTTATGCGAAGCAGGCGGTCTCGCAGGCGCTCGTCAATCTCGAGGCGCGCGCCGCGCCCGCCGGCACCATGACCGTGGTCCTCGGACCGGGCTGGCCGGGCGTGCTGCTGCACGAGGCGGTCGGGCACGGCCTCGAGGGCGACTTCAACCGCAAGGGCAGCTCGGCGTTCGCCGGCCGGCTCGGCCAGCGCGTCGCCGCGCGCGGCGTGACCGTGATCGACGACGGCACGCTGCCCGGCCGGCGCGGCTCGCTCACGGTCGACGACGAAGGCAACCCGACGCAGCGCACGGTGCTGATCGAGGACGGCGTGCTGCGCACCTACCTCCAAGACAGCCTGAACGCGCGCCTGCTGAAGATGCCGCTCACCGGCAATGCGCGGCGCGAGTCGTTCGCGCACGTGACCATGCCCCGCATGACCAATACCTATATGTTGGCCGGCAGCCA
>Ga0075352_1000004_pt1 | contig 32749 bp, 30 predicted proteins | sample Sandmound_TuleA__FD_120092 | JGI IMG/M metagenome (GOLD analysis project Ga0075352, IMG submission 120092) | Natural and restored wetland microbial communities from the San Francisco Bay, California, USA, that impact long-term carbon... | ecosystem: Environmental > Terrestrial > Soil > Wetlands ...
GCACCCACCTCAACACCATCAAGCTGATTACCGCTGCCGGAATCGACGTGACACAAGTGCCGTTCAAGGGTACGCCCGAGGTGGTGCAGGCGATCCTTTCCGGCTCGGTGGACTGCTATTGGGTGCCGATCTCGGCGGGCGTCTCGAATATCAAGGCGGGCAAACTGCGTGCCCTCGCGACCAGTACCGCGAAGAGAAGCCCGCTGATGCCCGAGCTGCCGACGACCGCGGAAGCCGGCGTGAAAGGGGCGGACTTCGGCCTGTGGTTCGGACTGTGGGGCCCGGCGGGAATGCCGGCGGATGTCGTGAACAAGATCTCGGCTGACGTGCGCCGCGCGCTCGCGGACGCCGAGGTGCGCCAGAGGCTCGTCAACACCGGCAGCGCGCCGATGGACATGTCGCCCGCCGAGTTCGCCAAGTTCGTGCGCAGCGAGATCGAGGACAGCAAGAAGACGGCGGCCGCCGCCGGAATCAAGCCGCAGTAAGCAGCCGCTTCAGGGGAACTCCGGTCAGGCGCTGGAGTTCCTCGAAGCTCAGGCCGTCGACGGTCTCCACGACGTGGAGACCGTCGGCTTTCACGTCGATCACCGCGAGATCGGTGTAGATCCGGTTCACGCAGCGCGCGCCGGTGAGCGGGTAGGTGCAGCGCTCGACGATCTTGCTTTCGCCTTTCTTGGTCAGGTGCTCCATCATCACCAGCACCTTCTTCGCGCCGACGGCGAGGTCCATCGCGCCGCCCACGGCCGGAATCGCGTCGGCGCCGCCGGTGTGCCAGTTGGCGAGATCGCCGGCGACCGAGACCTGAAAGGCGCCGAGCACGCAGAAGTCGAGGTGCCGGCCGCGGATCATCGCGAACGAGTCGGCGTGGTGGAAGTAGCAACCGCCCGTCAGCAGCGTTACCGGCTCCTTGCCGGCGTTCATCAGGTCTTCGTCTTCCTCGCCGGGGGCAGGGCGCGGGCCGACGCCGAGCACGCCGTTCTCGCTGTGCAGGATGATCTCGCGGCCTTTCGGCAGGTGATCGCCGACCAGCGTCGGCAGGCCGATGCCGAGGTTCACCACCGAGCCCTCGGGAATGTCGCGCGCCACGCGCGCCGCCATCTGGTTCCGGTCGAGCTTTTTCATCACGCGGCCTTTTGCAGAGACGCGGCGATTTTCACCACACGTTTCACGAAAATTCCCGGGGTCACGATCGCCTCGGGGTCGAGGGCGCCGAGCGCGACGGTCTCGCGCACCTGCACCACGGTGCACTTCGCCGCGCTCGCCATGATCGGCGCGAAATTGCGCGCCGTCTTGCGGTAGACGAGGTTTCCCCAGCGGTCGGCGCGGTCCGCCTTGATCAGCGCGTAATCGGCGTGGATCGGGTACTCGAGCACGTAGTCGCGATCGCCGATGCGCCGGGTCTCTTTCCCTTCCGCCAGCCTGGTTCCGAAGGCCGTCGGCGTGTAGAAGCCGCCGATGCCCGCGCCCGCGGCGCGAATGCGCTCGGCAAGGGTCCCCTGCGGGACCAGCTCCAGCTCGATCTCGCCGGCGCGATAGAGCGCGTCGAAATGCCACGAGTCGGCCTGGCGCGGGAACGAGCAGAGGATCTTCTTCACCCGCTTCGCCTTCAGCAGCGCGGCGAGACCGGTGTCGCCGTTGCCGGCATTGTTGTTGACGATGGTGAGATCGCGCGCGCCCTGGGCGATCAGCGCGTCGATCAGCGCCGCCGGCATGCCGGCATTGCCGAAGCCGCCGATCATCACCGTCGCGCCGTCCGGGAGATCCGCCAGCGCCGCTTCGGGGTTGGGGAAGAACTTGTCGATCACGAGCCGCAAAATTATCGCATTGCACCGCCGCACGCCTCTTCTCACCTTTCACTTTTAGTTGGTCTTATAAGCCATTGAAATATATATAGTCATGTCCGTCAGATTTGGTGTAATAAAACTCCGCTAAGTCGTTGTCAGGCCAAGAAAAAGCCCTTGACCAGCCCAACGATATCCCAGTAAAGTGGAAAAACGTAGAAAAAAGTGGCAACAACAGCCAAAAGAGGAATATGGGAGCAGCGTTTCATGGAGCGGCGGTCATTACGCTTGACGCCAAGGGTCGCATCGCGATTCCGACGCGCCACCGCTCAGCATTGCTCGAAGCCGACGGCGGGTTGGTGCTCACTGCGCATCCGGACGGCTGCGTGCTCATCTACCCCAGCGCCGAATGGGAGCCGGTGCGCGCGAAAGTGGAATCCTTCCCGAGCTTCAACCCGCAGGCGAGCTGGTGGAAGCGCCTGCTTCTCGGCTTCGAGGAGCACATGACGCCCGACGCCTCGGGGCGCATCCTCCTGCCCGCGGCGCTGCGGGCGCATGCCGGCCTGGAGCGCGACGCGATGATGGTCGGGCAGGGCCGCTACTTCGAGCTGTGGGATTCGGGCGTCTGGTCGGCGAAGCTCGCGCAGGCGCTCGCCGGCTCGGGCACGCCGCCTCCGGGCATGGAAGACTTTTCGCTGTGAGCGCCGATGCACCGGCCGGTCCTCGAAAACGAGGCGGTCGCGGCGCTGGCAGTGAAGGCCGGCGGCCTCTACGTGGATGGCACGTTCGGCCGCGGCGGCCACAGCCTGGCGATCCTCGCCAAGCTCGGTCCGCACGGCAGGCTGATCGCGCTCGATCGCGATCCCGAGGCCGAGGCCGCGGCGCTGGCGATCGGCGATCCGCGCTTCTCCTTCGTCAGGACCCGTTTCTCGGACCTGTCGGCGCTGCCGCCGCAGGTCGACGGCATGCTCTTCGACCTCGGCGTGTCGTCGCCGCAGCTCGACGAGCCCCGGCGCGGCTTTTCCTTTCGCGCCGACGGCCCCCTGGACATGCGCATGGACCCGGCTTCCGGCCCCAGCGCCGCTGAATGGCTCGCCACTGCCGAACAACAACAAATAGCGGAGGTCATCCGGGACTATGGCGAAGAACGGTTTGCTCAACAGATTGCAGCGACGATTGTTGCTGCTCGCCGCCGCGAACCGATCGTCCGCACCCGGCAACTTGCCGATCTCGTGGCTCAGGCGGTCCGCACACGCGAGCCGGGCCAGGATCCGGCGACGCGCACCTTTCAGGCTCTACGGATTCACCTCAATCGGGAGCTTGAGGAAGTGTCGCTGATGCTTCCCCAGGCGGTCGAGCGGCTCAGAGAAGGCGGGCGCCTCGCCGTGATCAGCTTCCATTCGCTCGAGGACCGCATCGTCAAGCGCTTCCTGCAGGCGCTGGCGCGACCCGAAGTGCCGCGGCGACTGCCGCTGCGCGCCAGCGAGATGCCGCAACCCCTTGTCCGAATCGTGGGCCGCGCGCAGCGCGCGTCCCCCCAGGAAATAACAAGAAATCCGCGGGCGCGGAGCGCAACCCTCCGGGTCGCCGAGCGCACTGCGGTCCCCTACACCCGAATCGAGCCCGGCGCCCGGTGGCGAAACTGAACCTCCTCCTCCTCGCGGTTCTCGTCGCCTGTGCGCTCGGGCTCGTCACCTCGCAGCACAAGGCCCGCAAGCTCTTCTCCAACCTCGAGCGCGAGCACGCGCGCGCGCGCGAGCTGGACGTGGAGTACGGGCGCCTGCAGCTCGAAGCGAGCACATGGGCGCTGCACGCCCGCGTCGAGCGCATCGCCAAGGGCGCGCTCGGCATGCGGCCGGCCGATGCGCGCAGGACCCGGCTCGCCGGCCGAGACGCCTCGCGGTGAGCGCGGCCGCCCAGGGCCTCGTCAGGCTGCCCGTCTGGCGCGCACGCTTCGTGCTCGCCGTGCTCGCGCTCGCCTTCGGCGTCCTCGGCGCGCGCTCGGTCTACCTGCAGGCGCTGAAGACCGATTTCCTCCAGGGAAAGGGCGACGCGCGCTACTCGCGCGTCATCGAAGTCCCGGCGACCCGCGGCCGCATCCTCGACCGTAACGGCGATGCCCTGGCGGTTTCGACCCCGGTGCAGTCGATCTGGGCGATCCCCTCGGACGTCGAGCTCTCGCGCGAGCAGCGCCGCAAGCTCGCGGCGCTGCTCGGCATGGAGCCGGCCGACCTCAGCCGCAAGCTCGCCGACGCCGCCTCGCGCGACTTCCTCTACCTCAAGCGCCAGGTGCCGCCGGAGACCGCCCACAACATCGCCACCCTCGCCGTGCCGGGGGTGTACCAGCACCCGGAATACCGCCGCTACTACCCGGGAGGCGAGGTCACGGCGCATGTCCTGGGCTTCACCGGCGTGGACGATCGCGGCCAGGAGGGGGTGGAGCTGGCGCACGAGGCCACCCTCGCCGGCAAGCCCGGCAGCCGGCGCGTCATCAAGGACCGGCTCGGGCACATCGTCGAGGACGTGGAATCGATCCGCGCCGCGCAGGATGGCGTCGACCTTCAGCTCTCCATCGACGGCAAGCTGCAAAGCCTCGCCTACGGCGCGCTGAAGGGCGCGGTCGAGGCGAGCCGCGCCCGGGCGGGCGGCATCGTCGCCATCGACGTGCGCAGCGGCGAGATCCTGGCGCTCGCCAACGTCCCCTCCTTCAACCCCAACAACCGGGCGAAGGTCACCGGGGCGCAGGTCCGCAACCGCGTCATCACCGACCTGTTCGAGCCGGGATCGACGCTGAAGCCGTTCACCATCGCCCTCGCTCTCGAAAGCGGCCGGTTCGCCGCCTCGACGCGCATCGCCACCGCGCCGGGCACGCTCGCCATCGGCGGCTACACCATCCGCGACGTTCACCCGGCGGCGAGCCTCAGCCTCGCGCAAGTCGTGCAGAAATCCTCGAACGTCGGCGCGGCGAAGATCGCCCTCGCCCTGCCGCGCGAGGCGATGTGGGACCTGTTCCGCCGGGTCGGCTTCGGCACCGCTCCGGCGCTCGGCTTCCCCGGCGCGGCGGCGGGCAAGCTCCACCCCTACCGCAGCTGGAAGCCGGTCGAGCAGGCGACCATGGCCTACGGCCACGGCATCTCGCTCAGCCTGGTGCAACTCGCGCGCGCCTACACATTATTCGCGCGCGACGGGGAATTGGTTCCGCTCTCGCTGGTCAAAACAGGCGCAGTGGCAGGCGGGGAGAAAGTGATATCCACGGAAACGGCGCGCGCGGTCCGCGCCATGCTGGAGCTGGCGGTCCAGCCGGGCGGCACGGCGCCGCGCGCGCGCATCTCCGGCTGGCGGGTCGCCGGCAAGACCGGTACCGCGCACAAGCAGGAAAACGGCGGCTACGCCGCCGACCGGTACATCGCCTCCTTCGTCGGCTTCGCGCCGGCGTCCGATCCCCGGCTGGTGATCGCGGTCATGATCGACGAGCCCGGCGCCGGGCACTACTACGGCGGCACCGTCGCGGCGCCGGTGTTCGCTCAGGTGATGCAGGGGGCGCTGCGCCTGATGGGCGTCCCGCACGACGCGCCTCTCGATCCGGTCCTCATGCCCGACGAGGCCGACGAGGCGAGGGAAAGTACGTGACGGGCGAGCCGTGGCCAACCACAACGACGCCCAGCAGCTGTTCGCGCGCCTCGCCGCCGGGGGAGCGATGATCGCCTCGCTCGCCGCCGACAGCCGCCGCTGCGCCCCCGGCGTCGCCTTCTTCGCCTATCCGGGCGAGGCGGCCGACGGCCGCTCGCACATCGGCGACGCGATCGGCCGCGGCGCCGCGGCGGTCGTGTGGGAAAAATCCGGCTTCGCCTGGCGCGACGAGTGGGATGTGCCGAACGTCGCGGTGAGCGGCCTCAAGGAGCAGTCCGGGCCGCTCGCGGCGCACTTTTACGGCAGGCCGTCGGAGGCGCTGTGGATGTGCGGCGTCACGGGCACCAACGGCAAAACCTCGTGCAGCCAGTGGCTCGCCGCCGCGCTCGCCCGCCGCGGCGCGAAAACCGGCGTCATCGGCACGCTCGGGGCCGGGTTCCCCGGCGCGCTTGCGCCGCTGTCGAACACTACTCCGGACGCGATCGAGATCCAGCGTCTGCTGAGAGACATCCGCGACCTGGGCGCGGAAGCGGTGGCGATGGAAGCGTCCTCGCACGGCCTGGCGCAGGGACGGCTGAACGGCGTCGCGTTCGACTGCGCGCTTTTCACGAACTTGTCCCACGATCACCTCGACTACCACGGCAGCATGCAGGCGTACGGCGACGCCAAGGCGAAACTGTTCGAGAGCGAGGGCCTGGAAACCGCCGTGCTGAACCTGGACGATCCGTTGGGCATTCGCCTTGCGAAAAGCGTGAAGGCTCGTGGCGTGCGCGTCATCGGCTACGGCTTCGCCGATCGCGCTGAAATCGCGGTCGATGAGTATTTGCTGGCGGGACTGCTCGCGTCGGAGCACACGCGCCAGGTCGGCCGGTTCAACGCCCTGAACGCGCTCGGCGTGCTCGGCTGCCTGCTCGCCTTCGGCCTCGGGTCGAAGCAGGCGATGACGCTGATCGCCGACTTGCCGCCGGTACCGGGACGAATGGAGCGCGTCGGCGACGCCCCGCTCGTGGTCGTCGACTACGCGCATACCCCCGACGCGCTCGAGAAGGTGCTGACGGCGCTGCGCCCGGTCGCGCAGGAGCGCGGCGGCCGGCTTGCGGCCGTGTTCGGCGCGGGCGGCGACCGCGATCCGTCCAAGCGCCCGCTGATGGGCGCGGTGGCGAAGCGGCTCGCGGACCGCGTCCTGGTGACCTCGGACAATCCGCGCGGCGAGGATCCGCTGCACATCATTCGCCAGATCGGCCTTGCCGAAAGCGAGGTCGACCGCGCGCGAGCGATCGAGAGGGTGATCCTCGAATCGTCGCCCCAGGACGTGGTGCTGATCGCCGGCAAGGGGCATGAGAGCAGCCAGGAAATCGCCGGCCAGCGCCTGCCGTTCTCCGACAGCGCGGCGGCCCGCGCCGCGCTCGCCCTGCGAGGGAAGAAATGATGAGCGTGCAAGACGCCGCCGCGATGGTGAAAGGAAGCGCGAGCGGCGGCAACCCGGTGTTCAGGGGCGTTTCCACCGACACGCGCACGGTGCGCGCCGGCGAGCTCTTTGTCGCGCTGCGCGGCGAGCGCTTCGACGGCCACGACTTCCTCGGCAAGGCGAAGCAGGCGGGCGCGGTCGCTGCCATGGTCGACCGCAACTTCACCGGCACGCCGGCGATGCCTGCCATCGTCGTCGACGACACCCGGCTCGGCCTGGGCGCGCTCGCCCGCGGCTGGCGCGCGCGCTTCGCCCCGATCCTGATCGCGGTCACCGGCTCCAACGGCAAGACGACAGTGAAGGAGATGCTTGCCGCCATCCTGCGGCGCCATGCCGGTGATCGAGCGGTGCTCGCCACCGCCGGCAACCTCAACAACGACATCGGCCTGCCGCTCACGCTGCTGCGGCTCGAGGCGCGCCACAAGTGCTGCGCGATCGAGCTCGGCATGAACCACAAGGGCGAGATCGCCCATCTCGCCGGCATCGCCGCACCGACCGTGGCCCTGGTCAACAACGCCCAGCGCGAGCACCTCGAATTCATGAACTCGGTCGACGAGGTGGCGGCGGAAAACGCCAGCGTCTACGGCGCGCTGCCGCCCGACGGCGTCGCCGTCGTCAACGCCGACGACGCGCACGCCGATTTCTTCCGCAAGGCAGCCGGCAAGCGGCGCGTGGTCGACTTCGGGCTCGAGAAGAAGGCACTGGTCAGCGGCCGCCATGCGCTGAAGGCGCTGGAGAGCGAGATCGACATCCGCACCCCGGCCGGGGAGGCGCACGCGACGCTCGCCATCCCGGGCCTGCACAACGTGCGCAATGCACTGGCGGCAGCCGCGTGCGCTTTTGCAGTTGGAATCAAGGAAAAAATCGTTGCTGAAGGCCTGAGCGCCTTCCGTCCGTACACCGGCCGGCTGCAGGTGAAGACCGCGATCGGTGGCGCCACGGTGATCGACGACACTTACAACGCCAATCCCGATTCGGTGCGCGCCGCGATCGACGTGCTGGCGGCCTGCCCCAAGCCGACCGTGCTCGTGCTCGGCGACATGGGCGAGGTGGGCGAGCGGGGCGCGGAATTCCACCGCGAGGTGGGGTCCTATGCCTCTTCAAGAAAGATTTCCGCCCTCTACGCGGTCGGCGAGGCGACGAAGGATGCCGTCGCGGCTTTCGGCAGCGGCGGCCGGCATTTCGATTCGATCGAATCCCTGATGGCGGGCCTCCAGGGGCGAAGCATTCTCGTCAAGGGCTCCCGCTTCATGAAGATGGAGCGCGTGGTCGCGGCGCTCACCGGCGTGGCCTCGGGAGGGCACTGATGCTGCTGGAGCTCGCGCAATGGATCGCGAAGGATGTGCGGCTGTTCAACGTGTTCGGCTACATCACGCTGCGGGCGGTGCTGGCCTGTCTCACCGCGCTCGCGGTTTCGCTCATCCTCGGGCCGTACGTCATCCGCAAGCTCACCGCCTACAAGATCGGCCAGGCGGTGCGCGACGACGGCCCGCGCTCGCACCTCACCAAGGCCGGCACGCCGACCATGGGCGGCGCGCTCATCCTGGTCTCGATCGTGCTGACGACGCTTCTCTGGGGCGACCTGCGCAACCGCCTGGTGTGGGTGGTGCTGCTCGTGACGCTCGCCTTCGGCATCGTCGGCTGGATCGACGACTACCGCAAGGTCGTGCACCGCAACCCGAAGGGCCTCTCGGCGAAGGCGAAGCTCTTCTGGCAGTCGCTGATCGGGCTCGCCGCCGCCTGCTACCTCGCGTACCTGTCGCAGGGCATGCCGGCGCTGAACCAGCTGATCGTGCCGTTCTTCAAGTTCGTCGCCTATCCGCTCGGCACGGTCGGCTTCATCGTCCTGACCTTCTTCGTCATCGTCGGCACCTCGAACGCGGTCAACCTCACCGACGGCCTCGACGGCCTCGCCATCATGCCGACGGTGATGGTCGGCAGCGCGCTCGGCATCTTCGCCTACGTCGCCGGCCACACGGTGTTTTCCAAGTACCTCGGCCTGCCGTACATCGCCGGCGCGGGCGAGCTGGCCGTGATCTGCGGCGCGCTCGCGGGCGCGGGCCTCGGCTTCCTCTGGTTCAACGCCTATCCCGCGGAGGTGTTCATGGGCGACGTCGGCGCGCTCTCGCTCGGCGCGGCGCTCGGCACGATCGCGGTGATCGTGCGCCAGGAGATCGTGCTGTTCATCATGGGCGGGGTGTTCGTCGCCGAGACCCTGTCGGTGATGATCCAGGTGCTGTACTTCAGGTGGAGCGGCGGCAAGCGCATCTTCCGTATGGCGCCGCTGCACCATCACTACGAGCTCGAGGGCTGGAAGGAGAGCCAGGTGGTGGTGCGCTTCTGGATCATCACCATGATGCTGGTTCTCTTCGGCCTCTCGACGCTCAAGCTCCGATGATGCGCGAACCGGCCTTCTCCATCCTGAAGCAGCCCGAGCCGATGAAGCTGGCGGGGCAACGCGTGCTCGTTCTCGGCCTCGGCGATACCGGCCTGTCGATGGCGCGCTGGGTCGAGCGCCACGGCGGCACGGCGCGCGTCGCCGATACTCGTGCTTCTCCTCCTCGAAGAAAAGATTTTTCCGGCGAGCTGCACGCGGGCCCTTTCGCGGCTTCGCTGCTCGACGGCGTCGATCTGGTCTGCATCAGCCCGGGCCTCTCGCTCGAAGACGAAGTGGTGCGCCGCGCGGTGGCGAAGGGTACTCCCGTGGCGGGCGACGTAGAGCTCTTCGCCTGGGAGAACAAGGCACCGGTCCTGGCGATTACCGGCACCAACGGCAAGAGCACCGTGACCGCACTCGTCGGCCATCTGCTGCGCAGCGCGGGGGTGGATTGCGAAGTGGCCGGCAATATCTCTCCGCCGGTTCTGGATGCTGCCTTGTCGAGAAAGAAACCGCCCGCGGCGTGGGTGCTCGAGCTCTCCAGCTATCAGCTCGAGGCCACCTGGTCGCTCGCGCCGCGTGCCGCGACGATGCTCAACCTCAGCGAGGACCATTTCGACCGTTACGCCGGCCTCGACGACTACGGCGCCGCCAAGGCGCGCGTCTTCATGGGCGACGGCGTGCAGGTTCTCAACCGCGACGACGAGCGATCTCTCGCCATGGCGCTGCCGGGGAGGGAGGTCGTCACCTTCGGGCTGGACGCGCCGCGTGGCGACGATTTCGGCGTCGCCGGCGGGAAGCTCGTGCGCGGCGAGAGGGAGATCCTTCCGCTCGGCGAGTTGCCGATCCGGGGCATGCACAACGTGGCCAATGCGCTTGCCGCTTGCGCGCTGGTCTCTGCTTTCCCTATTCCTTTGAAAGGATTAAGAACATTCAAGGGCCTGCCCCATCGGCTCGAGCTGGTCGCCGTGCGCGCTGGCAAGGAGTGGTACGACGACTCCAAGGGGACCAATGTCGGCGCCACCGCCGCTGCGCTGCGCGGCTTGGGCAAAAAAGTCGTGCTGATCCTGGGGGGCGAGGGCAAGGGTCAGGACTTCACGCCGCTGCGCGAGCCGGTCAAGCAGTTCGCGGCGCATGTGCTGCTGATCGGCCGCGACGCGCCGTTGATCGCGAAGGCGGTCGGCGGCGAGTTCTGCGCCTCCCTCGAGGAGGCCGTGCACAAGGCCGCCAAGGTATCCGCGCAAGCCGTCCTGTTATCGCCGGCATGCGCGAGTTTCGACATGTTCCGGGACTACAAGCACCGCGGCGAGGTCTTCGCGGCTGCGGTGAGGAGCCTCCCGGCGTGAGCCAGACCTACGTCTTCGCGCGCAACGCGCCCGATGCCGAGTACGACCGCTCGCTCGCGTGGGCGGCGCTGCTGCTCGCCGCAGGCGGCCTGGTGATGGTGTATTCGTCGTCCATCGCCACCGCGGAGGCGAGCGCCTACACCGGCCACAACTCCGCCTGGTATCTCGCGCGGCACGGGCTGTTCCTTTCGCTGGCGCTTGCCGCGGCGATCGGCGTGTTCCTCGTCCCGGTGAGCTTCTGGCAGAGCGTCGCGCCCTGGGTATTCCTGGTCGCCTTGGCGCTGCTCGTCGCGGTCCTCATTCCCGGCCTCGGCCGCGAGGTCAACGGCGCGCGGCGCTGGCTCAATCTTCCCTCGGTCGGCGTGCAGCCCTCCGAGCTGATGAAGCTCGCCGTGGTCCTCTATGCCGCCGATTACACCGTGCGCAAGCACGCGGTGATGAAGAGCTTTCAGCGCGGCCTGCTGCCCATGCTGGGGGTGATGCTGCTCGTTTCGTGGCTGCTGCTGCGGGAGCCGGACTTCGGTGCGCTGGTGGTGATCGCCGTCACCGCGTTCTGCATGCTCTTCCTCGGCGGCATGAACGGCCGGCACTTCATCGCGCTGGTCGGCATGCTGGCGGCGGGCTTCGCGCTGCTGGTCGTCATCTCGCCCTACCGCATGCAGCGCATCTTCGGCTTCATGGACCCGTGGTCCGATCCGTTCGGCCGCGGCTATCAGCTCTCGCACGCGCTGATCGCCTTCGGCCGCGGCGAATGGCTCGGCGTCGGTCTCGGCGCGAGCGTCGAGAAGCTGCTCTACCTGCCCGAGGCGCACACCGACTTCCTGCTCGCGGTCGTCGCCGAGGAGCTCGGTTTCGCCGGCGTGGCGCTGGTCATCGCGCTCTTCGTGTGGATCGTGGCGCGCGCCTTCGCCATCGGCCGCCAGGCCTGCCTGCGCGATCGCCATTTCGCGGCCCTCGCGGCGCAGGGCATCGGCGTCTGGATCGGCTTCCAGGCGCTGATCAACATGGGCGTCAACATGGGACTCTTGCCGACCAAGGGGCTGACGCTACCGCTCATGAGCTACGGCGGCTCGGGGCTGCTGGTCAACTTCGTCGCCCTCGCCATTCTTCTTCGGATCGATTGGGAGAACCGTCAGCTCGCGCGGGGACTCCACGCCTGATGCCGAACACGATCCTGATCATGGCTGGAGGCACTGGAGGACATATCTTTCCCGGTCTTGCCGTGGCGGCGGAGATGCGTGCCGCGGGCTGGCAGGTGGTGTGGATGGGGGCGCGTGGCGGCATGGAAGAGCGCCTGGTGCCGAAGCACGGCTACCAGAGCGCCTGGATCCGGGCGCGCGCCGCGCGCGGCAAGGGCCTGCTGCAGAAGCTGCTCCTGCCGGCCAATCTTCTCTATTCCTTCTGGGAGAGCGCGCGCCACATCCGCCGCATCCAGCCGAACGTGGTCCTGGGCTTCGGCGGCTACGTCGCGTTCCCAGGCGGGATGATGGCGTCGCTGCTGAACAAGCCGCTCGCGCTGCACGAGGGGAACGCGATCCCCGGCATGGCCAACAAGGTGCTGGCCGCGGTCTCCGACAAGGTGATGGAGGCTTTTCCCGGCACGCTGAAGGATGCCGAGTGGACCGGCAACCCGGTGCGCGCCGACATTGCTTCTTTGGATTTGCCTGAAAAAAGATTCAAAGACCGTACCGGCCCGCTGCGTATTCTCGTCGTCGGCGGGAGCCTCGGCGCGCAGGCGCTGAACGAGGTGCTGCCGAAGGCGATCGCGCTCCTTGGAGAAATGAGGGGCGCGAAGCCGCGCGTCGTGCATCAGGCGGGCGAAAAGCACCTCGAGACGTTGCGCGCCAATTACGCCGCCGCTGGCGTGCAGGGCGAGCTCGTCGCCTTCATCGACGACATGGCGCAGCGCTACGCCGAGGCCGATCTCGTGATCTGCCGCGCCGGCGCGGTGACCGTCTCCGAGCTCGCGGCGGGAGGCCTGGCGAGCGTGCTGGTGCCCTTCCCGCACGCCGTCGATGACCACCAGACGGCGAACGCCAAATTCCTCTCCGACGCCGGGGCCGCGGTCCTGATCCAGCAGCGCGATCTCTCGCCGGAGAAGCTCGCCGGCCTGATCCGCTCGCTCGACCGCGCGAAGCTGCTCGACATGGCGCGCAAGGCGAGGGCGCTCGGCAAACCCGACGCCGCGCGCATCGTCGCCCAGCGCTGCAGGGAGCTGGCCGCATGAAACACAAAGTGCGGCGCATCCATTTTGTCGGCATCGGCGGCGCCGGGATGAGCGGCATCGCCGAGGTGCTGCTCAATCTCGGCTACCAGGTGAGCGGCTCGGACCTCTCGGAGAATGCGGCCACCCGCCGCCTCAAGGGACTGGGTGCGCAGGTGTTCGCCGGCCATGCGGCGAAGCAGATCGATGGCGCCGACGCCGTGGTCGTCTCCTCGGCGGTGCAGGCCGACAATCCCGAGGTCGCGGCGGCGCGCGGCAAGCGGGTGCCGCTCGTGCCGCGCGCTCTCATGCTCGCCGAGCTGATGCGCCTCAAGCAGGGCGTCGCCATCGCCGGCACGCACGGCAAGACCACCACCACCAGCCTGGTCGCCAGCGTGCTCGCCGAGGGCGGCCTCGACCCTACGTTCGTCATCGGCGGGCGGCTGAACGCCGCCGGCTCGAACGCGCGCCTGGGCGCCGGCGACTTCATCGTCGTCGAGGCCGACGAGTCCGATGCCTCGTTCCTGCACCTGCAGCCGGTGATCGCCGTCGTCACCAACATCGACGCCGATCACATGGAGACCTACGAGCACGACTTCGGCAAGCTGAAGCAGGCCTTCGTGCAGTTTCTGCAGAACCTGCCTTTCTACGGCGCGGCGGTGCTTTGCATCGACGATCCGGTGGTGCGCGAGATCCTGCCGCAGGTGTCGAAGCCGGTGCTCACGTATGGAACAAGCGCCGACGCCGCGATCGCCGCCACTTCCATCCAGCACGACGGCGGGCGGATGCGCTTTCGCGTCCGGCGCGCTTCCGGCAAGCCGCTCGAAGTGACCCTCAACCTGCCGGGCCAGCACAACGTGCTGAACGCCCTCGCGGCGATCGCCGTGGCGACCGAGCTGGGCGTCGCCGATGCGGCGATCCTCAAGGCGCTGGCGGAATTCCGCGGCGTCGGCCGCCGCTTCCAGGTCTACGGCGAAGTCGCCGCCGCGGACGGCGGCCGCTTCACGCTCATCGACGATTACGGCCACCACCCCGCCGAAATGGCGGCGACGCTCGCCGCGGTGCGCGGCGCCTTTCCCGAGCGCCGCGTGGTGCTTGCTTTCCAGCCGCATCGCTATACGCGAACCCGCGATCTCTTCGAGGACTTCGTGCGGGTGCTCTCCACTGCCGACGCGCTGCTTCTCACCGACGTGTACTCGGCGGGTGAAGCGCCGATCGTCGCCGCCGACGGCCGCTCGCTCGCGCGCGCGCTGCGCGTCGCCGGCAAGGTCGAGCCGCAGTTCGTCGACGATGTCGGGGCGCTTCCCGAGGCGATCCGGCGCGCGGCCCGTGACGGCGACGTGGTCGTCACCATGGGCGCGGGCTCGATCGGCAACGTCCCTGCGCAGCTGACATGAACATGGCCGAACCGCTCCAATTCGAGAAGCTGCGCGGCCAACTGAGGCGGGACGAGCCGATGTCGCGCCACGTGACCTGGCGCACCGGCGGCCGGGCCGACCGGTTCTACATCCCTGCCGACCTCGACGATCTCAGCAGCTTTCTCGGTCAGCTGCCCGAAGGGGAACCGCTGCTGTTCGTCGGCCTTGGCTCGAACCTGCTGGTGCGCGACGGCGGCTGGCGCGGCACCGTGATCCTCACGCACGGCGCGAGCCGGCGACCGGCGATGGACGATGGCCTGGTCTACGCCGAGGCCGGCGTCGCCAGCCCGAAGGTGGCGCGCTTCGCCGCCCAGCATCATCTCGAGGGCGCGGAGTTCCTCGCCGGCATCCCCGGGACGATCGGCGGCGCGCTGGCGATGAATGCCGGCTGCTACGGCGGCGAGACCTGGGACATCGTCGAGCGCGTGGCGATGATCGACCGTCACGGCAAGGTGACGCGGCGCTCGCGCGCGGAATTCGACATCGGCTATCGCCACTGCGCGCCCCAGCCGGCGCGCAAGGAATGGTTCGCGGCGGCCTGGTTCAGGCTCAAGCCCGGCGACGGCGACACCTCGCGCGGCATCATGAAGGAGCTGCTCGCGCGCCGCATCGCCACGCAGCCGCTCTCGCTTCCCAACGCCGGCAGCGTGTTCCGCAATCCGCCCAAGGATCACGCCGCGCGCCTGATCGAGGCGTGCGGCCTGAAGGGCTTCGCGCGTGGCGGCGCGCGCGTCTCCGAGAAGCACGCCAACTTCATCGTCAATCCCGAAGGCGCCGGCAGCGCCGCCGACATCGAGTGGCTCATCCAGCACATCCAGCGGATGGTCTACCAGATGAAAGGCGTCGTGCTTTCCACCGAGGTGCGCATCGTGGGAGAGCCGGCATGAATTTCGGCAAGGTTGCCGTGCTGATGGGCGGCAAGTCCGCGGAGCGCGAGATCTCGCTCATGAGCGGCAACGGGGTGCTCAAGGCGCTGCGCGCGAAGGGCGTCGACGCGCACGCCTTCGACCCGGCGCAGCGCGATCTCTTCGAGCTGAAGCGCGAAGGCTTCGCGCGCTGCTTCATCGCGCTCCACGGCCGCGGTGGCGAGGACGGCACCGTCCAGGGCGCGCTCGAAGTGCTCGGCATTCCCTACACCGGCAGCGGCGTGATGGGCTCGGCCATCGGCATGGACAAGTGGCGCACCAAGATGGTCTGGATCGCCAGCGGCTTGCCGACGCCGCGTTTCCGGATTCTCGGTGAAAGAGAAAACTGGCAGTCCGTGGCGCGCGAGCTGAAGCTGCCGCTGATCGTCAAGCCGGCGAACGAAGGCTCCACGCTGGGTTTGACAAAAGTGCTTTCGACAAGACAACTCCCCGCGGCCTACGAGCTCGCGGCGAAGAAGTACCGCGACATCGCGCTCGCCGAGCAGTTCATTGATGGCCCCGAGTACACCGCGAGCGTGCTGGGCGACGAAGCGCTGCCACTGATCCATATCGAAGCGCCCAAGGGCAACTATGACTACCAGAACAAGTATTTCAGCGACGAGACGAAGTACCACTGCCCGAGCGGCCTGCCGGCGAAGAAGGAAGAGGAGCTGAAGGCGCTCTCGCTGCGGGCGTTCCGCGTCGTCGGCTGCCGTGGCTGGGGACGCGTCGACCTCATGCTCGACAGGAAGAAGAAGCCCTGGCTGCTGGAAGTGAACACTTCGCCCGGAATGACGGGCCACAGCCTGGTGCCGATGGCCGCCAAGGCGACGGGCATCTCCTACGAGGAGCTGTGCGTGCGAATTCTGGAGATGGCGCATGTGGGATAACCCGCGCCAGCTCAACATGCTCGCCGGCTTTCTGGTTGGTCTGGTGGTGCTCGCGTTCACGCTCACCGCGCTGCAGCTCGCGCTGCAGTCCCCGCTCTGGCCGGTGCGCGACGTGACGGTGCAGGGCAAGCTCGAGCACACCAGCCGCGCCGGAATCGAGGCGGCGCTGCGCGGCCGCCTCGACGGCAATTTCTTCTCGGTCGACGTCGGCGAAGTGCGCAACGCGCTGGAGCGCCTGCCCTGGGTGCGTCGCGCCGCGGTGCGCAGGGTCTGGCCCGACCGCCTCGAGGCGACGCTGGAAGAGCACGTGGCGCTTGCCTATTGGGGTGAGCGCGCCCTGGTCAATACCTTTGGCGAGCGCTTCCAGGGCACAAGCGACGCGCGCCTGCCGCGCTTCTCCGGGCCGCCGCGCAGCGAAGGCGAAGTCGCGCGCCGCTATGCGCGCTTCAACGAGATCGTCGCGCCGCTCGGCACGCGGGTCGACGAGGTGATCCTCACGCCGCGCCTCGCCTGGCAGCTGCGGCTCGGGAACGGCGTGCGCCTGGCGCTCGGGCGCGACGCCGACGCCGCGGAACTGCGGCTCGAGCGCTTCGTGCGGGCCGCCGCGAAGGGCATCGCGCACTACGACTACGTCGATCTGCGCTACCCCAACGGTTTTGCCTTGCGCATGCCGGACGGGAAGGGCTAGGGCATGGCGCGCGATAACAAGAACCTGATCGTCGCCCTCGATATCGGCACCGCGAAGGTGGTGTGCCTGGTTTCCGAGCTGCGCCCCGACGGCACGCTCGAGGTGCTGGGGCTGGGCAGCCACGAGTCGAAGGGGCTGAAGAAGGGCGTGGTGGTGAACATCGAGGCGACGGTGGCGGCGATCCAGCGCGCCCTCGAGGAAGCCGAGCTGATGGCCGACTGCAAGATCACCTCGGCTTTCGTCGGCATCGCCGGCAGCCACATCCGCAGCTTCAACTCCACCGGCATGGTCGCGATCAAGGAGCGCGAGGTGACCGCGCTCGACGTCGAGCGTGCGCTCGACACCGCGCGCGCGGTGAACATCCCGACCGACCAGCAGATCCTGCACGTGCTGCGACAGGAATTCATCATCGACGGCCAGGAGGACGTGCGCGAGCCGATCGGCATGTCGGGCGTGCGGCTGGAAGTCAAGGTGCACATCGTTACCGGCGCGGTGGCCGCGGCGCAGAACATCATCAAGTGCGTGCGCCGCTGCGGCCTCGAGGTCAACGACCTCATCCTGCAACCGCTCGCCTCGGCGCGCGCGGTGCTGCTCGACGACGAGAAGGACCTGGGCGTCTGTCTGCTCGACATCGGCGGCGGCACGACCGATGTCGCCATCTTCACGCACGGCGCCATCCGCCATACCGCGGTGGTGCCGATCGCCGGCGACCAGATCACCAACGACATCGCCATGGCGCTGCGCACGCCGACCGGCGACGCCGAGAACATCAAGACGCGCCACGGCGTGGCGCTGCGCCAGCTCGCCGACCCGAACCAGATGATCGAGGTGCCGGGCATCGGCGAGCGCGCGCCGCGCTCCATGTCGCGCCAGACGCTCGCCGAGGTGATCGAGCCGCGCGTCGAGGAGCTGTACTCGCTGGTGCAGCAGGTGCTGCGCGAGTCGGGCTTCGAGGAGCTGCTCTCGAGCGGCGTTGTCCTGACCGGCGGCTCGGCGGTGATGCAGGGCATGGTCGAGCTGGGCGAGGAGATCTTCCACATGCCGGTGCGCCTGGGCGTGCCGCGCTATTCCGGCGGCCTGGCCGACGTGGTGCGCGCGCCGCGCTACGCCACCGCGGTCGGGCTGCTCATGGAAGGAGCGTCACAGGTTCAGCAGGGAAAGCTTTCGCGCCAGACCGGCTCGGTCAAGGCCGTGCTGGTGCGGATGCGGGAATGGTTCCAACGCAACTTTTAACGCAGTCGAACTCAACGGCAAGGAGATAACAATATGTTCGAGATCGTAGACAGTCAGGCAACGGGGCCGATCATCAAGGTGATCGGCGTGGGAGGCGCCGGCGGCAACGCGATCAATCACATGATCGAGCAGGGCGTCGAGGGCGTGGAGTTCATCGCCGTCAACACCGACGCGCAGGTGCTCTCGCGCAACAAGGCGCGCAACCAGATCCAGCTCGGCTCGAGCGGGCTGGGCGCGGGCGCCAAGCCCGAGGAGGCGCGCGCGGTGGCGCTCGCCGAGCGCGACCGGATCGAGGAGGCCGTCGCCGGCGCGCACATGGTGTTCATCACCGCCGGCATGGGCGGCGGCACGGGCACCGGCGCCGCACCGGTGATCGCGGAGGTGGCGCGCTCGCTCGGCATCCTCACGGTCGCGGTCGTGACCAAGCCGTTCACCTTCGAGGGCTCGAAGCGCATGAAGTCCGCGGAACAGGGCCTGGAGCAGCTCGCGCCCCATACCGACTCGCTGATCGTGATCCTGAACGACAAGCTGGAAGAGGTGCTGGGCGAGGACGTGACGCAGGAAGACGCGTTCAAGGCTGCCGACGACGTGCTGAACAACGCCGTGGCCGGCATCGCCGAGATCATCAACCTCCCGGGCCTGGTGAACGTCGACTTCCAGGACGTGCGGACAGTGATGTCGGAGCAGGGCATGGCCATGATGGGCTCGGCGGCCGCGAGCGGCATCGACCGCGCGCGCATCGCCGCGGAGCAGGCGATCGCCTGCCCGCTGCTCGAGGGCGTCAACCTCGCCGGCGCGAGAGGCGTGCTGGTGAACATCACCGCCTCGCGCGCGAGCCTCAAGCTGCGCGAGACGAAAGAGGTGATGAACATCATCCGCAGCTTCGCTGCCGACGACGCCACCATCATCTACGGCGGTGTCTACGACGACGCCCTCGCCGAGGGCCTGCGCGTCACGGTGGTCGCGACCGGCCTGGGCATGGCGAACGCGGCGCGCCAGCCGAAGCTGGTGCTCAACAACGTTGCGGCGCAGAAGACCGGCACCGACAACCTGCCGGCAGCGGGCGCGGTTGATTACAGCCAGCTCGATGCAGTGCCCGCCGTGATCCGGCGCAACCGCGCCTCCACGGTGGAAGCGCTGCAGCAGAGCGGCGTCGACAAGTACGACATTCCGGCTTTCCTGCGCAAGCAGGCCGACTAAGCCGGCATCGGCAGCAAGGCGGGGCGCCTACCTTGCCGGGGTGCCCCGCCTCCCCTTGCTGTGCCATGATTCGTCATGGCCAGCGACAGGCGTCCCAAGGTCGAACCACCGCCTCGCCCGGAATCGCTGTTCGGCCCCCTGTTCGACCAGTTTCCGGTCGGACTCGCCATCTTCTCGATGGAAGGCCGGTTCCTGCATGCCAACGCCGCTCTCTCGCGCATGCTCGGCTATACCGTCGAGGAGTTGCTGCAACGGAACCACCTCGAGGTGGTTCACGCCGACGATCGCGAGGCGGCCGCGCTGCTGCGCGCCCAGGCGATCTCGGGCAAAGCGAAGCCGCGCCTGAACGAGCGTCGCTACGTGCGCAAGGACGGCGGCACGATCTGGGCGCAGGTCGCCGGCGGCGTGGTGCGCGACAGCGCGGGAACGCCCGTCTATACCTCCGCCGTCATCAGCGACATCACGACGCTCAAGCGCGCGGCGCGCATGAGCGAGCAGCGCTTCCGCCGCATGGTCGAGATGAGCTCGGACTGGTACTGGATGCAGGACCAGGAGTTCCGCTTCGTCGACGTGCCGGGGCTCGAGGCCCCCGACGTCGACACCGACGTGGTCATCGGCAAGGCGCGCTGGGAGGTGAACGGGCTGGCACCGATGCAGGAAAGCTGGGACCAGCACCGCGCGCGGCTGCGACGCCTCGAATCATTCTCCGATTTCGTCCTGCTGCGCTACAAGACCTCGGGCGAGTTGCGCTACCTGAGCGTGAGCGGCGAGCCGCTGTTCGACGAGCACGGACGCCTGCGCGGCTACCACGGCATCGGCAAGGACATCACCGAGCGCGCGCGCGACCAGAAGGCGCTGGAGGAGAGCGAGGAGCGCTACCGCCTGCTGTTCGAGGTCCATCCGCAGCCGATGTGGGTGGTCGACGCCAACTCGCTCGCGTTCCTCGCCGTCAACGGCGCCGCCCTTGGCCTTTACGGCTATTCGCGCGAGGAATTCCGCACCATGACGGCCGACCAGATCCGCCCGCCGGAAGACGTCGCCGGGCTGCGGCGAGCCTTCGAGGACCACAGTCGCGACTACCGGCAGCGAATCTGGCGCCATCGCAAGAAGAACGGCGAGCTCATTCAAGTGAAGGTGGTGTCGTTCAACCTTGAGTTCTCCGGCCGGCCCGCCCGCCTTGCGGTGATCTACGACGTCACGGCGCAGGTCAAGGCGGCGGAGAACCCCGAAGACGCATCGCGAAGCGCATGAGCGCAAGGGGTTTTCGCCCTCTCTGCTAGAATCCCGCACTGCAACATGCTTCGACAGCGCACCCTCAAGTCCCTGATCAGCGCCTCCGGCGTCGGGCTGCACACCGGCCAGAAGGTGACGATGAAGCTGCGCCCGGCGCTGCCGGACACCGGCATCGTCTTCCGCCGCATCGACCTCGCCTCGCCGGTGGACATTCCGGGACGCGCCGACCTCGTCGGCGATACGCGCCTGTCGAGCTGCCTGGTGAAGGACGGTGTGCGCGTGAGCACCGTCGAGCACCTGATGTCGGCGCTCGGCGGCCTGGGCGTCGACAACGCTTACGTCGATCTCGACGCGGCCGAGATGCCGATCATGGACGGCTCCGCCTCGCCGTTCGTGCTGCTCATCCAGCAGGCCGGCATCGAGGAGCAGGGCGCACCGAAGCGCTTCTTGCGCGTCCTGCGTCGCATCGAGGCCAAGCACGGCGACAAGTGGGCGCGGCTCGATCCCTACGAGGGATACAAGCTGTCGTTCTCGATCGATTTCAAGCATCCGGTGATCGAGCGCTCGACCCAGTCGGTGTCGATCGACTTCGCCGAGACTTCGTATCTCAAGGAAATCGCCCGCGCGCGGACCTTCGGCTTCATGCACGAGGTCGAGGATCTGCGCGAGAGCGGCCTGGCGCTCGGCGGCGGCCTCGACAACGCCGTGGTGCTGGACGAGTACCGCGTGCTGAACGCCGAAGGCCTGCGCTTTGCCGACGAGTTCATCCGCCACAAGCTGCTCGACGCCATCGGCGACCTCTACCTGACGGGCAAGCCGCTGCTCGGCGCCTTCAGCGCCCACAAGTCCGGCCACGCGCTCAACAACCAGCTGGTGCGGGCCCTGCTTGCCGATCGCAGCGCGTTCGAGATCGTCAGCTTCGAGCGCGCCGAGGATGCGCCGGCCGGCATCCTCGGGCTTGCCCGGCAGCACGGCTAGCTAGTCCCGCTTTCGACCCTTCGATCGGTCCAGCAGCCGGCCCAGCGCATCGCGTGCCGGAGAAGCGCCCATCCGTTCGTGCAGCCCTCTTAGCCGTTCAAGCGTAAGTGTGGACAATTGCACGCTTTTTTGCGCTGTCCGGGGCGCCGGCGGAGCCGCGTTTGGTTGCACCCTCGGGGCCACTGAGTTAACCTGCCAGCGCCGTTCCGAGAGGTAAGTACTTAGGGGTCCCGCGAGGAGCCTGAGCTTGGCCGCCGCCGCGGCGTTTGCGGCGAGCAGGACCAGCTCCCCGTCCCTGAGATTGGCGACCCGGGTTTGGCGGGCGAGGTCAGGAGGCAAGAAGTCGTCAACAAGCCCCCGAAGCGCGCGCAGGTCCCGCGTTTTCGAGACGAGTGGTTGCAGTTCAGCGTCGACCGACAGGATGCGGTCGATTTTTGGCAGTCGCACAGGGGTAGCGTGTAGTCGGGAGGGTGTGAGTGCAGATTATCCTGGTCTCCGATGGCATGGCCAAGGCGAGGTCCGTCAACCTCACCCTGCGTCATCTCGTCGGAAGCCTGTTGCTCGGTCTGGCGCTGCTGTGCGCCGCGACGGCCGGCCTCTACTGGCTGACGCTGCGCTATGCCTCCGAGATCCGCGCGCCGGCGCTGCAGCGCCTGGTGCTGCAGGCCCAGGAAGCCGAAGCCGAGCGCGGCCGCGCCTTCGTGCAGCAGAACCTGAATGCGATGGCGGTGAAGCTGGGCGAGATGCAGGCGCAGCTGACGCGCCTCGACGCGCTGGGCGAGCGGCTTTCCTCCACCGCCGGCATCCGCGAGTTCCGCTTCGCCGAGGCGCCCGGGCTGGGTGGCGCGACGCCGACCATGATGCCGCCGCAGAACCTGTCGCTGGCCGAGTTCAGCGACAAGCTGGCCGTGCTGTCGCGCCAGGTGGAGACGCGCAACGACATGATGGGCGTGCTCGAAGCGCAGCTCTTCGAGCAGGCGGTGAAGAAGAAGCTGACGCCGACCATCACGCCGGTGAGCGCGCCGTTCAACGCCTCGGGCTTCGGCCGGCGCATCGACCCGTTCACCGGCCAGTGGGCGATGCACGAAGGCATCGACTTCCTCGCCGACATCGGCACGCCGGTGGTCGCCGCCGCCGGCGGCATCGTGCAGTTCGCCGGCTTCCATCCGCAGTACGGCTACATGATCGACATCGATCACGGCAACGACCTGGTCACGCGCTACGCGCATCTCTCCAAGCTCTTCGTCAAGGAGGGCGATGTGGTGCAGCGGGCGAAGCGCATCGCGCTCTCGGGCAACACCGGCCGCTCCACCGGCCCGCATGTCCACTTCGAAGTGCGCTTCCGCGGCGCGGCCCAGAACCCGGCGCGCTTCGTGTCGGCCTCCAGAGAAGCGGTCGCGCAGGTCAAGTAGCTCCGCCGCAGCGGGACGCCGCCGTCCCGCGTGATAAACTCTCGCGTTTTCCGGGGCTTGTACCTTCTCCCGGGCCCTCGCCTGGATGATCAAAATCCTTCAAATCCTGCGCGCGATCGCGCAGTTCCTCTGGAGCTTGCCGGCGCGCGTTTTCGGCAGCCGCAACGAGCGCCTGCTGAAGCAGTACGCGCATGCCGTGGCGACGATCAACGCGCTCGAGCCCGAGCTGGCGAAGCTTTCCGACGCGGCGCTGCGGGCGAAGACCGATGAACTGAAGCAGCGTCAGGCCGGTGGCGCGACGCTCGACGAGCTCCTGCCGGAAGCGTTCGCCGTGGTGCGCGAAGCCTCCAAGCGCACGCTGCGCATGCGCCATTTCGACGTGCAGCTGGTGGGCGGCATGGTCCTGCATAACGGCAAGATCGCGGAGATGAAGACCGGCGAGGGCAAGACGCTGGTCGCGACGCTGCCCGCCTACCTGAACGCGCTGACCGGCAAGAGCGTCCACATCGTCACGGTGAACGATTACCTCGCCCGGCGCGACGCCGAGTGGATGGGCAAGATCTACAACTTCCTCGGCCTCTCGGTGGGGGTGAACCTGCCGCACATGGACCCCGAGGACAAGCGCAAGGCCTACGCGGCCGACATCACCTACGGCACCAACAACGAGTTCGGCTTCGACTACCTGCGCGACAACATGGCGATGCGCGGCGATCACTGCGTGCAACGCGGCCATCACTACTGCATCGTCGACGAGGTCGACTCGATCCTGATCGACGAGGCCCGCACGCCGCTCATCATCTCGGGCCAGGCCGAGGACCGCACCGAGATCTACCAGAAGATGAACCAGGTGGCGCCGCTCCTCACCCGCCAGAAGGAGGAGAAGAAGCCCGACCAGCCCGAGCCGCCGGGCGACTTCTACGTCGACGAGAAGAACCACCAGATCGTGCTCTCCGAGGCGGGCCACCAGAAAGCCGAGGAGATCCTCGCGCGCATCGGCATGCTGCCGCAGGGCGCGAGCCTGTACGAGCCGGCGTACATCAACCTCGTGCATCAGCTCTACGCCGCGCTGCGCGCGCACCATCTTTTCCACCGCGACCAGCACTACGTGGTGCAGGCGGGCGAGGTGATCATCGTCGACGAGTTCACCGGGCGCCTGATGCAGGGCCGGCGCTGGTCCGACGGCCTGCACCAGGCGGTGGAGGCGAAGGAGGGCGTGCAGATCCAGAACGAGAACCAGACGCTCGCCTCGATCACTTTCCAGAACTACTTCCGCATGTACGGCAAGCTCGCCGGCATGACCGGCACCGCCGACACCGAGGCCTACGAGTTCCAGCAGATCTACGGCCTGGAGACGGTGGTGGTGCCGACGCACATGCCGATGGTCCGCAACGACAAGCAGGATCAGGTCTACCGCACGGCGAAGGAGAAGAACCACGCGGTGATCAAGGACATCCGCGACTGCTACGACCGCGGCCAGCCGGTGCTGGTCGGCACCACCTCGATCGAGAATTCCGAGCTGCTCTCGGGCCTGCTGCAGAAGGAAAAGCTGCCGCACCAGGTGCTGAACGCCAAGCAGCACGAGCGCGAGGCGCAGATCGTCGCCCAGGCGGGTCGGCCGAAGATGGTCACCATCGCCACCAACATGGCCGGCCGCGGCACCGACATCGTTCTCGGCGGCAACGTGGAAAAGCAGTGCGACTTCGTCGCGGCCGACGACAAGATCCCGCCCGAGGAAAAGCAGACCCGCATCGACCAGCTGCGCGGCGAATGGCAGGCGCTGCACGACCAGGTGGTGAAGGCGGGCGGCCTGCACATCGTCGGCACCGAGCGTCACGAATCGCGGCGCATCGACAACCAGCTGCGCGGCCGCTCGGGCCGCCAGGGCGACCCGGGCAGCTCGCGCTTCTACATGGCGCTCGAGGACCCGCTGCTGCGCATCTTCGCCGGCGAGCGCATCAACCGCATCATGGTGATGCTGAAGATGCCCGAAGGGGAGGCGATCGAGCATGCCATGGTCACCCGCTCGATCGAATCGGCGCAGCGCAAGGTCGAGGCGCGCAACTTCGACATCCGCAAGCAGCTGCTGGAATACGACGACGTCGCCAACGACCAGCGCAAGACCATCTACGCGCTGCGCAACGAGCTGCTCGAATCGCAGGACGTCTCGCCGCGCATCGCCGACCTGCGCGCCGGCGTGATCGCCGACCTGTTCCGCGTCCACGTGCCCGAGGAGAGCGTCGAGGAGCAGTGGGACCTCGCCGGCCTCGAGAACGCGCTCAAGGCCGAGCTGCAGCTCGATCTGCCGCTGCGCCGCTGGCTCGAGCAGGAGGCCGACCTGCAGCCCGAGCAGTTGGGCGAGCGCATCGTCGAGAAGGCCGACGCCGCGTACAAGGCGAAGATCCCGTCCGGCGCCGAGGCCTCGTTCCACCAGTACGAGCGCTACGTCATGCTGCAGATCCTCGATGCGCACTGGCGGGAGCACCTGGCGGCGCTCGACCACCTGCGCCAGGGCATCCACCTGCGCGGCTACGCGCAGAAGAACCCGAAGCAGGAGTACAAGCGCGAGGCCTTCGAGCTGTTCGGCGCGATGATCGAGTCGGTGAAGCTGGAAGTGATCAAGACGCTCACCGCGGTCGAGATCCGCACCCAGGAAGACATCAAGCCCGACGATCAGTCGCACGTGGAGAACGTCAAGCCGATCCATGCGAGCTCCGGCGACGCGACCCAGGCCGAGTCCGACAATGGCGAAGTCGCCGTCGCGGAGGCGCCGAAGATGAAGCCGGTGCGTGCGGCGCAGAAGATCGGCCGCAACGACCCGTGCCCCTGCGGCTCGGGCAAGAAATACAAGCACTGCCACGGCAAGTTGGCGTGAGATGGCAGTCAATCTCGCGCCGCCCGAATCCGCTTCTCTTCACCCCGTCCCCGGCGTCGAGCTCGGCGTCGCCATGGCCGGCGTGCGCAAGGAGAATCGCAGGGATCTGCTGGTGATGCGCCTCGCCGAGGGTGCGACGGTCGCCGGCGTCTTCACCCGGAACCGTTACTGCGCCGCGCCGGTGATCCTCGCGCGGCAGAACCTGAAGAGAGGCGACATCCGCGCGCTGGTCATCAATACCGGTAACGCCAACGCGGGCACGGGCGCGGACGGGCTCAAGCGCGCCGCGAAGGTGTGCGACGCGCTGGCCGGCCATCTTGGTTGCGACGCGGCGCAGGTGCTGCCGTTTTCGACCGGCGTGATCATGGAGCCGCTGCCGGCGGACCGGATCGTCGCCGCGCTGCCGAAAGCGCTCCTCGACCGCGCCGACTGGCGCTCGGCCGCCGAGGCGATCATGACCACCGACACCGTACCCAAGGGCTTTTCAAGAAAAATAAAACTCAGTAGTGGTCAAGCAGTCGTGACCGGCATCGCCAAGGGCGCCGGCATGATCAGGCCCGACATGGCGACCATGCTCGGTTTCGTCGCCACCGACGCCGCCCTGCCGCGCAGGAAGCTGGCGGAGATGACGCGGCGCGCCGTCGATCGCTCGTTCAATTGCATCACCGTCGACGGCGATACCTCGACCAACGACTCGTTCATCCTGATCGCCACCGGGAAGGGTGCTGCAGTTTCTTCCCGCAAGGATCTTCTTCTTCTCGAGGAAGCCGTCACCCAGGTCTCGCAGCAACTCGCGCAGGCGATCATCCGCGACGGCGAAGGCGCGACCAAGTTCGTGACCGTGCGCGTCGAGGGCGGGCGCAGCGAGGCGGAATGCCGCAAGGTCGCCTACGCCATCGCCCATTCGCCACTGGTGAAGACGGCGTTCTTCGCTTCCGATCCCAATCTCGGCCGCATCCTCGCCGCCGCCGGCAACTCGGGCGTCGACGTCTCGAGGCTTTCGCTCTATCTCGACGACGTTCTCGTCGCCTCGGGCGGCGGCCGGCACCCGTCGTATAGTGACGAGCAGGGAGTGGCGGTGATGAAGAAAGCGGAGTTCATGGTGCGGGTGCTGCTCGGCCGGGGCAAGGCGGACGCCACCGTCTGGACCTGCGATTTCTCGTTCGACTACGTGAGAATCAACGCGGAATACCGCACTTGAGTAAAGAGCTCGAAGAGATCCTGCAGCGGCTCGACCGGATCCTGCCGCCCCCGCCGCCGACCACCGACTGGAAGGCGAGCGTCGCTTTCCGCTGGCGCAGCGCCGGGCGGCGCGCCACGGGAGTAAATGCGGCCGGCTGGCTGCAGCCGGTCCGGCACGTGCACAAGATCAAGCTCTCCGACCTGCGCGGCATCGACGCGCAGATCGCCAAGGTGGAGCAGAACACCAGGCAGTTCCTCGACGGCAAGCCGGCGAACAACGTGCTCCTCACCGGGGCCCGCGGCACCGGCAAGTCCTCGATCGTCAAAGGGCTGCTCAACAAGCACGCCGGCAAGGGCCTGCGCCTGATCGAGGTGGAGAAGAACGATCTCATCGACCTGCCGGCGATCGTCGACCAGGTCGCCGGGCGCGCGGAGCGCTTTCTGCTTTTCTGCGACGACCTGACCTTCCACGGCGCCGAGGACGGCTACATCGCGCTCAAGGTCGCGCTCGACGGCTCGATCTCGACCACCTCGGAGAACCTGCTCATCTACGCCACCTCCAACCGCCGCCACCTGATGCCGGAATACATGGCGGAGAACCTGGAGACCAAGTACGTCGGCGAGGAGATCCATCCGGGCGAGACGGTGGAGGAGAAGATCTCGCTCTCGGAGCGCTTCGGCCTGTGGGTGACCTTCTATCCCTTCGACCAGGACGAGTATCTCGAGATCGTCCGCCAGTGGCTCAAGAACTTCGGGGTCAGCGTTTTTCAGGAAGAAGAAGCACTGCAGTGGGCCCTGCAAAGGGGCTCGCGCAGCGGCCGCGTCGCCTACCAGTTCGCCCGTGACTGGGCGGGCCGCCACTCCAAGAAAAAGTGATCGAGGTTGCGGCCGCCGTCATCCAGCGGCCGGACGGCTCGTTCCTCCTCGCGCAGCGCCCGGCCGGCAAGGTTTACGCCGGCTACTGGGAGTTTCCCGGCGGCAAGGTCGAGCCGGGCGAGCATGCCGCGGCCGCGCTCGCCCGCGAGCTCCACGAAGAGCTCGGCATCGACGTCGAGCGCAGCTATCCCTGGATCACGCGGGTCTTCACCTATCCGCACGGAACGGTGCGGCTGCAGTTTTTCAAAGTATCTTCCTGGAAAAATGAACCCCATCCGCGCGAAGACCAGGCGATCGCCTGGCAACGCATCGACGCGGCGATGGTCGCGCCGATGCTGCCCGCCAATGCGCCCGTGCTCGCGTCGCTCGCGCTGCCGGTCGAGTACGCGATCACCGACGCCTCGGGCATGGGTGTTACCGAGCAGCTTTCCCGGCTGGAGAAGAGACTCGAGCAAGGCCTGAAGCTGGTGCAGGTGCGCGAGCCGGGGATGAAGGACCCCGCGCCGTTTACGAAGCAGGTGATCGGCCTCGCGCACCGTCATGGATGCCGGGTCATGGTGAAGCGGTCGTTCCCGGATGCCGATGGCCTGCATGTCACGGCGAAGGAACTGATGCTGCTGAAAAGCAAGCCCGCCGCCTTTGCGGCTGCCTCCTGCCATTCGCGGGAGCAACTGGAACGGGCGATGGCGCTGGAGTTCGACTTTGTCGTGCTCGGACCGATCCGCGACAAGGCGCCGGCGCTCGGCTGGCAGGGGTTCAGGGAGATCGCGGCGGGCGCGAGCATCCCGGTCTACGCGATCGGCGGATTGACGCGCGCCGACCTGGAGCAGGCATGGTCGGCCGGCGCGCACGGCGTGGCTATGATCCGGGGGGCGTGGACTCCGGGTTCTCGTCCTCGGGCTTAGCCTCGTCGGGCACGCGGTAGTCCTCCGCGGCCCACTTGCCCAGGTCGATCATCTTGCAGCGCTCGCTGCAGAACGGGCGCCACATGTTCTTCGGCGAGTAGGGCGCCTTCGCGCCGCAGCGCGGGCACGCGATCGTTCTTACAGGTTGCAGAAGGTGAGCTCGAAGCCGACGTTCCAGTCGGCGGTGCGGGGCCGCGTCTCGATGGCGTGCGTCTCGCCGTTCTGCGCCATGAAGCGGATGTTGAGCACGTACTTGTTGGCGCTGATCTCCGGCACGCACGGCGTGGTCGGGTCGATGCGCAGGCGCAGCATCTGCGCGCTCTTGCCGCCGAGCATCTGCTGGTACATGCCCTGCGGCGCGGTGAGCGCCTGCGGCCGGCCCGACTCGCGCAGGATGCGCAGGATGATCGCCGAGCCGTCGCGCAGCGGGTGCAGCGGCCCGGTCCAGGCGGCGAGCTGCCCGGTGCGGTATTCGGCGGGCTGATGCAGCCAGTAGTGGTAGGAAGGCAGGTCGAACTCGCAGGCGCCGCCCGGAATGCCGGTGCGCTGCTTGATCGACATCAGCCAGTCGTTCTCGCGCAGGTACTGGCCGATCTTGCCGGTCATCGAGAACAGCGCCGCCGCGGCCTGCTCGATGTCGCGCAGCACGCCGCTGAGCGCCTCCTCGGCGATGTCGGGATTGTTCCTGAAGGCGAGCAGCACCTGCTTCTGCCGTTCCAGCTCCTGCAGCAGGTCGGACTTGAGATCGGCGCGGCTCGACACCTCGAGGATCTCGAACAGCGTCAGCAGCGCCATGTGATGGTCGTGCGGGTCGGTGCGGGCGATGAAGTGGCGCGAGCGCTCGAACAGGTCCTCCAGCCGCAGCAGCGTCCGGATGCGCTCGTTCAGCGGATATTCGTAGGTGATCACGGACTCGCGAATTGTAGGTATTTTTGGTGCAGGGCGGCCACTTGTTTGCGCAATGCGTCACGCTCGCCGCCATTCTCGATCACGTCGTCCGCCGCCGCGAGGCGCTCGGCGCTCGGCGCCTGCGTGCGCATGATCGCGCGCACCTCGTCGGCGGAAAGGCCGCTGCGCGCCCGCACGCGCGCCACCCGGATTTCCTCGGGTGCATCCACCACCAGCACGCGGTCTACCCGGCTGCGGTAGTCCGGGGACTCGATGAGCAGCGGCACCACGTGCACCACGTAGGGAGCCGTGGCCGCGGCGATGCGGCGGCGCGACTCGTCGCGGATCAGGGGATGCAGCAGGCCTTCGAGCTGGCGCTTCGCCTGCGGATGGGCGAACACGTGCTCGCGCATGCGCTTGCGGTCCATGGCGCCGTCGGGGCCGATGGCCTTTTCGCCAAAGATTCTCCTGATTTCAGGAAGAGCCAGACCATTCGGACCGGTCAGCTCGTGGGCGATCGCGTCGCTATCGACGATCGCCGCGCCCAGCTTCGCGAATTCGTCCGCCGCCGCGCTCTTGCCGCTGCCGATGCCGCCCGTCAGGCCGACGACCAGCTTCTTCTTCATCCCACGCGGTACAGGTACCAGCGCATCATCGCATCGCCCCAGAAGAGCGCGATCAGGCCGGCGATGGCGAGGTAGGGGCCGAAGTGGAAGCGGAAGCCGCCATCCCAGCGGCCGCGCGCGGCGAACATCTGCGCCGCGCCGAACACCAGGCCGACGAGGGAGGAGAGCAGGATGACCAGCGGCAGCATCTTCCAGCCGAGGAAGGCGCCCACGGCGGCGTTCATCTTGAAGTCGCCGAAACCCATGCCCTCCTTGCCGGTGAGGAGCTTGAAGCCCCAGAAGACCAGCCAGAGCGCAAGGTAGCCGGCGACGGCGCCGATCACCGCGTCCTCGATCGGCGCGAACGCTCCCCCGAGGTTGAGCAGCAAGCCGATCCAGACGAGCGGCAGCGTCAGGTCATCGGGCAGCAGGCCGGTTTCCTGGTCGATGAAGGCGAGGGCGATGGTGAACCAGACGAACAGCGCCGCGCCCAGCGCGGCGAGCGTCGCACCGAAGCGCCACGCCGAATAGGCAGCGCCGACCCCCGCGAGCAGCTCGACCACGGGGTACTTGGCGCTGATCGGCGCCTTGCAGCTCGAGCACTTGCCGCGCAGCACGGCCCAGCTGACGAGCGGCACGTTCTCCAACGCGGTGATGCCGTGCCCGCACGAGGGGCAGCGCGAGCGCGGCACGAACAGGTTGTAGGTCTCGGCCTTCGGCAGTTCCTGGCCGGCCGGCGCGGCTCCGTCCGCGCCTCGTGCCAATTCCGCGCATTCGGCCTGCCACTCGCGCTCGAGCATCTTCGGCAGGCGGTGGATGACGACGTTGAGGAACGAGCCGATACACAGCCCAAGAGCCAGCGCCACCCAGGGGAGCACCGCCGGCTGCGAGATCCAGCCGGCGACCGTCATGAAATCAGACAGCCTGGCCCATCTTGAAGATCGGCAGGTACATGGCGATGACCATGCCGCCGATCAGCGTGCCGAGCACCACCATGATCATGGGCTCCATCAGCGAGGAGAGCGCCTCGACTGCGTCGTCGACCTCCGCCTCGAAGAAGTCCGCCACCTTGCTGAGCATGGAGTCCAGCGCGCCGGTCTCCTCGCCGATCGAGCACATCTGCAGCACCATGCTCGGGAAGACGTTGGCGTTCTGCATCGCCAACGTGAGGGCGGTGCCGCCCGAGACCTCCTGCTGGGTCTGCTTGGTGGCGCTCGAGTAGACGTAGTTGCCCGAAGCGCCGCCGACGGAGTCGAGCGCCTCGACCAGCGGCACGCCGGCGGCGAACATCGTCGACAGGGTGCGCGTCCAGCGGGCGATGGTCGACTTGCGTATCAGGTCGCCGAACACCGGCAGCTTGAGCATCAGCTTGTCCATGAAGATCTGCACCGCCAGCGAGCGCTTCCACGCCTGCAGGAAGCCGACGATGCTGCCGATGATCACCGGAAAGATGATGTACCAGTAAGCGACGAAGGTGTCGGAAATGGACATCACGAACAGCGTCGGGGCGGGCAGGTCGGCGCCGAAATTGGTGAACACCTGTTTGAACGCCGGGATGACGAAAATCATGATCACTGCGGTGATGATGAACGCCACGGCGATGATCGCGATCGGATAGAAGAGCGCGCTCTTGATCTTCGACTTGATGGCGAGGATCTTCTCCTGGTACATCGCCAGGCGGTCAAGCAGCGTCTCGAGAATACCGGCCTGCTCGCCGGCGGCGACCAGGTTGCAGAACAGCGCATCGAAGTAGAGCGGATACTTGCGGAACGCCGCGGCGAGCGCCGAGCCCGTCTCGACGTCGGTCTTCAGCTCCATCACCAGCTTCGCCATCGCCGGGTTGGAAGAGCCCTTGCCGACGATCTCGAACGACTGCAGCAGCGGCACGCCGGCCTTCATCATGGTCGCGAGCTGGCGGGTGAAGAGCGCGATGTCCTTGGCCTTGACCGAGCCGCCGCCGCCGATCTTCTGCTTCTTGACCTTCTGCACCAGGATGCCCTGGCGGCGCAGCGTCGCGTTGACCGCGTTGACGCTGACGGCCTTGATCTCGCCGCGGACGATCTTGCCGCCCTTGTCCTTCCCTTCCCAGGCGAAGATCGTTTCTTTCGGGCCCTTGATCGCTGCTGCCGTTGCCATGGACTGCACTCCCTTCCTAGACCGCGCCGATGATGCCTCTCAGCCCGGGTTTTGTAAAGCCTGAGATTTCACGCCTAAGTCTCTGAGGCCGCGACATTTTCGACCGGCTCGAGCGGCCTGAAAATGCGCACCGTTTTCACTGTCCGCCCCTGCGCATGGACGATTTCCATCGGCACGTTGCCGATCTTGATCGAGACGTCCGCCTCCGGGATATCCTGCAGCTGCTCGAGGATGAGGCCGTTGAGCGTGCGCGGCCCGTCGACCGGCAGCTCGAGGCCGAGCGCGCGGTTGACGTCGCGCACCGGCGTCGCGCCGTCGGCGGTGGCGGCGCCGTCCCCGTCCCAGGCGAGCGGCGCCGCGCCTGGCAGCGAGGTGGTGAACTTGCCGATGATCTCCTCGATGATGTCCTCGACGGTCACAAGGCCCATCAGCTCGCCGTACTCGTCGACCACCAGCGCCATGCGCTCCTGGTTCTCCTGGAAGTACTGGATCTGCACCAGCGCCGGTGTGGTCCCCGGCACGA
>Ga0075352_1000005_pt1 | contig 31154 bp, 30 predicted proteins | sample Sandmound_TuleA__FD_120092 | JGI IMG/M metagenome (GOLD analysis project Ga0075352, IMG submission 120092) | Natural and restored wetland microbial communities from the San Francisco Bay, California, USA, that impact long-term carbon... | ecosystem: Environmental > Terrestrial > Soil > Wetlands ...
CGGGTGCGACCCGCGAGTTCGCGGCCCGGCTGGCAGCCGGCGGGATCGCCCTCGTCGACGCCCCGGTATCCGGCGGCCAGGCGGGCGCCCAGAACGGCCAGCTCGGCGTCATGGTCGGGGGCGACCCCGCCACGTTCGCGCGAGTGAAGCCCGTGCTCGACCTCTACGCAGCGACCTGCGCGCTCATCGGCCCGGCCGGCTCCGGCCAGCTCTGCAAGATGGTCAACCAGATCTGCGTCGCCGGCGTGGTCCAGGGGCTTGCCGAAGGGCTCAACTTCGGACTGCGCGCCGGGCTCGATATGGAGAAAGTGATCTCGGTCATCTCGAAGGGCGCCGCCCGCTCGTGGCAGATGGAGAGCCGCTGGATGACGATGTGCGAGGGCAAATTCGAAGGCTTCGGCTTCGCCGTGGACTGGATGCGCAAGGACCTCGGCATCTGCCTGCAGGAAGCGAAGGGGAACGGCGCGCGGTTGCCGGTCACCGCGCTCCTCGACCAGTTCTACTCCCAAATCCAGGCGCGCGGAGGCAGGCGCTGGGACACCTCCAGCCTGATCCATCTGCTCACCCGCGATTGACCTGACTTGCAGCGCATTCCTAACGGATCGCGGGGCACGGTCTGCCCGGGCGCCACTTCACTGCACTACGATCACGCCAACCCGGGCTGCTGACGGCACTCAGCCGCCGAGACAATGCGGCGGGAACGAGTATCCCACAGGATGTAATTCAGGCTCTTCGGGAGGTCGGACAGCCTGATGCGCTTGACGTCCGTAAACAGGTGCTGGTACTGGTTGTGGCATTCAGCCAGGCAGTAATTCGGAATTCGGGCGGACAGGTGGTGCACGTGATGGTAGGCAATATTGGCGGTGAACCAGTTCAACCAACGCGGCAGAACCAGGAAACTGGTGCCCTTCATTGCGGCTTCATCACTGTCCCAGTCCGCGCTGCCGGACGCATAAGAATGCTCAAAATTATGCTGCACCGTGAAGACCACCATCGCCGCCCCTCCAGCCAATGAGACGCTGGCCAGGTACACGGAGAAGAACAGCGCGGGCCCGATCCACAGGGACATCAACACCCATACGGTGAGGAGCACGACGTTGTTGAAGAACATATGCCAGTACTCCCTGGCATCACTCCAATAGGGCGTCTTGAAACTGCCGGCAAGCGTCCTGAGAGGAACGCGGGGCCGCGCCACCATTCCCTTGAGCACGTGACCGACAAAGGCGACGCTCCCCGCCACCCAGGTGAACCTGGGGTTGAATATCAAGTACTGGAATCCACCAAAGGGTGCCATCCAGATCTTGCGCACCAGCAGATACAGGCGCTGTTGCGTGCCGGTCATGGCCCGGAATTCGTCGACTGATCGGATATTCAGCGGTCCTCGGTATTTCGACCAGTCGCCGTTGGTCGCGTGGTGATAGGCATGATGCTTGGACCAAACGAACTGCGGCATGCCCGACACGATGCCGAAGACAAAACCAAACGCCCGGTTCAACCGGCTGGTGAAGAACAGGCTGCCGTGCCCGCACTCGTGCATCAGCACGAACGCACGTAGCAGGAACAAGACCATCAGCATCGTTACCGCGGTGGTCAACCAGAGCGAGATGCTGGCGCTCGGCGCAACGGCATACCAGAGTGCCGCAAGCGGCACCAACGTCGTCAGAACCTGCGCGAACCCTCTGACGTTGTCAGCACTATATTGCCTCCCGATGGCCGCCCATTCCTGTTGTCCTGTTTCAACTGCCGCGACCAAGCTCGAACTCCCGCCGGGAAATACGGTTCGAACTATAGTCTATTTGCGGCGGTAAGTAACGGGATTACGCCCTTGAGCGCGTGCTCAACGGACTGCCGGCGCACCGCCTCGCGGTCCCTGGGCGTGTGGCCGCGCGCTCGTGGCAGATGGAGAGCCGCTGGAAGACCCTGTGCGAGGGCAAATACGAAGGCTTCGGCTTCGCCGTCGACTGGATGCGCAAGGACCTCGGCATCGGCCTGCAGGAAGCAAAGGGGAACGGCGCGCGGAGGGAGGCGCTGGGACACCTCCAGCCTGATCAACCTGCAGCCTCGCGATTGATCAGGAGGAGACGTGTTTACCGTTCAGCGGCGTCGCACTCTTTTCCCACTGCGCAACGGTGCCACGGACTACGCGAAACAGGGGATGCGGCTTTGGAGTTTTCACTGACGCCAGCTGCGCTTGCCACTTCGGATTGCGCGCTCTGAGCTTCTCCATCAAGTGATGCCATTCAAACTCGATCTGGCCGCGCGTAACGGTTAGATACCCGGGCGCTCGGGAGCGAGCGATCTTTTCGGCGGCAAAACGGTACCCGCGGCTCGTTGCCTCTTCGTAAACGAACCGCAAATACTCGGCAATGGAGCCGAGGGGATAAGACTGTTCCCTAAATCGAAGAAGTTGGGGGTGATAGACGTATCCCTTCGTCTGCCCCTTGAGTACGGCTTGGGCAAGAAGTCCTTCCCGCCACAAGGCAACCAGCCCACGAGCGTCGAGGTACTTCGGATGCAGGCTCCAGATGCGCACTGCAGCTAGCCGTTGGCCGCCCTACGTGAAGCTCACCACTTCGCCACCGCATCACTCCGTCACTTGTCTGCCAGGAACCGCCGCAGTTCGCGCACGTCGGCCACGGCTTCCAGGGCGTTTACCCGCCGGATGACCTCCTCGGCGCGCCCGGCGCCCAGCACAGGCGCCATCAGAAGTCGCGCCTTGGCGTTTACGCTCTCCGTGTCCAGGGGGTTCTCCTTCGTGCCCGGGGCGTGGCGCGTGAAGTGACTGACGGTGCGGCCATCCCGCAGCGTCACCTCCACCCGGCCGCTGCGCGGCGCGGCGGGATCCATGAGCTCCCGGTCGGCGATGAGCTGCACGCGCGCCTTCGCGGCGCGCACCTTCGGATCCTTCATCCGCTCGTAGGAATGGCTGTCCTCGAACGAAACTGTGCCGTCCACCAACGCGACCGCGATGATGTGCTGGCAGTTGACATCCGGCATGGCGCGGTCGTTGACGATGCGGGCGCCGTCCTCCGGCAGCCTCACGACGATGCGCTCCACGTTATCGACGCTCAGCGCGTGCTGGCGATGAAGCGTGAGGAATGCATCCAGCGGGGCCTGGATCGGGTAGCCGACGGAGAACGGCTTGATGGCGGTCTCGGTAACGAAGAAGCGGCTGCCGAGCCCCGCGACCATTTCTTCCGGCCTTGGCGCGGAGGACAGGGCGATCAACGCGTTGTGCTCGCCGTCGAACACGTCCCACACGCCGCTGAAGCCCATCTGCGCCATGATGGCAGCCGTGACGCCGTTGCGGGCGCCCATGCCCGAGAAGTCGAAGGCTTTCTCGACGTGCTCGGCATCGCGCACCCAGCTCCAGATGCCTGATACCTGCTGGGCCGCGTACGACAGCGCGTGGCGCATCCCCTTTTCGTCCAGACGGGCGAGCGAGGCCGCGGCCGCCACGGCGCCCATCGTGGAACTGGTGCCCTCGGCGCTGCGGTGGCTTCCGCGCACGAGATCCGGTCCAAGAGCGAGGAGAAAGCGGCAGCAGACGTCGTAGCCGAGCGCAACTGCGGCGAGCAGTTCCCGGCCCGACCTGCCCTCGCGCTCGGCCATCGCGAGCGCCGCTGGCACGACGGCGCTGCCGGGATGGGCCTTCGTCACCGGCTCGAAGTCATCGGTTTCGTCGGCGTGGGCGAGCATGCCGTTCGCCAGCGCGGCGTTCACGGCCGAAGTCCTGATGTCGGTGGTGACGACGGACGCTTCCGCGGCGCCGCCCTGCGATCGCGCGTACTGGATCGCCATCTCCCCGGGCTTGAGATGGGCCCCCGACACGATGGCGGCCAGCGTATCCAGGGCGCGATGCCGGGTTTCCCGCGCCACGTCCGGCGCGAGGCCTTGCTCCCACGCCTGCGCCATATGTCGCGCAAGCCGCCCGGTGATATCAGTCGCAGGCATTCAAACCCTCCCGCAAAATCACATACGCGCGAGCAACGCGAGCACGCCCCGGAGCGCATGTTCCACCGACTGCCGGCGCACTGCCTCGCGGTCGCCGGGGAAGCGCTTCGATTCGCTTCGCGGCCTGCCGCCTTTCATGCTCCAGGCGAAGCACACGTAGCCGACCGGTTTCCCGGGGGTTCCACCGCTCGGGCCGGCGACACCGCTCACCGCGACCGCGACCTGGGCGTGGCTGCGCGCAAGCGCGCCTTCGGCCATCTCGCGCACGACTTCCTCGGACGCGGCGCCGTGGTTCTCCAGCGTCGCCTCCTGCACGCCCAGCATCTCGCGCTTGGAGATATAGGTATAGGTGACGAAGCCGCGCTCGAACCAGTCCGAGCTGCCCGGCACCATGGTGACCGTCTCCGAGATCCAGCCGCCGGTGCACGACTCCGCGGTGGCGAGCATCAGCCCGCGGGCTTTCAGCGCGGCGCCCGCTTCCTCGGCCAGCTTGTACAGAATGGGATCGGCCATGGGTCCTATTCGATCGCCGCTGTGATCACCGCGAAGACGAGCAGCGTATAGAACGCCGCGACCAGGTCGTCCAGCATCACCCCGAAGCCGTTCCTGAAGGTGCGCTCGTAGTAGCGGATCGGCGGCGGCTTGAGAATGTCGAACAGGCGGAACACGAGAAACGCCGCCGCCTGCCAAGCCAGCTCTGCCGGCACGAAGAATAGCACCAGCAGGAACGCCACCAATTCGTCCCAGACCATGCCGCCGTGATCCGATGCGCCGATCGCGCGGCCGGTGACTTCGCACGCCCACACGCCGAGTCCAAACAGCACGCCGACCATCATCAGGTAGTCGGCCGGCGCGAGCTGCGACGCAACCAGCCAATAGATGGGAAGCGCCAGCAGCGTGCCCCAGGTCCCGGGCGCGACCGGCACGAGCCCCGCCCCGAATCCGAACGCGATGAGATGCGCGGGATGGCTCGCGAGGAAGCGCCACGACGGCCGCAGCACGAGATCGGAATTCACAGGCGCCCGTCCACGTCGATGCCGCGGTAGAGCCAGTCGATTTCCCAGGGATTCTCCGGGTCGCGGCGCCGCGCCAGCTCGTTTCTCAGCTCGCGCGCGCCGCCGTCGACGTGAAAGTACTCGCCAAAGAAGCGCGAAGAGAGCACGACGCGCGCGGTGCGGTTCATCCGCTCGTGTTGGTAGGCGAGGAAGGCGCGCGCGTAGTCCTCCCCCGCCGCGGCGACCTTCTCGGCCAGCACGACGCCGTCCTCGATCGCCATGTTCGCCCCCTGCGCCAGATACTGCAGCGTCGGGTGCGCGGCGTCGCCGAGCAGCGTCGCCCGTCCCCGGCTCCAGTGGGTCACGGGATCTCGATCGTGCAGCACCCAGTTCCGGTCCCTCGAGAAGTACCGCAACATGTCCCGCACCGGAGGGGCCGCGCGCGAAATTACCTCCTCCAGCTCGTCCCAGCCGCCGAAGTCCTTCTCGCCCCGGCGGAAGCGCCGGCTGGAGACGGTCGCGACATTGGTCATCACCGTCCCCCCGCGCAGGCGATACTGCACGAGGTGAAAGTTGGGGCCGACCCAGATCGTCATCGAGTCGAGGTGGCCGCGGTCGATGATCTCGCCCGTCGGCACGACGCCGCGATAGGTCACGTGACCCGTTACGCGCGGCGCGCCGTCGGCGACGATCGCAGCGCGCGTGGGCGACCACAGGCCTTCCGCGCCAATCAACGCCGTGCCTTCGTACTCGGCGCCATTCTCGCAGCGCACCACGACCGAATGGCGGCGCTCCTGGAAGCTCGCGAGGCCGCGCGAGGCTTCGAGCGTGATTCCCTCTCGCCGCTTGCAGGCTTCGTAGAACTCCCCGTGCAGGTCGCGCCGGTGGATGACGAAATAGCGGTATTGATAGCGCTCGAGGAATTTCCGGCCGAGCGTGATACGCGAGATTTCCCGGTTCTCGATAGCGTCCACCATGATCAACGCGTCGGGAAAGACCGAATGCGGCTCGAGCGCCTTCAGGAGCCCAAGGCGTTCGAGCATCCGGCTCACGTTGGGACCCATCTGGATGCCGTAGCCGATCTCGCCGAATTCCGGAGCCTTCTCCAGCACGTGCACGCGCCGGCCCTTGAGAGCGAGCGCGAGCGCCGCCGAGAGCCCGCCGATGCCGCCGCCAGCGATGAGGATGGGAAGTCCGGATGCCATATCAGTCGCTGAAATGCTCGTAGCCGCCGCGCCTGAGGGGGATCGGCTGGCCGGACGCGTCGAGCACGGTAACCCGCGGCGTTCCCCGCCGCAGCCGCACGATTCTACCGATCCGGGCGAGCTTCAGGCGCAGGCGCCGAGCTATGGCGGCGATCCTCTCGCGGCGCGCGCGTCCGGCGGTGAAGGCGAGCTCGTAGTCGTCGCCCCCGGCGAGCAAGGCGGCGCGCCCCGCGGGACGGTCGCGATGCTGCTTCATGATTGCCGAGCAAGGCAGGCGCTCAAGGCTGAGGACCGCGGCGACCCGCGAGCGCTCGCAGATGTGGCCGAGATCGGCGACGAGGCCGTCGGAAACGTCGATCGCGCTGCGTGCCACACCGCGTAGCGCTTGGCCCAACCCGATCCGCGGTGTCGGCGCGTCCAGCTTCTGGGTCAGCAGCGTGCGCTCCCGCCTGTGTAGCCCGAGCCGGCGGGCGGCAAGCGCCAGCGCCGCATCGCCGAGCGTGCCGGAAACCCAGACGTCGTCCCCCGGCCGGGCGCCGTCGCGCCTCAACGCGCGCCCGCGTGGCACCTCTCCCACGACCTCCACGCAGATGTTGAGCGGCCCGCGCGTGGTATCGCCGCCGACGAGGTCGACGCCATGGCGGCGCGCGAGCCGCATGAAGCCGCGCATGAATGCAGCAAGCCAGCGCGCGTCCACCCGCGGCAGCGCGATGGCGAGCGTCGCCCAGCGCGGAGTCGCACCCATCGCCGCGATGTCGGAAAGATTGACGGCGAGCGCCTTGTGGCCGAGACGCTCTGGATCCGCACCGTAATGAAAATGCCGCCCGGCCACCAGCATGTCCGTGGTAACCACCAGTTCGCTGCCGCGGCGCGCGCGCACGATCGCGGCATCGTCCCCGACGCCGAGCACGGCATGTCGCGCCGGGTAGGTAAAGAAACGGCGGATCATCTCGAATTCGGAAAGCGGCATGACGCGATGAGGCGCGAGATGGTGAAGCGTGAGTGAGTGACGCGTGAGTCCGGAAGGAACAGGCCTCAGCCCCTGCCCCCTCCATCCTTCATCCTTCCGCCTTCATCCCTGGCGCGTTGCGCCTGGGCCTCGAGCCATTTCTTCTTCAGCATGCGCGGAAACCAGAAATCGACGGCCGCAAACACGAAGAAGAACAGCGCCATCCAGCGCACGATGTCGGGCGACAGGAAGGCACGGCCCTCGATCACGACGTAGAGCCCGAGGAAGGCGTTGATGACGCCCGCCAGGTAGAACATCGCAATCCGCTTCCTGAGGCGCGGGTCCATCTCACTCACGCATCTCCGCCTTGCGCAAACGCGGCGCAAGCTTGTCGAGCACGCCGTTCACGAACTTGTAGCCGTCGGTGCCGCCGTATTCCTTTGCGAGCTCCACGGCTTCGTTGATTACCGCGCGGAATGGCACGTCGGGCTGGTGCACGAGCTCGTAGCCCGCGAGCAGCAGTATGGCGCGCTCCACCGGGCTCAGCCGCGAGTATTCCCGGTCGAGGTACGGCGCGATCGCCCGCTCCAGCTCCGGCGCGGCCGCCACCGTGCCTTCCAGCAGTGTCCTGAAATACGCGGCGTCGATCTTGTCAAAGCCCCTGGCCTCGCCGAGCTGGCGCGCGATGGTCGCCGGGTCGCTGCCCGCAAGCTGCCACTGGTAGAGGCCCTGGAGCGCGAACTCGCGCGCACGCCTGCGGCTCGTTTTCATGCTTCGCCGAGCCTCTTCAGCAGGTTCGCCATCTCGATCGCCGCCGCCGCGCAGTCCGCGCCTTTCTGCGCCGCCCGCGCCGCCGCTTGCCCGTCATCCTCGGTGGTCAGGATACCGTTTGCGACCGGAACCCCGGTGTCCAGCGCGACCGTGGTGATCCCGCCGGCCGACTCGTTGGCGACGATCTCGAAATGATAGGTCTCGCCCCGGATCACCGCGCCGAGAGCGATCAGCGCATCGTACTTCCCGGTGTTCGCCATCTTCTGCAGCGCGAGCGGCGTCTCCAGCGCTCCCGGCACGCTGACCACATGGACGTCGGAAGCGAGCACGCCGTGCTGCTTCAGCGCACCGCTGCAGGCAGCGAGCAGCGCTTCGCCAATTTCCGGATTGAAACGGCTCACGACAATGCCGATGCGAAGACCCGCGCCCTTCAGATCGGGCTCAAGTCTCGAGAAGCCGTCGTCGCGCGCCATGCGGTGATTACTGCTTGCCCGGCTGGAGGTATCCGACGACCTCGAGCCCGAACCCCGTCATGCTCGGCATCGGCCGCGGCTGCGCCAGGAGCCGCATCCGCTTCACGCCGAGGTCCTTCAGGATTTGCGCCCCAATCCCGTAATTCCTCAGGGCGAAACCCTGGACCGCGGCCGCCTCCGCGTTCGCGCGCGCGTGCTCCAGCAGCTCCGACGCCGTTTCCTGGCCGTGGAGCAGCACGATCACCCCGCACGGGGCGCGGCTGACCGCAGAGAGCGCGTCGTGGAAATTCCAGGAATGGCGGGCACTGCGTAGATCGAGCAGATCGATCACCGACAGCGGCTCGTGCACGCGCACGAGCACCTCCTTTGCGGTCGCGGGATTGCCCCTCACCAGCGCGAGGTGCGTGGAATCGCGCATCCGCTCGCTGTAGACCACGAGCCGGAACCGTCCGTGCACGGTCTCAATTTCACGCTCCGCCGCGCGCTTCACCAGCGACTCGGTGCGGCCGCGGTACTCGATGAGATCGGCGATGGTGCCGATTTTCAATCCGTGCCGGCCCGCGAACTCGATCAGGTCCGGCAACCGCGCCATCTCGCCGTCCTCCTTGAGGATCTCGCAGATCACCGCCGCCGGAGCCAGACCCGCCAGGCGCGCCAGATCGCACCCGGCCTCGGTATGCCCGGCGCGCGCGAGCACACCGCCCTCCTGCGCCATGAGCGGGAAGATGTGGCCGGGCTGCACGAGGTCAGAGGAACTTGCGTCGGGCCGGATTGCCACCTGCACGGTGCGCGCCCGGTCCGCTGCGGAAATGCCGGTGGTGACGCCTTCAGCGGCCTCAATGGAGACGGTGAAGTTGGTGCCGAGCGGCGAGCGGTTGGCCGCCGTCATCAGCGGCAGATTGAGGGCGCGGCACTTCTCCTCGGTCAGCGTAAGGCACACGAGCCCGCGTCCGTAACGCGCCATGAAGTTGATCGACTCCGCGGTGACGAACTCCGCCGCGATCAGGAGATCGCCCTCGTTCTCGCGGTCGGCCTCGTCCACCAGCACTGCCATCCTGCCGGCCCGGATGTCGGCGATGACCTCCGTGACCGGGCTGATGCCCGTTTCCTGCCTCGATGTCATATCAAGGTATGCAACCGTTCGACGTAGCGTGCAAGCATATCCACTTCCAGGTTGACTGGATCGCCTTTGCGCAGTTCTCCAAGATTGCTCGCGGAGAGCGTGTGCGGGATGAGGTTCACCTCGAATTCCGCGCTGTTCACTGCATTCACGGTCAGGCTCACGCCGTTGACCGCAATCGAGCCCTTGCGCGCCACGTATTTCGCGAGCGCCTTCGGGGCCCTCACGGCGAGCAGCCGGTTGCCGCCCGCCGCCTTCGTCCGCACTACGGTTCCCGTACCATCCACGTGTCCGCTCACCGGATGGCCGCCGAGCCGGTCCGACGCCCGCAGCGCCTTTTCCAGGTTGACGCGCTGGCCCGCCGCGAATCCCGTTGTGCAGGCGAGCGTCTCGCGCGAGACGTCGGCCTGAAACATGCGCCCTTTCCGCGCGACAACCGTAAGGCACGCGCCGTTCACCGCGATGCTGTCGCCCACCGCCACGTCTTTCAGGCCGAGGCGCCCGGCGTCGACCACGATCCGCCGGCCCCCACGCGCCGGTTTCGCCGCGCGCACCGTGCCCACCGCCGCCACGATTCCGCCGAACATTATACGAACCTCGCCACGATGCGGATATCCGGACCGACCATAGCGAGGTCGCGGACCGCGAGCCGCCTGCGCGCCTCGAGATCGGCGAGCTCGGGGAGATGAAACATGCCCTGCGCGGCATCCCCGATGATGCTCGGAGCGAGATAGACCACAAGCTCGTCCACCAGCCCCTCGGAAAGCAGCGAGCCGTTCAGCCGGAAGCCGCCCTCGACATGAATTTCGTTCAACTCGCGGCGGGCAAGCTCGCGGAACAAGTCGCTGAGCTCGACCTTGCCTGCGCTGTTCGGCAACACGATCACTTCGGCCCCCTTAGCCTGCAGCGCCGAGATCCGGGCGCGATCCTCCCGCGCGGCGGCCACCAGCACTCCCCCGCCCTCCAGTATTCTCGCGGCGGGCGGCGTCTCCAGCCTGCTGTCCACCACGACGCGCAGCGGCTGCCGCGGCGTGGCGACCTCGCGCACGGTGAGCCTCGGGTCGTCCTCGCGAACGGTCCCGAACCCAGTGAGCACCGCGCACGCCCGCGCCCGCCAGTGATGTCCGTCGCGGCGCGCTGCCTCGCCGGTGATCCACTGGCTCCGGCCGTTCAGAAGCGCCGTCCTGCCGTCGAGACTCGCCGCGAGCTTCATCCTCACCCACGGACGGCCGCGCGTCATGCGCGACACGAAGCCGACGTTCATTTCGCGGGCCTCGCTCTCGAGCAGCCCGCATGCGACATCGATGCCCTTCCCGCGCAGCAGGGCGAGTCCCTTGCCCGCGACTAGGGGATTGGGATCCTCGACCGCTGCGACGACCCGCGCGACACCCGCCTTGACCAGCGCCTCCGCGCACGGACCCGTGCGCCCCTGATGCACGCAGGGCTCCAGCGAAACGTAGGCGGTTGCGCCGCGCGCGCGCGCGCCGGCGGCCGCAAGGGCGTTCACTTCGGCGTGAGGCGCGCCCGCCCGCTCGTGCCAACCCTCCCCCGCGACCGCGCCCTCGTGCACGATCACGCAGCCCACCCGCGGGTTGGGCGTTGCGGTGTAGAGCCCGCGGCCCGCGAGCTCCAGCGCCCGCGCCATGAACCGGTGATCGTCGGCGGTAAACACGGTGACGATCGAGCTCGTCACTTCTCCCGGGCGGGACGCTGGACTTCCTTGATCGCGTCCTGGAAATCGTCCACGCCCTCGAAGCTGCGGTAGACGGAGGCGAAGCGGATATAGGCGACCTGGTCGAGCTTGCGCAGCTCCCGCATCACCATCTCGCCGATGCGCCGCGAGTCGATCTCGCGCTCGCCCAGAGCGAGCACGTCCTGCGTGACGGTGGCGATGGCCTCGTCCACCCGCTGCGTCGGCACCGGGCGCTTGTGCAGCGCCCGCATGAAGCCCGTGCGCAACTTGTCCAGGTCGAACTCGGCGCGCGTCCCGTCCTGCTTCACCACTTGCGGCATCCGCAGCTCCACCGTCTCGTAGGTCGTGAAGCGCTTGCTGCACGCCGCGCACCGGCGGCGCCGGCGGATGCTGTCGCCGTCATCGCTCACCCGCGAGTCGATGACCTGAGTGTCGAGCGAGTTGCAGAACGGGCATTTCATCGCGCCCTAGTTCCCATAGACGGGAAACTTCGCGCACAGCTTCTTCACATCCCCCGCGACGCGCTTGACGGCCTTCTCGTCCGCCGCCGCATCGAGCACGTCGGCAATCAGGTTGGCGAGCTGTTCGGACTCGTGCTCCTTGAAGCCGCGCGTTGTAATCGCCGGAGAGCCAATCCGCACGCCGCTGGTGACGGTGGGTTTCTGCGGGTCGTTGGGCACGGCATTCTTGTTCACCGTGATGTTGGCGCCGCCCAGCGCGACCTCCGCCTCCCGCCCCGTCAGCTTCTTCCCGCGCAGGTCGAGGAGGAACATGTGGCATTCGGTGCGGCCGGAGACGATGCGGTAGCCGCGCTCCTGCAGCGTCTTCGCCATCACGCGCGCATTCTGGAGCACCTGCTGCTGGTAGTCCTTGAAGTCCTTCGACATCGCCTCCTTCAGGGCGACTGCCTTGGCGGCGATCACGTGCATCAGCGGCCCCCCCTGTATCATCGGGAACACCGCCGAGTTGATCACCTTCTCGTGCTCCGCGCTGGCGAGGATCATGCCACCGCGCGGTCCGCGCAGCGTCTTGTGCGTGGTGGTGGTCACGAAATCCGCGATCCCGATCGGGCTCGGGTAGAGCCCCGCCGCGATCAGTCCCGCGTAGTGCGCGACATCCGCCATCAGCAGCGCGCCGATCTTGTCCGCGATCGCCCGGAACCGCTTCCAGTCGATCACCAGGGAGTAGGCGGAAGCGCCGGTGATGATCAGCTTCGGCTTCCGGACATGGGCGAGCTCCTCGACCTGCTTGTAATCGATCTCCTCGGTGGCCTCATCGAGCCCGTAGGTCACCGCGTCGAAGTAACGCCCACTGAGGTTCACCTTGGCGCCGTGCGTGAGGTGGCCGCCCGCGTCGAGCGCCATGCCCAGGATGACGTCGCCCGGGTGCAGCGTGGCCGCGTAGACGGCCTGGTTCGCCTGCGCGCCGGAATGCGGCTGCACGTTGGCGAAGCCGGCGCGGAACAGCTTCTTCGCGCGGTCGATCGCCAGCTGCTCGGCGACGTCCACGTTTTCGCACCCGCCGTAATAGCGCCGTCCCGGGTAGCCCTCGGCGTACTTATTGGTCAGCACCGAGCCCTGCGCCTCCAGCACGCGCGGGCTGGCGTAATTCTCCGAGGCGATCAGCTCGATATGGTCTTCCTGGCGCTGATTTTCCTTCTCGATCGCGCCCCACAGCTCGGGGTCGAAGCGCTCGAGCGTGTCTTTCCTGGAAAACATGGTCGGCCACCGCTTGATTCGTAAACTATTGATTCTAGCACTGAATCAATCGCCCGCGATGGTCATCCGCTCCACCAGGATGGAGCCGCATTGACGGGATCCGCGGCGGACGATGTCGGTCCCGGCCCCGACGATGCCGCGGAAGATGTCTTTCAGGTTTCCGGCAACGGTGATTTCCTGCACCGGGTAGGCAATCTCGCCGCCCTCGATCCAGAACCCCGCCGCACCGCGCGAGTAATCGCCGGTCACCGGGTTGACCCCGTGGCCCAAGAGCTCCGTCACCAGCAGCCCCTCGCCCATCGTCCTCAACAGGCCCCGGAAGTCGGACCCCGTGTCGCGCAGGATCAGGTTGTGATTGCCGCCGGCGTTGCCGGTGGACTTCAACCCCAGCTTGCGCGCCGAGTAGCTGCCGAGAAAATATCCCTGCAGCACACCGCTCCTCACCACCTCGCGCGAGTGCGTCGCAACGCCCTCTTCGTCGAACGGCGCGCTGGCGAGGCCCTTGGCGAGGTGCGGCTCCTCGCTCACGTTGACGACCGGGGCAAAGATCTGCGTGCCCGCGCTGTCGAGCAGGAACGAGGATTTGCGATAGAGGTTTCCGCCGGAGACCGCCGACACGAAATGCCCGAGCAGGCTCGCCGCGATCGGCGCTTCGAACAGCACCGGGGCCTGGGTGGTCGCGATCTTGCGCGCGCCGAGGCGGCGCACGGCGCGCTCGCCCGCCTGGCGCCCCACGCTGGCCGTGTCCGCCAGATCGGCGGCGTCGCGGCTCGTCTCGTACCAATCGTCGCGTTGCATCTCGTCGTTCTTCCCCGCGACCATCGCGCACCACACGCTGTGGCGCGAGCCGGGGAATCCATTAAGGAAGCCGAGCGAATTGCCGTAGATGAAATGCGAGCCCTGCGTCGAGACCGTGGCGCCTTCGGAGTTGGTGAGGCGCTTGTCCACGGCGAAACCAGCCGCCTCGCAGGCGCGCGCAATCTCGATCGCGCGCTCCACCGGCAGGTCGCGTGGATGCCACAGGTCGAGGTCGGGGACCTCGCGCGCGAGCAGGTCCTCGTCGGCGAGGCCCGCGCATTCGTCCGTCGCCGTGAAGCGCGCGATGGACAGCGCGGCGTCCACCGTGTCGCGCATCGCCTGCGGCGTGAAATCCGTGGTGCTGGCGTGGCCGCGCTGCTTGCCGAGATAGACGGTGACCCCGATGCCCTTGTCGCGGTTGTATTCGATGGTCTCCACGTCGCCCCGCCGCACCGTCACGGTCTGCCCGACGCCTTCGCTCACCTCCGTCTCGGCAGCGCCGGCGCCGCGCTGCGCGGCGTAGTCGAGCACGTCTTGTGCGATCTGCCGGAGCCGGTCGGCGCCGTAGGAGAAGTGCGAATCGGGCATCTGGATTCCGTTAAACTCCATGATATCAGCTTGCATCGCCGCTCCCGCCTCGCAACCATGACCGAAAGCAAACCCGTCAGCAAGACACAACGCAAGAAGGCGGTGCATGCCCTGCAGAACCTGGGCGAGTCGCTCGTGGGATTGAGCGACGAGCAACTCGCGCGCGTCGATCTGCCCGAGCGGCTGCGCGACGCGATCGAGTCAGCCCGCCGCATCACAGGGTTCGAGGCGAAGCGCCGGCAGCTCCAGTACATCGGCAAGCTCATGCGCAGCGTCGATGCAGAGCCGCTCCGTGCCGCGCTCGACGCTGCGCTCGCCCCCTCGCGCAGCGAAGCCGCCGCGCACAAGCGCATCGAAGCCTGGCGCGACCGGCTGCTGGCCGACCCTGATGCGCTCGACGATCTGCGCGCCGAATACCCGGCGGCGGACGCGCGGCGGCTGCGCGCGCTCGCGCGGGCGGCGCTGCGCGAGCACGCCGAGGGCCGCCCGCCGCGCGCCTTTCGCGAGCTCTATCAGGCGCTGCGCGCCCTGATGGAACAATCCGATTTTTCCCGCTGATATACTGGCGCCCCTATGCCGGCGACTCCCGACGAACTCGTAGTGGGGCTGGTGTCGATCAGCGACCGGGCCTCGCAGGGCGTCTACAAGGACGAGGGCCTGCCCGCGCTCGAGGAGTGGCTCGGAAACGCGGTGGTGTCTCCCGCCGTGCGCGTCGTGAAGCGCCTGATCCCGGACGAGCGGCCCGCGATTGAAGCGACGCTGAAGGAGCTGGTGGACCGGGACGGCTGCCACCTGGTTCTCACCACCGGCGGCACCGGCCCGGCCGTGCGCGACGTGACACCCGAAGCAACGCTCGCCGTCGCCGACAAGGTGATGCCGGGGTTCGGCGAACAGATGCGGCAGGTGAGCCTCAAATTCGTGCCGACCGCCATCCTCTCGCGGCAGGTCGGCGTGATCCGCAAGCAGGCGCTGATCCTCAACCTTCCCGGCCAGCCGAAAGCGATCAGGGAAACGCTTGAGGGCGTCAAGGACGAGAGCGGCAAGACCGTCGTCAATGGCATCTTTGCCGCGGTGCCTTATTGCATCGACTTGATCGGCGGGCCCTACATCGAGACCAACGAAGGCATCGTCAAGGCGTTCCGTCCGAAGTCGGCGATCCGTCCCAGGAAGTGATGGGTAATGAGCAAGACGGACAAACTGCTCGATGCGATCGAGGTCGAAACCGGCAAAAACCCCCGTGCCTCCGTCATCTGGATGCACGGCCTCGGCGCCGACGGTAATGACTTCGTGCCGGTCGTGGACGAGCTCGGGCTCGATGGCGCGCCCGCAATCCGCTTCGTGTTCCCGCACGCGCCGATGCGGCCGGTGACGATCAACAACGGCTACGTCATGCGCGCCTGGTACGATGTGTCGCTCGGCGACCTCGAGGGCAACTCGCGCCGCGCCGACGAGCGGGGCGTGCGCGAATCGCAGGCGCAAATCGCCGCCCTCATCGAGCGCGAGGGACAGCGTGGAATCGCCCCGGAGCATATCGTGCTCGCGGGTTTCTCGCAGGGGGGCGCCATCGCGCTGCAGACCGGGCTGCGCTACCCGCACGGACTGGCGGGGGTGATGGCGCTGTCGACCTACCTCCCGCTGGCCGAATCGCTCCCGCGGGAAGCCGCGCCCGCCAACAAGGCCACGCCCATATTCATGGCGCACGGCATTTACGACCCCGTGGTACCGATGGTCATGGGCGCGGGCTCCATGACGCTGCTGACCGGGCTCGGCTACACCGTCGAGTGGCGGCAGTACCCTATGCCGCACTCGGTGTGCCCGCAGGAGATCGAGGACATCGGCGCGTGGCTGCGCAACGTCCTGAATCGGTAAGCGGTCCGCTTGCGGGCGTGCGCGTGATCGACCTCACCACCGTGGTGATGGGCCCGTTCGCGACCCAGATTCTCGCCGACCTGGGCGCGGATGTCGTCAAGGTCGAGCCCCCGGAAGGGGACGTGCTGCGACACATCGCGCCCATGCGCAACCCCGGGATGGGCCACATCTTCCTCCACCACAACCGCAACAAGCGCTCGATCGTGCTCGATCTCAAGCAGCCGGCCGGGCGGGAAGCACTGCTGCGGCTCGCCCGGGGCGGAGACGTGCTGATCTACAACGTGCGGCCGCAGGCGATGCGACGGCTGCGCCTCGGCTACGAGGACGTCGCGGCGGTCAACCCGCGCATCGTCTACGTCGGCGCCTACGGCTACGGCGAAGGCGGGCGCTACGCCGGCCAGCCCGCTTACGACGATCTCATTCAGGGCATGGCGGCGCTGCCCGCAATTTTCGCCGACGCGGGAGCGGACCGCCCGCGCTACGTCCCGACTGCGATCGCCGACCGCATCACAGGTCTCGCCGCAGTCAACGCGGTGACGGCCGCGCTCTACTGCCGGGAACGCACCGGCATGGGGCAAGCCGTGGAAGTTCCGATGTACGAAACGCTCGCCCACATGGTGCTCGCCGATCACATGGCCGGGCGGACGTTCGAGCCCCCGATTCCGCCGTTCCGCTACGAACGCATGCTCGCGCCGCACCGCGCGCCGTACCGGACGAAGGACGGCTACGTGTGCGTGCTCATCTACAACGACAAGCACTGGCGCAGCTTCTTCAAACTGATCGGCCGCGAGGAGATGTTCGATGCCGATCCGCGCTTCGCGAGCCAGGAGGCGCGCTCGCGCAACATTGGCGAGGTCTACGCGTTCGTCGCCGGGGAAATGCTCAGGCGCACCAGCGCGGAATGGCTGCGGGCTCTGAAGGACGCCGATATACCCGTCGCGCCGCTCCAATCGATCGAGGACGTTCTCGCCGACCCGCACCTTGCGGAATCCGGTTTCTTCGCGGCCACCGAGCATCCGACGGAAGGGCGCCTGCGGACGATGGCGATGCCCGGCGCGTGGTCGCGCACGCCGGCGGGCCAGCTCCGTCCCGCGCCGCGCCTCGGCGAGCACAGCGTCGAGATCCTGCGCGAGGCCGGGTATGCTGCCGCCGAGGTCGAGGCGTTGATCGCGTCCGGCGTTACTCGGACGCCCGCTCCTCCACCTTGAACCGCGCCCAGTCGAAGTCTTCCCCGCCCTCGACCAGCCCGACCGGCGTCAGCCGGTAGGACTTGTTGCTCACCATCATGTCGAGGCCGTCGCGGCCGTTGAACAGGCCGTGGCGCATGACGACGCCGACCTCGCCGCGCGCGTCGGGTCCGGTCGGCAGCAGGACCGCCTGTTCCGATTCGCGGTCGGCGTCCGTGAAGGAGAGCGTCTGGGAAAGCGAGATCCGGACCGGGATCGCGGTCCGGGTCAGGATCTGGATCCCGACGTGCCGCTGCTCGCGCTCGTCGCGCACGATGCGGCGGATCAGCCCGAGCCCCCAGAAGCGCGACGCCTCGCTCTGCAAGCCGACGAGCGTGCCGACCCGGATCCAGTCGCTCTTCACCGTGGGAATGACCGCGCCGTAGCCCCCGTCGCTCACGTCTTCCACGATCCAGCTCTCCCCGGAGCCCGCGGGCTGGTTCAGGCTGAAGTCGAGCGTGTCGTCGTCGGACGGATCGAGCGCCTTGAGCGTGTCCTTCAGCCCCGGCACCACCGTGAGGCGGCCGGCCGAGGGGCGCCGCTCCGAACTGCGCGCCGGGGGCTTATCCGACCAGTACTGGGCGATATGCCGGAACGCGCCGATTACGTCGTCCTTGCCATAGTCGCCACCGAGGCTGAAGCCCTGCGGCACCGTGCCTGACTGCTGGACCCTTCCGATCAACTGGCTCAAGTCCGCGAGTCCCCGGCCGGCGCCGAAAAAACGCAGCGTGGGCTTGGGCTCCACGCCCTTGAACATCCGTACCGCCGGACCGGGCAACGCGAGGTCGACGTAATGCGTGCAGCCCTCCGGCTTGTCCGAAATCCGGAACGCGGCCGCAAGATGCGCGGCCGCCCGCTCGGCGATTTCCATGCGCAGCGGCGGCAGGCCCTCAGGGGACGACGCAAAGAACATCATCGCCGTGAGAAACTCGCGCCGGACGGTGCTCTCGCCCTGGGCACCGGGGTAGAGCGCGACCGCCCCGTCGGCAAATCCCCTCTCCTCGGCGATCGCGTAGGCCTGCGCGAGTTCCGCCCAGACGCGCCGCTCGACCGGACCGTAGCGCAGCAGTTTCCACTTGACTTGTGAGGTCAACACCCGCGCGGCTCGGGCGACGATCACCGGCAGGCTCTTCCTGATGAGGGTCATGCCGATCAGCCCGTCTTCGTACTGCTTGACGCAACGCAGGTAGCCGTCGCCCAGCTGCCGCCACAATCCGAAGATCGCGTTCCAGTAGCGGTTCTCCTGGAACTTCATCTGGCGCGGCATCGAAAGGTAGCTCTGCGACAGCTTGCGCGCGTGGTTCCGCGCCGCCGCGTCGAGGAGGTCGATGATCTCGAAGCGCAGGTTGAGCTTGAATTCGGCGGTCTGGTTGATCGAGTTGAGCCAAGAGACGATTTCCTCGAGCGCCTTGGCGGGGTCGTTCGGTGGCAGCGCGTCGATCAACTCCCGCGCCCGCTTCGCGTCGGACATCGGATGATCGACCCCGCCCCCGAGCCAGTTGATGGCCATGCCCTCTCCTCAATTCGAACGCGCGGTCACTCGCTCTGCTCCGTGACCTTGAATCGGGCCCAGTAGAAGTCGTCGCCCGACTCGACGATGCGCGTGGGCTCGAGCCGATAGTTCCGGCGCTGCAGCGTCATCTCGAGGATGTCGCGTCCGTTGAATAGGCCTTCACGCAGCAGCAGCCCGACCTCGCCCCGCTCGTCGGGCTTGACGTTGAGCAGTATCGCCACCTCCTCCCGCAGGTCGAAGTTGAGGGACGACATCGTGCTTGCTTTCGAGATCGTCACGGGGATCGCGGTCTTCGTCAGCACCTGGATGCCGACCCGCCGCTGCTGATGCGCATCGCGCGTGATGCGCCGGATGAGGCCGATGCCCAGGTACTCCGAGATCTCGTTCTTCATTCCGATCAGGGCGCCGACCCTGACCCAGTCGATTCTCTGCGGAGGGACGATCGCGCCGCAGCCGCTGTCGCTCACGTTCTCGACGATCCAGCTCTCGGCGGTCTGGTTCCGGCTGAAATCGAGCGTGCTGACAGTGGCCGAGGGCTCGAGCACCGCGAATATCTGGTCCGCCCCGGGCACCACGGTGACGCGCGCGGCGGTGGGCCGGCGTTCCGATCCGCGCGCGGGCGGCGAGTCGGACCAGTATCGGGCAAGGTGCCTCAGCACCGCGATGATCTCGTCCTTGGGAAAGCTCCCGCCCAGGTTGAAATCGTGCGGGACGCCGTCGCGCGCGGCGACCTGCTCCGTCATCTTGTCGAGCCGGGCGAGCGCTTCCCCGGCGCCGAAGTAGAGCAGCCCGGTCTGCGCAAAGCCCGGCACGAGACGCGTCGGCGGCCGCGGCGTCGCGAGATCGAAGCTGTGGGTGCAGCCCCCCGCCTCCGCCGACAGCAGAAACGATTCCGCGAAATGCGCCACGGTACGCTCGGCGATCTGCTGCTTGGGCGGCGTCAAGCCGTCGAGCGACGAAGCGGGAAGCATCAGCGCCTTGAGAAACTCGCTCTTCACCGTGCTCCTGGGATGGGGGGAGGGATAGACCGCGATCGCCTGCTCGGACATCCCTTTCTCCTCGGCGAGGCGGTAGAGCAGCGCGAGGTGGGTCCAGATGCGCCGCTCGACGAGCCCGTAGCGCAGCAGCATCCATTTCAGCTGCATGGCCAGCGCCCGCATCGCGCGCGCGACGATCGCCGGCAGGACCTTCTCGGCGGCGGATGCGCCTTCGGATCCGCTCACGCACTCCTTGATGCACCGGACGTAGGCCTCGCCCAGCTCCTTGCAGAACCCGAACTGCGCGTTCCACAGCCGGTTTTCCTGGAACTTCTGCACGCGCGGCGTGGAGAGGTATTCCTGCGTGATCTCCCGCTGGTGGCGGCGCGCCGCGCCGTCGAGAAGGTCCACGCACTCGTAGCGCCGGTCGACCTTGAAGCCCTCGGCCCCGTTGAGTGACTCGAGCCACTCGGCGATCTCCTCGAGCGCCTTGGTCGCGTCCCGGCTCGGCAGCTCGGCCACGATCTGGCGCGCCTGCACCGGGTTCGCCAGCGGGTGGTCAACGCCACCGCTACCGCTCAGCCACTTGATTGCCATCGGAACATTTTAACTGCTTCCCGGCCCTGTCATCCGAAATCCAGTTCGAGATGCGCTCTTGCAGTGTGCGGGAATCGTGCGCCGTCCAGCGATATGCGGTTGACGAGGGACGAGGGGTATCATGCGCTGCGTGAACGACACCGCCCTGGTCCGCCGTCAAGTGTGGCTGATGATCGGAACGGTCGCGGTCCTGTATGGGTTATCGCGGCTCGCGATCGGCCCGCTGCCGCAAGATCCCGCATACCACCTGTTTGCCGACGCGCGCACGGGACCGGGCGGAATGCCGCACGCCGCAAGTGTCCTCTCGAACCTTTCGATTCTCGCCGCCAGCCTCCTCGGGCTGGCGCTTCGCCCGCGGATGACGATTGCCCCGGAGGAACGCGCCGCCGTCAATATCCTGATCGCGGCCTCGTTCTTGATCGCATTCGGCTCCGCGTATTATCACTGGGCGCCAGCGAACGCGCCGCTCGTCTGGGACCGGCTGCCGATCGCGGTCGTGCTCATGTCGCTGCTCGCTCTCGTGATGGCCGACCGCGTGCATCCTCTGTTTGCACGCGTTGCGCTGTGGCCGTTCACTGCGCTCGGAATTGCCAGCGTAGTCGTCTGGGGCATCTCCGAGGCGATAGGGAAAGGGGACCTTCTCCTCTACCTCATCGTGCGCCTTGGCACCGGAGCTGCGATCGCATTACTGGTGATCCTGCGGCAGCCGCGCTACACCGGAACGAGCTGGCTCGTGGCGGCGCTCGCCATCGAAATCGCCATGGGAGTCCTTGAGCGATTCGATCACGAAGTGTTCCACCTGACGGGCGGGCTCGCCAGCGGGCACAGCCTGAAGCACGTCTTGGCCGGCGTCGGGCTCGCATTCGTGTTCGGGTGGCTGCGGGCGCGCAAGGCTCGCGACAGCTAGCCCCCGAGCGCCGCGCGCCTTCCGCGCGCCACATCGAGGCCGGCAAGAATCGCGAGGCCTGCGACGAAAAACAGGCCGGTCACCAGCATCGCGAAGCGGTGATTTCCGAGCGTGATCCACGTGACCAGGCCGTAAGTCAGGGGACCGAGGATCGCGGAGAGCTTCACGGCGAGGCCCCATAGGCCGAAAAATTCGGCGGTGCGCGCCGGCGGGCTGAGATAGCCCACCAGCGCGCGCCCCGCCGACTGGCTGGAGCCCATACAGACACCGACCAGGTTGGCGACGATCCAGAACATCGTCGCGCTCTCGGCCAGCCACGCCAGAACCACCGCGGTCAGCCACCCGATCATCGTGAGTGCCAAGGTCCTCACATGCCCGATCCGGTCCTGCACGTGGCCGAATGCGAAAGCGCCCGCTGCAGCGGTCACGTTGACGACCAGGATCAGGAAAATAGTATCGCGCGTGGTGAACCCCATGACCTCCTGTGCGTACACCGCCGCGATCGCGACCACCGTCTGAATGCCGGCCTGGTAGAACACGACGCACAGCAGGAATCGCCACAGGTCAGTGTGGCGGCGCGCATGGCCGAGCGTATCCGCGACTCGTGCGAACGCGCTTTTCAAGATGTCGCGGGCGCCAACGACCGGTTGGGCCCGTTCTCTCAAGAAGATGAATGTCGGGAGGCTCGCGATCGCGAAGAGCGCCGCGGTAATCAGCATGGTGACGGGCACGAACTCGTCGGCGGTTGCGCCGCGCGCCTGCGCATGGGTCACGTAGGCGAGGCACAGCCCGAGCGCCGTCAGGCCGCCGCAGTAGCCCAGGCTCCAACCCCATCCTGAAACCTTGCCCATCGCCTCGCCGCGCGCGATTTCCGGCAGGAAGGCCGCGATCAGATTCTCGCCGCTGCCGAAAAAATAATTGGAGAGAATCACCAATGCGACGCCGAGCGCGAGCTCCCCGCGCCCGACCAGCGCCAGCCCGGCCGTGAAGACGACGCACCCCGCCGTGGTCAAGAGCAGCAACCGCTTTTTCGCCGCGTGCGCGTCGGCGTAGGCGCCGACCACCGGCGCGGTCAACATGATCAGCGCGTAGGAAACTGCGAGCGCGGCGGTCCAGGCGAAGGTCGCCCACGGCGCATTGCCCGCCACCACGCCGACGAAATAGGCGCTGAATATCGCAGTGATGACAACGGTGGTGTAGCCGGAATTGGCAAAGTCGTACATCGCCCACGAGATAACCTCGCGGCGGCTCACTCCCGGCGCGAGGCTCTTGGAGCTTCCGCTAGATGACGCCACGCCGCTTCAGCTCCCGCTGCTGCTCCTCGCCGTAGCCGAGAGCGGAAAGCACCTCGGCCGTGTGCTCGCCGAGCGCCGGTCCGATCCACTTCGTTTCGCCCGGAGTTTCCGACAGCTTGGGCACGATGCCCGGAAGCTTGAGCGGCTTGCCGTCCCGCAGGGTGAACTGCTGGACCATCTCCCGCATCGCGTAATGCGGATCGCTCGCGATGTCGGCGATGTCGTAGATCTTGGCGCTCGGAACGTCCGCCTTCTCCAGCACCTCCAGCACGTGCGCGAGATCGTGCGCGGAGACCCAGCCGCCGATCACGCTCTCGATCTCATCGGTGCGCGCCACGCGCCCGTCGTTATGCGCGAGCGAAGGGTCGGCCGCGAGATCGGGCCGCCCGATCGCGTTCATCATGCGCTTGAAGATCGAATCGGCGTTGGCCCCGATGACCACGTACTTGCGGTCGCGGGTGACGTAGGTATTGGACGGGACAATGCCGGGGAGCGACGCGCCGCTTCTCTCGCGCACGAAGCCGAATAGGTCGTATTCGGGCAGCACGCTCTCCATCATATTGAAGACCGCCTCGTACAGGGCCACGTCGACGTACTGCCCGCGCCCTCCGTTGACGTTGCGGTGGTGCAGCGCCATCAGCGCGCCGATCACTCCGTGCAGCGCGGCGATCGAATCTCCGATCGAGACGCCGACGCGCACCGGCGGCCGGTCCGCGTAGCCGGTGACGTAGCGCATACCGCCCATGGACTCTCCGATCGCGCCAAAGCCGGGACGATCGCGATAGGGTCCGGTCTGCCCGAAGCCCGAAAGCCGCACCATGACGAGCCCGGGATTCAGCTCCGAGAGGCGCGCCCAGCCGAGGCCCCACTTCTCCAATGCACCGGGCCGGAAATTCTCGACCACGATGTCCGCGCCGGCCGCGAGCTTGCGCACGATCTCCTGCGCTTCGGGGTGCTTGAGGTCGAGCGTCACCGATTTCTTGTTGCGCGCCTGCGCGTACCACCACAGCGACGTGCCCTGGTGCAGCCTGCGCCATTTCCTCAGCGGATCGCCGACGCCCGGCGGCTCGATCTTGATGACCTCCGCACCGAACTCGGCGAGCAGGCGCGCGCAGAACGGCCCGGCAATCAGCGTGCCGAGCTCGATCACCTTGATCCCTTGGAGCGGCAGGGGCTTCGCGTCGCTCACGGGCGTCCGCTCCGGTAGCCTGTGGTTGCCGGAATTCCCGCTACTTCAACAAGTTGCCGCTCGCAAACACCGTTGTCGGCCGCGGGCGACAAAAAAAAGCGACCCCGCTCAGCCAATTGCTGCGCACGATAAATTGTTCCGTCTCTCCCCGGCGACAGTCCGGCCCCTCGAGTGCCCCGAATCTTGTCGACAACCCGTTGATCTATTTGGATATCCATATCTGGCACGCCCCCTGCTAAGTAAAGGGCTCGAGGACTATGTCGGCAGCATCATAACCGGCGTGGTTCTATCCCTCCCCTGTTTCCCCCGGCTTATGCCGGGGTTTTTTTGTACCCCTCCCCGCTAGCGCGGATCGATAGGCGTCCGGGGCGCAACGTTCAGCAGAGATTCCACATAGGCCGCAATCGAGAAGAGCTTTGCCTCGCTGCGCAGCGGCCCGACGAGCTGCAGTCCGATCGGCAAACCGGAAGCGGTGAAGCCGCCTGGCAGCGCCATCACGGGGCAGGCGGTCACGGTGATGGCGAGGGTCAGGATCAGCCAGCCCATGTAGCCCTCGAAGCGGACGCCGTCCACTTCCGCGGGATAACGCTGGTTGACATCGAAGGGCGGGCAGCTCACGGCGGGGCAGATCAGCAGGTCGTAGCTCTCGAAGAACCGCGCGGTCCGCCGGATCAGCTCGCCCTGCGCAATTTCGGCCTCGACGATCTGCCGCGGCGTGAGCTTGAGACCGAATTCGGTGTTGTCGATGATTTCCTGTTTGTAGAGGTGGCGGTATTTCTCCATGAGCTGGGCGTGGCGTGCAACGAACACCGCCCCGCGCAGCGTGAGAAAGATCTTCTCGGCCTCGGCGAGATCCGGATGCGTTTCCTCCACTGCAACCCCGTCGCGCGCAAGCGCCTCCGCCGCCGCCTTGCACGCGGCGCGCACCTCGCGACCGACCACGCGTGCGATGCCGAGATCGGTGCTGAACGCGACCCGTGCCGGCTTCTGCGGGCGCGCTGCCGCGCCCGAAAAGCTCGGATGCGGGCCGACCTGCGACAGGGGATCGAGGGGATGCCACCCCGCTTCGGCGTCGAACATGAGGGCCGTGTCCGCAACGTCGCGCGCCATCGGCCCTTCCACCGACAGCGGATTGAACGGCTGCCGTGACGTTCGCGGCACCATGCCCGGACTGGGCCGCAACCCTGTTGTCGAGCAGTAGCTCGAGGGCGTGCGAATGCTGCCGCCGAAATCGCCGCCGGTCGCAAGCCACACCTGGCCCGCGGCCAGACCCGCCGCGGATCCGCCGGAGGAGCCGCTCGACGTCGTGCGCACGTCCCATGGGTTGAGCGTGGCGCCGAACACATCGTTGAAGGTGTTGCCGCCCGCGGCGAATTCGGGCAGGTTGGATTTCCCGATCACCACCGCGCCGTTCGCCTCCAGCCGCTGGACGACGACATCGGAGGCCGGCGCAATGCGGTCAGCGAAGATGCGCGAGCCGGAAGTGCACCGCACGCCCGCGACGTCGGTGCCGTCCTTCACCGCGATCGGCAGCCCGTGCAGGTAATGCGGAGGCGTATCCGCCCGCCGTTCGCTCATGATGCGCCGCGCGTGCTCCCGGGCGCGGTCGTAGCACAACGTCACCAGCGCGTTGATCTTCGGATTGGTCGCCTCGATGCGGGCCGCGGCGGCGTCGATCAGCTCGAGCGGCGAGACTTCGCGGCGCTTGAGCCGGCGCACTGCCTCCACCGCGGAAAGTCGCCACAGCTCGCCCATGCTTCCTCCATCCGGGAGCCGGCATGGTAGGGAGAAAGCGGACGGGGCGTCAACGCCACGCCCGCCGTGGATCGTGATAGGCTTTTTGCCGTATGAAGATGTCCGAGACCACCCTCACCCGCACCGGCGGACAGTTATTGGTTGACGCGCTCAAGGTCCACGGAGTGGAACTTGCCTTCGGCGTGCCGGGCGAAAGTTATCTCGAGGCTCTCGACGCGCTCTACGACGCCCGCGACCGCATCCGCTACGTCATCTGCCGCCAGGACGGCGGCGCCGCCTACATGGCGGAAGCCTACGGGAAACTCACCGGCCGGCCCGGCATCTGCTTCGTCACGCGCGGCCCCGGCGCGACCAATGCCTCGATCGGAGTGCACGCCGCGCACCAGGACTCGACTCCGATGATCATCTTCATCGGGCAGGTCGGGAACGACTTCGTCGAGCGCGAGGCGTTCCAGGAAATCGACTACCGCCGCATGTACGGCCCATTCACCAAATGGGTCGCGCAGATCGATCGCGCCGACCGCGTGCCGGAATACCTGAGTCGAGCGTTCCACACTGCGATGTCGGGGCGCCCCGGCCCGGTAGCGCTGGCGCTGCCCGAGGACATGCTCACGGAGACGGCCACGGTCGCCGATACCGGCCCCTACAAGCGCATCGCAGCGCACCCGGGGGAGGCCGATCTCGACCGGATGCGCGAGATGCTGGCGCAGGCGAAGCGCCCTTTCGTACTGCTCGGCGGGGGCGGCTGGAGCGCCGAGGCCTGCGCGGATCTACGCGTGTTCGTGGAAGCCAACCAGCTGCCGGTGGGCACGGCGTTCCGCTGCCAGGACCTCTACGACAACCGGCTGCCGAATTTCGTTGGCGACGTCGGCATCGGCATCAACCCCGCGCTGGCCGAGCGCGTGAAGGGCTGCGATTTGCTGCTCTCGATCGGGGCGCGGTTCGACGAGATGACGACCGGCGGCTATTCGCTGCTGTCGGTGCCGCGGCCGGCGCAGAAGCTCGTGCACGTGCTGCCCGGGGCGGACGACCTGGGACGAATTTACGAGGCGGACCTGCCCATCCACTCCGGAATGCCGGAATTCGCGCGGGCCGCGGCAGAGCTCGCGCCGGTGGACGCGTCGGCGTGGCGCGACTGGACGCGCTCCGCGCGCGCGGACTACGAGGCGTGGATCCGGCCGGTTCCCGCGCCGGGCGCTCTCAATCCCAGCGAGGTCGTGGCGTATTTGGCGAAGCGCCTGCCGCCGGAGACGATCGTCGCCAACGGCGCCGGCAACTTCGCCGGTTGGGTCCACCGCTTTTACCCCTACCCCGGTTACCGCACCGAACTCGGTCCGACCGTGGGCTCGATGGGCTACGGAGTGCCCGCCGCCGTTGCCGCCAAGCTCGCGGAGCCCGGCCGGCCCGTGATCTCCTTCAACGGCGACGGCGACTTCCTCATGAACGGGCAGGAGCTGGCGACCGCCGCGCAGTACGACCTGAAGATCGTGTTCCTCGTCGTCAACAACGGCATGTACGGCACGATCCGCATGCACCAGGAGCGCGATTACCCGGGACGGGTGAGCGGCACCGAATTGAAGAACCCCGATTTCGCCGCGCTCGCGCGCGCCTACGGACTCCACGGCGAGACGGTGGAGAAAACCGGGGACTTCGCGGCCGCTTTCGAGCGGGCCTGGAGCGCGAAAACCGCCTCCCTCATCGACCTGCGCATCGACCCCGAGGCGATCACGACGCGCACGACGCTTTCGGCAATCCGCGCCGCCGCGTTGAAGAACAAGAAGTAACCGTTGATGGGCGCCGGTGCGCGCCTGGCGGGATCCGGCGCCTGTTGCGGCCCGTTGCGCCGGATCGGTTACGAAAAGGTTCCTGACACCTTAATTTGCCTTTAGTTGACGACGATGTGGGCGTCCTTGATGACCTTGCCCCACTTCGCGACTTCCCGCCTGATCTTCTCGGTAAATTCCTGGGGCGAGCCCATGATGACGTCGAACCCCTGTTCGGCAAACCGCGCTCTCACGTCGGACGACATGACCACCTTGGCAGTCTCGGCATGCAGCCTCTTCACCAGCGCGGCCGGGGTGCCCGCCGGCACCAGCATGCCCGAAATCGTGTCCGCCTCGTGGCCCTTGAACCCGAGTTCCGCCATGGTGGGCACGTCGGGCACGATGTCCGACCGCTTCTCGCTGGTCATCGCGAGCGCGCGCACCCGGCCGGCCTTGATGTGGGGCGTTACGGGCGGAATCGCCTGGCAGCCGAAGGGCACCTGGTTGCCCACGACGGCCGCGATCGACGGCCCGCCCCCGGCATAGGGCACGACCACGAGGTCGATCTTCGCGTCGAGGCCCAGAAGGATCGCCGACAAGTGGGGGACGGTGCCGATCCCCGGCGACGCGATGCTGTATCTTTTCGCGTCCTTCTTCACCTCCGCGATCAGATCGGCGATGGACTTCACCGGCTGGCTCGGGTGCGTGAAGAACACGTGGGGCGAGGCGGCGATGACGGAGATCGGAACGAAGCTCTTGTAGGGGTCGTACGGCACCGTCTTGTAGAGGCTTGGGTTGACCATCAGGCTCGAGCTGACGAAGAGGATCGTGTAGCCGTCTCCGGCCGCGTTCGCGGCGATGCCCATGCCGATATTGCCGCCGGCGCCGCTGCGGTTGTCGACCACGAACTGCTGCCCCAAGGCCTCGCTCAGCTTCTGCGCGACGATGCGGGCGACGTAGTCGGTCGGACCGGCGGGCGGGAACGGTACGATCACCCGCACGGGGCGCGACGGATATGCCTGTCCTGAGCCCGTCGAAGCGGGCTGCGCCGAAGCATTCGCGGCAAGGAGTGTGAACGTGGCCAGCAGCGCCGCCATTACGACGTCAAAGATGGATTTCATGTTTCCTCCCTGGGGTACCGTCCGCCGTCACTGCGATGGTATCTTCGCATCCGCGACGATTTTGGCATATCGCGGCGTCTCGGCCGTGATGAACCGGGCAAATTCCTCCGGTGTGCTGGTGAGCGGCTCGACGCCGGCGTCCACGAGCCGTTTCTTGAGATCGGGCGAGTGCAGCGCCTTGACGATCTCGGCGTTGAGCCGGCCGATGAGGTTCGCCGGCGTCGCGGCCGGCGCGAGGATCCCGTACCACAGCCGCACGATGTAGTCCTCCACGCCTTCGTCCTTCGCGGAGGGCACGTCCGGCAGCGGAGGGAAGCGCTCCGTGGAGAGGATCAGGAGGCCGCGCGCCTTGCCCGCCTTCACCTGCTCCGCCGCGGCGGGCGCCGCCATGACCAGCACGTCGATCTGCCCTCCGACCAGCGCGATCAGCGCCAGGCCCGAGCCCTTGTAGGGAACGTGGGTCATCCGCGTCTGGGTGATGCTCATGATCAGCTCGGGGGTGAGATGCGTGGTGGTCCCGACCCCGCCAGAGCCATAATTGAGCACGCCGGGGTTCTTCCGCGCCAGCGCGATCAGCTCCTTGACCGATTTCGCGGGAACCGACGGGTGGACCAGCAGGATGTTGCGGATTTCCGCCACCAGCGAAATCGGCGCGAGGTCCTTCTGCTGGTAATTGAGCTTGGCGTAGAGCGCCGGCGCAAGCGCGATGACCGATGACGTCAGCACGATCGTGTAGCCGTCCGGCGGCGATTTCGCGGCGAGCTCCAGCCCGAGGTTGCCGCCCGCGCCGGGCCGGTTATCGGGCACGACCTGCTGCCCCATCTGCTCCGACAGTTTCTGTGCGATCGACCGGCCCAGCAGATCGGTCGGCCCACCCGGCGGAAACGGCAGGATCATCCGCACGGTCTTCGAGGGAAACGGCTGCGCCAGCGCCGCCGCGGACAGCACGCACAGCATCAACGCGAACCATGCTCGAATCGGTCGGGCCGTGCTAGACATGGGCAGTCCTCCTCATTCACTCCGCGCGTATGTTTGCCGCCTGCGCGACCTTGGTGTATTTCGCGAGATCCGCCTTGAAGATCGCCGCGGTCTGCTCGGGGCTGCTTCCGACGATGTCGGCGCCGAGCGCCGCCAAGCGTTCCTTCACCTCGGAATCGGCGAGCGCCTTGAGGATCTCCTGGTTCAACTTCACGACGATTTCGCGCGGTGTCTTCGCCGGCGCCACCGCTCCGTACCAGGTGCTCATCGCGTAGCCCGGCACGGTCTCCGCAATCGTCGGCACGTCGGGCAGGACCGCGGCGCGCTTGTCCTTGGTCACGGCCAGCGCTTTCACGCGCCCGGCCCGGATATGGGGAATGATCGGCGGCATGGTGCTGAAGCTCGTCATGACGTGGCCGGCCATGAGGTCGATCGCGATCGGACCGCCGCCCTTGTAGGGTACCGGGAGCAGATCGGTCTTCGTCATCATCTTGAACATTTCGCCGGCGAAGTGCTCGGGGCTCGCGACGCCGGACGTGGCGTAGGTCAGCTCGCCGGGCTTGGCGCGCGCAAGGGCGATCAGCTCCTTCACCGATTTCGCCGGCAGCGAGGGATGGGCGGCGAATACGTTCGACACTTCCGACACCACCGTGATCGGCGTGAGATCGCGCTCGATGTCGTAACCCAGGTTCTTGTACACCGGCTTGCTCATGATGTGCGCGACCGACATGAAGAGGATGGTGTAGCCGTCGGCCGGCGCCTCAGCGGCGAGCTTGGCCGCGACGTTGGCGTTGGCGCCCGGGCGGTTCTCGATGATGAACTGCTGCTTCAGGGATTCCGTCATCTTCGCGCCTACCGCGCGCGCCATGATGTCAGTGCCGCCGCCCGGCGCGAAGCCGACCAGTATGCGCACCGGCCTGGCCGGATACACTTGCCCGTGCGCGGGAAAGCATCCGAAGAGCATTGCCGACAGGAAAACCCAGACGGTGCGGGAGCGCACGGTGACCCTCCTTGCGGTACGGGCGGATCCAATCGTCCGCCCATTATTCATCGCGCTAGATTGCCACAATTCCGCGTTCGGCGACCAGTCCACGCTGTCCCCTGATTTTTCTGCCATTTTCCGGCGATTCCGCTACAATCGCGCTCCTATGTCCGCGCCCCGCATAGCGCTCGTTCACGCGATGCCCGTTGCGATCGAGCCGGTTGCGTATGTATTCCGCGAGCTGTGGCCGCAGGCGCGCGTAACGCACGTGCTCGACGACTCGCTGCCCGGCGACCTGACGGCGGCCGGCAGCATCACGGCCGCGATTGTCGAGCGCTTTAACACGCTGGCCCGCTATTGCGAGAGCTGCGGCGCGGACGCGGTGCTGTTTACCTGCTCGGCGTTCGGCACGGCGATCGATGCCGCGAAGCACGCGGTCCGCGTGCCGGTGCTGAAGCCCAACGAAGCCATGCTTGAGGAGGCGCTTGCGGCGGGCCCCGATCTCGCGCTGCTCGCCACGTTCGAGCCCAGCATCCCCTCCCTCAAGAAGGAATTCGAGGAGCTGGCCTCGAGGCGCGGCATCCAGCTGAAGCTCAAGACCCGGACCGTCCCGGCGGCCATCGCCGCGCTCCAGAAGGGCCGCGCCGCCGAGCATGACCAGCTGATCGCGGCGGCGGCGGCCGAGATCGGCCCGTGCGACGCCCTGGTGCTCGGCCAG
>Ga0075352_1000007_pt1 | contig 27628 bp, 22 predicted proteins | sample Sandmound_TuleA__FD_120092 | JGI IMG/M metagenome (GOLD analysis project Ga0075352, IMG submission 120092) | Natural and restored wetland microbial communities from the San Francisco Bay, California, USA, that impact long-term carbon... | ecosystem: Environmental > Terrestrial > Soil > Wetlands ...
ATCAATGACCCAACCACAGCGGAAAAATTCGCAGGCAATTCTCCCGAAACCCTGCGCAGGAATTCCATCGCCAGCTGCGGATGCGCCTTCTCGTAGACGCCGAACACGCGCTTCCAGCGCCGTTCGGCCCGCCGGCCCCGCTCGCGCGCGTTCCAGCCCAGCCGCACGCCTTCGGGCACCTCGAAGGCGGGATACTTCCAGCCGATCGCCTCGCGCGTGGCGGCGACTTCCTTCTCGCCGAGCGCTGCGCCGTGCGCGGCGCCGGTGTTGGCCTTGGTGGGCGCGCCCTTGGCGATTACGGTCTTCGCGCAGATGAGCGAGGGGCGCGCCTTCTCCCGCTTCGCCTTCTTCAAAGCCCGGTCCACCTGCGCGACGTCGTGGCCGTCAACGGGACCGATCACCTGCCACCCATAGGCCTCGAAGCGGCGCTTGACGTCGTCGGTATACCACTGGCGAATGTGCCCCTTGTCGGAGTCGATCGAGATGCCGTTGTCGTCGTAGATCGCGATCAACTTGCCGAGTCCGAGGGTTCCGGCGAGCGCGCACGCCTCGTGCGAGACGCCCTCCATCATGCAGCCGTCGCCGAGCAAGACGTAAGTATGGTGGTCAACGATCTCGAGGCCGGGCTCGTTGAACTCGGCCGCGAGCAGCCGCTCGGCGAGCGCCATGCCCACGGCATTGGCGATGCCCTGCCCAAGCGGACCCGTGGTGGTCTCGACCCCGGGCGCGCAGCGGTACTCCGGGTGCCCGGGTGTCTTCGAATGGAGTTGCCGGAAGCGCTTCAGCTCCTCGAGCGGCAGCGCATAGCCGGACAAGTGCAGCAGCGCGTAGAGCAGCATCGAGCCGTGGCCGTTCGAGAGCAGGAAGCGGTCGCGGTTCGCCCACGCGGGGTTCCCCGGGTTGTGCCGCAGGTGGCGGTTCCAGAGCGTCTCCGCGATCTCCGCCATGCCCATCGGCATGCCGGGGTGCCCGGAATTCGCCTGCTGTACAGCATCCATCGCCAGCGCGCGGATCGCGTTGGCCAGCTCGACTCGGGCATCCATTCAGGCGGTCCTGGCGCAGGAGGCGGAAGGGGGGCGCCAATTATAACCGGCGGGCGGCCTCCGAACGGCATGCCGCTTCGGCGACCTCTTCCGCCCTACGGTGTGCTCTCCCCGTCGCCGTTCCTGCGGGCGAGTCGGATGCCAAGCTGCTTCAGCTTGCGGTAGAGGTGCGTGCGCTCGAGCCCGACGGTCTCCGCCACGCGCGAGATGTTGCCGCCCTCGCGCGCGATGTGGTACTCGAAAAAGACGCGCTCAAAGGCGTCGCGGGCCTCGCGCAGCGGGAGGTCGAGGGGCAGGTCGTGGGCGGAGCGCGACGCGGCGCCGCGCGCCGGCAGGGCGAGGTTCACGTCCTCGAGCGAGATCTGCTCGCCCCCGCAGGTGAGCGCGAGCGTGCGCACCGCGCTCTCGAGCTGTGCCAGATTGCCGGGCCAATCGTAGTTGCGCAACGCGTTCAGCGCCGCGGTCGAGAACTGGCGCGGCGGCACTTCGCGGGCTTCGACCAGGCGCGAGAGCATCAGGTTCGCGATGTCGGGAACGTCCTCGCGGTGCTCGCGCAGGCTCGGAACCCGGATGGTGGCGCCCGCAAGCAGGCTGTAGAGGCGGCTGTCGAAGGCGCCGTGCGCCACCAACTCCGCGAGGTCGCGCGAGGCGCCGCTGATCACCCTGACGTTGTAGCGCTCGAGCTTGGAGATCGCGAGCAGCAGCCCCTTTTGCTCGACGCGCGAGAGCTCCGTCACTTCGTGCAGGAACAGCGTCCCCTCGCGCGCCTGGTTGAGGAGATCGAGCGGCGCCTCGGCCAGCGCGGAGTGGGTCTCCGGCGCCACCCACGGCGCGTTGCGCGAGTGCAGGAAGCGCGCCGCGAGCTCGAGCCCGCACCCCGGCTCGCCGGTGAGCAGCAGCGGCGCGCGCAGGTTCATGACACGCTCGAGGCGCTGCTTCAGCTCGACCACCAGCGGCGCGCGCCCGAAGCTCGCGAGCGACAGCGCCGCCTGCGTCCGCTCGCCGCCCTGCTTCAGCGCGCGCCCGACGGTGGCCAGCAGCTTCTGCAGCGCGATCGGCTTCTCCAGGAAATCATAGGCGCCGATGCGGGTCGCCTCGACCGCGGTATCGATCGTGCCGTGCCCGGACATCATCACCACCGGCATGGTGAGCAGTCCCGCAGCGGCCCATTCCTTCAGGAGCGTGATGCCGTCGGTGTCCGGCATCCAGATGTCGAGCAGCACCAGGTCGGGCCGCGCCTGGCTGCGCAGCGCGCGCGCGTCCGCCGCGTTCTGCGCCAGCCGGACCTGATAGCCTTCGTCGCTCAGGATCTCGGACAGCAGCTCGCGGATGCCGACCTCGTCGTCTACGACCAGGATGTGCTGCATAACCGGGGAAGATGCTCCGTTGATTCTACACCCGCGCCCGCGCCGCAACGCGGCGCGGCGTATCCTGCGCCGCCTCCGGCAGCTCGATGGTCACGCACGCCCCGCGCGGCGCGACGTTGGCGATCGCGGCCTTGCCCCCGTGCTCCTCGACGATCTTCTTCACGATCGCGAGCCCGAGACCGGTGCCCTTGGGCTTGGTGGTCACGTAGGGCTCGAAAACGCGCCGCATCACGTGCTCGGGAACGCCGCAGCCGTTGTCGGTCACCGTGAGCCGGATGATGCCGTCCGCGTGAGCGCTCGCCACCGTCACGCGCGGCTCCGGCGTATCGGCGAGAGCGTCCTGCGAGTTCTGCAGGAGGTTGTGGATGACCTGGCGCAGCTGCGCCGCGTCGCCCGCCACCGGCGGCAGCCCCGCTTCGAGCTCGAGCCGCACGGCGCCCCCAAGCGAGGATTCGTAGAGGCTCAGCACCTCGCGCGTGAGGGCGTTGAGATCGAGCTTCTGCACGGAGGGCTCGGGCGTGCGCGCGTACTGGGCAAACGCGTCCACCATGTTCTTCAGCGCGGCGACCTGGTTGACAATGGTCTGCGTCGAACGCACGAGCACCTCCGCGTCGGAGCCGCCGAGCTTGCCCTCGAGCTTCGACTGCAGGCGCTCTGCGGAGAGCTGGATCGGCGTCAAAGGATTGCGGATCTCGTGCGCCAGGCGCCGGGCGACCTCGGTCCACGCCGCCGCGCGTTGCGCCTCGGCGAGATGCGTAATGTCGTCGAACACGACGACGCAGCCGCCCTCCGAGCCGGAGGGCAGGCGCGTGCCGCGCAACAGCAGGAGCTGCGTCCTGCCCCGCAGGGGACGCTCAACCTGCTGCTCCCATTGCCCGGCTCCCGAGCGCGCAAACGCCGCCGCCACCGTCCGTCCCAGCTCGTCCAGTCCCGCCGTCGCTGGCCAGTGCGGCGGCGTGCTTCCGACGAGCGGCGTGAAATCCGTACCGAGTATCGCGCCAGCACTGCGATTGGCGGCGCGGAGATTCAGCTCTTCATCGAACGCGAGCACGCCCGCCGACAGGTTGGCGAGCAGGCTCTCCAGATAGGCCTTCGCCTGGGTGAGCGCCGCCTGGTGGCGCTCCGCCCGCGCGTGCGCTTCCGCCAGCTGCAGAGTCATGCGGTTGAACGACTGGGTCAGCGTGCCGATCTCGTCGCGCGAGACCACGGCCGCGCGCTGGCTGAAATCCCCGCTCGCCACCGCGCGTGTGCCCTCGACCAGCGCGCCGATCGGCGCGGAGAGCCGGTCGGAAAGGACGAACGCAAGCGCTGCGGCGGACAGTAGCGCGAGCAGCAGCGTCAATGTCAGCGTGACGCCATAGAGGCGCTTGAGCCCTGTGCGCGAGAGCGTCAGTTCCTGATACTCGCGGTAGCCCGATTGCACCGCTTCCGCGTCCAGGCCGAGCTGCTTCGGCACCGGCTGCATGAGCTGCAGCACGCGGCGTTCCCCGTCCGGCCGCGGCACCGCGGCCAGCGCGCGTAAATAGAGGCCCTTGTCGGGTATCGCTTCGACGCCGGCGTGGCTCTTGCCCGCTTGCAACTGCCTGATCGTGGCGCTCCCCGGCAGCTCCGGCAGCAATCCCGTCCGTCCGGGGCCGGAGTACGCAACGACTTTGCCGCGCTCGCCGAACAGGGTCGCCTCCTGCACGTCGGCCTGCTCACGGAGGGTATTGAGTGCGGCAGCCTGCTCGGCGTCATCGCCCTGCGCCAGCGCAAGCGTCATGGCTTCCGCCCTGCCCGCGAGCTCCATTGAGGCGGTGTCGAGCATGCTGCGGCCGAGGTTGAGACCGCTGTCGAGCGCCTTGTCGACCCGCACCGCGAACCAGGACTCGATCGAGCGCGCAAGGAACTGCACGGACATGCCGTAGATCAGCGCCCCCGGCAGCACCGCCATCAACGCGAACAGAAGGACCAGCCGCAGCGTCAGCCGCGAGCCGAATACGCCGGCTTTCAGCTTGCGCCTCAACGTGACGAGCTGGTAGACCACCAGCGCGATCAGCATCGCCGCGACTGCGCCGTTCAGGGCCAGCAGCAGGGGATAGCGCTCCGCGAACTTCGCCGGGTTGGCGCTCGAAACCGCCACCAGGTAGAGCGCAACCGCGACCATGCACACGCACAGAATGAGCAGGTAGCGCACGACCGCGCTCGAGAGCGCGGGGCGGGCGGGCGGCGGCAGAACGCTCATGGCGACACCGTCCAGCGGTGCCAGTCAGAGGAAATGACCCACTCGCGGGAGCCCACCGCGCTCACCTGGAACGGGCGCGGCAGCTGCGAGGAATCGAGCCGCAATCGCAGCGCGGCGCGGTAGCTTCCGCCCTTGATCAACGCCCCGCCCTCGGCGATCTCGCGCACGCGCACCCGGCTCATGAACTCGAGCGCCTCTCGCAGCGAGGCGAAATTCCGGTACAGGGTGCGCACGCCAACACGGTACTGGCGCGTCAGCGCGTTATACGACAGCCGATACTGCTGGCGGGCATTGGCGAGCGATTCGTTGAACCAGTACCAGCGCGGGCGGGAAAGGTCGAATTCCAGCGTGAAATGGAGGGGCACACCCTTGTTGAGCGCGTCCTCCAGGGTATGCGTCAGCGTGATCTCGAATTCGGCTTCAAGGACGTAGCCGTCCTCGGCTGCGATCAGGGCGGCCTTCCTGACCTCGATCCCGTCCGCGCGGGCCGGGCCGGCAAACCCGGCTCCGATGCAAAGCACGAGGAGCGCCGCAAGGCAGCTAAGGCTTCTGCAGCAGCGCGTAGAAAAAGCCGTCATGCCGTCCGTCCGGAAGCAGTTGGCCCGCCCGTGCGTGGACGTCGTTGCCAATCGCAGGAAGGGCGAGGCGCCGCGCGTCACGGTGGCGCTCCAGAAACCGCGCCACCTGCTCGCGGTTCTCCTCGTGGAACACCGAACAGGTTGCGTACAGCAATTTACCACCACTGGCGAGGGCCTGCCACAGCGCGTCCAGCATGCGACGTTGCAGGTCCGCATACTTCACGATGTCGGATTCACGCCGCAGCCACTTGATGTCAGGATGCCGCCGCGCGACGCCCGAGGCGCTGCACGGCGCATCGAGCAGGATGCGGTCGAACGGGGTGCCGTCCCACCATGCGGCCGGCTCGCATGCATCGCCGCACAGGATGTGCGCCGTGAACCCGAGCCGCGCCAGATTTTCGCGCACGCGATCGAGCCGCGCGGCGTCACTGTCGAGCGCGGTCAGTTCCACATCAGCCAGCTCCAGCGCGTGGCCCGTCTTGCCGCCCGGCGCGGCGCAGGCGTCGAGCACGCGCGTGCCGCCGGCGAGATCGAGCAGCGGCGCAGCGAGTTGCGCCGCCGCATCCTGTACCGACACGAGGCCATCCTTCAACCCGGGCAGCCGCGCTACGGGAAGCGCCTTCGGCAACAGCACGGCCGCGCCGCCGCACGGCTCGCCCTCGATGCCGTGCTGAGCGAGCAGTTGCAGGTATTCCGCAACGTCCATGCGGCGGCAATTGACGCGCAGCACGAGCGGCGGCCTCGCGTTGCCGGCTTCGAGTATCGCCGCGTATTCGCCCGGATACTGGATGCGCACTTTGTCGATCCACCACTGGGGATGACAGTAGCGCGCGGGCTCCGCGCGCTGCACGCGCGCGACAAGGGCTCCGCGCCTGCGCAGAAAATTGCGCAGCACCGCGTTGACCAGCCCCTTCGCTGACGTAAAGCCCAGGGCCTGGCAGGTCCTCACCGCGTGATCGACGACGGCATGCGGCGCAGCGCGGGTGTGCTCAAGCTGGTGGAGCGCGACCAGCAGCAACACGCGCAGCCGTGCATCCGCGAGCGGCTTGTCGAGCAGCGCATCGAGCAAGGCCTCGATCCGGGCCAGAAACCGCAGCACGCCGTAAGCGATATCCTGAACCGCGGCGCGGCTGCGCTCGTCGATCCCGGCATGGGCGCGCCACGCTGCCGCAAGCTCGGTATCCAGGCTGTGCCCGCGGAGCACGCCCGCGAGCACCCCAGCCGCCAGCTGCTGGACCTCAACCATCGTGCGATTCGAAGCGCGCTCCGCGCGTCACCCGGTACCCGGAGAGAAAGGCTTGCGCGGCAAGGCGTTTGCCGCCGGCGCGTTGCAGCTCGGTGATGCGCAACGCGTCTTTGCCGCACGCGACCACGACGCCGCCCGCGTCGGCTCCGCACACCGTCCCGGGCGCCGCGCGGACCCCCTGCTCGATACTGACGCGCCAGATCTTGAGCACAATGCCTTCGTGCCGGGTCTGCGCCCCAGGAACGGGGTTGAACGCGCGTATGTGTCGCTCGATCTCCGCAGCCGGCTTGCGCCAGTCAATCTCGGCCTCGCCGCGTGCGATGCGCGCGGCATACGTCGCCGCGTCCGCGCTTTGCGCTACGGGAGCAGGCCACGCCTCGAGCGCGTGCACGAGCAAGCGTGCCCCGAGGTCGGCGAGCTTGTCGTGGAGGCTCCCTGCGGTATCGTCGGGCGCAATCGCGATCGACTCCTGCATCAGGATCGGGCCGGTATCGAGGCCTTCGTCCATCCGCATGATGGTGATGCCCGTCGTTATGTCACCGGCGAGTAGCGCGCGCTGAATCGGCGCCGCGCCACGCCAGCGCGGGAGGAGCGACGCGTGCACGTTGAGGCAGCCGCGCGGCGGCAGCGCCAGCAGGGGCCCCGGCACGAGCAGCCCGTAAGCGACCACGACCAGCGCCTCGGGTCGCGCCGCGGCGACGGCTGCAACTGTTTCGGGTTGGTTGAGCCCAGCGGGCTGTAGCAGGGCCAGGCCTCGCTCGAGCGCCAGTCGCTTGACCGCCGAATGCTGGGGCTTGAGGCCGCGGCCCGCCGGCCGGTCCGGCTGGGTCAATACGAGCGCAACGTCGTGGTGCGCCCGGAGCACAGCCTCCAGCGATATCGCAGCGAACTCCGGGGTTCCCGCGAAGACGAGCTTCAAGGAATTAGAGAACGAGCCGCCGGGCCTCGGGCTCCACGGCCCGCCGGTCCTGCTTCTTCAGCCTGGCCAGGATCCGGCTTTGCTTCAGGCGCGAGAGCTTCTCGACGAATACCTTGCCCTCGAGGTGATCCATTTCATGCTGGATGCACACCGCGAGCAGCCCTTCCGCGTCGAGAACGAAGGGCTCGCCGGCCGCATCAAGCGCGCGCACCGTCACGCGCTCCGAGCGGCGCACTTTTTCATACACTCCCGGCACCGAAAGACAGCCTTCTTCGAGATCGGCATCGCCGCTGGCGGCGACGATTTCGGGATTGACGAACACCCGCAACTGGTCGCGTTTTTCCGAGACATCGATCACGATGACGCGAAGATGAACATCGACCTGTGTTGCAGCCAAGCCAATTCCCGGCGCGGCATACATCGTATCAGCCATCTCTTTGATTAATTTGCGAATCCCATCGGACACGGTCCCCACCCTGGCGGCCCGCTTGTGGAGCCTCGGATCTGGATAGCGCAGGATCGTTAGCAAAGGCATAAAAAGCTTGCGAATTTAACCAGCTAGATGCAGAATTTAAACCAAACTCTCGGGCGCAGTTCCGAAACACGGGCTGCGCCTCTTAGTCTGTCATGTGGGGGCGCGACATGCGTATAGCAATTATATCCCTGATTTTACTGATGACTCCGCTTGCGTCGCGGCCGGCATCCGCCGCCGATGCGAGCGCGCTTCAGGAGGGGGCGCCCGACCAATACGTAATCGTCTCAGGCGACACCCTCTGGGGCATTTCGGGACGCTTTCTCAAGGATCCGTGGAAGTGGCCCGAGCTCTGGCGGATGAACCAGGAGCAGCTCCGGAATCCCCATCGCATCTTTCCCGGCGATGTGATCGTGCTGGATCGCACGGGTGCCGAGGTTCAGCTGCGGTTGCTGAGAGCAGATGATCCGGCTGCCAAGGCCGCCGCGGCAGCTGCGGCCGCCGCTGGCGCCACGGCCCCGGCGGCGACGGCAATACCCCCTAGCGACACCGTGAAGCTCGCTCCCAGGGTGCGCGCGGAGCTGCTCGCCGATAAGGCGATACCCGCGATCCCCCCATCGGTGATCGAGCCCTTCCTGTCGAAGCCCCTGGTGGTCGGAAAGGATGAACTCGATAGCGCGCCCTTCGTCCTTGCGACCCAGGAGAATCGCGTCGCGATCGGGGCTGGCAGCGTGGCGTATGCCGACGGCCTCGACCCCGACAAGTGTCTCTTGTGGCAACTGTTCCGCCGGGGCGATGCCTTGGTCGATCCCGACACCAACGAGACACTCGGCTACCTGGCGACCTATCTAGGCGACGCACAGGTGATCCGGCGCGGCAACCCCGCCACACTGGAGATCGTCAAGTCCGCGCAGGAAATCTACGCCGGAGACCGGCTGCTTCCCGCGGCAAAGCAGATTCCGACCTTCTCCTACGTACCGCGCGCGCCGACGCAACCGGTGCGGGGCCGGATCATGTCGACCTACGGCAATCTCGGCGAAACCGGGCCGCTGGGCATCGTCGCGCTGTCCAAGGGCTCCAAGGACGGGCTCGAGGTGGGGCACGTCCTTGCGATCTACCGCAGCCAGAGCACGCTCGCCTATGGGCCGCGGATGGCGCCCCTTTATGGGCGTGAAGGCTTCAGCATGAGCGACTCGCCGCGGTCCTATTACGACGAGGGCCTCCCGCCGCGCGACGCGCCGCTCTACGCGCGCGGCCGGCGCATCACCGTGGAGGAAGCGTCCAAGCTGCCCGACGAGAGATTCGGGCTGGTCATGGTTTTCCGCACCTTCGACCGCGCCTCATTCGCGCTCGTGATGGACGCCTCGCGCCCGGTTGCCATCAACGACGTCGTCACAAATCCCTGACCCCGCCAGTCGCCGCGCTTGAACGGCGGGCGGCAGCCCTGCCTCCGCCGCATGCCGCTCGACCCGGAAATCTCTGCATGGTTGAGACTGAGTGTCACGCCCGGCCTGGGCGGAGACGGTCTGCGCCGCCTGCTCGCCGCCTTCGGTGACCCCAGCCGGGTGCTGGCGGCAAGCCGCGGCGCGCTCGCCCAACACGTGGGCGACGCCATCGCCGTCGCGGTCCGGGAGAACAGGAACGCCGAGGGCCTGGCCAAGGCGGAAGCCTGGCTCGAAGACCCGGCGAATCGCGTCCTTACCCTCGCGGATCCCCGCTACCCGCCGCGCCTCCTGGAAATCCCCGATCCCCCGCCGCTGCTCTACGCAAAAGGCAGCATCGAGCATCTGTCGCGCCCTGCGCTTGCCATCGTCGGCAGCCGCAACGCGACCGCGCAGGGCATGGCCAACGCCGAGGCCTTCGCGCGCACGCTGTCGGACGCCGGCCTTGCCATCGTGAGCGGCCTCGCGCTCGGTGCCGACACCGCGGCGCATCGCGGCGGGCTCGCTGGCGCCTCCGGCAGCGTGGCGGTCCTCGGGACCGGCGCGGATATCGTCTATCCGGCGCGCAACCGCGCTCTGGCGCACCAGCTCGCCGAGCAGGGCGCCCTCGTCTCGGAGTTTCCGCTCGGGACCCGGCCGCTGTCCGGGAATTTTCCGCGCCGCAACCGCCTGATCAGCGGCCTTGCGCTGGGTTGCCTGGTCGTGGAAGCGGCGGCGGACAGCGGCTCGCTCATCACGGCACGCCTCGCCGCCGAGCAGGGCAGGGAAGTATTCGCCATTCCCGGGTCGATCCACTCGCCCCTTGCCAAGGGCTGCCACGCACTGATCAAGCAGGGCGCCAAGCTCGTCGAAAGCGCTCGCGACATTCTCGAGGAGCTCCAGATTCCCGCGCCCGCCCTTTCCACTCCGGCCGCTGCCGCGGAGATCGACGCAAGCGCACGCGGACTCCTCGCGGCGCTTGGCGACGAGCTCTGCGACCGCGATACGCTCGCCACACGCTGCGGCCTGCCGCCGGCCGAGCTCTCGGCGCTGCTCACCCGGCTCGAGATCGACGGCGAAATCGCGACGTTGCCCGGTGGCCTGATCCAGCGCGTGCGGCGTTAAATTGAACTCCGCGTCGCACGGCGCGCTTGCCTAGACAAAATTTTGTTCTTATCATCTGGCGCTATTTTTCCGCGTTCGCCAGAAATCTGGCGCATGGATGAGCAAGCAACTGATCATCGCTGAGAAGCCCTCGGTCGCCGCCGACATCGCGCGCGCGCTCGGCCGATTCACGCGTCACGGCGATTACTTCGAAAACGGAGAGTACGTGCTCTCGTCCGCGGTCGGCCACCTGCTCGAGCTCGCCGTGCCGCCCCGATACGAGGTGAAGCGCGGCAAATGGTCGTTCGCCCACCTGCCGGTGATTCCACCTCACTTCGATCTCGTGCCGATCGAGAGAAACGAAAGCCGCCTCAACCTGCTGCTGCGGCTGATTAAGCGCAAGGACATTACCGGCCTCATCAATGCCTGCGACGCCGGCCGCGAGGGCGAGCTCATCTTCCGCTGCATCGTGCAGCATGCAAAGGCAAAGAAGCCGATCCAGCGCCTGTGGCTGCAGTCGATGACGCCCACCGCGATCCGCGAGGGCTTCGAAGGCCTGCGCCCGGATCGCGAGCTGCTGCCCCTCGCCGACGCCGCGAAATGCCGCTCCGAAGCCGACTGGCTGGTCGGCATCAACGGCACGCGCGCGATGACCGCATTCAACTCGAAGGAGGGCGGCTTCTACCTCACGACTGTGGGGCGCGTGCAGACGCCGACGCTCGCCATCCTGGTGGAGCGCGAGGAGGCGATCCGCGCGTTCAAGCCCCGCGACTACTGGGAAGTCCACGCCCGATTCGGCGCGCGGGCGGGCGAGTACTCCGGAAGGTGGTTCGATCCCGGCTTCAAGAAGGACGACTCGGCGGAGCGCAGGGCCGAGCGGCTGTGGAGCGCAGCGGAAGCCGATGCGATCGCAGCCGCCTGCCGCGGTCGCACCGGGGCCGTTACCGACGAAACCAAGCCGGTTACGCAGCTCTCGCCCCTGCTGTTCGACCTGACGAGCCTGCAGCGGGAAGCTAACGGGCGCTTCGGTTTCTCGGCGAGGACTACCTTGTCGCTCGCCCAGGCGCTCTATGAACGCCACAAGGTCCTTACGTACCCCCGTACCGACTCCCGCGCTTTGCCGGAGGATTACCCCGGCACGGTGAAAAAGACCATGGAGCTGCTCGCCGGCAGCCGCGAGTACGCGCCCTTCGCGAAGAACGTGCTCAAGAGCAACTGGGTGCGGCCGAACAAGCGCATTTTCGACAACGCGAAGGTGAGCGATCACTTCGCGATCGTTCCCACGCTGCAGCTGCCGAAGCACCTCAACGAGGCGGAGCACAAGCTCTACGACCTTGTGGTGCGGCGCTTTCTAGCGGTTTTTCACCCCGCGGCGGAGCACCTGCAGACCACGCGCATCACCCAGGTCGGCGAGCACGCCTTCAAGACGGAAGGCCGCATCCTGCAGAAGCCGGGCTGGCTCGCGGTATACGGGCGCGCCGCGCAGGAGGAGTCCCAAAATCTGCCTCCCGTCGAGGCCGGAGAGGGCGTCGCCGTCGTCGAGGTGAGCGCCCTCGCCAGCCAGACCAAGCCGCCGGCTCGCTATACCGAAGCAACGCTGCTCTCCGCCATGGAAGGCGCAGGCAAACTGGTCGAGGATGACGAGCTGCGCGAGGCGATGGAAGCCAAGGGACTCGGCACCCCCGCCACGCGCGCCGCCGTCATCGAGGGGCTCATCCAGGAAAAGTACGTGCAGCGCGAAGGCCGGGAGCTCAAGCCCACCTGGAAGGCGTTCAGGCTGCTGCTCGCCCTGCACCACTTCGGCGTCACCGAGATCACGTCGCCCGAATTAACCGGGGATTGGGAGCACAAGCTGAAGCTCATGGAGACGGGCAAGCTCGAGCGCGATGTCTTCATGGAACACATCGAGCAAGTGACCCGCGACCTCGTGGAGCGCATCAAGAAGGGCGACATCCCCGACGAGGCGTACGCGACGGTGGAGGCGCCCTGCCCCAAGTGCGGCGGCGTCATCCAGGAGAACTATCGCAAGTTCCAGTGCCAGAACTGCGACTTTTCGCTGTGGGTCGTGCTGTCGGGGCGGGATTGGCAGCCGGAGGAGGTCGCCGAGCTCGTCACCCGCCGCTTTGTAGGGCCGCTGACCGGATTTCGCAGCCGCGCCGGCAAGCCGTTTTCCGCCGGCATCCGGCTCACCGCGGACTACAAGCTCGAATTCGACTTCGGGCAGGCCCGGCTCGATGAGGAAGCGCGGAACCCGCCCGATTTCAGCAGCCAGGAAAGCCTCGGCGCCTGCCCCAAGTGCGGCGCCCGCGTATTCGAGTACGGTGCGGTTTACGTCTGCGAGCGTGCCGTCGGCCCCGCGCGCAGCTGCGATTTCCGCTCCGGCAAGATGATCCTGCAGCAGCCGGTCGAGCGCGCGCAGATGCAAAAGCTCCTAGCGAGCGGCCGCACCGATCTCCTCACGCAGTTCGTCTCGCGGAAGGGGCGGCGCTTCAAGGCCTATCTCGCGAAGACCGCCGAAGGCAGGGTCGGATTCGAGTTCGAGGCCCGCGCTCCGCGCAAGAGCGCGCCGCGCGAGCCCGCCGCGGCAACCGAACCGGCGCGGAAGGAGCGTGGCGCCGCCATTTCAGCTGCCGCCGTCAAGCGTTCCAAGGCGCCGGCCCAGCCGGTCGGCGCTACCAAGGCCAAGCCCAAACGGAAACGCAGAGCCGCTTGACGCAGCGATCGGCTGGCCGCTAGATATCCAGATTGCGCGCGCCGAGCGCGTTCGTCTCGATGAACTGCCGGCGCGGTTCGACTTCGTCGCCCATCAGCGTGGAGAAGATTTCCCCGGCGCTGATCGCGTCCTCAATCTGCGCCTTCAGCAGCCGCCGGCTTGCCGGATCCATCGTCGTCTCCCACAGCTGCTCCGGATTCATCTCTCCCAGACCCTTGTAGCGCTGGATCCCGACACCCCGCTTCACCTCGTCGAGCAGCCACTCAATCGCCTCGCGGAATTCCCGCACCGCGTGCCGCTCCTCGCCGCGCTTGACGTAAGCGCCCTCGCCCAGCAGCCCCTGCAGCACCTGCGCCGTCTTGCGGATCTGCGCGTAATCGCCGCTGTGCAGAAAATCGGCGTCGATCGGGCTCGCGCGCACAACGCCGTGCTGCGTGCGGCTCACCACGAGAACGTGGCGCTCGGTCTTGTCGTCGTACTTCACCTCCACCTTCATCCCGAGCGGCGCGACCAGCGCCCCGAGCGCGGCCGCGCTTTTCCGCGCCGCCCCCTCGTCCGCGAGATCGAGCGACAGCGGCTGGCGCAGCAGCGCGTGCAGCACGTCTTGGTCGATCAGGCGGCCGAGCCGCTCGATCACCGCCTCCGCCAGGAGGTACTCCTGGGCCACCTTTTCCAGCGGTTCCTTGCTCAGCGTCTGGCCGTTGACGCCGGTGTGAAGCTCCGCCTCGGACAGCGCCAGGTTGAGCAGGAGCTCCTTCAACTCGTGCTCGTCCTTGAGGTAGCGCTCGCTCTTGCCGTGCTTCACCTTGTAGAGCGGCGGCTGAGCGATATAGATGCGCCCGTCCTCGATCAGCTGCCGCATCTGACGGTAGAAAAAAGTGAGCAGCAGCGTGCGTATGTGAGAGCCGTCCACGTCCGCGTCGGTCATGATGATGATGCGGTGATAGCGCAGCCGCTCCGGCGCATACTCCTCACCGATCCCCGTCCCCAGTACGCTGATGAGCGTGATGATTTCCTGCGAGGACAGCACCTTGTCCACGCGCGCCTTCTCGACGTTCAGGATTTTCCCCTTCAGCGGAAGCACCGCCTGGAACCTGCGGTCGCGGCCCTGCTTGGCCGAGCCGCCGGCGGAATCGCCCTCGACGATGTAAAGCTCGGATTGCGCGGGGTCGCGCTCCTGGCAGTCTGCGAGCTTGCCCGAGAGACCGAACGAATCGAGGACACCCTTGCGCCGGGTCAGCTCGCGCGCCTTGCGCGCCGCCTCGCGCGCGCGGGCAGCGTCCACGATCTTGGAGCAGATGATGCGCGCGTCGCCGGGCTTCTCGAGGAGGAATTCCCCCAGCTTCTGCGCCACGATCTCATCGACCACCGGGCGCACTTCGGAGGACACCAGCTTGTCCTTGGTCTGGGATGAAAACTTCGGCTCGGGCACCTTCACCGACAGCACCGCGGTCAATCCCTCCTTCATGTCCTCGCCGGAGGTTTCCACCTTCGCCTTCTCGGCCAGCTTGCTCGACTCGATGTACTGGTTGAGGGTGCGCGTCAGCGCGGCGCGCAGTCCGGTGAGGTGGGTGCCGCCGTCCCGCTGCGGAATGTTGTTGGTGAAGCACTGCACTTCCTCCTGGTACGAGTCGTTCCACTGCATCGCCACCTCGACGACGATTTCATCCTTCTCGGCCTTGGCGTAGAAGATGTTGGGATGCAGAACATTCCGGCTGCGGTTGATGTACTCGACGAACCCCTTGATGCCGCCAGTGAAGGCAAACGTTTCCTCCTTGCCGGTGCGCTGATCGGTGAGGAGGATCGTGAGGCCGCTGTTCAGAAACGCCAGCTCGCGCAGGCGCCGGGCCAGGATCTCGTAGTGGAAGTCGACCTTGCCGAAGATCTCCGCGCTCGGCAGAAAGTGCACTTCCGTGCCGCGTTTCTCGGTCCGGCCGGTCACCTTGATGGGCGCCACCGTCTCGCCCATGCGGAATTCCATCTGGTTCACCTTGCCGTCGCGCCGAACGGTGAGCCGCAGCCATTCGGAGAGTGCGTTCACGACGGACACGCCGACCCCGTGCAGGCCTCCAGAGACCTTGTAGGAATTGCTGTCGAACTTGCCTCCTGCATGCAGCTCGGTCATCGCGACTTCGGCGCTCGACCGCCCCTCCTCATCCTCCGGGTGCCGCTCGGTCGGGATGCCGCGGCCGTTGTCGACCACGCTCAGAGAGTTGTCCGGGTGGATGGTGACGGCGATTTCGTCGCAGTAGCCGGCGAGCGCCTCGTCCACCGAGTTGTCCACCACCTCGAATGCCATGTGATGCAGGCCGGTTCCATCGCTGGTGTCGCCGATATACATGCCCGGACGCTTGCGCACGGCCTCGAGGCCCTTCAGGACCTTGATGCTGCTGGCGTCGTAATCGTCGCCGCTGCGCGGGTGTTGCGTTTCGCCGTCCGGTATCGCCATTACCCGCCTCTAGATTCGCATCGGCATGACCACGTAGCGGAACTCGCGATTCTCCGGCACCGTGACCAGCATGCTGCTGTTGGCGTCGCCGAACGAGCATTCGACGGCGTCGCTGTCAACGTTGTTCAGCACGTCAAGGATGTAGGTGATGTTGAAACCGATATCGAGCGCCTCTCCTCCATACGCGATCTCCAACTCCTCCTGCGCCTCCTCCTGCTCGTTGTTGGTGCAGGAGATGCGCAGGCTCCCGGCCGATACCGTCCAGCGCACCCCGCGGAACTTCTCGTTGGAGAGGATCCCAGCCCGCTGCAGTGACTGCAGCAGATCCAGCCGTTTGACGGTGAAACGCTTTTGGTAGTTCGTGGGCACGACCCGTGTGTAGTCCGGAAACTTGCCATCGATGATTTTGGTCGTGAGGACTGTCTCTCCAAAGCCAAACCGCACCATGCTTGCGAAGATCTCTATCGAGACGCTGTCCTCACTGTCAGCGAGCAGTCGGGCCAGTTCGACCACGGCCTTGCGCGGGAGTATCACTTCGCGCTTTTCCTGGCTCTGCCCCAGCGGGCGAGCCGCGTAGCCCAGGCGGTGCCCGTCGGTGGCGATCACCTTCACCTGCCCCGCATCCAGCACTAGAAGCAGCCCGTTGAGGTAATAACGTATGTCCTGCTGCGCCATCGAGTACTGCACGAGCAGCAACAGCTCCCGCAGCGCCTTCTGCGGCAGTGTGACCTTCGCCTGCGTCGCGCCCGGGTCCGCCATCGCGGGGAAATCCGCCACTGGGAGCGTTTGCAGGTTGAAGCGGCTCTTGCCCGAGCGCACCTGCAGGCGGTTGTTCTGCACGTCGAGCGCCGCCTCGGTCCCTTCCGGCAGCGCTCGCAGGATCTCCTGGAGCTTGCGTGCCGAGACGGTAAGCCCCGCGTCCTCGCCGGATCCCTTCCCGAGCTCCATCCGTGCCGCTACCTGGATCTCGAGATCCGTCGCCATCATCATCAGGCTGCCCTCCTTGCGCTCGATGAGCACGTTGGAGAGGATCGGCAGCGTATGCCGCTTTTCCACGATACCGGTTACCGCCTGCAGCGGCTTAAGCAATGCGTCGCGTTCGAGTTGTACGAGCTTCATATGCTGTACTTTAAGTTAACTAATAGGATTAGTAAGGACCGAAGATTCCTGTGCAAAAGTCGCGGATGCTCCGAGCGAGCGGCCTCGGGCGGACAGAATAACCTTGTGTGTAAGCTGGTAGCGGAACCGCGAGGCTTGTGGACGGACCGCTCATCGCGCGGCACCGCATCCGTATATCCACAAACAGCACAGCGGAAATCAACTCCTCAGGACGTTGAGCAACGAATTGAAATCGCGGGTGAGCTCGCTGCTCGTCGACTTGAGTAGCGCAATTTTGCGGCACGCATGCAGAACCGTGGTGTGGTCGCGGCCGCCGAATGCTTCGCCGATGTCGGGCAGGGAGAGCTGGGTCAGCTCCTTCGCCAGCGCCATCGCGACCTGCCTGGGACGGGCAACGTTGCGGCTCCTTTTCTTCGAGTACATTTCCGAGACCTTGATCTTGTAATAGTCAGCGACGGTCTTCTGGATGTTCTCGACGGAGACCTGCCGGTGCTGTATCGCCAGCAGGTCGCGCAGAGCCTCCCGGCAGAGCTCGACCGAGAAATCCCGGCCGGAGAAGCGCGCGTAGGCGATTATGCGCTTCAAGCCCCCTTCGAGCTCGCGGACGTTGGACTGGATGTGCTTGGCGAGGAAAAACGCCACCGCTTCGTCGAGCTTGATGCCTTCGGCTTCCGCTTTCTTGAGCAGGATCGCGACGCGCATCTCAAGCTCGGGCGGCTCGACCGCGACGGTGAGGCCCCAGCCGAAGCGTGAGATCAGCCGGTTCTCGATGCCGGCGATTTCCTTGGGATAGGTGTCGCACGTGATGACGACCTGCTTGTGCGCCTCGATCAGGGCGTTGAACGCGTAGAAAAATTCCTCCTGGGTGCGGCTTTTGCCGCTGAAGAACTGGATGTCGTCTATCAACAGCAGATCGAGCGAGTGGTAATAGCGCTTGAAGTCGTCAAATGCCTTGTGCTGGTAGGCCCGGACGACATCGGAGACGTACTGCTCGGCGTGGATGTAGCGAATCTTGGTGTCGGGAGCCTGCGCGCGCAGCCGGTTGCCGATCGCCTGGATGAGATGGGTCTTGCCCAGCCCGACCCCGCCGTAGACGAAAAGGGGGTTGTAGGCGGAACTCGGCCGCTCGGCCACCTGGGTGGCCGCGGCCCGCGCGAGCTCGTTGGCCTTGCCCGTGACGAAGGTCTCGAAGGTGAAGGCCGGATTGAGCCGCGATATCTCGCGGCCGCTCGGCCGTATCTCGCGCTCCCTCGCGCCGGGCGCGATCGGCGGCGTAGGGGATGGCGGCGACTCCTTCTCGGCCAGCGCGAGGTGCACCGCGATGTCGCGCTTGAAGTGCTCGCGCGCCAGCTGCTCGATTCGTGCCAGGAACTTGTCGCGTATCCACTGCAGCACGAAACGGTTGGGCGCAACCAGGGTCAGGCGGTCGGCCTCGGCTTGGGCATGCAGCGGCTTGATCCACGTGCGGTACTGCTGGGGCGGCAGTTCTTTCTCGAAGCGGCCGAGGCAAAAGCGCCAGAAACTGTTCATCGGGGCAATGTTGTTGTTTGAAGCCGGGCCGCGCAGGGGGGACGCGTTTCTGCGACCGATTCTATCCTGTTTGAGGACCGTTATCCACAGCACGAACGGTTCCGCGCGCTGCTGTGCGAGCGTTGCGAAGACGGTTGACACGACGGAGAGTTAGAGGTTGTAATAGCGCGCTTTTCAGCAGCCGGACGAATCCCATGAAACGGACCTATCAGCCTTCGGTGAAGCGCCGCAAGCGCACGCACGGTTTCCGCGCGCGGATGCGGACCCGGGGCGGGCGCGGTGTAGTGCGGGCGCGCCGCGCCAAGGGGCGGGTGCGATTGAGCGCCTGAGCGAGACGAGCCGTGCGCTGCCGCGCGGCGCGCGACTGCATCGCCGGGAGCATTTCACGGCAACGCTGGCGACGGGCGCCGCGCAGGCGCGTCGCCATTTCAGGTTGTATGCCAGGGCAAATGGCCTCTCCCAAGCGCGCATCGGGATCATCACCAGCCGGCGCGTGGCCCCGCGCGCGGTCGATCGCAATCGGATGAAACGCATGGTGAGGGAAGTGTTCCGCACACTGGAAAAGCGGCCGGCCGGCATGGATATCGTGGTCGAGCTGCGCCGCTGCCCGGCGCGGAGTGCGCACGCGGCGGCGCGCGCGGAACTCGTTCGGCTGTTGGCGGAGCTGGCTGCGGCGCCGCGCGGCGATCGCGACCGGGAATCGAGATAGTCTCCAGGCGGCATGCGCCGCGGAAACACGGTCATGGATTCGCAACGGCTGATTCTATTCTTCGTCTTTTCCTTTTCGGTGTTCATGCTGCTCGATGGGTGGCAGCGCGATCAGCAACCGGCGCGTCCGCCGGCGGCGGCTGCGAAGGAGGACAAGGCGGTGCCGCCTTCGGCGCAGCCTCCGGTGCCGGGCGACAAGCTTACGGCGAGCCAGGGTGCCGTCCCGAAGCAGGATCGCGGCGCTCCCGATACCGGCGTCACGATCCGGGTCGAAACCGATCTTCTAATTGCGGACTTGAGCAGCCACGGTGGCGATTTGCGGCGGCTCCAGTTCAAGCATCACCGCGATACGCTCGACCGCGCCAAGGACTTCGTCCTGTTTGAAACCGGCGCCGAGCGCACCTATGTCGCGCAGGCAGGCTTGATCGGAAGCGGGATGCCGAACCACCGCACGCCCTACACCGTGGCCAGCGAGCGCTACCAGCTCGGCGACGGACAGGAGGTGCTTGAAGTGCGGCTTGTTTCGCCGGCGGTGGACGGATTGCAGGTGACCAAGGTGTATCGCTTCCGGCGCGGGAGCTATCTGGTCGACGTCAGCTTCGAGATCGTCAATGGAGGCGCCGGGGCCATCCAGCCGTTCGCGTATTTCCAGCTCGTGCGCGACGACAAGCCGTCGGCCGGCGACTCGGCGATGCTGCCGACGTTTACCGGCGTTGCGGTCTACACCGAGAAAGACAAGTTCCAGAAGTTCACGTTTGCCGACATCGAGAAAGGCAAGGCGCATTACCCCAAGAACAGCGAGGACGGCTGGATCGCGATGCTGCAGCACTATTTCTTCAGTGCCTGGCTCCCGCGGAGCGGGGTTGCGCGAGAGTACTATTTGCGGCGCCTGGAAGAGGGGCTCTACTCGGTCGGGGTGATCGTCGCGGCCGGGACGATTGCTCCGGGCGAGAGCGGCTCGGTTACGGTGCCTCTCTACGCAGGTCCGGAGGAGCAGGAGAAGCTCGCGAAGATCGCCCCGGGCCTCGAACTCACCATCGACTACGGCTGGCTCACGGTGATTGCCGTGCCGCTGTTCTGGGTGCTCGCCTGGCTCAAGCAGTGGGTGGGCAACTGGGGGGTCGCGATCATTCTGCTCACGGTGATTATCAAATTGCTTTTCTACCCGCTGTCTGCGACGAGCTACCGCTCGATGGCCAAGATGCGCGTGCTGGCTCCAAAGCTGCAGAAGCTTAAGGATCAATACGGGCAAGACCGTCAGCGAATGCAGCAGGCGATGATGGAGCTCTATAAAACCGAGAAGATCAATCCCCTCGGCGGATGCATGCCGATTGTTGTGCAAATACCTGTTTTTATTGCACTTTATTGGGTATTGCTGGCGAGCGTGGAGCTCCGGCAGGCGCCTTTTTTCCTCTGGATCCATGACCTTTCGGCGCGGGATCCGTGGTTCATCCTGCCGATACTCATGGCGGTCACCATGTGGGTGCAGACGCTGCTCAATCCCGAGCCCCCCGATCCGGTGCAGGCGCGGGTCATGAAGATCATGCCGATCGTCTTCAGCATATTCTTCTTTTTCTTCCCCGCCGGGCTGGTGTTGTACTGGCTGGTTAACAACGTGCTCTCGATCGCACAGCAGTGGCAGATCACCCGGATGCTCCAGCGCGAGGCCGCGCAGCGCAAGAGTTGACGCCGGTGCGGGTGATGGAGGGGCGCCTCCACTCCCTTTTTCCCCAGGTCGATGACCGAGAGCGATATCATCGCCGCTATTTCTACCGCCTCGGGACGCGGCGGTATCGGCGTAGTGCGTGTTTCGGGTCCGCAGCTCGATGCTCTCATTACGGGCATCTTGGGTAAGCCACTTGCTCCGCGCCGCGCGACGCTCGCGGATTTTTTTGACGCGCGAAATACCGCGATCGACCAAGGCATCGCGTTGTATTTCCCGGCGCCGCATTCGTATACCGGGGAGGAGGTGCTCGAGTTGCACGGCCACGGCGGGCCCGTCGTCATGCAGCTTCTCCTCAAGCGCTGCCTCGAGCTCGGTGCGCGCCCTGCGCAGCCGGGAGAATTTACCCGGCGCGCTTTTCTCAACGACAAAATTGATCTCGCGCAGGCTGAGAGCGTTGCGGATCTAATCGACGCAGCGACTACAGCTGGCGCGCGCAGCGCGATGCGCTCGTTGCAGGGCGCATTTTCCCTGCGCATCGAGGAACTGCGTACGGCGGTTGTCGATCTGCGCGTCTTGGTCGAGGGGACGCTCGACTTTCCCGACGAGGACATCGAATTCATCAAGCAGTCCAATGGAGCGGGCCGGCTAGCGCGGCTCGAGGCCAAGCTGCAGGAGGTGCTGGCGGCGTCGCAGCAGGGCAGTCTGCTACGGGATGGCGTGCGTGTGGTGCTGGCGGGTCAGCCTAACGTTGGGAAATCGAGCCTCCTCAACCGGCTGGCGGGTGAGGAAATCGCCATCGTGACCGACATTCCGGGAACTACGCGGGATGCAATACGCCAGAGCGTGAGTATTGAGGGTGTTCCGATTCACATCATCGATACTGCGGGCCTGCGCTCGTCGGCGGACCCGGTGGAAAGGATCGGAATCGCGCGCGCTTGGGAGGCCATCGAGCGCGCCGATCTCGTCGTGCTCCTCGTGGATGCGACGCAGGGCGAAGCCGCAGCGGACCGTGAGATCCTGGCGAGGTTTCCTTCATCCCTGCCGCGTCTCAAGGTCATGAACAAGATCGATCTCCTTGCGCGCGCACCGAGCCTCGAACGTGGCGCTGGCGAAACCATTGTGTGGCTTTCAGCCAAGACTGGAGCGGGAGTGGAAATGCTGCGAAAGGCCCTGCTGGATTCGGTGGGTTGGGAGGGCGGAGCCGCAGAGGGCGTGTTTATGGCTCGCGAGCGACATGTTCACGCGCTGCAACTCGCCAAGGAGCATCTGGAGGGGGCCGCCGTCCAGATTGAGCAACTGGAGTTATTCGCGGAGGAACTGCGCTTAGTGCAGCAGGCTCTCGGGACCATCACGGGCGAGTTCACGTCTGACGACCTGTTGGGCGAGATCTTCAGCCGTTTCTGCATTGGAAAGTAGGGCGCCTGAGGCGGTGTTCCACGTGGAACATGGCCAATAGATCGCTATGCTGCAGCGCAACATGATAGCTGTTTCACGTGAAACGCCGCGCAGTTTCTGCGGCTTCCCGTTTTAGGGTATCATCTGCATGCTGGCTAAGTTCGGAATACGTTATGCAACTCATTGATACATATGATGTTATAGTCGTCGGTGGGGGACACGCGGGCACGGAGGCGGCGCTGGCGGCATCCCGCATGGGATGCAAAACCCTGCTTTTGACCCACAGCTTCGACACTTTGGGGCAGATGTCCTGCAACCCGTCCTTGGGTGGCATAGGAAAAGGACATTTAATCAAGGAGATAGATGCTCTAGGGGGCGCCATGGCGCTCGCAGCGGACGACTCCGGAATCCAGTTCCGCGTTCTCAACTCGCGCAAGGGGCCCGCCGTGCGCGCGACTCGGGCACAGGCCGACCGTGTGCTCTACAAGGGGGCGATCAGACGCCGCCTCGAGAACCAGCCAGGGCTCCAGCTGTTCCAGCAGGCCGTCGACGACCTGCTGATCGAGGGTGGGCGGATCGCCGGCGTGGTGACGCAGATCGGGCTCAAATTCTCCGCGCGCACAGTGGTGCTCACCACCGGAACGTTTCTCGCTGGATTGATTCACGTCGGGTTGAAGAACCACCGGGGCGGTCGCGCGGGGGATCCGCCCGCGCTCGCGCTTGCGCAGCGGCTGCGCGAGCTCGAGCTTCCGGTCGGGCGGCTGAAGACGGGCACGCCGCCGCGCATCGACGGCCGCAGCATCGATTTCTCGGCCATGACCGAGCAGCCCGGCGACACGCCGGTCCCGGTGTTTTCCTACCTCGGCACGCGCGAGCTGCATCCGCGGCAGGTGCCGTGCTGGATCACGCATACGAATGCGCGCACTCACGACATCATCCGCGGCGCCCTCGACCGCTCGCCGCTCTACACCGGCGTGATCGAGGGTGTCGGTCCGCGCTACTGCCCGTCGATCGAGGACAAGGTCATGCGCTTCGCGCAGAAGGCCTCGCACCAGATCTTCCTCGAGCCCGAAGGACTGACGGTCAGCGAGTTCTATCCCAACGGCATCTCAACGAGCCTGCCCTACGACGCGCAGCAGGAACTCGTGCGCTCGATCCGCGGGCTCGAGCGCGCGCACATCACGCGCCCGGGCTACGCCATCGAGTACGACTACTATGATCCGCGCGGCCTGAAGCGCTCGCTGGAGACGCGCGCCATCGGCGGGCTTTTTTTCGCCGGGCAGATCAATGGGACCACCGGTTACGAGGAGGCCGCCGCGCAAGGCCTGCTCGCCGGCATCAACGCGGCGCGGTTTGCGCGGGAATGCGAGCCGTGGTGCCCGGGACGCAACGAGGCCTACCTGGGCGTGCTGGTGGACGATCTCGTCACCCGCGGCGTATCCGAGCCCTACCGCATGTTCACGAGCCGCGCCGAGTACCGGCTGTCCTTGCGCGAGGACAACGCCGACCTGCGGCTCACCGAGAGCGGTCGCCGGTTGGGCGTGGTGGATGACGCGCGCTGGGCGGCGTTCTCGCGCAAGCGCGAGGCGATCGAACGCGAGCAAGCGCGCCTCCGGGATACCCGGATCAACCCGCGGCTGTCCTCGATTCACGCGGCCACAGATGCGCCGGACGAGCCTCCGGCGCGCGAGTACTCGCTGATGGAACTGCTGCGGCGTCCGGACATTGATTACGGGCGGCTGATGGCGCTGCCGGGCGCGGGGCCCGGAGTCGAGGACCCGCTGATCGCGGAGCAGGTCGAGATCCAGTCCAAATATCAGGGGTATATCGAGCGCCAACACGAGGAGGTCGCGCGTTACGAGCACTACGAAAACTTGAAACTGCCACAGGACATCGATTATGCCAATCTCCGCGCGCTGTCCGTGGAGGTGCGGCAAAAGCTCGCGCAGCACCGTCCCGAGACGCTCGGTCAGGCCGCGCGCATCTCGGGCGTGACGCCGGCGGCGATCTCGGTCCTGCTGGTCCACCTCAAGCGCAAGACGAACACGGCCGGCCGGGGCGCACGCGCCGCAGGCGCCCCCCGGCGAGCGACCGGCAAGACAGCATGACCCTTGCGCAGCAGCTTGCGCAGGGGGTGAAGGGACTCGGGCTGAAACTCCCGCAGGGCGCGGAGCAGCGCCTGCTCGCGTACCTGGAGTTGCTGCAGAAATGGAATCGGGTCTACAACCTGACGGCAGTGCGCGGTGCGCCGCGCATGATGTCCCAGCACGTGCTCGATTGCCTGGCGGCGGCGCCGCACGTCGCGGTTGCGACCATACTTGACGTGGGCAGCGGGGCGGGATTGCCGGGGATACCGCTTGCACTCGCGCTGCCGAATTCGCGGGTGACGCTGCTGGATTCAAGCCAAAAGAAAGCGGCTTTCCTGAGACAGGCGGTCATGGAACTGCAGATCGAGAATGCGGAGGTTGTATGCGAGAGGTCGGAAGCGTGGAAAGCGCCGGCGGCGTTCGAAATCGTGATCTCCCGCGCCTTCTCGGACCTGGCGGAGTTTGTTTCCCTGGCGGGCCGGCACGCCGCCGCAGGGGGGCGGCTCGTCGCAATGAAAGGCGTGCATCCGTTTGAGGAAATCGCGCAACTGCCACGCGGCTGGCGGGTGCTGCAGGTGATCGTGCTGACGATTCCCGGGCTCGAAGCGCAGCGCCACCTCGTGGCGTTGGGGCGCGATTAATGATGGGCAGGGTGCTCGCCATCACCAACCAGAAGGGCGGGGTCGGCAAGACCACCACCGGCGTCAACCTCGCTGCGAGCCTTGCAGCGGCGCACCGGCGCGTGCTGCTGGTGGATCTCGATCCGCAGGGCAACGCGACCATGGGCAGCGGCGTGGACAAGCGCCATCTCGCCGCAACGATCTACCACGTGCTGCTCGGAACGAAAAGCATCGCGGAGGTGCGGTTGCGCTCCGAGAAGGGCGGGTTCGACCTGGTGCCGGCGAACCGCGAACTCGCCGGCGCGGAGGTCGAGCTGGTGGAGATTAGCCACCGCGAGACGCGCCTCAAGGATGCGCTCTCCGCGGTCGAGTCGGAGTACGATTTCATCCTGATCGATTGCCCGCCAGCGCTCAACCTGCTGACCGTGAACGGACTTACCGCCGCGCACGCGGTGATGATCCCCATGCAATGCGAGTATTACGCGCTCGAAGGCTTGAGTGATCTCGTGCAGACCATCAAGAAAGTGCGCGGGCACCTGAATCCGAGCCTGGAGATCGAGGGGCTGCTGCGCACCATGTACGATCCGCGCAATACGCTCGCGCAGCAGGTATCGGCGCAATTACTCGAGCACTTCGGCGACAAGGTCTACCGCACGGTGATCCCGCGCAACGTGCGGCTGGCGGAAGCGCCGAGCTTCGGCGTGCCGGCCCTGGAGTTCGACCGGAACTCCAAGGGCGCGCAGGCCTATCTCGCGCTGGCGGGCGAAATGCTGAACCGCGCGGGCGGGTGAGGAGCATGGCCATGGCCAGGATCAAGGGATTGGGACGCGGACTCGATGCGTTGCTCGGAGGCGAGGAGACCGCCCCCGTCGGCGTCGGCGAGTCGCTTGCGTCGCTCGCGATCGACGCGCTGCAACCGGGCCGGTTCCAGCCACGCGCGCGCATCGGCCAGGAGGGCCTCGCGGAGCTGGCCGAGTCCATCAAGGCGCAGGGGGTGATGCAGCCGATACTGGCGCGGCCGCTCGGCGCCGGCCGCTACGAGATCGTGGCTGGCGAGCGGCGCTGGCGTGCGGCGCGCATGGCGGGGCTCACGACAGTGCCGGCGCTGGTGCGCGAGTTGCCGGACCGGCATGCGCTCGCCATCGCGCTGATCGAGAATCTTCAGCGCGAGGATCTGAATCCCCTGGACGAGGCGGCGGGCATCAAGCGCCTGACCGAAGAATTTGGCATGACCCACGCGGAAGCCGCAGAAGCCGTAGGCCGATCGCGCGCCGCGATCACGAACGCGCTGCGGCTGCTCGAACTGGCGCCGCCGGTGCAGGAGCTGCTGCGCGACGGCAAGCTTGACATGGGGCATGCGCGTGCGCTGCTTGCCCTGCCGGCGCTAAAGCAGATCGACCTTGCGCGCGAGGCGGTCGCCCGGCAACTCTCCGTGCGCCAGGTCGAGAAGCGGGTCGCTGGCGTCACGGCACGCCCCGCGGCGCGTGGACGCGCACGCATCGACCGGGACGTGGCGCGGCTGGAGGACGAGCTGAGCGGAACGCTCGGCACCAGCGTGAGCATCCGGGCCGGCGCAAAGCCGGGCAGTGGCAAGCTGGTGATCCATTATTCGAGCCTGGATCAGCTCGACGCGCTGCTCACCCGGCTGAGGCAGAAATAGGCTGCGAAATCGGGGCGTTGCCGCAACGCAGCAAATTGACCCTCTCCGGCCTCGAAGCTATACTACGCGCGCTTTGCTCGGGGCGGAGATTCAGAACGCCATGCATCGCAGCCTGAGCAGGCCGATCCGCACCGTTCTTCGGTGGCAGCTGGTGGCCACCGCCGCATTGACGCTCATTGCGTGGGCCTTCGCAGGCGCCCACGGCGCCCTTTCGGCAGCGTTGGGCGGCGCTGTGAGCATCTGCTCCGGCCTCGCGGCTGCGGTCTTGGTATCGCTCGGCAGGGCGAAATCCCCGGAAGGGGCGTTGTTTGCGGTGCTGAGGGCCGAAGCTGTCAAGATCGGCCTGATGGTTGCCCTGCTCTGGCTCGTGCTGGCGACGTACAGGGACGTCGCCGTGCCCGTGTTCATCGGCTCGTTCCTGTTGACGGTGGTAATTTTCGCAATGGCGTTTTTCGTGCGCGAGTACTAGTCGCAAGAATCCAAGAATGGCAGCCGGCACCGAGCTCACTCCCTCCAGTTACATCGAGCATCACCTGACTTTCTTCTCCAAGCCGGTCGGTGAAGGGGGTTTCTGGGCGCTCAACGTGGACACCCTGGTAACCGCAATCCTGCTGGGCGTCGTCGGCATCGGTTTTCTCTGGTGGGTGGTGCGCGGGGCGACCTCGGGGGTCCCGGACAAGCGCCAGGCCTTTGTCGAGCTGCTGATCGGTTTCGTCGACGACCAGGTGAAAGGCATATTTCAGCGCGGGGACCGCAACCGGTTTCTCGCGCCCGCCGCGCTCACGGTTTTCGTGTGGGTGATCCTGATGAACGCGATGGACTTCCTGCCGGTGGACATCCTCGTCATGCCGCTCGCCTGGCTCGGGCTGCACGAATGGCGCCCGGTGCCCACGGCGGACCTCAACACGACCTTCGCGCTGTCGCTCTCGGTCCTGGCGTTGTCGGTGTATTTCGCCGTCGAGTCGAAGGGGCTCGGCGGCTGGGTCCATGAGCTGTTTTGCGCGCCGTTCGGCGCCCACCCGCTGCTGTGGCCCGCCAATTTCCTGTTCAACCTCGTCGAGTACATTTCCAAGCCGCTGTCGCACTCGATGCGGCTGTTCGGCAACATGTACGCGGGCGAGATCCTGTTCCTGCTCTTGTGGATGTGGGCTGCCACCGGACTGGTGGGCACCGTCTTCGGCTTCCTGCTCGGTCTCGGCTGGGCGATTTTCCACATCCTGATCGTCGTGCTGCAGGCCTATATCTTCATGATGCTGACCATCGTCTACATCTCGATGGCGCACGAGCACCACTGACCTCCCCGACCA
>Ga0075352_1000008_pt1 | contig 26592 bp, 24 predicted proteins | sample Sandmound_TuleA__FD_120092 | JGI IMG/M metagenome (GOLD analysis project Ga0075352, IMG submission 120092) | Natural and restored wetland microbial communities from the San Francisco Bay, California, USA, that impact long-term carbon... | ecosystem: Environmental > Terrestrial > Soil > Wetlands ...
CGAGAATCCGGCCATGCCGGCCTTGGCCGCGGAATAGTTGGTCTGGCCGAACTGGCCCTTGATCGCGTTCACCGACGAGATGTTGATCACGCGTCCCCAGCCGCGGCCGACCATGCCGTCGATCACCTGGCGCGTGCCGTTGAACACGCTGTTCAGGTTGGTGTTGATCACCGCCATCCAGTCGGCCTCGGTCATGCGCTTGAACACCGAGTCGCGCGTGATGCCGGCGTTGTTGACGAGGACGGCCACCGGCCCCACCACCGAGCGCACGTTGTAGAACATCTCGGCGCAGCTCTCGAATTTCGATACGTCGCCTTCGGCGGCGTGCACGCGAAAGCCTTCGCGCCGCATGGCGTCGAGCCACTCGGCCTTGCGGTCGTAGCCCGGCAGGCAGCCCGCCACCACCGTGTGCCCGGCGCGTCCCAGCCGCCGGCAGATCGCGGTGCCGATTCCCCCCATGCCGCCGGAGACGAAGGCGATGCGCGAGACGACGGGCGCCGACTCGTCGCGCCAGGCCTCCGGACGTTGCACCACTTCTGCTTGATTTCCCATGTTTCTCATTTTCCTTTTCTATCTTTCAACTGCGAGTGCGACGCCCATGCCGCCACCGATGCAGAGCGAGGCGAGGCCCTTCTTCGCGCCGCGCTTCTGCATCTCGTGGAGCAGCGTCACCAGCACGCGACAGCCCGACGCGCCGATCGGATGCCCGAGCGCGATCGCGCCGCCGTTCACGTTCACTTTCGAAGTGTCCCAGCCCATCTGCCGGTTCACGGCGATCGCCTGCGCCGCGAACGCCTCGTTGATCTCCATCAGATCGAGATCAGACGGCTGCCAGCCGGCGCGCGACAGGCAGCGCTTGGAGGCCGGCACCGGGCCCATGCCCATGTATTTGGGATCGACGCCGGCGGAGGCGAAGGCCTTGATCCTCGCGATCGGCTTCAGACCCAATTCCTTGACCTTCTTCGCAGAGGCGAGAACAACCGCGGCGGCGCCGTCGTTGATCCCGGAAGCATTGCCGGCGGTGACCGAGCCGTTCTTGTCGAAGGCGGGTTTGAGGGCCTGCATCGCCTCCAGCGTCGCGCCGTGCCGCGGATATTCGTCGTCCTTGAAAATCACCGGGCCTTTGCGCGAGGGGATCTCGAGCGGCACGATCTCGTCGCCGAACCTGCCGGCCTTCTGCGCCGCCTCGGTCTTGTTCTGGCTCTTCACCGCGAACTCGTCCTGCTCCTCGCGCGTCACGGCGTACTCCTTGGCGACGTTCTCGGCGGTGACGCCCATGTGGTACTGGTTGTAGACGTCCCACAGGCCGTCGACGATCATGGTGTCGACCAGCTTCGCGTCGCCCATGCGGTAGCCGTCGCGCGAGCCCATCATGGCGTGCGGCGAAAGGCTCATCGATTCCTGCCCGCCCGCAACCACGATGTCGGAGTCGCCGTTGGCGATCGCCTGCGCGCCGAGCATCGCTGCTTTCAGCCCGGAGCCGCAGACCTTGTTGATGGTCATCGAGGGAATCATGTGCGGCAGGCCGGCCTTCATCGCCGCCTGGCGCGCCGGGTTCTGGCCGACGCCGGCGGTGAGCACCTGGCCCATGATGACTTCCGAGACCTGCTCGGGCGAAACGCCCGCCCGCTCGAGCACTTTGCGGATGATGTGGGCGCCGAGGTCGGACGCCGGCATCTTCGCCAGCGTGCCGCCGAATTTGCCGATCGCGGTGCGAGCCGCGCCGACGATGAAGATGTCTTCCATGCGGTTCTCCTAAGCTTTCTGCTTCACGTACCGGCCCGGGGCGGGCTCTATCGGCTTGTATTTCGGATTCCCTGGCTTGGCGGGCGCGGCATGCGTGCCGCCGGAATACCTGGCGAGCCATTCGCTCCAGCGCGGCCACCAGCTGCCCTTGATTTCCCTCGCCGCAGCGAGCCCCTCGTCCGCATCCTGCGGATGGCTTTCGAACAGCCAGTAGCTGCGCCGCTTCTTCTCCGGCGGGTTGACGATGCCGGCGATGTGGCCGCTCGCCCCGAGGACGAATGTCTTTTCCTTGCCGCCGAACAGGTGGATGCTGCGATACGCGCTGCGCCAGGGGACGATGTGGTCCTCGCGCGTGGCGACGACGAAGAGCGGCCGATCGATGCTGCCGAAGTCGACCTGCTCCTTCAGCTTGTTCTCGAGATAGGTATTGCGCAGGTACTCGCAGTACATCGGACCGGGCAGGTTGGTGCTGTCCGAGTTCCAATAGAGCAGATCGAACGCGGCCGGCTTGCCGCCGAGCAGATAGTTGTTGACCACGTAGGGCCAGACGAGATCGTTGGCGCGCAGGCTGGAGAAGACGAACGCCAGCTCGGCGCCGGGGAAGATGCCGCCCTTGCCGATCGTCGCCTCGCGCGCTGCGACCATCGCCTCGTCGACGAACAGCCCGATCTGCCCCGTATCCGCGAAGTCGAGCATGGTGGCGAGCAGCGTGACGCTCGCGACCCAGTCCGGCTTCTTCTGCGCCAGAGCAGCGCCAAGCAGAGTTCCGCCGACGCAGAAACCGAGCGCGTTCACCTCTTTGCTCTTGGCGATTTCCTTTGCGACGCGAAGCGCGGTCAGCACGCCCTTTTCCAGGTAGTCGTCCCACGTCAGGTGGCCCTGCTCGGGCCCGACGTTGCGCCAGGACACCATGAACACGGTGCTGCCCTGCGCCACCGCGTGCGCGACGAAGGAGTTCTCCGGCTGCAGGTCGAGGATGTAGAACTTGTTGATGCACGGCGGCACCATCACCAGCGGGCGCGCCGCGACCTCCCGGGTGCTCGGGCGGTACTGGATGAGCTGCATCAGCTCGTTCTCGAACACCACGTCGCCGGGCGTGACGCCGAGGTTGCGCCCGACCGCGAAAGCGGACTCGTCGGTCTGGCTGATGCGTCCCTTGTGGACGTCGTCGAGGAGGTTGGCGAGGCCGCGCGTGAGGCTCTCGCCGCGCGTGGCGAGGGCCTCGGCGAGCGCGGCGGGATTGGTCGCGGCGAAGTTCGCCGGGCACATGGCGTCGACCCACTGGCGCACGGAGAATCGCGCGCGATCCTTCGCCGTCTCGTCGAGCGGCGCCGCCTCCACGAGCTGCTCGAAGTAGCGCGAGATGAGCAGATAGGACTGGCGCAGATAGTCGTAGTAGGCGTTTTCGCGCCATTCCTTTGCCGCGAAGCGCCGGTCGACGGCGGCAGCGTCGACGACGGGCTCGGCGCGGCCGGCGAGCAGCGACGACCAGAGCCGCGTCTGCTTGTGCAGGTACTCCGCCTGGATCGGGCCCGCCACGCCTTTCTGCAGCTCGGCGAGCCAGGGAGCGGACGCCATCAATCGCATCCAGCCCTGGGTCACTTCGTTCTGGGATTGGGCAATCGCGGACAGGACGGCATCGGCCGTTGCGGCTTGCATCGCGGGCCGATTTTGCGACGCACAAGAGCGCCCGTCAAATGGGACTTAAGGCACTGATCCAATGTACCTTTTTACATGCTGCTGCGGGTCATTTCGGCTAATGCGCGAGCAGCGATCCGGCGAGCGCGATGGTGCCGATGCCCAGGGCGATGAGAAGCGCTTGCGATGCGGTGTCGCGAAGCTCGGGCCGCCGGTGCAACCCCGGGATCAGGTCGGCCACCGCGACGTAGATCATGCTCGCCGCGACGATGCCGAGCAGCGTCGTTTCCCAGCCGGAAACGATCTGCAAGCCGAAATAGCCGAGCACGCCGCCGACCATGGTCGCCGCGGAGGAGAGCAGGTTGATCGCGAGGGCCTTGGCCTTCGTATACCCGGAGTGCAGCAGGATGAGAAAGTCGCCGACCTCCTGCGGAATTTCGTGCGCGACGATGGCGATCGCGGTGAGGATGCCGAGCTCGGTGCTCTGCAGGAACGCGGCGGCGATCAGCACGCCGTCGAGGAAATTGTGCACGGTGTCGCCGACGATGATCAGCGCGCCGCTGCGGCCGTGGTCGTGCTGCTGCTGGTGCTGGTCGTGCACCTCGCAGTTCTCCGTATGGCAGTGGCGCCAGAGCAGCAGCTTCTCAAGCACAAAGAAGGCGAAGATGCCGCCGAGGATCGCCGCCGCCGCCTGCTGCGGCGGGCCTTTCTCGAACGCTTCGGGGATGACGCCGAGGAAAGCCGCGCCGAGCAGCGCGCCGATGGCGTAGGAGACGAGCATCGGCACCCACGAGGCGCGGAACGCCAGCGAAACCGCCGCCAGCCCGGCAGAGAGCGTGCCGCCGGCGAAGCTCGCCGCGAGGATCCAGCCGAGGGTCATATCAGCCATATTAGGGCAGCCATGCGCTCCCTGGCCTTGTCTCTTCTGAACGAGAAGAACCGTCTCGCGTCCGAAAACGTGCAGAAATCGCCGCCGTAGACTCCCTTCACGCCCTGCAGGCGCCGCCGCGCGATCGCATACAGGTCGAGCAGCCAGTGCCCGGGCCGCGTGGGCGTGAAGGCCGATTCGTCGCCCGCGAACGCCGCGCGCACTTCCTCGCCGACTTCGTAGACTTTCGGCCCGATCGCCGGTCCGAGCCAGCAGAGCACGCTGGCGCGATCGAATTTCTCCAGCGTCGCCTCGAGCACGCCGGCAGCGAGGCCGCGCCATCCCGCGTGTGCCACCGCGATCTGCGTGCCGTCGGTGAAGAACACGGGCATGCAGTCGGCGACCATCACCGCGCAAACCGTGCCGCGCTTTCGCGCCACGGCGGCGTCGCCGACCGGCGAAGGCGGCGACGAATCGGCATCGATGACCGCAGCGCCATGCACCTGGCGCAGCCAGACCGGCTCGTGCAGCAGGATGCCGTCGAGCTCCTCGCGGCCCGCGCCCGCCATGTCGCCCATCTCGCGCAGCGTGACGCGCGCCTGGACGTTGGGCGGCGCCGGCCAGCTCGGGACGATGAAGTCCACTAGCGCGCCCTCAGCTCGTCGAGGAGGCGTTTCATGTCCCGTGGCAGCGGCGAGCGCCAGGTCATGGTCTCCCGGGACGTCGGGTGCACGAGCGAGAGCTCGGCCGCGTGCAGCGCCTGGCGGGGAAAGGCGATGCCGTGGCGCGTGCCGCGGCGATAGACCGTGTCGCCGATGAGCGGGTGGCGGATGTGCTGGAAATGGACGCGGATCTGGTGCGTGCGCCCGGTGTCGAGCCGGCATTCCACCAGCGCCGCGCTGCCGAAGCGCTCCACCACGCGGTACGTGGTGCGCGATTCCTTGCCGCGGTGCGTGACCGCCATGCGCGTGCGCGCGCGCGGATCGCGGCCGACCGGCGCGTCGACCACGCCGCTCGCCGGCGGGTCGCCCTGGACGAGCGCGAGGTAGGTACGCCGCATGCTGCGGCTGGCGAGCTGCTCCACCAGGCTCGCCTGCGCCGACACGGTCTTGGCGACGACCAGCAGGCCGCTCGTGTCCTTGTCGAGGCGATGGACGATGCCGGCGCGCGGCACGCCCGCAAGCGCCGGCGCATGCGCGAGAAGCCCATTCATCAGCGTGCGATCCGGCTGCCCGGCGCCCGGGTGCACCACCAGGCCGACCGGCTTGTCGATGACGATCAGCGCCGCATCCTCGAAGACGATCTTGAGCGGCATGCGCTGCGCGCGCGGCGAGGCGGCATCGGCGACGCGCGGCGGCTCGAGCACCACGCTCTCGCCGCCGGTGACCGCGTAGCGAGCCGGCAGCCGCCGGCCGTCGACCTTGATGTGGCCCTGCTCGAGCCAGGCCTGCAGGCGGTTGCGCGAGTACTGGTGGAACAGGCGCGCGAGCGCCTGGTCGAGGCGCAGGCCACCCATCTCGCGCGGCACCGTGGCCGAGAGCGGCGCGACGAACGTCGCATCCCAATCGCTATAATCCTGCCTTCCCATGGCGAGAAGTTTACTTGCTGCGCTCCTGCTGCTGACGCTCGTTGCGTGCGGCGGCCTCAATTCCTCCGACGACGAGACGCTCGGCTGGTCGGCGCAGAAGCTCTACGGCGAGGCGAAGGACGCCATGGGCAGCAAGGACTGGCCGAAGGCGATCAAGTACCTGGAGAAGCTCGAGGCGCGCTATCCCTACGGGCGCTACGCCCAGCAGGCGCAGCTCGAGGTGGCCTATTGCAATTGGAAGGACAACGAGCGCGCCTCCGCGGTGGCGGCGGCCGACCGCTTCATCAAGCTCTACCCCAACCATCCCAATGTCGACTACGCCTGGTACCTGAAGGGGCTGATCAACTTCAACGAGACGCTGGGCGTGCTGTGGTGGCTGACCACGCCCGATCTCTCCGACCGCGATCCGCGCTCCTCGCGCGATGCCTTCCTCGCGTTCAAGGAAGTCGTGACGCGCTTCCCGGAGTCGAAGTATGCGGAGGATTCGGCGGCGCGCATGCGCTACCTCGTCAACACGCTCGCGCAGTATGAGGTGCACGTCGCGCGCTACTACATGCGCCGCGGCGCCTATCTCGCCGCCGCCAACCGCGCGCAGTACGCGATCAAGACTTACCAGACTGCGCCGGCGCTGGAAGAGGCGGTGTTCCTCCTCGCGAGCGCCTACGATGCGCTCGGCATGGACGCGCTGCGCGACGATGCGACGCGCGTGATGAAGACCAACTTCCCCAACAGCCAGTACCTCTCCGCAGGCGACATCAAGCGCGAGGCGCCGTGGTGGCGCTTTTGGGACCCCAACTGGTAGAGGCGAACGGGTGAACCGCATCCTCGTCACCGGCGCGGCCGGCATGATCGGCCGCAAGCTGACCGAGCGCCTGGCGAAGGAAGGCGCCGGCGAGCTCATCCTGCACGACGTCGTTCCCGCCGGGCCGGGGAGCATCGTCTCCGACCTGTCGACGCCGGGCGAGGCGGAGAAGCTCGTCGCCTCGCGGCCCGACACCCTCTTCCATCTCGCGGCGATCGTCTCGGGCGAGGCGGAAGCGGACTTCGAGAAGGGCTACCGCGTCAACCTCGACGGCACGCATCGCCTGTTCGAGGCGATCCGCAAGGAAGGCGGGGGAGCGGCGGGTCCGTATCGTCCGCGCGTCGTCTTCGCTTCCTCGATCGCGGTCTTCGGCGCGCCCTTCCCCGAGGCGATCGGCGACGAGTTCCTGAACGCGCCGCTCACCAGCTACGGCACGCAGAAGGCGATCGACGAGCTGCTGCTCTCCGACTACAGCCGGCGCGGCTTCTTCGACGGCATCGGCCTGCGCCTGCCGACGATCTGCGTGCGGCCGGGCAAGCCGAACCTCGCCGCTTCCGGATTCTTCTCCGGCATCATCCGCGAGCCGCTCGCCGGCCAGGAAGCGCTGCTGCCCGTTCCCGAGACGGTGCGCCACTGGTTCGCGTCGCCCCGGGCCGCGATTGGTTTTTTGATTCATTCATCAAGAATAAAGACTGAAGAGCTCGGCACGCGCAGAAACCTCACCATGCCCGGTATCTCCGCCACCGTCGGCGAGCAGATCGAGGCGCTGCGCCGCGTCGCCGGCGAGAAAGCCGCGAAGCTGATCCGGCGTCAGCCGGACCAGGTCATCCTGCGCATCGTCGAGGGCTGGCCGCGCAACTTCGATACGAAGCGCGCGCTGTCGCTCGGCTTCCGCGCCGACGCGAGCTTCGAGGAGATCATCCGGATTCACCTGGAGGATGAGCTGCGAAGAAATCCCGCACCTCGGACAGGCTCCGCGTGAGCTTCATCGGCGGCAGGCTGCGCAGGATCTGCCGGCCATAGCCCTTCGAGGCGAGGCGCGGGTCGCACAGCATCAGCACGCCGCGGTCGGTCTCGTCGCGGATCAGCCGCCCCGCCCCCTGCTTCAGCTGCAGCACCGCCTGGGGAAGCTGCAGGTCGTTGAACGGATTGCCGCCCTCGGCGCGCAGCGCCTCGATGCGCGCGGCGAGCACCGGGTCGTCGGGCGGCGCGAAGGGCAGCTTGTCGATCACCACCAGCGAGAGCGCCTCGCCGCGCACGTCCACGCCTTCCCAGAATGACTGGCTGCCGAGCAGTACCGCGTTGCCGAGCGCGCGGAAGCGCTCGAGGAGCTCGCTGCGCGAGCCGGTGCCCTGCACCAGCAGCGGAAAGCGAAGGCGGCCCTTCAGCAGCTCGTGCGCGCGGCGCAGCGCGCGCAGCGTCGTGAAGAGCAGGAAAGCGCGGCCGCCGCTCGCCTCGAGCACCGGCGCCACCGTTTCGATCACCGAGTCGGTGAACGCGAAATCATTGGGGTCACCCGGCAGGCCTTTCGGCAGGTAGAGCAGCGCCTGCCGGGCAAAGTCGAACGGGCTCGCCCAGCGGCGCGCGTCGGCCTGCGGCAAGCCGAGCTCACGCGTGAAATGGCCGAAGCCCTCGCCAACCGCGAGCGTGGCGGAAGTGAAGACCCAGGCGCGCGGGTGGTCCTTCATCTGCCGCGCGAACAGCTCCGCGGAGGAAAGCGGCGTGATGTTAAGCCGCGCCGACTGGCCGAACACCTCGACCCAGCGCACTGCCTCGCGCCCTTCGTCCTCGCGCAGCCGCGCGAGGATGCCGAGCGCGGCGGCGGAGCGGCGCGCGCAGGCGTTCAGCCCTTCGGAACGCTCGGCCTGCTCCTGCAGCGGCAGGTTGAGGCCAGCGAGCGCGCCGTGCACTCGCTCGATCGCGGCAGGGAAATCGGCGACGCGCATCGCCTGGGTCCACGAAAGACGCGCTGCCGCCTCGCCAAGGCAGAGGCGCATATCGCGCGCGGCGCGCTCCAGGCTGCCGGCCAGCCGGTCGAGGTCCGGTGAGGCGCCGCCGGCCGCGCGCAGCTCGAGACGCGCGTCACGCGCGAGGTCGACGAGCTGGGTGCTCGAGAGGTGCTCGCCGAAAAAGAGGCGCGCGGTTTCCGGGAGCTGGTGCGCCTCGTCGAAGATCACGGTATTGCACGACGGCAGCAGCTCGGCGATGCCCTCGTCGCGCAGCACGACGTCGGCGAAGAAGAGATGGTGGTTGATCACGACTACGTCGGCGGCAAGCGCGTTGCGGCGGGCGTGCATGACGAAGCAGTCGGAATAGTCGGGGCAGCCCTGTCCGAGGCAGTTGTCGCGCGTGGAGGTGGCCTGTGCCCAGACCGGCGCGTCCTCCGGCACCTCGGCGAGGTCGGCGCGGTCTCCGGTCGTGCTGCCGACCGCGAAGCGGTCAATGCGCGCCAGCTGGGCGACTTCCTCCCGGCTTGCCAGCCGCCCGTCGGTCATGGCGCGGCGCAGCCGGTAGCGGCAGACATAGTTGGCGCGGCCCTTGAGCAGCGCGGCGCTCGCCCCGGAGCCGAGCGCCTGCCGCACTGCCGGCAGGTCGCGGTCGAACAGCTGGTCCTGGAGGGTCTTGGTGCCGGTGGAGACCAGCACCTTGCCGCCGGCGAGCAGCGCCGGCACGAGATACGCGAACGTCTTGCCCGTGCCGGTGCCCGCTTCCGCGACTAGAACACCCTGGCGCTCGATCGCATCGTGAATTGCCTGCGCCATCTCGACCTGCTGGCGCCGCAGGCGAAAGCCGGGGATCGCCTCGGCGAGCGCGCCGCCGGGCGCGAAGATCTGTTCCAGCGGCTTCATCGATCGAAGCGGTTCATTGCCAGACCTCTTTACACCATCAACGCTTTCGAACCCCGAATGGCCGACCCTTGACATAGCTCAATACATGAGAATAATTCCTATTTGAGAATAGCTACTACCTTTTGGAGCGATTAAGCCAATGAAAAGAATCACTTTGTTCGTCTTCGGGGTCCTTCTTTCCAGCGCCCTTGGAGCGCAGGAGAAGGTAGTGAACGTTTACTCATCACGTCATTACCAGACCGATGAGGCCCTGTACGCGGACTTCACCAAGGCCACCGGCATCAAGATCAACCGCATCGAAGGTGGCGAGGACTCGCTGATCGAGCGCATCCGCAACGAAGGCGCGCGCAGCCCGGCGGACGTGCTCATCACCGTCGACGCCGGCCGCCTGTGGCGCGCCGAGCAGCTGGGCCTCTTCCAGCCGGTGAAGTCGGCGACACTCGAGTCGCGCATCCCGGCGAACCTGCGCGAGCCGAGCGGCCTGTGGTTCGGCTTCTCGATGCGCGCCCGCCTCATCGCCTACAACAAGGCACGGGTCAAGCCGGGCGAGATCCAGAGCTACGAAGCGCTCGGCGATCCGAAGTGGAAGGGGCGCGTCTGCATGCGCTCCTCGACCAGCATCTACAACCTGTCCCTGCTGGGCGCGCTGATCGATCACCTGGGCGAAGCCGGGGCCGAAGCCTGGGCGAAGGGCGTGCGCTCCAACCTCGCGGTGGAGCCGAAGGGCGGCGACACCGACCAGCTGAAAGCGGTCGCCGCCGGCCAGTGCGACGTCACGGTCTCCAACCAGTACTACTACGCCCGCCTCGTCCGCTCGGACAAGCCCGAGGAGCGGCAGGTCGCCGAGCGCCTCGGCGTCGTGCTCCCCAATCAGGCCACATGGGGAACGCACGTCAACATCTCCGGCGGCGGCATGCTGAAGAACGCGCCGCATCGCGAGGCGGCGATCCGGTTCCTCGAGTACCTGGCAAGCGACGGCGCGCAGCGCTACTTCGCCGACGGCAACAACGAATGGCCGGTGGTGGCGAGCGTGAAGATCGACAACCCGGTGCTGAAGACGCTGGGCGACTTCAAGCGCGACCCGCTCAACGTCGCGGTGCTCGGCCGCAACCAGCCGAGCTCGCAGAAAGTCTACGACCGCGTCGCCTGGAAGTAACGCCTCGAGACGTAGATCACCGGCAGCAGTCCCGCAGCAACGATCGCCAGCGAAGGCAGCGCGGCTTCCGCGAGCCGCTCGTCCTTCGCCAGGTTGTAGGCCTCGATCGCCAGCGTATCGAAGTTGAATGGCCGCAGGGCGAAGGTCGCCGGCAATTCCTTCAGCACGTCCACGAACACCAGCAGCGCCGCGGTCGCGAGGCTCGGCGCGAGCAGCGGCACGTGCACGCGCGCGAGCGCCGTCGCGGGCGTGGCGCCGAGAGAGCGTGCCGCGTATTCCATGTTTGGCGTGATGCGGGCGAGCCCCGCGTCGGTGGTCTGCAGCGCCACGGCGAGCAGCCGCACCAGGTAGGCATAGACCAGCGCCGCCACCGTACCCGTCAGGAGCAGCCCGAAGCGCACGCCGAACGCCCCCTCGAGCCAGCCGGCGAGCGCGTTGTCGAGGCGGCCGAGCGGCACCAGCACGCCGACGGCGATCACCGCCCCGGGGACCGCGTAGCCGAGTCCCGCGAGCCGGTTCGCCCCGGCCACCAGGCGGCTGCGGCTCAGCCGCGCGGCATAGGCCATGAAGAGAGCAATCGTGACGGCGATCAGCGCCGTCAGCGCGGCGATGCCGAAGCTGTTCCCGACCAGCGCGACGAGGCGAGCCGGAGAAATGCTCTCATGAAGCGCGAGAGCGACGAGAACGAGCGCCGGAAGGGCGAAGCCGAACACGACCGGCGCGGCGCAGGCAACGAGAGCGGCGGCGGCGGCGGCGCCGCGCAGGCGATGCGGCCGCAGCTCGCGCCGCGCCATGCCGTGGTAGGCGGCGCGGCCGCGATTCACCCGCTCGAGCGCGAGCAGCACCGCGACGAAGCCGAGCAGGCAGGTCGAGAGCTGCGCCGCGGCGACCGCGTCGCCCATCGACAGCCAGGCCTTGAAGATGCCGGTGGTGAACACTTCGACGCCGAAGTAGGACACGGTGCCGAAGTCGGCGAGCGTTTCCATCAGCGCCAGCGTCGCGCCGGCGACGATCGCCGGCCGCGCCAGCGGCACGGCGACGCGGATGAACGCGCCGAGCGCACCGTATCCCGCCAGCCGCCCCGCCTCGATCGCGCTGCGCGAGAGATCGTGGAATGCCGTGCGCGCGACGAGATACACATAGGGATAGAGCGCGAAGGCAAGCATCGCCACGGCGCCGGCGAGCGAGCGCACCTCGGGGAACCAGTATTCGCGCGCCTGCCAGCCGGTAAGCGCCCGCAACGCGCTCTGCACCGGCCCGCTGAATTGCAGCCAGTCCGTATACGCGTAGGCCATCACATAGGCCGGCATCGCGAGCGGCAGGAGCAGCGCCCACTCCAGCCAGCCGCGGCCGGGGAAGCGGTAGGCGGTCACGAGCCACGCCGCCACGACGCCGATGGAAATCACGCCGCACGCGACCCCCACGAGCAGCAGCGCGGTGTTGCCCACGTAGCGCGGCAGCGCAGTGGCGGCGAGGTGGCCCCACAGGTCGCTCGCGCCGCCGAGAAAGCTCGCCACCACCGAAGCCACGGGAAGTATGAGCAGTCCCGCAACGAGCAGCGAGAACGCCCCCAGCCAGCCCAAGGTCTTTGAATTCAACCGCTTCACTATAATCGAGCATGCTTCTCGAAGTCGAAAACCTGCGCCACGCCTACGGCGACCAAGAAGTCGTGAGAGGCCTCACCTTCTCGCTCGCGCGCGGCGCCATCGGCTGCCTGCTCGGACCAAGCGGCTGCGGCAAGACTACGGTCCTGCGCTGCATCGCCGGCTTCGAGCCCGTGCGCGAAGGCGAGATTCGCCTCGCGGGCCGCGCTGTCTCCAGCGCCACGGTGATGGTGGCGCCGGAAAAGCGCCGCATCGGCATGGTGTTCCAGGACTACGCGCTGTTCCCGCATCTCCCCGTCGCCGGCAACATCGCTTTCGGCCTGCATGGCGTGGCGCCGGAGGATCGTAAGGCGCGCGTGCACGAGCTGGCGCAGCTCGTCGGTCTGTCCGCCGCGCTCGAAAAGTACCCGCACGAAATCTCCGGCGGACAACAGCAGCGCGTCGCTCTCGCGCGGGCGCTCGCGCCGCGCCCCGAGCTTCTGCTGCTCGACGAGCCCTTCTCCAACCTCGACGTCGATCTGCGCGAGCGGCTCTCGCTCGAAGTGCGCGAGATCATCAAGGCGAGCGGCGCGACGGCGGTGCTCGTCACGCACGACCAGCAGGAGGCGTTCGCGATGGCCGACGAGGTCGGCATCCTGCACGAGGGACGGCTGCAGCAGTGGGACAGCGCCTATAACCTCTACCACCGGCCGGTGAACCGCTTCGTCGCCGATTTCGTCGGCCAGGGCGCGTTCCTCCCGGCGAAGGTCCTTAATTCGCGCAGCGTCGAGATCGAGCTCGGCGTGCTCGAGGGCGACATTCCGGAGGGCTGCCAGCAGGGCTGCGACGTCTGCGGCCGCGGCTGCCGCGCCGACATCCTGCTGCGGCCCGACGATGTGGTGCACGACGACGCCGCGCCGACGCAGGCGGAGGTGGTGCACAAGGCCTTCCGCGGCGCCGAGATCCTCTACACGCTGCGTCTTGCGAGCGGCCGCAAGGTGCTCGCGCTCGTTCCCAGCCACCACAACCATGCGCTCGGCGAGCGCATCGGCATCCGCCTCGACGTCGACCACGTCGTGGCGTTCCAGCCCGAGTCCTGAGCTAGTTCGCGGTCAGGTTGTAGACCACGCGCAGCGGCTCGAGGCGTACCTGCCGGCCCTGCAGCGCCGGCGGCACCGGCACCACGCGCAGCGCCTGCTGGTAGGTATCGAGCGCGAGGCGGTCGAGCACGTCATGGCCCGAGCCGCGGCGCAGGCCAAGCTCGGCGCGCCCGTCGGCGCGAATGACGATTTCGAGAACCACGTCGCCGACCCAGTTGTTCTCGCGCGCGATCGCCGGGTAGGGCGGCTTGTTGCGCCGCGCGGCCTCGATCAGCTGCAGCCGGTATTGCGCAGCCGTCGCGGCTTCGGCGGCACGCGCGTCCGCTTGCGGCGGTGCCGGGAGTGGCGCTGCGGCCGCCGTCGCCGGCACCAAAGGCTGCGGCGGAGCTGGTGTTGGCGGCGCAGGCTCGGGGGCGGCCTCCGCCTGGGGTGACGGCAGCGGCGGCGGTTTCGCCGTTTCCGGCCTGGCGATCTCCCGTCGGGGCGCCGGCGCCCTCTTCCTCTCCTCGGGCGGCGGCGCCGGCTCGGCCGGCTTGGGAAGCTCGACGATGCGCGTGACGAGCGGCGGCGGGACGGCGGGCTCCTGCAGCGAATCGCGAAGGAGCGGCATGCCGCCGTAGAGCACCAGCGCGTGCGCCGCGATGGAAGCCGCCAATGCGTAGCCGAACCTGCGCCCGTGTTCGGCGTGCGAGCGCATTCAGCGTCGCTGCAACGCGCGCCAGACCTTCTCGGGCGTGAGCGGCATCTCGAGGTGCGGCACGTTCAGGGCGTCGAGCACCGCGTGCACCACGGCGGGGACGGCGCCGATGGTGCCAAGCTCGCCGCAACCCTTGACGCCGAGCAGGTTGGTCTTGCACGGTACCGACTCGTCGAAGGTGGCCGTCATGGGCGGCAGCTGGTCGGCGCGGGGCACGCAGTAGTCCATGAGCGAGCCGGTGAGCACCTGGCCGGTTTCGCCGTCGTAGGCGACGCGCTCGTACAACGCCTGGCCGATGCCCTGCGCCATGCCGCCGTGGATCTGCCCCTCGACGATGCTGAAGTTGATGATGCGGCCGATGTCGTCGCAGCTCGCGATGCGCGAGAGCGTCACCTCGCCGGTCTCGGGATCGATCTCCACCTCGCAGGCCTGCGCGCCGTTCGGCCACGACGGGGTGGACGGCGTCTGCGTGTCCGAGACACGAATCACCTTCTGCGGCTGGCGCGCGGCCAGATCCGCCAGGCTGATCGAGCGGTCGGTGCCGGCGATGCGGAAGCGGCCCGCGCCGTATTCGATGTCGGCCACCGCGGCCTCGAGCGCTTCGGCGGCGAGCTCCCGGCCTTTCAGGATGGACTTCCTCGAGGAGGAGACGACCGCGGATCCGCCGACGAACGCCGAGCGCGAGCCGACGCTGCCGACGCCGTTCGCCCGGTCGGTGTCGCCTTGCACGATCTTGATTTTCTCCACCGGGATGCCGAAGAGCTCGACAACCAATTGGGTATAGCTGGTCTCGAGTCCCTGCCCCATGGCCTGCGTGCCCGAGAACACGGTGACATTGCCCTGCGCATCGATCTCGAGGTCGACCGTCTCGGTCGGCAGCGCGCCGGTCCACTCGAGGTAGGTGGCAAGACCGCGGCCGCGCAGCCTGCCCCGTTGCCGGGATTCTTCTTTTCTTGCAGGGAAATCCTTCCAATCAGCCGCTTCGAGCACCCCATCGAGCATCCTTTCGAACTCGCCGGCGTCGTACGTCTCGCCGACGTGGGTGCGATAGGGAAAGTCCTGCGGCCGCAGGAAATTGCGCCGGCGCATCTCGGCCGGATCGATCTTCATCTCGCGCGCCGCCTTCTCCACCAGGCGCTCGATCAGGTAGTTGCCCTCCGGCCGCCCCGCGCCGCGGTACGCGCCGGTGGCCATGGTGTTGGTGAGCACGCCCCTGATGCGGTAGTCGACCACCGGGACGCGGTACACCGAGGTCTGTACCTTGGCGACCATCGCCAGCGGAATCATCGCCGAGGAGCCGACCGGGACCGCGCCGATATTCGCGTGGCTTTCCATGCGCAGCGCGAGGATGCGGCCTTCGCGGTCGAGCGCGAGCGCCGCGCGGTAGTGCTGGTCGCGGCCCATGTGCGCGGCGAGGAATTCCTCGCTCCGGTCGGCGCGCCACTTCACCGGCCGGCCGAGCTTGCGCGCGGCGTAGCACACCAGTACGTCCTCGGGCGTGAGGCCGGTCTTCATGCCAAACCCGCCGCCGAGGTCGCCGTTGATGAGGCGGAAGTCGGTCGGCTTCGCGCCGAACACCGCGCCGAGCAGGTCGCGCGCCGCGGTCGGTGTCTGGTTCTGCGTGTACAGGGTCGTGCGGCCGCCCTCGTGCACGCCGATCGCGCAGCGCGGCTCCAGCGCCATCGCGTTCAGGCGCTGGTTGTGCAGCTCGATCTCGGTGACATGCGCCGCCACGGAAAATGCTCTTTCTGTTTCAAGAATATTTCCATACCTGGCCTCGGCAGCAATGTTGCCGCTCTGCTGGAGGAGCGGCGCTCCAGGCTCGATGGCGCGTCGCGGGTCGACGACGCAGTCGAGCGGCTCGTAGTCGACTTGCGCCAGCTCCGCCGCGTCCTGCGCCGCCTCGCGCGTCTCGGCAACGATCGCAACCACCGGCTGACCCACGTAGAACACCTTTCCCTCGGCGAGCGGCGTCCTCGCTGGCGCCACCATCGGCGAGCCGTCGGCGCGCTTGAAGAGCGCCGGGAAGGGAATGTGACCCACGCCGTCCTTTCGCAGATCCGCCATCGACCAGGCGGCGACCACCCCCGGAATGTTCAGATCGACCGAAAGGATCTTCGCGTGCGCGTGCGGCGAGCGGACCAGCACCATCCACGCCTGGCGCGGCAGAACGCGGTCGTCGCTGAAAAGCCCCTTGCCGACGAGGAGCCGGTCGTCCTCGAGGCGCTTCTGCGAGCGAGAGGCGCCGAAGCGCGCGGACGAAGGATCGAACTGGACCTGCAGAGCGGGTGAATCCATCCCGAAATTCTATTGCCCTAGAATCGGGGCGTGGAAGCGGACTATCGCGCCCGGGCGCTCAGGATCCTGCCCCGCGTCTGCGCTCGCTGCGGCCGCGAGTTCGACGGCAAGAGGCTGCGCGAGCTGACCGTGCACCACAAGGACGGCAACCATGAGCATAACCCGCCAGACGGCAGCAACTGGGAGCTCCTTTGTGTCTATTGCCACGAGAACGAGCACGCGCGCGCCGAAGACGCCAGGGCCGGCGGCTCGATCAGTCAGCGCGCTACAGCGCCGGCGAGTCACAAGCCGCTGGCGAAGCTCGGCGAGCTTCTGAAGAAGAAAACCTAGCTGCCCGAGATGGTGCGCTGCGCCCAGCCGAGCACGGCGGCGAGGCGCGACGGCAGAAGCTCCTCGGCCTCCTCAAGGCTCACCCAGCGGTACTCCTGGTGCTCGGGACGGCCGAGCTCCGGTGATATCGGCAGCACGATCTCGACCTCCTCGGTTTCGGCGAGGTAATAGCGCGCCACCTTGTTGCCGGCGTACGGCAGCGTTTCCCTGAACTCCTCGCCGAACGGGTAGTCGAGATCGGTGAGGCCGGTCTCCTCCTCCACCTCACGCTTCGCGCAGGCGAGCTGATCCTCGCCGGTCTCGACCAGGCCCTTGGGGAAATCCCAGTTCCTGAAGGCGCGCAGCACGAGGTAGCGCGGGCCGCGCGGCGTGCGCCGGAAGACGACGCAGCCCGCCGCCTTGACGGGGCCTTTCATGCCCCGGATTAGACCACTACGGAGTCAAAGGACTTCGAAGTAAGAAGAAGTGCTCGCCGCCCGAGCGGGCCCTAGGCCAGAGGAGGAGGAGGAAGGCTTCGGATGCTCGGACGGCGAGGCAGACTGTCAGTGCTGGTGCGTGGCTCGCGGGGCGAGCGCTCTCGCGAATGCGTGCTTGACGAGCGACCAGGTTTCGATGAAGCCGTCGACCAGGATCTCGACGCGCTCGGCGCGCTGCAGGTCGACGAGGTGACGCGCGCGCACCGATGCGGGGAGCCTGCTGGCCGCCTCTTGCCAGAATTTCGTCTTAAGCATGGCGCAGTCCTTTCGGCTTCCGCGCGTGCAATGCGCGAGCGACGGCCGTTTTCACCGCACGAGCGCCTGCCTGGAGCAACCTTGCCAGCTCCTTGCTGCGAGCGCGGCGAGCGGCGATCTCGAGTGCGTACAATTGAGCGGGTGTCACGGTTAGTCTTTTCATACGCCGATCAAGATAAGGGCCGCCGTGCAATAGAACAAACGATGAATCCTCACGTCTTGCTTGAGAAAAACTCAACGATCCGCAACATCGCCGTAACGTGATCTATCGCCTTCCGCCCCTAAACGCTTTACGGGTATTCGAGGCCGCCGCGCGCCATCTTTCCTTCAAGGAGGCGGCGAACGAGCTGCACATCACGCAGGCAGCGGTGAGCCACCAGGTGAAGAGCCTGGAGGAGTACCTGGGGGTGGAATTGTTCCGCCGCTCCGGGCGCGGCGTGCAGCTCACCGAGGCCGCGCGCGCGGCGCTGCCGAAGCTGCGCGACGGGTTCGACGCGCTGGCCGCGGCGGTGGAGCAGATCCGCGAACGCGGCGAGGAGACCGATCTCGACATCACCGCGCCGCCGGTGTTCGCGGCGCGCTGGCTGATGCCGCGCCTGCCGGATTTCTCCAAGCGCCATCCGAAGATCGATGTGCACGTCACCGCCTCGAGCAGGATGGTCGACGCCGGCGCGCTCGACGCGCACGTCCTCACCAGCAATCTCGACCTGCGCGAGGACAGCTCGGGCGTCGAGATCCATCTGGGCAGCGGCGAGTATCCCGGCTACCGCGCGGATCGGCTTTTCGGCGTGTCCATGGTCGTGGTGGCGAACCCGGAGCTCGCGAGCGCGCTGAAGAAGCCCGAGGACCTGGCGCAGCACGTGCTGCTGCACGACGACGCGATGGACAGCGTCGCGCGCGGCGACGCCTGGCAGAAGTGGCTCGCGGCAGCGGGCGTCGCCGACAAGGTGAGCGTCCCGCCGGGGCCGCACTTCTCGTCGAACATGCTCTCGCTCGAGGCCGCGTCGCAGAAGCTCGGCGTCGCGCTCGCGCTGCGGCCGCTCGTCAACGATGACATCGCCTCCGGACGCCTCGCCGCGCCCTTCCCGATCGAGGTGCGCCCGGCCGGCTCGTACTACCTGGTCTGCCCGGAAGTCATCGCCGAGCGGCCGACGGTCGTCGCCTTCCGCGACTGGCTGCTGGAAAAGGCCCGCAAAACCGCCTAGTTGGCGCCCTTATTGCGGCGCTCTTGATTCGGCGGCTTTCGCCGCAACCTAGGGGCAATGACGTCACGTCATTTTTCCGGCTGGATGTGGAGCGAGGCGCTCTCGATGCTCGAGCGCGCCGAGCGGCTGCACCGCCAGTTCTTCACCCACGGCGAGGCGGCGTGGGAGCCGCCGGTCGACATCGTCGAGTCCGCCGAGGGGCTGGTGGTGCAGATCGCGCTGCCGGGCGTCGCCGCGGACTCGATCACGATCACGCTCGACGCGGCTGGCATGACCCTGTCGGCGCTACGGCCATTCCCCTGCCGCGACGCCGGCGCGCACGTGCACCGGATCGAGATCCCGTACGGCCGCTTCGAGCGGCATATCGGCCTGCCGCTCGCCGATCCCTACGCGCCGCTCGAGCTCGCGCGCAAGTCGCTCGCGGACGGCGTGCTGACCCTGACCTTCACGAGGAAGCAAGGCGCATGAACGCTCCCGACAAAGCCAAGGCGGCGGCGCTGAAGCCGGTGCCCGACGACGCCATCATCCTCATCCCGATGCGGAACACGGTGCTGTTCCCGGGCGTGATCTCGCCGATCACGGTCGGCCGCCCCGCGTCCACGGCCGCCGCGCAGGAAGCCGTCCGCAGCAACAAGCCGATCGGCTTTCTCCTGCAGCGCGAGGCGGAGAAGAACGACGTGCGGCCGAGCGACCTCCACTGGGTCGGCACCTCGGGCAACGTCGTGCGCTACATCACCGGCAACGAGGGCGCGCACCATCTCGTCGTCCAGGGACAGAGCCGCTTCCGCGTGCTCGAGTTCCTCGAGGGCTGGCCGTTCCTGGTCGCGCGCGTTTCGTACGTGGAGACGGGCGACGAGGCCGGCCCGGACATCGAGGCGCGCTTTCTGCAGCTCAAGCAGAAAGCGAGCGAGGCCGTCGAGCTCCTGCCGAACGCACCGGGCGAGCTGTCGCTGGTCGTGCAAGGCATGACCTCGGCGAGCCTGCTCGCCGACATGGTGGCCAATCTGCTCGACGTGAAGAACCAGGACAAGCAGGACCTGCTCGAGACCTTCGAGCTGCGCCGGCGGCTCGACAAGGTGATCGAGCTCCTCTCCGAGCGCGTCGGCGTGCTGCGCATCTCGAAGGAAATCGGCGAGAAGACGCAGAAGCAGTTCAACGAGCGCCAGCGCGAGCACGTGCTGCGCGAGCAGATGCGCCAGATCCAGAAGGAGCTCGGCGAGGGCGAGGACGGCGAAGCCGAGATCGCCGGCCTGAAGAAGGCGATCGACGAGGCCGGCATGCCCGAGGAGACGCACAAGTACGCCGTCAAGGAGCTGAAGCGGCTGCAGCGCATGGGCGAAGGCAGCGCCGAAGGCTCGATGCTGCGCACTTATCTCGAGTGGCTCTCCGAGCTTCCCTGGAAAGATTCTCCGGAAAAGGAAATCAATATTCCGGAAGCCAGGCGGATCCTCGACGAGGACCATTTCGGCCTCGACAAGATCAAGCGCCGCATCCTCGAGCACCTGGCGGTGCGCAAGCTCAACCCGCAGGGCAAGAGCCCGATCCTCTGCTTCGTCGGGCCTCCCGGCGTCGGCAAGACCTCGCTCGGGCAGTCGATCGCGCGCGCCATGGGGCGCAAGTTCCAGCGCATCGCGCTCGGCGGCGTGCACGACGAGGCCGAGATCCGCGGCCACCGCCGCACCTACATCGGTGCGCTGCCCGGCAACGTCATCCAGGCGCTGCGGCGGGCCGAGTCGAAGCGCACGGTGCTGATGTTCGACGAGATCGACAAGCTCGGCATGGGCGGCTTCCACGGCGACCCGTCGAGCGCGCTGCTCGAGGTGCTCGACCCGGAGCAGAACGCGAAGTTCCGCGACAACTATCTCGGCGTCGACTTCGACCTGTCGAAGGTGATGTTCATCACCACCGCCAACGTGCTCGACACCATCCCTGGGCCGCTGCGCGACCGCATGGAGATCATCCAGCTCCCCGGCTACACCGAAGAGGAGAAGGTCGAGATCGCCAAGCGCTACCTGGTGAAGAGGCAGCTCGAGGCCAATGGCTTGTCTTCCGAAAAGGCTTCCGTTTCAGAAGCCGCGATACGGGCCATCATCGCCGACTACACGCGCGAGGCGGGCGTTCGCAATCTCGAGCGCAACATCGGCGCGGTGCTCAGGAACGCTGCGATGCAGATCGCCGAAGGTGTTTCGGAGAAAATACAAATTTCTGAAAAGGAATTGCGAGCCATCCTCGGCCCGAGGAAATTCGAGAACGAGACCGCGCAGCGCACCTCGGTGCCGGGCGTGGCCACCGGCCTCGCCTGGACGCCGGTCGGCGGCGACATCCTGTTCATCGAGGCCTCCAGGGTCCCGGGGTCGGGCAAGCTGATCATCACCGGCCAGCTCGGCGACGTGATGAAGGAATCGGCGCAGGCCGCGCTCACGCTCGCCAAGGTCTTCACCGGGGAAGACCTGGCGAAGGTCGACCTGCACATCCACGTCCCCGCGGGCGCGACGCCGAAGGACGGCCCGAGCGCCGGTGTGGCGATGTTCCTGAGCTTGGTTTCCTTGATAAGAAACCAGCCAATTAGGTCCGACGTTGCAATGACCGGTGAGATCTCGCTGCGCGGCCTGGTGCTGCCGATCGGCGGCGTGAAGGAAAAAACGCTCGCGGCGCTGCGCGCCGGCATCAAGACCGTGATGCTGCCGAAGCGCAACGAGAAGGACCTCGAGGACGTGCCGGCGGAAGCGCGCCAGAAGCTGGAGTTCGTGTTTCTCGACCGCGTCGAGGACGCGGTCAGGACCGCGATCGGCGAGTTGCCTTCGTCGGAGAAGAAGGCGGCCTAGCGTCAGGCACGCGGTTCAGGATCGCGAGGACCGCGCGCCGCTTCGCCTCGCGGCGGGGGGCGAGGATCCCGGCGACGACCTCGTGGATCCACAGCGGCGGATGCTTGAAATCCGGCTCGCTTGCGAGCTTCTTGCGACGGGGAAGAGTCGGGACCATTCGGGCTGCGGAAAAAGTCTAAGGCAAGGGCGGCCGCCCCGCATCTCGCAACGCAGAAACCGAACACAATCAGTTACATCTGAAGCGACCCAGCAGCCGTAAAATGCCGCCGCTCATGAAGCCCGTGCTGATCATCCTCGCGGCGAGCGCGCTGCTCGCCGGCTGCCAGGCGAACCCGATTACCGGGCGCTCGCAGCTCATGATCGTGCCCGAGAGCCTGGCGGTGAGCGAATCGGCCGCCGCCTACGCGCAGATGATGGGTCAGCTCGGCAAGAAGAAACAGATCGAGGCCGACTCGGCGCGCGCGCAGAAAGTGCGCGACATCACCGACCGGCTGGTCGCGCAGGCGATCAAGCTGCGGCCGGACTCGTCCGGCTGGCAATGGGAAGTCCAGGTGATCAACGACCCGAAGACCGTCAACGCCTTCTGCATGGCGGGCGGCAAGATGGCGATCTACACCGGCATGTGGGACAAGCTCAACGCCAGCGACGACGAGATCGCCATGGTGATGGGCCACGAGATCAGCCATGCGCTTGCCGGCCACACGCAGGAGCGCATGTCGGTGGCGATAACCTCGCAAGTGGTGGCGCAAGCCGCGGCGATCGCCATCTCCTCGTCCGAGTCGACGCGCGGCCTGGCGATGACGGGAACCCAGCTCGCGGCGATCTACGCCGTGCAGCTGCCGAACAGCCGTACCAGCGAGTCCGAGGCCGACGCGATCGGCATCGAGCTCGCCGCCCGTGCCGGCTACGACCCGAAGGCGGCCGTGACGCTGTGGGACAAGATGGGCAAGCTCGGCGGCAGCCCGCCCGAGTTCCTCTCCACTCACCCTTCGCCGGAGAACCGCGCCGCGCGCCTCAAGGAGCTCGGTGTGAAGGTGCAGCCTTACTATCTCGAGGCAAAAGCAAATCCGCCGCAGGCCAAGCGGTACGTGAACCTGAAGCAGTAGCGGGCATCCCGCGATCGTGGGATGCCTTTCCAGCGCTGCCGATGGGACAATGCCCTCAGAGGAAACAATGAACGGGCGGCAACTCGCGGTGCTAGCGGCCTTGGGGATTGCAGCGTGCTCGACGGCCCCGCCGACCCAGGAACCAAATAGCAGGGAGCAGCATGCGCCGGCGGCGGGCAACTGGATCCCGCCCGGTAGCAGCGTTGCCATCGCCGTAGGCCGCTTCGAGCCCGCGATCGCCATCGACGGCGATGCCCGGCAGGGCCAGTACGCCGCAATCGGCGCGCTCGAAGGTCAGGCGCAGTGCGCCCGGGGTTTCCAGGGCGGCGGCTTCATCGGCGGCGCGTTGTTCCTGATCTGCGCCCCCTTTGGCTCCCTCGAGGGAGCGTCCAAGGCCATGGAGCGAGCTGCGACGCCGGAAACCGCCGAGCGCGCGAGAGACAGGATGGCCAGCACCAGCGAGAACTTGTACGTTTCGGCGATGCTCGAGGCTGCAGTCGAGCGCATCGCGCGGCCTTATGAAATGGCGGAGGCGATCCTTCGCGAGGAAGGGCCGTCTTCGGCAACCGAGGAGCCGCTTTATGCGACGGCCGACTATGTCGCGGAGATTCGCATCAGCCGGATCGTTGCGTCGACGCCAGCGAGCACCGCGCTGCCCTATCGCTTCGTCATCAACGCCGACGGTCGGCTGATCCGAACGGCTGGCAATGTGGTTGTCGACAGGTTCTCCAGCCGGGTCGCCACGGGTGCGAGGACGGCCGAGGAGTGGGCAGCCAACCACAACGATCTGCTCTCGCGCGAACTCGGCGCCGCATTGGAGAGGATCGCCTCGAACTACCTGAGCGAATGGGTCATCGTCTACCGGGGCGAGCCGCTAAGGGAAGCGCTCCAGCTCCAGACGAGCTCCGACCTGTCGGATCCCGTCCCTGCTTACGCCTTGCGCCCGCTCAACCCCGCCCTGCGCAGGGCGGCTCCGCTTTCGCGCGACATCCTGGTACCGACGCAAGTTGCCAGCGTGACCCCGACCCTCACGTGGGAGGCGCTGCCGCGCAGCATCTCGCCGAGCCTCTTCGCAGGTCCGACGCCGAGGGCGAAGAACATGACCTACCAAGTACGGATATTCGAGGGCGCGTGGAGAGAGCTTCGCTCCAGCAATGGCAAGAGCCATCGCGTGTTACGCGCCGCGCGCGTCGTGCGCGCTCAAGACGGCCTCGCAGAACCGAGGCTCTCCGTCCAAGAACCGCTCGAGGCGTGCAAGCAGTACTTCTGGACCGTGCGCGCGAGCTTCGACCTGGAGGGCCGGCGACGGGCGACCGAGTGGTCGGGCGCCTACGCGACTCGCTTGGGCGAGATGAGCCCCGATTACCTGCGGCGACCAACCTCACCGCTTGTCGTGCACCCATCCGTGACCCAATCGATGTACTTCTTTCCATTCAAGACGCCTTGCGGCGCCGCGACGCCCGCTCGCCGCCGCGACAAACGGACCTGAGCCCGAGCGTCGCACCCGGGGTCGTCGGCTGGCGGCGCTGAGGTAGTAGCATTGGCATCCCGTTAGAACGACGCCCCCAAGGAAAGGGAGGACATGCCGTCCTGGCTGTCATCCGTCGTGCTCGTGGCGCTGCTGTCCGGCTGCGCCGCCTTTCGCAGCTACGACGCCGAGCTCTATCAGACGCTCGATCGCGCCTCGACCGGCAACGTCGACGCTGCGATTCGCTTGCTCGAGTCGAACAACCGGACGCCGGACAAGGACCTGCTCTACTACCTGGAGCTCGGCATGCTGCAGCGGCTCGCCTACCGCTATCCCGAGAGCCAGAAATCCTGGTCCGCGGCCAACCAGCGGCTGCAGGCGCAGAGCATGCTCGACAGCGTCAGCAGCCTCGTCGGCACCGCGGCAAGCTTCATGGTCAACGACAAGCTGAAGCCCTACTCGGGCCATGACTACGAGAGAGTCATGCTCCTCACCTACATGGCGCTCAACTACCTCGCGCAGGGCGACTACGACAATGCGCGCGTCGCCATCAAGCAGACGCACGAGCTCGAGGCGACGATCGCCGAGCAGCGCGCGAAGCAGGTGGCCGCGGTGGAAGAGCAGGCGCGCAAGCGCGGCGCCAGCACCAGCTTCCGCGAGCTGAACGGCTACCCGGTCGAGACCATCGACAACCCGGCGGTAAACGCGCTGAAGAACAGCTATCAGAGCGCGCTCTCGCACTACCTCGCCGGCTTCGTCTACGAGGCGCTCGGCGAAGCGAGCCTCGCCGCCCCGGGGTACCGGCTCGCCAACGAGCTGCAGCCGAACCAGCCGCTGCTCGAGGAAGCGCTGCGCGGCCTCGACGAACGCCTGCTCGCCGCGGCGAGAACCGGCGACGACGGCATGACCGATGTTCTGTTCATCATCGCCACCGGCTCGGCGCCGGCGATCCGCTCCGGACATTTCCGCATGCCGGTATTCGGTCCGCGCCCGATGCTCGTCTCGGTCTCGTTCCCGGTCATGCAGGCGGCCGATCCCGGCCGGCCGCCGGCACAGCTGCTGCTCGAAGACGGACGCACGCTGCCGGTCGCGCCGCTGACCAGCATCGATCTGATGGCGCGCCGCAGCCTGAAGGACGACATGCCCGGCATCATGCTGCGCGCGAGCACCCGCGCCGCCGCCAATGCGACGATGCAATACCAGGCGCAGCGCGCGGCCTCCGACAATCACGGTTCGGGAGGCGCGGTCATCGGCCTCGCGGCGCTGGCGTTCGCCGCCGGCGCCGCGGTCATGGAGAGCGCGGACGAGCGCACCTGGCGATCGCTGCCTTCGGACATCTCGATCGCCCGGGCGCGGCTGCCGCGCGGCGTGCACACCGTCACGGTGTCGACGCTCGACGGTCAACGCAGCGCGCGCATCGACGTTAAGGGGCGGTACGCGGTGGTAGACTTGCGCCTGCTGCGCCACCGCATGTATCTGCACGCGCCGAACGTCAGCGAGGCGCAAGCCAGCGAGACGAAGGAGGGCCTGAAATGAAACGCTCGTGGATGATCGCGGCGCTGTTGCCGGCGCTTTTTGCCGCCTGCGCCACCCAGAAAGGATTCGAGCAGCCGGGATTCGCCTTCGGCTGTCCGATCGGCGAAGCCAAGGTCGGCTCGATGGACGACCTGGTGAAGCTGAAGACGACGATGGAAGGCAAGCGCACCACCATCCAGGCGACCGAGATGCGCTGCTCGAAGACCGGCGACCTGATGAAGATCGATGCCAACCTGAACAACGACAGCTCGACGGTGAAACGCATCGCCTACAAGTTCCGCTGGATCGACCGCGAGGGCATGCGCGCGGCGGAGGAGGAATCGTGGAAGCCGGTGATGCTCTACGAGAACTCCAACCTGGTGATCGGCACCGTGTCGCCGAACAACAAGGCGGTGGACTTCAGGCTCATCCTGAGGAGCCAGGAATGAAGCCCGCCACCCGCAATCTGGCGATCGCGCTCGCCGCCGCCGCGGCTCTCGCCGGCTGCGCGAAGGAAGAGCGCACGAGCTACGGCGACGCGCGCGGCGTCGAGACGCTCACCAACCAGTTCGGCTCCACCGACCTGCAGATGATCGCCGAGGCGATGGCGCGCTCGATGCAGCTGGCGCCGGCGATCGCGAGCGGCAACCTGCCCGTCGTCACCGTCCAGGAAGTGCGCAATAAGACGAGCGAGTACATCGACACCCGCGCGATCACCGACAGCATCCGCGCCGAGCTGCAGCGCGGCGGCCGCGTCCGCTTTGCGGTCGATGCCGTCGGCATGCAGCCGCAGGTGGAGGAGCTGAACCGCCAGCAGAACAGCGAGCTTTACGCCAAGCCGACCGCCGTGGAGAAGGGCCAGATGGTCGGCGCCCAGTACCGGATGGAAGGCAACATCACCTCCATCGTCAAGCAGGTGAAGGACACCAAGGACGTGTATTACAAGTTCAACCTGCAGCTCTGGAACGTCCGCAACGGCCTTCTCGAGTGGTCCGACGAGAAGGAAATCCGCAAGACGACGAAGAAGGGCTAGGCGCAGTCCCCTAGGACTTCGTCACCTTCCGGCGGGTCGTCGCCCTCGTCGACC
>Ga0075352_1000009_pt1 | contig 26293 bp, 28 predicted proteins | sample Sandmound_TuleA__FD_120092 | JGI IMG/M metagenome (GOLD analysis project Ga0075352, IMG submission 120092) | Natural and restored wetland microbial communities from the San Francisco Bay, California, USA, that impact long-term carbon... | ecosystem: Environmental > Terrestrial > Soil > Wetlands ...
CGAATTATACCCGTTGTAGAATCAGGAGGTTGCATGCGCATCGTGCTGCCGTACTGTCCTGACGTTCCCCACGGGTTCTACTGGGACTTCTTCCAGGGCCTGAGCGATGCGATCGAGGCGCGCGGCGACGAAGCCGTGCGCTTTCCCTTCGCCAAGGCCGGCTCGCACGACGCCGGCGAATTCTCGGCGTTCTACCGTCTGCTCGGGCAGGGCTGCGACCTCCTCGTCGATCTCTGCTGCTGGGGCTACGGCCTGACGCGCATCGGCGTGCAGCAGGCCGGGGCGCCGCCGCTGCCGGTCCTCGATGCGCTCGACATCCCCTACGTCGGCATGCTCTTCGACCAGCCCTATTTCCAGCCGATCAACGCCGTGGTTGCGCGGCGGCTCTTCGCCACCTTTCCCGATCTCGGCCATCGCGAGCAGGCCGAGTTCGTCTTTCCCGGCTTCGCGCTCGCCGGCGACGCATTCGTGCCGCCGGCGGTGCGGCCGGCGAACGCGCGCTTCGCGCTCGACTGGCGGGAGCGCGACATCGACGTCCTGTACGTCGGCAACCTCGATCCCGCCGCGCTCGCGCGGCCGTGGCGGGGCGGCGCGCTCGAGGCGCTCGGCGAGGCGGTGGCGCAGATGGTGCACGCGCAGCCCGAGCGTCCGTTCCTTCGCGGCGTCGCCGAGGTGCTCGAGCGGCAGGCTGTGCGCCCTGCGCCGCAGGAGCTCGCCGATCTCGTGCGGATGATGGAGCTCTACGTGCGCTCGAGCTTTCGGCGCGACGTGGTGCTCGCGCTTGCGCGCTCGGGGCTGCGCATCCGGGTGGTCGGGCGCGGCTGGGACACGATTGCGCTGCCCGAAAGCGCCGAGCGCGTGGCGCCGATCGCCTATGAGCAGATCTTCCGCCTCGCCGGCCGCAGCCGGATCTGCGTCGACGCCTCGACCTATCTCAGCGGCGCCAACGACCGCGTCTTCAACTATGCGCTGAACGGCGCCGTGTGCGCCACCAACGCCACGGGCTACCTGCAGCCGGCGATGGGCGAGGAGGAATGGCTCTACTTCTACTCGCTGCGCGAGCTCGACGCGCTCGCCGAACGGCTGCACGCGCTGCTCGCGGACCCCAGGCGCCTGCGCGAGACCGGCGAGTGCGCGCAGCGCGCGGTGCTCGCTCGCCACACGTGGCGCGAGCGCCTGGAAACGATCCTGGCTACTTGCTCTTCTTCTTCGCCGTCGCCGCGGGTTCCTTGAACTTGGCGCCGGCCTGATTCGCCATGAACGCCACGGCGCGGGCGATGTCCTGGTCCGAGAGCGACGCATTGCCCGCGCGCGGCGGCATCGCGCCCTTGCCCTTGACGACCGATGCGACCAGCGCGTTCATCCCCTGCTTGATGCGCGGCGCCCAGTCGGGCTGGCTGCCGAGCTTCGGCGCGCCGGCGACGCCCGCCTGGTGGCAGGCGGCGCACGTGGTCTTGACGATCTCCTCGCCGCTCGCCGCGGCGCCACCGCTCGCGCTCGCGGCGCCGAACTCGACATGACCGACCGGCTGGATGCGTGCCGCGACCGCATCGGGCGTGAGCGCCGCCGGATCCGCGCTCGGCTGGCTGAGCACCAGCTTGATGACCAGCACGATGGCGACGACGGGTACGATGAAAGCAAGCAGGATCACCACCACGAGCTGCTGCGGCGTCTTGATGAACGACGTGTGTTCTTCGTGTGTGCTCATAGCGACCTGATTTTAGCGTGAAGGTCTGATATTCTGCGCGTCCTTCCCGAGGCGCCCGTAGCTCAGCGGATCAGAGTATTGGCCTCCGAAGCCAAGGGTCGTGGGTTCGAATCCCGCCGGGCGCGCCACCATCCCAGGGGACACATGAGAAGCCTCCTCGCCGCCGTTGCCTTCCTCCTCGCCAGCGCCGCGCAAGCGCAGACGTACCCCTCGCGTGCCGTGCATCTGGTGGTGCCGTTTCCCTCGAGCGGCGCGACCGACATCCTCGCGCGCGTGGTCGGGCAGAAGCTCTCGGAAGCGCTTGGCCAGCCGGTGCCGATCGACAACAAGCCGGGCGCCGGCGGCACGATCGGCTCGGCGTTCGTCGCCAAGGCGCCGGCGGACGGCTACACCATCCTCATGGCGACCACCAGCACGCACTCGATCGGCCCGGCGCTGCAGAAGCTCGCCTACGATCCGGAGAAGGATTTCGCGCCCGTCTGCCTGGTGGCGGACGCGCCGGGAGTGCTGGTGGTGAGCCCGGCGCTCGGCGTTTCCTCGCCGCGCGAGCTGATCGCGGCTGCGAAGGCCAAGCCGGGGCAGCTCAATTTCGCCTCGAGCGGCACCGGCACCATCGTTCATCTCTCCGGCGAGCTCTTCAACCGCATGGCCGGCGTGCAGATGCAGCACGTTCCCTACAAAGGCACGGCGCTGGTCGCGGCCGACATCAAGAGCGGCCGGATCGCGATGATGATCGACAACATCGTCTCGGCCATGCCGCTCATCAAGGCGGGGGTCGAGAAGCCGCTGGCGGTGACGAGCGCGAAGCGCTCCGAGGTGCTGCCCGATCTGCCGACGCTCGCCGAGTCGATCCCCGGCTACGAGAGCGTCGCCTATTTCGCCGTGTTCGCCCCGGCCGGCACGCCGGCGCCGATCGTCGCGCGGCTCAACGCCGAGCTGGTGAAGATCGTGCACGCCCCGGACGTCAAGGCGAAGCTACTCGAGCTCGGCTCCGACCCGGTGGGTAGCACGCCGGAAGCGCTGGCCGCCACGGTCCGCGCCGAACGGATGAAATGGGCGGCCGTGATCCAGGAGGCTGGTGTCAAGCCGCAGTGAAGTGCGTGCAGGAACGCAGACCGATAGCGCGACACCGCCGGCCAGAAACCAGGTGTGCTCGTCGTGCGAGGCGCGCGCCTTGCCGTTGCCGAAGGCCTTGATGCGCGCCTCGTAGCGCGTCCAGTGGCGGTAGAAAGCCTTGCGCATGTCCGGCCCGGCCTGGAGGCGGCCGCCGCCGTCCGCTTCGACCCATTCGGCGAGCTTCGCGTAGTCGCGCTCGAGCATCTGCTCGATGTCGATGCCCGGCCGGCCGGAGCTGACCACGACGCAGGCCACCCAGCCGCGCGCATGCGAGACGCTGGCGCCGAAGCGCCCGGTCATCTTCACGCCGTGCCTGGGCGAAGAGTCGAACGGCAGGCCTTTGCCCAGCCGCTGCAGCAGGCAGCGTGCGGCGAGGAATTCGCGCCGGCGCTTGTCGGAGCGGAAGCGGGCGAAGCGCTGGCGATCGCGCCATCCCAATCTCCGGCGCGCCCGCGACAGCGCCTGCGCGCCGAGGGCGGCGATGCGCGCCGCGACTATCCAGGCTTGCCTGGCCACCGGCGCAAGACGAGGCTGGCGTTGGTGCCGCCGAAGCCGAGGCTGTTGCTCATCACCGCGTTCAGCGTCGCCGCGCGCGACTTGTCGACAATCGGCAGGCCGCGGATCGCGGGGTCGGGATCCTCCAGGTTGGCGCAGCCGGCGATGAAGCCGCGCTCCATCATCAGCAGGCAGTAGATCGCCTCGTGGGCGCCGGAGGCGCCGATGGCGTGGCCGGTGAGGCCCTTGGTCGACGAGATGAAGGGCAGCGCCTCGCCGAACACTTCGCGGATCGCGTCGAGCTCCATCAGATCGCCGACCACGGTGGAAGTGCCGTGGGTATTGAGGTAGTCGATTGTGCCTTTTTCCGGGATTTCGGCTTCGCGCAGCGCTGCGCGCATCGCGCGCGCGATGCCTTCGGCTTTCGGCGTCACCATGTCCGAGCCGTCGGAGGAGGCGCCGTAGCCCGCGAGCTCGCCGCGCACCTTCGCGCCGCGCGCCTGGGCGACCTCGCTCGCCTCCAGCACCAGGATGCCGGCACCGCCGGCGAGCACGAAGCCGTCGCGCTTGCGGTCATAGGGGCGCGAGGCCTTGGTCGGCCGGTCGTTGAAGCCGGTGGAGAGGGCGCCCATCGCGTCGAACAGCACCGCCGAGGTCCAGCGCACCTCTTCCGCGCCGCCGACGATGACGCGATCGGCCTTGCCCAGCTGGATCAGCTCCGCGCCATGGCCGATGCAGTGCGCCGAGGTGGCGCAGGCCGAGACGATCGAGTAGCTCGCGCCCTGGATGCGGAAGGCGGTGGCGAGATTCGCCGACGTGGTGCTGCCCATGACGCGCGGCACGACGTACGGCGGCACCTTGCGCGCGCCCTGCGCCTTCGCGAGCGCGATCGCCTCGGCCGTCTCGAGCGTGCTGCTCACGCCCGAGCCGACCACCAGCGCCGTGCGCTCGCTGGTGATCTCCGCCTCCGAGAGGCCGGCATCGGCGAGCGCCGCGCTCGCCGCGTGATACGCATAGAGCGAAGGATCCGGCATGAAGCGGCGCAGCGGCCGCTTCACCGGCGGCAGCGATTCGAGCGAGGGGATGCCGGCGACCTGGCTGCCGAGCCCCGCCTCGGCGAACTCCGGCGCCGCCGTGATGCCCGAGCGTCCCTCGCGCAGCGCGCGCGCCACCGTGTCGAGATCGTTGCCGATGCACGAGACGATGCCCATTCCGGTGACGACGACGCGGCGCACGTCAGATGCGGCGGAAGACGAGCGAGGTATTGATGCCGCCGAAGGCGAAGTTGTTCTTCATCGCGTACTCGATGTCGAGCGTCCGCCCCTCGCCGCGGATGTGGTCGAGGCCTTCGCACTCCGGGTCGGGCGCGTCGAGGTTGATGGTGGGGGCGAACCACTTGCCATGCATCATCTCGATCGTCCACCACGCTTCGATCGCGCCGCAGGCGCCGAGGGTGTGGCCGATGTAGCTCTTGAGCGAGGCGATCGGCACCGCGCCGCCGAGCACCTTGCCGGTGGCGCGCGCTTCGGCGACGTCGCCGCGGTCGGTGGCGGTGCCGTGCGCGCTCACGTAGCCGATCGCCGAGGCGGGCACGCCGGCGTCGGCCAGCGCCATGCTCATCGCGCGCGCCTGCTGCTCGGCGTCGGGCTGGGTGACGTGCATGCCGTCGGAGTTGGTGGCGAAGCCGACGATTTCGGCGAGGGGCTTGGCGCCGCGCGCCTCGGCGTGCTCGAGATCCTCCAGCACCAGCGTCGCCGCGCCTTCGCCGATCACCAGGCCGTCGCGCGCCTTGTCGAAGGGGCGCGGCGTGCTTTGCGGCGCGTCGTTCTTCGTGCTGGTGGCAAAAAGTGTGTCGAACACCGCCGCGCCCGGCGCGGAGAGCTCCTCGGCGCCGCCCGCGACCATCATCGGCTCGCGGCGCGCGCGGATGGTTTCGAAGGCGTAGCCGATGGCCTGGCTGCCCGAAGTGCAGGCGCTCGAGGTGGGAATGACGCGCCCCTTGAGGCCGAAATACAGGCCGACGTTGACCGCGGCGGTGTGCGGCATCATCTGGATGTAGCTGGTCGAGGTGACGCCTTGCATCGAGCCCGACTCCAGCATGCGGCCAAAGACGCGCACCGGGTCGACGCTGCCCGAAGAAGAGCCGTAGGCGATTCCCATGCGGCCGTCGCTGATCTGCGGGTCGTTGCGCAGCCCGGCCTGCTGCAGCGCGAGCTCGGTGGCGCGCAGCGCGAGCAGCGACACCCGGCCCATCGAGCGCGTCATCTTGCGCGGGTAATACGCCTGCGCCTCGAAGTGCTGCACCGGCGCGGCGAGGCGCGTGTGCATCATCTCGTAGCGGTCCCAGTCGGCCATGCGCTGCACCGCGTTGCGGCGCGCGCGCAGGCGTTTCTCGACCGCGGGCCAGGAATCGCCGAGCGCCGTCACGCCGCCCATGCCGGTGACGACGACCCGCGGCGCGTTGCCACGTTCGCCAGATTGGCTCAGACCATGCCTCCGTTCACGCCGATCACCTGGCGGGTGATGTAGGCCGCGCCGTCGGAGAGCAGGAAGGCGACCGTCGCCGCCACTTCCTCGGGCGTGCCGACGCGGCCCATCGGCACCATCTTCAGCATCTCCTCGAGCGGCGCCTCGGCGATCATGTCGGTGGCGATCGGCCCGGGCGCGACGCAGTTCACCGTGATCTTGCGGCTGGCGAGCTCGACCGCCAGCGCCTTCGCCGCGCCGGCGAGGCCGGCTTTGGCGGCGCTGTAGTTCACCTGGCCGCGGTTGCCCATCACGCCCGAGACGGAGGACAGGACGACGATGCGCCCGCCCTGCCTTGCGCGCACCATCGGCATGACGAGCGGCCGCATGACGTTGTAGAAGCCGCCGAGGCTGGTGTCGAGCACCTCGTCCCAGTCCTCGTCGGAGAGCGCGGCGAAGGTGTTGTCGCGCGCGATGCCGGCATTGATCACCACCGCGTAGTAGGCGCCGTTCTTCGCCACATCGGCTTCGAGCGCGGCTCTCGCGGCAGCGCGGTCGCGGACATCGAATTGAAGAATCTCGGCTTTGCCAATCTCCGCGGCGACCTTCTGCGCTGCCGCGATTCCGGAGCGGCAATGCAGCGTCACGCTGAAGCCGTCCTTTGCCAGACGCAACGCGATGGCCCGGCCGATGCCGCGACTCGATCCGGTGACCAGGGCCCGCTTCATCGTTGCGCCGCGATGAACGCTTCGAAATCGGGGGGCTCGAAGACCAGAATGCGCGCTTTCGCCACCTCAGTCCCTTCGAGCGTGATGGTCGCGTCGTACGCGCCCATGCCGCTCTCGTCGCTGAAGGCCCTGGTCGCGCTGACGGTCAGCTCGCGCCCCGCGGGAAAGTGCGCCCGTGTCGCGCGATAGGAGCGCGCGCCGAGCAGCACGCCCTTCTTCGGCGGCTCGCCCCTTTCCCAGGCGGTGACGCCGACGTGCGTCGCGATCGCCTGCGCCATCAGCTCGATGCCGATGCGCGAGGGCATGCCGTCGGCCTCGGCGTACCAGCCCGACTCGCCCGGCAGCGCGCTCACCGTGGCGCGCGCCGCGTCCCAGGAAAGGATGCGCTGCACGAGCAGCATGCCGTGGCGGTGCGGCAGGATCTCCTCGATCGGCGGAATCGGTCTCATGACCCGGAAAATATCAGGCTGGCGTTGCTTCCGCCGAAAGCGAACGAATTGCTCATCACCCTGCGGGACGAAAGGCGCTCGCCTTGCGCCACGACCCGCAACGCCGGAAGGTCCGGGTCGGCCTCGCCATCCCAGATGTGCGGCGGCAACCGGCCGTCGGTGAGCGCGAGCCAGCAGAACGCGGCCTCGAGCGCGCCGGCGGCGCCGAGCGCGTGCCCGGTCAGGGGCTTGGTGCCGCTCACCGGCGTGCCGGCCGGGAAGACGCGCGCCATGACGCGGCTCTCCATCTCGTCGTTCTTGCGCGTCGCGGTGGCGTGCAGGTTGACGTAGCCGATGTCGGCAGGCTGCGCGCCGGCGTCGGCGAGCGCGGCGCGCATCGCGGCCTCGGCGCCGGTGCCCTCGGGATCGGGCGCCGAGAGGTGGTGCGCATCGCTCGACTCGCCGCCGCCGGCGAGCGCGACCGGCGCTGGCTCGCGGCCGAGGAGGAAGAGCGCGGCGCCCTCGCCGATGTTGATGCCGTTGCGGTTGCGGCTGAGCGGATTGCAGCGCTCGCGCGAAGTCGACTCGAGCGCGGCGAAGCCGCCGACGGTCAGGCGGCAGAGCGTGTCGACGCCGCCGGCGATCGCCGCGTCGCACAGGCCGAGCTCGAGCAGGCGCCGCGCCGCGAGCAGCGCCTTCGCGCCGGAGGTGCACGCCGTCGACACGGTGTAGGCCGGGCCGCGCGCGCCGAGCAGGCGCGCGGCGAGCGGCGCGGTGGCGCCGATTTCCTGCTGCTTGTACGAAAAACTGGCCGGAAACGCGCCGTCGCGGAGTCTTGCCGCCATCGCGTCCTCGCCGGAAGCGATGCCGGAGGTGCTGGTGCCGATGACGATGGCGACGCGCGGCGGGCCGTGGCGCCCGAGGGCGGCGTCGATCGCCGGGCGGATCTGCGCCGCCGCGGCGGCGAGCAGGCGATTGTTGCGGCAGTCGTATTCCGCGAGCGGCGAGGGCAGCGGCGCGAGCTCGCTCGTCACGCGGCCGACGCACGCCGGCGCCGAAGGCAGCCAGCCCGATTCGACCTTCATGCCCGAGGTGTCGCCGGCGAAGAGAGCGCGTCGCGTCGCCTCCAGCCCCTCGCCGAGCGCGGAAATGATGCCGACCGCTTGCAGGTAGCACTTCATCCTTTTAGCGACAACGGCGCAAAGAGCAGTGAACCGGCGATCGTGGTCGCGAGCGCGAGACCGAAATGATGCAGCGCCGGCACGCCGCTGAAGGCGAGCAGGCCGAAGCCGAGCAGCGTCGTGCATGCCGAGAGCATCACCGCCATGGCCGTGGCGCCCCGCGCCACCCCTACGGCACCCGGGCGATCGATGCCCTCGCGCAGGAAGATCGAGTAGTTGACGCCGATGCCCAGGCCGAGCGTCCAGCCGACCACGCCGAAGAGGGTCACGGGCACGCCGGCGTAGCCGAACACCGCGACCGAGAGCGCTTCCGCGAGCACCACCGGCACGAGCACGGTCACGGCGGCCCGGCCGCCATAGCGCACGACCAGCACGATCAGCATCATCAGCGCCGCGGCGCCGAGCCCGGGGGCGGACCACGAGCGGTACCAGCCGAGCAGCGCCGAAACGCTCGCCGCCTTGTCGACCAGCGTCACGCCGTCGAGGCCGGCGGCCGCCTGCGCGACGCGCGCCGCGTCGCGCTCGCCGATCAGCGTCACCACGCTCGCCGGCACCGCGTCGCCCGCCGGCGCCCAGAGATGACGGTAGGGCGTCGAGAGCGGCGAAGCGAGCCAGTCGCTCACCGTCACCGGCTTCACCGCGCGCTCGAACTCGGCCGGCAGCGCTTTCGCCGCCTCGGCGCGAAAACCGACCTCGATCAGCGTGCGCGTCAGCGTCTCGCGGTCGGCGAACACCCGCTTTCCCATCAGGGCGCGGTTCGCTTCCTGCACCGCGCGCGGCGGCACGAAGTCGCTCACCGCCTGATGGCCGGAAAGGGCGCCGGAATGTTCCAGCTCGCGCAGACGCTGAACCAGGAAAACTTCTCTCGCAAGAACCTCTTCCTCATTGGTGCCGCGCACGAGGAAGAAGCGGCTGCCCGCGTCGAAGCCGGTCATGGCGCGAATCGCCGCGTCCTCGAGCGCGAGCTCCGGGTCGCGCGGCACCAGCAGGCGCACGTCGTCGTTCGCGGCGAGCGCGAGCCATCCCGGGATGCAGGCGACGAGAGCGAGCACCACCGCCACCGCGGCACGTGGGCCGCGCAGCAGAGCGCTCCACCGGCTGAGCAACCGTGCGGCCCAGTCGGTCGCGGCCACAGGGTCGCGGCGCGAAGGCCGCGTGAGAAGCCCCGGGAGGAGCCATTGCACGCTCAGCCAGGCGACGACGAGGCCGACGAGCGCGAAGCGCGCCACCTGGGACACGCCGGGAAACGGCAGCAGCCCGAGCAGCGAGTAGGCGAGTAGGCTGGTGGCGACGGCGACGATGAGCGCCGGCCGCACCTGCGCCACGCCGCCCTCCGGGGTCCAGCGGCTGCCGGCGGCGAGGTGCGCGGCGCAGAAAAGGATGGCGTAGTCGATCGCCTCGCCGATCAGGCTCGCGCCGAAGGCGAGCGTGACGAGGTGCAGCTCGCCGTCGACCAGCACCAGCACCACCGTTGCGGCGAGGATGCCGGCGCCGGCCGAGAGCAGGCCGAGGGCGATCGGCCTGAGCGAGCGGAAGGCGGCGAACATGACGAGCGTGATGCCGATGATCGAGCCTATGGCGATGCGATCCATGTCGCGCATCGCCGCGGCGCGCGCCGAGGCGGCGAAGAACACGGTGCCGGTGCGCAGGATCTCGACGCCGGGCGCGGCGGCGGCGGCGGCTTGCGCGCCGCGCTCGTAGGCGGCGACCGCGCGCGCCTGCGCCGCGTTGTCGTAGACGTCGCCGTCGACTTCGCCGATGACGAGCACCCGCGTGCGTGCCGATTCGCGCGCGATCAGGTAGCCGTCCTCGAGTCGCAGTGTCCCGGCGCCCGGCAGGATCGAGAGCATCCAGCGGCCGAAGAAGCCGAAGGGGTCCCGAGCGAGCGGCAGCACGGCGACGCCCATCGGGGAGACGATCTGCTGCAGAGCGCTGTCGCGCGCGCTGAAGCGCCCCGAGGCCAGCGCTTCGCGGTCAGCCTCCGCGAGCAGGCCGAAGCGGTTCGCGGCGTAGAGCTTGTTCAGCAGCGCCGGATCGGGCTCGGGCAGGCGCGCGCGCAGCGCGCGCAGGCCTTCGCTGCCGCCCGCCACGGCCGCGAAGCGCTCGGCCGCGGCCTTGGCGCTCGCTTCCTCGGCGTGCGAGAAGAGCACGAGCACGCGGCTGCCGATGGCGGCGCTGAGGGAGGCGACGACCTTTTCCGCCACCGGGTCGCGCTCACTCGCCGGCAGCATCGCCAGCACGTTGGTCTGCAGCGGCACGCCGCGCACGAGCAGGCCGGCGAACAGCGCCGCGACGATGCCGAGCGCGCCGAGGAAGAGCCAGGAGCGCGCGCGCAGGGTCATGGCGCCTTGAAGAACTCCAGCTCCTCGGCGGCGAGCTGGTCGGCGATCGAGAACTGGCGCAGGCGGATCGCCGTGGTGTTGTCCGAGGTTTCCTCGATCTCGATCGTCTCGAGATGCCGGCCTCCGCCGAGGCGGATCTCCCTCAGCGCCCGCGCCATCTCGCGCGGCCGCGGCACGAGGCGGATGCTCCAGCGCTCGAGGCTGCCGCTGGCCGTGGCAGTGAAGCTCGCCTGCAGGGTCTCGGCGTCGGCGCCGAGGATGCCGCGCATCACGCGGCCGATCTGCGTCTCGGCGTTGCGGCCCTGCGCGCGCAGCCTTCGCACGCCGTCGGCGCCGGTCTCGATGATCTCATTGGGCGTGAACGCGAGCGTGAGGCGCACCGGCGAGTCGACCTGCCAGAGCACGCCCTCGCGGCGTGAGACGGCGATGCGGCCGCGGCTCAGCGCCGGCCGCTCCATGTCGGCGATGTGGCGCTCCTGGACGAACCGCGCGCGCACCACCGGCGGCTCGGCCAGGCGCTTGAGGATGCTGCCGAGCAGATCATCGGCGCAAGCCGGCCCGGCCGCCGCCAGCAGAAGCACGAGCGCGAGTCTCATCGCCCGCGCATCTTTTCGAGCAGGACTTTCGGCGAGACGAACTGCAGCTCGTTGGTCTTTGCGTCGATCGCCACCTGCACCGACCAGCCCTTGGTGAGGCGCTGGCCGCTCGCCTTGTCGGTGATGCGGTAGCCGATCTTCAGCCGGTTCTCGTACTCGAGCAGCTCCGCCCGCGCGAGCACCACCTGGCCGTAGCGCGCGGGGCTGACGTAGCGCAGGTAGATCTCGACCACCGGGAAGTGATAGCCCGACTGCTCCATCTTCGGGTAGTCGTAGTCGAACTTGCGCAAGAGCGCGCAGCGCGCCACCTCGAAGTACTTGACGTAGTGCCCGTGCCACGCGACCTGCATCGGGTCGACGTCGAAGAACGGGATCTCGATCTCAACTTCTGCCGACAGGCTCATGCCAGAAGTCGAAGAAGTTGAACCATTGCAGGGGCGCCTCGCGGCAGTACCACTCGAGCCGGCGCGCGTACTGCGCCACGTAGGCGTCGATCGCCGCCTGGCGCCCGCGGTGCGGCAGCTCGATGCGCTCGGCGAAAGGCTCGAGGGTGATGCGGTAGCGCTGGCCGTGCCGCTTCTCTTCCTTCAGGCAGAAGAAGAGATAGACCGGGCAGCCGAGCAGATAGCCGAGCACCACCGGCCCCTGCGGGAACGGCGCGTCGTGGCCGAGGAAGCTGGCGTGCGCGCGGCGGCCGTTGTCGGCGGCCGGAGTGCGGTCGCCGACGATGACCAGGATCTCGCCGCGCTCGATGCGCTCCTTGAGCAGGATCGCGGTCTGCGGGCCGAAGTCGCGCACTTCGAACAGGTTGTCGGCGAAGCGCGCATTGGCGCCGGCGAGCGTGGCGGCGAAGCGCCGCGCGTGGTCGGTGTAGACCACCGCGGTGACGGTCGCGAGCTCGCGCGTCACGGCGAGGGCGCGGATCATTTCCAGGTTGCCGAGGTGCGAGCCGATGAAGAGCGCGCCGCGCCGCTCGCGCGCCAGGCGCGCGAACTCCTCGGCGCCCTTGAACTCGACCGAGGCGTCGGCGATCTCGCCGCGCCAGGCGGCGAGCTTGTCGAGCGAGGCATCGGCGAACGTCAGCATGTGGCGCCACACGCTCCAGGTTGTCGGCGGCGCCGATTGCGCGCCGAGCCGAGAGAGGTAAGTGCGCGACGCCCGTCTCGCATCCCGGCCGGTCAGGAAAAACCACGCGACCGCGGGCAGGAGCGCGATGCGCGCCGCCGGCCGGCCGAGCAGCCTCGCGGTTGCTGCGACGAAGCGCAGTCCCCACAGGCTGCCGCGCTCGGCGACGCGCGACCAGTGAGCCTTCTTATGTGAAAAGAAGCTGCCGAAGAAAAGTCGCGTGTGCGTCGCGCTGATGCGGACGTTGTCCCTCAGCATGCGGAAGTGCGACACGCCGCCCTCGGGATAGACGACGCGCGTGCGCACGCCTTCCATCGGCAGCCCTTCCCAGACGAGGCGCACCAGGATCTCGATATCGAAGCTCATGCCCGAGGCGAGGCGGGTTCGCTCGAGCAGCGCCACCGTGGGCGCGAGCGGATAGAGCCGGAAGCCGCACATCGCGTCGCCGCGGGCCCGGCCGCGCGTTTCCACCCACACCCAGAAGCGCGTGATCAGCCTGCCGTAGAGGCGCGCCCTGGGCGCGCTCGCGTCGTAGATCGGCTCGCCGCAGATCACCGCCTCGGGCGTGGCGCGGCCGCGCTCGAGGAAGCGCGGCACGTCGTCGAGGCAATGCTGGCCGTCGGCGTCGACCTGCAGCGCATGGGTGAAGCCGAGCCGGGCCGCTTCGCGCAGGCCGCGCACCACCGCCGCGCCCTTGCCGGCGTTTCTGGGATGGCGGATGAGCTGCACGCCCTCGAGCGAATCGAGGACGCGCGCGGTCGGCGCATCCGAGCCGTCGTCGACGACGATCACCGGCAGGCCCTGCGCGCGCAGGCGCGCCACCACGGCGCCGACGGCGGCGCCATGGTTGTAGCAGGGCACGACGGCGCAGGGAGCGAAGCTCATGGGCCGAACAGGATTTTGCCGCTCGAATACGTCCGCTGCGCGTCGAAGTAGCGGAAATGCAGGCCGCTCTCGTCGCGCCGCAGCTCGAGGGTCAGCTCGGCCTCGGGGAAGACCAGCGCCTGGCACTTGAAGTTGTCCACCCCGGTGCTCTTCTCCAGGCCCGCGAAGTGCAGGCGAGCGAAGCGCACCGCCCAGTCGAGCTGCACGATCCCGGGCAGGATCGGAAAGCCGGGGAAGTGGCCCTTGAAGTGCTCTAGCGTCCGCGGCACGCGCAGGCGGTAGGTCGCGCTCGAGCCGCTGGCGCTCGAGGAGAGCGTTTCCGGCATCTGCATCATGAGCCCCTGGCGAAGAGCTGCGCCAGCGCCTGCGGCACGAGCTTGCCGCGCTCGCTGACCGGCAGCGCCTTCACGAAGCGAAAGCGCTTGGGGAGCAGCGTGGCGTCGAAATACGGCGCGAGGTGGCGCCTGAGCGCCTCCCCGGTCGCGCGCGCGCCGAGGCGCTCGAGCGCCGCCGCGCCTTCGCGCGTCGGCACGATCACCGCGCCCAGGCGCAGCGGCGCGGGCAACGCCACGGCGGCCGCGCTGTCCACCCACTCGTGCGATTGCAGCCGCTGCTCGAGCTCGGGCAGCGACAGGCGCTTGCCCTCGATCTTCACCACGCGGTCGAGGCGGCCGCGCAGCACGAAGCGGCCGTCGGCGAGCAGGGTCGCGGCGTCATCCATGCGCCAGTTGCGGCTCGGCAGGTACGCGGAGTCGAGCACCAGCGCGCCGTCCTCCTCGACGCTCACCGCGATGCCGGGGAAAGGGCGCCAGGCTTCCTCGTCGGCGCCGCCGTCGCGCCGGCGCCACGCGACGCCGCCGGTCTCGGTGCTGCCGAACACCTCTACGGGCGCGGCGCCGAACGCGGCGCGGTAGAGCGCCGCGGTCGGCGCGGAAAGCGGCCCGCCGGAGGAAAAGATGATCTCGGGCCGAGGCCATTCGGCGAGCGCGAGCAGCTCGGGGAAGCGGCTGAGGTGCGCGGGCGTCGAGACCAGCACGTAGCGGCCGCGACGGGCCGCCGCCGCGCGCAGCTCCACCGGGTCGGCGCTCGTCGCTTCCTCGGCCGGCCGTCCCGCGGCGAGCGGCCAGAGCAGGCGGAAGAGCAGCCCGTAGATGTGGTGGTGCGGCACGGTGGCGAGGACCGCCGACCGCGCCAGCACGCCGCCCCAGAGCGCATGCAGGTTTTCCAGCTCGCGGTCGAGCTGCGCCAGGGTCTTGTCGACGCGCTTGGGCGCGCCGCTCGATCCCGAGGTGTAGAGCGCGAGCCGGCATTGCGCCGCCGCCGGGAGCGAAAGCCCGGCTGCGCCCTTTGCCGCCTCCACGTCGGCGTCCCTGAGGACATTGCCGGGGACGGCGGAGACCGCGGCGGGCTGCAGACTGGGCGGCACGAGGGCGGTGCGGTTCCTCGACCACAGGGCGAGAAGGGCAGCGAGGAAGTTGAGCGGCTGCTCGCAGGCGAGCACGGCGTCCGAATCGAGCCGCGAAGCGAGCGCGGCGACGCGCGTGCGGAAATCCGCCCAGGTGACCGGCGCACCGGCGCTCCAGCCGATCACGCTCTCGCCCGCGCGCGGGCGGGCGAACACCTCGGCGACCGGAATGAAGCTCACCGCGCGTGCGGGAAGAGGTGCCTGCGCAGCAGCCATTCGCCGACGAAGAGCGTACCCATCGCGAGGTAGGCGATGAAGCCGTTATAGACCGCCCAGACCTCGCGGCTGGCGGCGACCGCGCTCCACACCGAGATCGCGGCGTTGAGGGCGAAGAAGCCGCACCACACCTCGGTGACGTGCCGCGTGTAGCGCACCGCGTCGGCGGGCAGGTCGGGGTGCGAGAGCCGCGCGATGCGCTCGACCATCGTCGGCGGCGTGCGCAGCGAGAGGCCGAACAGGGCGAGCAGGGCGAGGCTGATACCCGCGGGATAGAGTCGCAGCAGCGTTTCGTCGTTGGCGAGCAGCGCGCCGAGCGAGAGCGCCAGCGAGCCGGCGATCACCGTGTGCGAGAGCCACGACAGCCCGGCGAACATGCGCAGCGCGCGGCCGCGCCAGCGCAGCAGGATCAGCGCCACCACGATCGCCGCCACCCAGCGCGGCTCGAGCCAGAGCAGCGCGCCGTAGATGGCGATGGGATAGCCGAGCGCCAGCGCCAGCCGCGCGCCGGCGCGCCAGGGCGGCACGTCAACCTGCCAGCAGCCGGTCCACCGCCGCGACCACGTCGCCGATGGTGCGCACGCTCTTGAACTCCTCGGGCTTGATGCGCTTGCCGGTCATCTCCTGCAGCTTGATGACCAGGTCGACCGCGTCGATGCTGTCGAGGTCGAGGTCGCGGTAGAGGTCGGCCTCGGGCGTGACGCGCGCCGGGTCGACCTCGAACTTGTCGGCGAGCAGCTCGCGCAGCTTTGCCAGGACTTGGGGATTGTTCATTCAGGTCGCCGCGCCTTGCGCGCGAATGAATTCTGCCAGCGTCCGCACGGAGCGGAAATGCTCGCGCACGCGCTGGTCGGCCTGCTCGAGCTTCAGCCGGTATTTCTTGTGCAGGGCGACGCCGAGCTCCAGGGCGTCGATCGAGTCGAGTCCCAGGCCGTCGTCGGCGAAGAGCGGCGTGTCGTCGCCGATGTCGTCGGGCGACAGGTCCTCGAGGTGCAGGGCTTCGACGACGAGGACTTTCAGTTCACGCAGGAGCTCGTTCATGGCCTTCCAGCTGGGTGGTGAAGAAGCGCTCGAGCGCGCGCGTCAGCGCGCGCGGCTTGAAGCCGCTGGCGCTCTCCCCGGCGAGGAGGGCGCCGGCGCCGATGAGCGGCCTCGCCTCGAGCGTAAGGCGAAAGCCGTAGGGCGGCTGCTGGTACCAGTGACCGGTGCGGGTGAAGGCCGGCGGGTCGCAGCGCAGCAGGATCGGCTGGATTGCCGCGCCGCTCGCGAGCGCGATGCGCGCCGCGCCGCGCATGAAGTGCAGCGGCGCGCCGGGCGCGGTGCGCGTGCCCTCGGGGAAGATGATGAGCGGCGAGCCGGCGCGCAACGCGGCCGCGCAGGCCTCGACCAGCTTCTCCGGGTCTTCGTTGCTGAGATAGCCGGCGGCGCGCACCACGCCGCCGTAGAAGGGATTCCACCATACGCCGCTCTTCACCACGCACAGCGCGTCGGGGATGAGCGCGAGCAGCACGAGGATGTCGAGGTAGCAGGGATGGTTGGCGAGCACCAGCACCGGCTGGCCCCGGGAGGCGGCGAGGCGATCGGCATTGCGCTGCTCGACGCGCATTACGCCGCCCCATTCCAGGATGCCGATGACGAGGCCGAAAGACCAGCGGATCACCGCGCGCACACGGCGCGTGTGGCCGGCGCGGCCGCCCGGGCCGAGGCGCAGCGCCGGGAAAACGGTCGCGACGTAGAACAGGCCGCCGAGGCCGACCGAGGCGAAGCAGAAGGCGACCACGCCGACGCGCCACCAGCTGTTAAGCGTGGCCATGAGCACTCCATTGCCAGCGCTGCCCACCGCTCGACCAGGTGCCCGACGTGCCATCCGCGAGCGAGCGCGCGAAGCGCCAGACCGCCTGTTCGGGTTCGTCGTCGTCGCCTTCGCCCGCGCTCCAGGACAGCTCGACCGCGCGCTGCGGCTTGCGCGCCTCGAGGCGCACGGCCATCGCGTGCGCGACGCGCGGCGAATCGACGAGCGGCCGGTAGACCTCGGGCGGTGGCTCGTCGGCGAACGCGAGAACGACGGTCGCGTCCGGATTCTTCAGCGCCTGCGCCGAGGCTTCGACGAGCGCAAGCGGAAAGGTCGCTTCGCCGGAAGACACCGCGGTCGCGGGCGAGCGATCCTTGCGCGCGATGCCGTACAGGCCGGCGGCGGCGTTGAGCACGGAGAGGCTGAAGCTCATCGGCGAGGGCAGCTCGCCGCGTGCGAGTTGCGCGAGAAGCTCGGCGCTGCGCGCGAGCTCGCCATGGCGCGAGGCGAAGACGAGCTGCACCCGCTCACCCTCGGCGACGCAGGCGTTCGCGACGTGCAGCGCGATGCGGTCGAGAAAGGACAGCCGCCGGCGCACCAGCGGCTCGATGAATCCGACTTGCGGTTGCGGACTGCACCCCTCCTCACCCCACGTCGCCCACTTGCTTACGGGCACCAGCATCGATTCCACGGCCCCCTTCCCTTTAGGGGATGATACTGGACTTTGCGCACGCGGCGGACGATCGCCGGTGACATATTCACCTTGCCTTTCAATGTCGTAGCCAACCGGAGGCCGCTCGTTAATTTCTTCTCTCGTGACGCGGCGCACGTAGTCGCTGAGTCGCTGCCGCAGGGCCGGGTCGCGCACCGACTGGATGTGCCCCGCGCCCGGCAGCATCCAGAGCTCTTTCGGCGGCCTCGCTGCCTCGTAGAGGAGCTGCGCGTGATGCGGGGGCACGATCGCGTCGGCTTCCCCATGGATCAGCAGCAGCGGTAGCGGACTGATCGCGCCGATCGACGCCCGCGGCGAATAGTCGTTGTCGACGGTGAGCGCCGGCAGCCACTGGAACGGCCAGGTGAGAGCGGACGCTGCGAGCTTCTCGCTGGCGATCGTCCGGTAGTCGGCAAACGCACTGTCGGCGATGACCGCGCGCAGCGCGCCGCGACGCGCACCGCGCGCGCCATAGTGGATCGCGAGCGCCCCGCCGAGGCTCTGGCCGAAAAGCACGATGCGCCGCGCGTCGACGTCCGGCCGCGCAAGCAGTGCCGCGAGCGCCGCGTCGATGTCGAGTTGCATGCCGGGCAGGGACGGCTTGCCCTCCGACCCGCCGTAGCCGCGGTAGTCCAGGGCGAGCACATTGAATCCTTCCGCCGGCATCCAGGCGACATTCATGAAATGCGTGCTGATGTTCTCGGCGTTGCCGTGCAGGAAGAGCACCGTGGCGCGCGGTTTCCCGGCTGCCGGCATGAACCAGGCGATGAGCTCGACACCGTCGGCGGCGCGTAAGGCGAGCGATTCATAGCGCACGCCGGCAAGGTCCGGCGTCGCGACCAGCGCGCGCTGCGGATGGAAAAAAGCGCTGGTGCAGCCGCACGCGACAAGGGTGGCAAGCAGCGCGAAAACGATGCGCACCCGGAATCCTAGCTTGACATGATCGGACCGGTTACCTAGTCTGTGACTGCAGTTCCAGAAATTCCCCCAAAATAGCAGTGGAGGGCTTCCGTATGAGCAAGAAACTTGCGATCGCAGCGCTGATTTTCCTGGCTCCGGCCACCTCTTTCGCTGACAACGTCGGAGGTTGCGGCGTCGGAGCGAAACTTTTTGCCGGGCAGTCTGGATTGGCGCCCAATGTCATGGCCGTCATCACCGACGGTTTTCTTGATATGTCCATATCCCTGCGACCGTTTGCGATTTCCTCGGGCACTTTGGGCTGCTCCCAGGACGGCGCCATCAAGTCGAACTGGAAAACCGCCATGTTCATCGATCTCAACAAGGACCGCCTGGCCCGCGACATGTCGATCGGCAGCGGCGAGGCGCTGGATTCTCTCGCCCACCTGATCGGCGTGCGCGAGGACGACCGCGCGAGCTTCGGCCGCGTCATGCAGGCGAACGTGTTCGTGATCTTCGGCTCGGGCAGCAGCACCGATGACAACGTCGCGGCGCTGAAGCAGGTTCTGCGCTCGGATCGCGAGCTGGCGCAGTACGCAGCCTCGATCTAGTACCGCAAGCCATCTCAAGGGAACACCCAGTGGCTCGTCACTGGGTGTTTTTTTTCTGCCTGCTGGCGCCCTGCGGCGCCTCTGCAGCCACGTATCTGGATGAGCTGGTCGCTCGATCCCGCGAGCTACGCCTGGCCGAGCGCAGCGAATGGCATCGGCTGATGCACTACGTTCCGAATCTTGTCGCGCCGGGCGTCCACAGCCTGGCGGATGCCTCCCGATTCTTCCTCGCGCCTGACGGAAAGACCGATCCGCAGAGCGAGCTGGAAGCCACGCTCGCCGCCTTCTTCTCCGACACACAGGAGACCCAGGAGGTCCAGAACGCCCAGTGCGCCTTTATCGCCCGTTACCACTGGCTCGACCGGCAGCTCGCATTTGACGGGGCGCGCATGCGCAGTCAGCCATGCAAGCGATTCGACGACTGGCACAAGGCTCTCAACCCGCAGGGCGTGACTTTGATCTTCCCCGCGGCGTACCTCAACAATCCCGCGTCGATGTACGGGCACACGCTGCTGCGCGTGGACGCCAAGGACCAGGACGAGACGACCCGGCTCCTCGCCTACTCGATCAACTTCACCGCGAATACCGACGCACGCGGTGGAGTCGCATTCACAATCAAGGCGCTCATCGGCAGCTACCCCGGGACGTTCTCCATCATGCCGTACTACCTGAAAGTCAGGGAGTACTCCGATCTGGAGAACCGCGACATCTGGGAGTACGAGCTGAATCTCTCACCCGAGGAGATCGACCGGCTACTGATGCACGCCTGGGAGCTCGGGCCGATCCATTTCGACTATTACTTCTTCGACGAGAACTGCGCATACCACCTGCTCGCGCTGCTCGAAGCCGCTCGACCCGATCTCAAGCTGACCGAGGCCTTTCGCTGGTGGGCGATACCGTCCGATACGGTACGCGAAGTCGTCAAGCAGAAGGGTTTCGTGAAGAGCACCCTGTTTCGTCCCTCGAACGCCACGGTGATCCGCCACCGGCTCGAGCTGATGAGCCCGGAGGAGCAGGCACTGGCAGGGTCCCTCGCACGCGGGCTCGTGTCCGAGGCGGCTCCTGCCTTCACGACATTGTCACCACCTGCTCAAGCCCGAGTACTGGAGGTGAGCTATGACTATCTGAGTTACCTGCGGGCGACCGGCAGTAGCCCTGTTGAGGACCCCGCGGCGTTGTCGCGGTCCATTCTCTTCGCGCGCAGCCGCGTCGGCGCGGGCGCCGACGATCCGCCGGTTCCCGCACCGCAGGCTCGACCGGACCAGGGGCACGGAACCTCGCGCATCGCCGTGGGCGGTGGCCGGCGCGAGGGCGCGAATTTCGTCGAGTTGCGCGTGCGTCCCACGTATCACGATCTGATGGATCCGGACGAGGGCTATGTCCCCGGCGCACAGATCCAGTATCTCGACTTCGCGGTGCGCGACTATTCAGGCGTGATCGGAGCGCGCGTCGAAGAGATCACACCGGTGAGTCTTATCTCGATCTCTCCGAGAAACGAATTCTTTGAAGCGCTGTCGTGGAAACTCGACGTGTCTTGGGCGCGCCGGCGCCTGGCGGATGGGTCCGAGCCGCTCGTGTTCGGGGTACACGGCGGACCCGGGGTCGCGTGGACGCTTCCCGATACCCTGCGCAGCAAGAACATGGTCTACGCGTTCCTCGACTCCACGCTGCAGGTCGACACACGCCTGGAAAACAACTACGCCCTGGGCGCCGGTCCGGGCATCGGCGCGCTGATCGACCTCACCTCGCGCTGGCGCGCCGAGCCCTATGCGCGCGCACAGTGGTTCTTCGCCGGGGATACCGATACCCCGTGGGCGGCGGGGCTGCGCCTGCGCTACACGCTGGAGCGCGAATGGGCGCTGCGTCTCGACCTTTCGCGTGAGCGCCAGGAGAAGCAAGCATGGAATACCGTGCTGCTTTCCCTTCATCACTATTTCTGAGCGTGCGCTCGCGCCATGCCGCCGGCCGGGCTGCTTTATTCCACCGCCGGGCGCCGCTTCCAGCAGGGGTTCGCTTGCTCGAACGCGTGCGCGAGCTGCAGCACGCCGAAATCGTCGCGGTAGCGGCCGACGATCTGGATCCCGACCGGCAGGCCTTCGGGGGTGAAGCCCGCCGGCACCGAGATCGCCGGGTGGCTGGTGATGGTGATGTAGTAGCAGCTCTTCATCCAGTCGAGATAGTTCGTCATCTTCACGCCCGCGATCTCGCGCGGCCATTCGGTTTCCACCGGGTAGGGCGGCAGCTGGCTCACCTGGCAGACGAGGAACTCGTATTTCTCGAGGAAGGCGCGCATCCGCTGATAGAGCTCTGAGCGCAGCGCGGTGGCGCGCGCGATCTGCTCGGGCGTGCTGCGCAATCCCTGCTCGACGTTCCAGACGACGTCGTCCTTCAGGTCGTTGCGCCGCGTGCGGTAGAACTCGCCGTAGGACTGCAGGAAGCCGAGCGCGCGCAAGGTCTCGAAGGACTCGGTGGCGCCCGAGAAATCAGGCTCGGCGCTTTCGACGATGCAGCCGAGATCCGCGAAGACTTTCTTCTGTCTTTCCAGGACAGCAGTGACGCGCGGATCCATCGGCAGGCCGCCGAGGTCACGGCTCCATGCGATCTTTGTTTTACGAAAATCTCTTTTCAAAGACTTCCGGAAGACCGAGCCTGGTTCCGTGATGGAAACGGGCGAGCGAAGGTCCGGGCCGGCCATGGCGGAGAGCAGGAATGCGGCATCCTCGGCGGTGCGCGCCACCGGCCCGAGCACGCTCAAGCTGTTCCACGCGTTCGGCGCCGGCCAGGCCGGGACGCGTCCGGGCGACGGCCGGAAGCCGATCACGTTGCAGTAGTTGCCGGGGTTGCGCAGGCTCGCGGCGAGATCGCCGCCGTCGGCGAAGGGCAGCATGCCGCTCGCCACCGCGGCCGCTGCGCCGCCCGAGGAGCCGCCGCAGGTCTTCGAGAGATCGTAGGGATTGCGCGTCGCGCCGAAGACCGGGTTGAAGGTCTGGCTGCCGGCGGCGAACTCGGGAAGGTTGGTCTTGCCGAGGGTGATCGCGCCCGCCGCCGAGAGGCGCTCGACGATGACATGGTTTTCACCAGGAATATTCTTTTCAAAAATCGGGGAACCGAAGGTGGTGCGAATCCCCTTGGTCTGCACGTTGTCCTTGTAGGCGATCGGCAGGCCGCCGAACAAGGTCTTCTGCCTCTTGCGGTCGAGCGCCTTCGCCGCCTTGAGCGCCTGCTCGGGGAGGAAGGTGACGATCGCGTTGAGCTTCGGATTCACGCGCTCGATCTGCGCAATGAATGCCTTGGTGAGTTCCGTTGCGGAGATCTTCCGTGCGCGCAGCATGGCGGCGAGCTTGCGCGCCGGCGTAAAGCAGAGGTCGTTCATTTTGCGAGCACCACGGAGGTTTCGATCTGCCGCTCTGAAATCGACCAGTACTTTCGCAGCAACCGGGCGGTCTCGGAGCGGGGAAGGGCCCGGTAGCCGTTCTTCTCGTAGAAGCGGATCGCCCAGGCGGCGTCGCTCCAGGTGCCGATGAGGATCGGCTTCGTCGTCGTGGCTTCGAGGTGCTTCAGCAGCGTCTCGCCGATGCCTTTGCGCCGCTCGCTGGTGCGCACGTAGGCGTGGCGGATGAGGGTGACCTCGCCCTTGTCCTGGATGCCCATCACGCCGACCAGCCTGCCCGCGGACTCGCAGCCCGAGAAAGCGATGCCGTCGGCGATCTGCCCTTTCAGCTCCGCGAGCGGCATGTAAGGCTCGTGCCAGCGATCGGCCGGGATGACGCCTCTGTAGGCCTGCGCCGCGTCGTTGATGATGGCGAACATCTGCGGCAGGTCGGCCGCGCTACATGGACGAATCATAAATTCAGGGGCGGATGGTCATCACATCAGGACGATATCAAACTGCTCCTGCGTGTAGCTCGATTCCACCTGCGTCGAGATCGGCTTGCCGATGAAGTCCGACAGCATCGCCAGCGACCCGGACTCCTCTTCCTGGAAGAGATCGACCACGGCCTGCGAGGCGAGGACGCGGAACTCCTTCGCCGGGTAGGCGCGCGCTTCGCGCAGGATCTCGCGCAGGATCTGGTAGCACACCGTGTGCGCGGTCTTCACCGCGCCGCGCCCGCCGCAGGTCGGGCAGGGCTCGCACAGCACGTGCGCCAGCGACTCGCGCGTGCGCTTGCGGGTCATCTCGACCAGCCCGAGCGCGGTGAAGCCGTTCACCGTCATGCGCGTGCGGTCGCGCGCCAGCGCCCGCTTCAGCTCCTCGAGCACCGCCGCGCGATGCTCCTCGGCCTGCATGTCGATGAAGTCGACGACGATGATGCCGCCGAGGTTGCGCAGCCGCAGCTGGCGGGCGATCGCCTGCGCCGCCTCGAGGTTGGTCTTGAAGATGGTGTCGTCGAGGTTGCGGCCGCCGACGAAACCGCCGGTGTTGACGTCGATGGTGGTGAGCGCCTCGGTCTGGTCGATGACCAGCGTGCCGCCCGACTTGAGCTCGACCCGGCGCGAGAGCGCGCGCTCGATTTCCGACTCGACGTCGTAGAGCTCGAACAGCGGCCGCTCGCCGGTGTAGTGCTCGATCCGGTCGCGCACGCGCGGCATGTAGCGCTCGGCGAAGGCGGCGAGCTTCTGGAAGGTCTCGCGCGAGTCGACCACGACACGTCCCGTCTCCGCGCCGACCATATCGCGCAACACGCGTTGTGACAGCGACAGGTCCTCGTGCAGCAGGCGGGGCGGCTCCGCCCCGAGCGAGCGCTCGCGGATCGCCTGCCAGAGCGCGCGCAGGAAGTCGAGGTCGGCGCGCAGCTCCTCCTCGGCTGCGCTCTCGGCGAGGGTGCGCACGATGAAGCCGCCCTTCTCGTCGGCGGGCAGGAGCTGCTGCAGCCGCTCGCGCAGCGCCTGGCGGCCGTTTTCGTCCTCGATCCTCTGCGAGATGCCGATATGCGGGTTGTCCTGGGAAGAAGCAGGAGGCAGGTAGACGAGCAGGCGCCCGGCGATCGAGATCTGCGTCGACAGGCGCGCGCCCTTGGTGCCGATCGGGTCCTTCACCACCTGCACCAGCACGCCCTGGCCTTCGGCGAGCAGCTTCTCGATCGGCTTCTGCGATTCGCGCGCGCCGCGGATGTCGGCCACGTGCAGGAACGCGGCGCGCTCGAGGCCGATGTCGACGAAGGCCGACTGCATTCCCGGCAGCACGCGCGCCACGCGCCCGGCGTACAGGCTGCCGACCAGGCCGCGGCTCGCGCTGCGCTCGATCAGCAGCTCTCGCACCATCCCCGAGGCGACGATCGCGACCCGGGTTTCCTGCGGACTGACGTTAACGAGGACTTCTTCCACGCATCTTTTCCAGCAGCTGGGCGGTTTCGTACAGCGGCAATCCCATCACTCCGGAGTAGCTGCCGCGCAGCTCGACGATGAAGCGCGCGGCGCGGCCCTGGATGGCGTAGGCGCCGGCCTTGTCGTCGCACTCGCCGCTCTCGACATACTCGGCAATCTCGGCCGCGGCAAGCGGCTTGAACCGCACTTCCGAGCGCGAGACGACGCTTTCCAGCCAGTCCTCGTTCTTCAGCGCCACCGCGGTGAGCACCTCGTGCACGCGGCCCGACAGCGCGGCGAGCATCGCCGCGGCTTCCTCGCGGCTCCCGGGCTTGCCGAGGATCCGCCCCTCGAGCGCCACGGTGGTGTCGGCGGAGAGGACCGGCGCGCGCGGCAGGTTCCGCTGCAGCATGCGGCGCCAGCCGGCTTCCGCCTTGGCGCGCGCCACCCGCTCGACGTACGCCTCGGCCGCCTCGCCCTCGAGCGGCGCCTCGTCGACCTCGGCAGCCTCCCCGGGGCGGGCGCGGAAGAGCAGCAGGTGGAAGCGCACGCCGATCTGCGCCAGCAGCTCGCGCCGGCGCGGGCTGCGCGAGGCGAGATAGAGACCGCGCTCGAGCGAGAGGATCATGCGCGATGGTAGGGATGGCCGGTGAGCAGGGTGGCGGCGCGGTAAATCTGCTCCAGCAGCACCACCTGCGCAAGGGCATGCGGCAGCGTGAACGACGAAATCCTCAGCACCAGACGCGCATCCTGCTTGACCTCGGCCGGCAGGCCGTCGGCGCCGCCGATGAGGAAGGTCGCGTCGCGGCCGAGCAGGGCGGCGAATTGCGGCGTGGTCAGGTCCTTTCCCTTCTCATCGAGCACGATCCAGGCCTCCCGCTTGTGCGGAATTTTCTTCAGCGAAATCCGCTCGACCTCGTAGCCGCGGGGCATGCGCCGCGCGTAGTCCGCGCAGGCTTGCTCCGCCCAGCCCGGAAGCCTAGCGGCGACGGCGACGACGCGCAGCCTTGGCACGCGCGGGCCTCTTCTTCGCCGCGGTCTTCACGGGCGCGGCGGCCCTCATCTTCACTTCCTTGCCGCCCCACACCTCTTCCAGGTTGTAGAAGCCGCGCGCCACGGGATGCATGAGGTGCACGACGATGTCGCCGAGGTCGACCAGCACCCAGTCGCCGGTCGACTCGCCCTCGACGCCGTAGACGCGCGCGCCGCTCTCCTTCACTTTCTCGCGCACGCGATCGGCGAGCGCCTTCACCTGCCGCGAGGAGTCGCCGCTCGCGATCACCACGCGCTCGAACATCGACGGCAGGCGCGCGGTGTTGAAGACGACGATGTCGCGCCCCTTCACGTCCTCGAGCGCTGCGACGACGAGGCGCTGCTTGCGGCGGATGTCCATCTAGTGCACCGTCCGGTAAAGGCCGTGCTCGGCGATGTAGCTCGCCACGGCGTCCGGCACCATCCCGGTCACGGCTTCGCCGCGCGCGAGCAGCGCGCGGATCTCGCTCCCGGACACCGCCATCGGTGGCAGGTCGATCACGAGCGCGTCCGGCGCGAGCCTCTCGAAGCCCGGCCGCCGCAACACGGCGATGCGCGCCAGGCGCTTCACCTCGTCGGGGCGATGCCAGGAGCCGAGCTTCTCGAACTGGTCGGCGCCGAGCAGCAGCACCAGGGTCGTCTCGCGGCCGAGCTCCAGGCGCAGCTCGAGGAGCGTGTCGACGGTGTAGCCCGAAGCGCCGGGAGCCAGCTCGCGGGTGTCGATCTCCCACGCCGGCTCGCCCTCGAGCGCGAGCCGCAGCATGGCGACGCGGTGCTCGGCAGAGGCGACCGGCGGCTGGCGGTAGCGCGGATCGCCGGTCGGCATCCAGAGGACCTTCTCCAGCGCGAGCTGCGCCGCCGCGGCGCGCGCCATGGCGAGGTGCGCGTTGTGAACCGGGTCGAACGTCCCGCCCAGAAGGCAGGTTGTCTTTAATCCCACTAACCCCTTCTCGCCTATTAATTTAAGCGCTTCGGCTGTGCGTTCTTTGTCTTTAGGCAGAGCTGAAACCCAAATGAGCCCAAGCAGGCGGTCGGTCGACTGGACGCTCTCACCGACGAGCGGGTTCAGCGTAAACGGCTGAGCCGAATCGGGATAGCCGTAGTTGGACATTACAAGAGCACGGCCCACACCGTGGTTGTCCATTCCTTTCAGATACTCAGCGGTCGTTTGATAGTCCGTGGTCGGTTTCACCG
>Ga0075352_1000010_pt1 | contig 25964 bp, 28 predicted proteins | sample Sandmound_TuleA__FD_120092 | JGI IMG/M metagenome (GOLD analysis project Ga0075352, IMG submission 120092) | Natural and restored wetland microbial communities from the San Francisco Bay, California, USA, that impact long-term carbon... | ecosystem: Environmental > Terrestrial > Soil > Wetlands ...
AATACCAGGACAAGGTCCTGCTCTGCCGCCGCGCCATCGAGCCGCGCTACGGCTACTGGACCCTGCCCGCGGGCTTCATGGAGAACGACGAGACCACCCGGCAGGCGGCGCTGCGCGAAACGCTCGAAGAATCCGGGGCCCAGGTCGACCTCGGCGCGCCCTTCACCATGATCTCGGTGCCGCGCGTCAACCAGGTTCATCTCTACTTCCTGGCGCGCGTCCGGGAGCTCGGCTTCAAGCCGGGCGAGGAAACGCTCGAGGTGGCGCTGTTCGAGGAAGCGCGCGTCCCCTGGGAAGAAATTGCATTCCGCACCGTCGGCGCGACCCTGCGCCACTGGTTCGCCGACCGCCGCGCCGCAGCATTCGGTTTCCATTGTGAAGACCTGATGGTCGGCTAAGATTTCACGCGGAGGAACCCCAAAAAGGAGAAGACGATGGCGCCGACGTTGAACATGGCGAATACCGCATGGATGCTCGTTTCGTGCGTGCTGGTGCTGTTCATGACGCTGCCGGGCCTTGCGCTGTTCTACGCCGGACTGGTGCGCGCCAAAAACGTCCTCTCGGTGCTGATGCAGTGCTTCGCCATCACCTGCGTCGTCAGTCTCGCCTGGATCGTGGTCGGCTACAGCATGGCCTTCGGCGACGGCGGCTCGCAGAACGCCTGGTGGGGCGGCCTGGCCAAGTCGTTCATGGCGGGCATCGACGCGCGTACCGTCAAGGGCAGCATCCCGGAGACGGTGTTCGCGATGTTCCAGCTCACCTTCGCGATCATCACGCCGGCGCTGGTGATCGGCGCCTACGCCGAGCGGGTGAAGTTCTCCGGCATGCTGCTCTTCAGCCTGCTCTGGCTGCTGCTCGTCTATGTGCCGATCGCCCACTGGGTATGGGGCGACGGCTGGCTGCAGAAGATGGGCGTGATGGACTTCGCCGGCGGCCTGGTGGTGCACCTCAATGCCGGCGTGGCGGCGCTGGTCTGCGCGCTGGTGCTTGGCCGGCGGCGCGGCTTCCCCGACACGGCGATGCCGCCGCACAACATGACGATGTGCGTCGCCGGCGCGTGCATGCTGTGGGTCGGCTGGTTCGGCTTCAACGCCGGCAGCGCCCTGACCGCGGACGGCGCGGCGGGCATGGCGATGCTCGTCACCCATATCGGCGCCGCGACGGGCGCGACGGTGTGGATGGTTTGCGAGTGGGCGCGCTACGGCAAGCCGTCGATGCTCGGCATCGTCACCGGCATGGTCGCCGGCCTCGGCACCATCACCCCGGCTTCGGGCTTCGTCGGACCCCTCGGCGCGCTGGCCATCGGCGGCACCGCCGGGCTGGTCTGCTTCACCGCCACCAACTACATGAAGCGCGTTCTCGGCGTCGACGACTCGCTCGATGTCTTCCCGGTGCACGGTGTCGGCGGCCTGATCGGCACGCTCCTCACCGGCGTCTTCGCGGCAACGCAGTTCGGCGGCATGGGCTATGGCGAAGGCATGGACATGGGCAAGCAGATGCTGGTGCAGGTCATCGGCGTGCTCGCCATCGCCGCCTGGTCGGGAATCCTGTCCTTCGTGCTGCTCAAGCTGGTCGATGCCATCACCGGGATGCGCGTCGGCGGCGACCAGGAGACCGAGGGCCTGGACACCGTGCTGCACAACGAGCAGGGCTACAACCTCTGAGGGAATGGAGCGGCGCGACTTCCTGAAGCTCTGCGCCGCCGGCGCGGCGGCGGCCGGAGCCCCGGCCCTCGCCGCCGATGCCAGGCCCCGGCTTTATTCGCGCGCCCTCCTCGTCGACGAGAACGGTGCGCCGTTGCGCGCGGAGCGCGTCCCGGTCGAGCGCAATCTCATCTTTCACTATCCCTATGCGGCGACGCCGTGCTTTCTGCTCAATCTCGGCAGGCCGGCGAAAGCATCCGCGCTGCTCAAGACCGGCGACAGCCGGCCCTACGAATGGAAGGGTGGCGTCGGCGCCGGCCGCTCGATCGTCGCCTATTCCGCGATCTGCGCGCACAAGCTCACCTACCCCACGCGCGACATCAGCTTCATCAGCTACCGCGTCGAGAAAAGCGCCCGCAACCGCTTCGGCAACGTCATCCACTGCTGCTCCGAGCACAGCCAGTACGATCCGGCCGAGGGCGGCCGCGTGCTCGCCGGCCCCGCACCCCAGCCCCTGGCAGCGATCCTGCTCGAGCATGACGCGACAACCGATCAGATCCACGCCGTCGGCACGCTCGGCGGCGAGATGTTCAACGAGTTCTTCGAGAAATACGCCTTCCGGCTGCAGCTCGAGCACGGCTCGACCGTGCACCAGGCGGTCGGCGCGACCACGCGCGTGCAGGAGCTCGAGAGCTACTGCAAGCAGCAGGTGAAGTGCTAGCGTGGATCGGCCCGGACGACCCTTTCCCGCCGGTCGCGCGGGCGCTGAAGGATCCTAACGGGCTGCTCGCCGCCGGCGGCGATCTCTCGCTCGAGCGCCTGCTCGACGCCTACCGCCATGGCATCTTCCCCTGGTTCTCGCGTGGCGAGCCGATCCTGTGGTGGTCGCCCGACCCGCGGATGGTCCTCTACACCGGCGAGCTGAAGATCCCGCGCTCGCTGGCGAAGAACCTGCGCAACAAGGGCTATCGCGTCAGCGTCGACACCGCCTTCCGGGAGGTCCTGAAAGGATGCGCCGACCGCAAGGAAACCTGGCTGGGGAAGCCGATGCAGGCCGCGTACCTCGCGCTTCACCAGAGCGGCCATGCCCACTCCTTCGAAACCTGGCGCGGGGAGGATCTGGTCGGCGGGCTTTACGGGGTGGCCGTCGGGCGGATGTTCTACGGAGAATCGATGTTCTCGACGGCGACCGATGCTTCCAAGGTGGCGCTGGTCGGGCTGGTGCAGGAGCTCGCCGTCCGGGGTTTTCCCCTCATCGACTGCCAGATGAAGACGCCGCTGCTCGCCTCGCTAGGCGCGCGCGAGATCCCCCGCGCGGCTTTCTTGCGGGCCCTGACAGCGTTGGTAAACTACGAGCAGCCCGTGGGAAAGTGGAGCCTTGTCCAGACTTAACGACCTGCCGCACGCAGTCCTCCAGTTCTACGTAACTGCGCCCTATCCGTGCAGCTACCTTCCGGATCGCATGGCCCGCTCGCAGGTGGCGACGCCGAGCCACCTGATCAATACCGAGCTCTACGGCGACCTGGTCAAGGCCGGCTTCCGCCGCAGCGGCATTTTCACCTACCGCCCGCACTGCGACGCCTGCCGCGCCTGCGTGCCGGTGCGCATTCCGGCGCAGCAGTTCACGGCCAACCGCTCGCAGCGGCGCGCCGGGAAGCAGCATTCGTCGCTCACCGCGCAGGCGCAGCCGCTCAAGTTCCGGCTCGAGCACTACGCGCTCTACCTGCGCTACCAGTCGCGGCGCCATTCCGGCGGCGGCATGGACAACGACAGCCGCGACCAGTACTCGCACTTCCTGCTGCAGAGCCGCGTCGACACGCGCCTGGTGGAATTCCGCGAGAACGGCCAGCTGGTGATGGTCTCGATCGTCGACTTCCTGCCCGACGGCCTGTCGTCGGTCTATACCTTCTACGAGCCCGACCGCCGCGGCGCCAGCTTCGGCACGTACAACGTCCTGTGGCAGATCGAGCAGTGCCGCAGCCTCGGCCTGCCCTACCTCTACCTCGGCTACTGGATCCACGAGAGCCCGAAGATGGCCTACAAGTCCAAGTTCGAGCCGATCGAGGGCTTCGTCGGCGGCACCTGGCGCCGGCTCGGACCGCGCCCGACGGACGAGCGCCGGGCGTGAGCGCGTATGCGCTCGCCCGACCGCTTTTCTTCGCTCTAGATCCCGAAACCGCTCATCATCTCGCGCTCTCGCTGGCGCGCTTTGCCGTTCGCGCGGCCATGCCGGACCGGCCGGTGACGGCGATGGGACTGCGCTTCCCCAATCCGGTCGGCCTCGCCGCCGGCCTCGACAAGGACGCGGCGCACATCGACGGCCTGGCGAGGCTCGGCTTCGGCTTCATCGAGGTCGGCACGGTGACGCCGCGGCCTCAGCCGGGGAATCCACGGCCGAGGATTTTCAGAATCGCGCAAAAGAATGCCCTGATCAATCGCTTCGGCTTCAACAACGTGGGTGTTGACGCTTTCATGGCCAACATCGGTCGCTCGCGGTGGCGCGGCATCCTCGGCATCAACATCGGCAAGAACGCCGATACGCCGGTTGAGCGCGCCGCGGACGATTACGCGTTCTGCCTGGAGAAAGTCTACGGCGCGGCGTCCTATGTCACGGTCAACGTCTCCTCGCCGAACACCAAGGGATTGCGCGACCTGCAGCAGGAACGCCAGCTCGAAGATCTGCTCGGGCGGCTGGCCGGCGCGCGCGAGCGCCTCGCCCGCAGCTACGGCAGGCGCGTGCCGCTGGCGCTCAAGGTCGCGCCCGACCTCCAGCCCGGCGAGATCCAGGCCATCGCCGACGCGGTGCTGCGCCATGGCTTCGATGGGCTGATCGCCACCAATACCTCGACCTCGCGCGAAGGCATCGCGGGGTTGCCGCACGCGGAGGAAGCCGGCGGACTCTCCGGTGCGCCCATCTTCGAGAAATCCACCGCCGTGCTCTCCGCCTTCCACGACCGGCTGGCCGGCAAGGCGACGCTCATCGGCGCGGGCGGCATCCTGTCCGCCGCGGATGCGCAGCGGAAATTCCAGGCCGGCGCTTCGCTGGTGCAGCTCTACACCGGGCTCGTCTACCGCGGGCCCGGGCTGGTGCGCGAATGCGCATCGGCATACCCGGCACAAGCGTAGCGATGAAGCGCGATGCCGCGGCGCTGATCGATGAAGAGCGCTGCATCGGCTGCACGCGCTGCATCGACGCCTGCCCGGTCGACGCGATCGTCGGCGCGCAAGGCCTGATGCACACCGTGGTCGAGTCCTGGTGCATCGGCTGCAGCCTGTGCCTGCCGCCCTGCCCGGTGGACTGCATCGAGATGGTCGCGCCCCGCGGCGCCTGGAGCGAGGCGCTCAAGCGGGCCGCCGGTCGCCGGGGGCGGCAGCGGCAGGCTCGCCTTTCCCAACAAACGATTTCTCCTGTGAAAAACCGCGGTGCGGTTCTGGCCGCCGCGCTGGCGAGGAAGCGGCGGTGAACCCGGCCAAGCGGCGCGCCGTCTTCGAGCGGTTTCGCGCCGCCAATCCGAAGCCGACCACCGAGCTGCTCTACGACACGCCGTTCGAGCTGCTGGTCGCGGTGGTGCTCTCCGCGCAGGCCACGGACAAGTCGGTCAACCTCGCGACGCGCAAGCTCTTCCCGGCGACGCCGGAGAAGATCGTCAGGCTGGGCATCTCGGGGCTGGAGGAATGCATCAAGAGCATCGGTCTGTATCGCACCAAGGCGAAGAATGTCTTTTCTCTAGCCAGGATTGTTCTTGAAAAGCACTGCGGAGCAGTGCCGCAGAATCGCGAGGCGCTCGAGGCCCTGCCGGGGGTCGGGCGAAAGACCGCCAACGTGGTGCTGAACACCGCCTTTGGCCAGCCCACGGTCGCGGTCGACACGCACATCTTCCGCGTCGCCAACCGCACCGGGCTCGCGCCGGGGAAGGACGTCCTGGAGGTGGAGCAGAAACTCCTGAAGTTCATCCCGGCGGAATTCCTGCACGACGCCCACCACTGGCTGATCCTGCACGGACGCTATGTCTGCCTCGCGCGCAGGCCCGACTGCCCCCGCTGCCGGATCCGGGACCTCTGCGAGTACCGCGCGAAGACGCGCTAGCCGCTAGCGCTGGTCGTGCAGCGAGGATTTCTGGCTCGAGAACCAGGCCGCCAGGTCCTCGATGTCCTGCTTCGAGAGCTGCGCCGCGAACCCCTTCATGATCGGGTTGTTGCGGTGCCCCGCCTTGTAGTCCGACAGCGCCCTCACCAGGTAGTCGTAGTACTGGCCGGCGAGCACCGGCTGATCGGGCGCCGACGGCTTGTTGCCGTCGGGGCCGTGGCAGGCGGCGCAGACCTGCGCCGCTTTCGCCTTGCCCGATTCCGCATTGCCTCTCGCCTGCGCGGAAAAAGAAAGCGACAGGGCGAGGACGACGAAAAGAATCCGCTTCATTTGGCGGGCACCCCGTAATAAGCGGCGAGGTCGGCCATGTCCTGGTCGCTCAGGCTGGCGGCGATGCCGCGCATCGAGGGGTGCGAGCGCTCGCCGGCCTTGTAAGCCTTCAGCGCGTTGACGATGTAGCCGGGCTGCTGCCCGGCGATCTTCGGCACGTGGTACACGGACGGGAATGCGGTCTTGTAGCCCGGGATGCCGTGGCAGCCGATGCACATCGCGATCTTGTTCCGGTGCGCGGCGTCGGGGTCGCCCTTCTGCTGCGCGAGCGCGAGCGGCGCCGCGAGAGCGAGGACTGCAGCGGGAAGGAGTCTGAGCATTGTTTTCGTTCTGGGGAACAGCGGGCGATTTTATAGCATACTAGGTCATGCGCTTCAAAGGCTCGCCGTCCTATGTTTCGACCGAGGATCTCACCCTCGCCGTCAACGCCGCGATCACGCTGCAACGTCCGCTGCTGGTGAAGGGCGAGCCGGGCACCGGCAAGACCATGCTGGCGGTCGAAGTGGCGCGCTCGCTCGGCGTGCCGCTGGTCGAATGGCACATCAAGTCGACCACCAAGGCGCAGCAGGGCCTCTACGAATACGACGCGGTCAGCCGCCTGCGCGACTCGCAGCTCGGCGACCAGCGCGTGCACGACATCAACAACTACATCGTGCGCGGCATGCTCTGGCAGGCCTTCACCGCCGAGAGGCCGGTGGTGCTGCTGATCGACGAGGACGACAAGGCCGACATCGAGATCCCCAACGACCTGCTGCGCGAGCTCGACCGCATGGAGTTCTACGTCTACGAGACGCGCGAGCTGGTGAAGGCGCGGCAGCGGCCGATCGTCTTCATCACCTCCAACAACGAGAAGGAGCTGCCCGACGCCTTCCTGCGCCGCTGCTTCTTCCACTACATCCGTTTCCCGGACAAGGAGACGATGGAGAAGATCGTCGCGGTGCACTTTCCGACGCTGAAGAAGTCGCTGCTGCGCGAGGCGATGGAGGTGTTCTTCGAGGTGCGCGAGGTGCCGGGACTGAAGAAGAAGCCCTCGACCTCGGAGCTGCTCGACTGGCTGAAGCTGCTCCTCGCCGAGGACATCCCCGCGGAAGCGCTGCGCTCCAAGGACCGCAAGACCATCATCCCGCCGCTGCACGGCGCGCTGCTGAAGAACGAGCAGGACGTGCATCTCTTCGAGCGGCTGGTGTTCATGACCCGCGCCAAGGCGTAGGCAACGCCCCCGACCATGCGCGCGCCGGGGCCGGAGAACATCGGGCAGCTTCACCCCGCCGATGCGATGAGCGCCGAGCACCGGGACAACCCGCTCGCCCAGTATTTCCTGCGCAACCAGGGGCGCCTCCTCTACAAGTGGCACCACTACTTCGAGATCTACCACCGGCACTTCCAGCGCTTCCGCGGCAAGAGTCCCGTGGTGGTGGAAGTCGGCGTGTTCCACGGCGGCTCGCTGCAGATGTGGCGCGAGTATTTCGGCGAGGGCACGGAGATCGTCGGCATCGACGTGGACCCGCGCTGCCGGCAGTTCGAGGATGAGGCGACCACGATCCTGATCGGCGACCAGGCCGATCCGGCATTTCTCGCCGATGTGCGCAAGCAGTTTCCGCGCGTCGACATCCTCATCGACGACGGCGGGCATTACATGGCCGAGCAGATCGTCACCTTCGGCGAGCTTTACCATCACCTCCAGCCGAACGGCGTCTACCTCTGCGAGGACGTGCACACGTCCTACATGTCCCGCTGGGAAGGCGGACTGCGGCGCCCGGGGACGTTCATCGAGTTCAGCAAGGCGCTGGTCGACGGGCTGCACGCCTGGTATCACCTGCCGCAGGGCGCCGAGATGGACCACTTCGTCCTGGGGACCTATTCGATCACGTTCTACGACAGCATCGTCGTGGTGGAGAAGCGCCCGATCGCGCAGCCGCGCGTGTCGCAGACCGGCAAGCCGTCCTTCTAGCCCTTCGCCCTCACGACCCTGTTGGCGAGCACGCCGATCGCCTCGTTCGCCACCTCCACCCGGTCGCCGTCCTGCAGCGGCGGCAGGGTCGCGCCGTCGCAGCCGAACCAGACGATGTCGCCGGGGTGCAGCGTCACGTAACGCGACATGCGCGCGAGGTACTGCGCGACGCTGAAGATCATTCCCTTCGTGTTGTAGCTCGACACCGTCCTGCCGTTGATGCGCACGTCGATCTGCTGGTTCATCGGGTCGATGCCGCCGACGATGAACGGACCCATCGGCTTGAACGTGTCGGCGCTCTTCGCGCGCCAGAGCGTGCGGTCGGTCTTCTGCCAGGTGCGTTCGCTGATGTCGTTGCCGAGCGTGTAGCCGCGGACGCAGTCGAGGGCGTTCTTTTCGGTGAGGTTCTTCGCTGTCTTGCCAATGACCGCGACCAGCTCGCCCTCGTATTCCACCGGGCCGGGCGAGTCGGCGGGGACGACGATCTCGGCGCCGCTCGGGATCAGCGCCGCCGCCGAGCGGTAGCCGATGTCGGGCGCGGCGGGAACCTTGTGGCTCGCGCCGCGCGAATTGGCCCAATCGATATGGGCCTTGTAGTTGAGGCCGGCGGCGTAGAAGTTGCGTACTGCGGCGAAAACTTTCTGGCCGACCGCAATGCGCGCCGCCGCCACCTATTGGGCTTTCACGCCTGCGGCCTGGATGACCTGCCGCCAGCGCTCGTAATCCTGCTTGAGGAAGGCGGCAAACTCCGCCGGCGTGTCGGCGACGATCACCGCCCCGAGCTGCCGCATCCGCTCGCGCGTCGCGGGCTGGGACAGGGACTTGCGCATCTCCTGCGCCAGGCGCGAGACGATCGGTGCGGGCGTCCCGGCCGGCGCGAGGATGCCCACCCAGGGCGCGGTCGCCTCGAAGCCCGGCAGGCCGGCTTCGGCGAGCGTCGGCACGCCGGGGAAATCAGCATGGCGCCCGCTGGTGCCGACCGCCAGCACCTTGAGGCGCTTCTGCGCCACCTGCTCGGCGATGCCGACGGCCGGATAGAACATGAAGCTCACCCGCCCGGCCATGACCTCGGTGAGCGCCGGGCCGTTGCCCTTGAAAGGCACGTTGATCATCTTCGTGCCGGTGGCATTCTCGAGCATCGCGCCGGCGAGGTGCGTGGAGCCGGCGTGCCCGGAGGTCGCGTAGCTCAGCTCCCCGGGCTTGGCCTTCGCCAGGGCGATCAGCTCCTGCATCGAGTTGAACGGCATCTGCGGGCTGGCGACGACCACCTGCGGCAGATTCGCCGCATTGCTGATCGCCACGAAGTCGCGGAACGGCTCGTAGCTCACCTTGCTGCCCGGAAGCACGGCGTTGACCAGCAGCGACAGCGACGAGAACAGGATCGTGTAGCCGTCGGGCGCCGAGCGCGCCACCAGCTCGGTGGCGATGATCGCGTTGGCGCCGGGGCGGTTCTCGACGATGAACGACTGCCCGGTCGAGCTGGTCATGTCGTTCGCCACGAGGCGCGCGATCACGTCGGTCGGTCCGCCGGCGGCGAAGCCGACGACGAACTTCACCGGCTTGGCGGGATAGGCCTGCGCGAGCGCCTCACCGCCGAGAAGCATCAGGAAAAGAATGCAGATCCTCATCGACGTTCCTCCGGGGGAATGAATCGCGTCGCCATCACCTGGCAACGCTTGACCAAGCGATGCTCGTCCGGACCGTAGTCGGCCATGGCGCTGTGGATGGTGCCGATGTCCTCCCACATCAGGACGTCGCTCTCCTCCCAGCGGGACGCGTAGCGGTACTCGGGCTTGAGCTGATGCTCGAACAGGAACTCGAGCAGCTCGTCGCTTTCCTTCTCCGGCAGCTCGTTCACGCGCACCGCGTAACCCGGATTGGCGTACAGGACCTTGCGTCCCGTGATCGGGTGCGTGAGCACCATCGGATGCGACACCGGCGGCTTCGCGTTGCGCTGAGCCGCGGTGAGCGGCGGGCGCTTGCTGCCCTTCTCGCGTCGCATCATTTCCCAGAACTTGTTGAAGTCGTGCAGCGCGGTCTTTCCCTCCAGCTTCGCCTTGATCTGCGCAGGCAAGCCTTCATAGGCGGCGTGCATGTTGCTGAACTCGGTCGCGCCGAGCGCGACGCCGTTGCGCCGCGGGATCCGGATGCCATAGAGCACGTTGGCGAAGGCGATGTCGCGGCTGTAGGACATGTCGGTATGCCAGCCCTGCCCGGCGTCGGCGAGCCCGATCGGCCGCCCGTTCTCGACGATGTTGGAGAGGATCATGACCTCGGGATGGCCCGGCTCCTGGTAGGCGCCCGAGGCGACGTTGATCTCCAGATCGCCGAAGCGCGCGCTGAAGCGCTTCAGCTGGCCGGCATCAAGGGCCTGCCGCGGAAAGCGCAGCACGCCGTGGCGGCCGAGGGCCGCGACGATCGCCTGCTCGTCGGCCGCGGACAGCGGCTGCGCGAGGTCGACGCCTTCGATGGTGGCGCCCAGCGCGGCGCCGCTCGGGGTAACGGTCATGTCAGTACAATGCCCCGGCATCATGGCCGAGCCGAAACCTTCTTTCAATCCTCATCCTGCGAAACCGCGGCTCGCGCTGCCACGCGGCGCCTGCGACACGCACTTCCACGTCTTCGGGCCGGCGAGCAAGTTTCCCTTCGCCGAGAGCCGCGTCTACACTCCCGCGGACGCGCCGAAGGAGGCGCTGCTTGCCCTCCACAAGCACCTCGGCATCGAGCGCGGCGTGGTCGTGCAGGCCGCGCCGCATGGTTTTGACAACTCGGCCTCGGCCGACCTGATCGCCGCGAAGCCGGAAAGCTACGTCGGCGTTGCACTCCTTCCCGTGAGCGTTGATGACAAGGAACTGAGAAAGCTGCACGGCCAGGGCTTCCGCGGCGTGCGCTTCAACTACATGAAACACCTCGGCGCGGGCGCCCCCATCGAGCAGGTGATGGGTCTCGCGAAGACGCTGGCCAATCTCGGCTGGCATTTGCAGATTCACATGGAGAGCTCGCTCATCGGCGCGATGACCCCTGCCCTCGAGCGCGCGCCGGTACCGATCGTGATCGACCACATGGGTCGGATCGACGCCTCGAAGGGCCTGGATCAGCCGGATTTTGCGGATCTGCTTTCTCTTCTCAGGAACCGCAACATCTGGGTCAAGGTCAGCGGCTGCGAGCGCGCCTCGCGCCAATCCTCGCCGTGGCAGGACGCGATCCCCTTCGCGCGCAAGCTGGTGGCGGAATTCGGCGATCGCACCCTGTGGGGCAGCGACTGGCCGCATCCGAACCTGAAGGAGATCCCGGACGACGGCGTGATGGTGGACAACCTCGCCGAGATCGCCCCGTCGGAGAAGCAGCGCCAGGCCCTGCTCGTCGACAATCCGGCACGCTTCTATGGGTTCAAGGCGTAAGGCCGATGGGTCTAAGACTGAGCGGCAAGGTCGCGATCGTCACCGGTGCCGGCTCGGTCGGCCCGGGCTGGGGCAACGGTCGCGCCATCGCGGCGCGCTTCGCCGAGGAAGGCGCCAAGGTCTTTGCCGTCGACAGAAATGAAAAGAATTTGCATGAAACTTTGCAACACTCATCCGACATCCGCAGCCACTTCTGCGACGTGACCGACGGCAAGGCGGTGAAGGAGATGGTCGCGACCTGCGTCGAGCACTTCGGCCGCCTCGACATCCTGGTGAACAACGTCGGCGGCTCCGCGGCGGGCGGGCCGGTGGAGATGTCTGAGGAAGTCTGGGACGCGCAGGTCGACTACAACCTGAAGAGCGTGTTCCTCGGCTGCAAGCACGCCCTGCCCGTGATGGAGCGCCAGGGCGCCGGGGTGATCGTCAACATCGCCTCGAGCTCCGGCATCCGCTGGACCGGGTCGGCGCAGGTCGCCTATGCCGCGACCAAGGCCGGCGTCATCCAGCTTTCGCGCGTCGTCGCCGTGCAGTACGCCCCCAAAGGCATTCGCGTCAACACGGTCGTGCCCGGACAGCTCCACACGCCGATGGTGGAAACGCGGCTCGCCCGGCAGCGCGCCGGCGGCGATGTGGAAAAATTGCTGCAGCAGAGGCTGGCGAGAATTCCGCTCGGCTTCGCCGGCGATGGCCGCGACACCGCCAACGCGTGCCTGTTCCTCGCTTCCGACGAGGCGCGCTTCATCACCGGCGCCGAGATCGTGGTGGACGGCGGCATGACAATCCGATGTGACTGAGGAGATGACGTGAAGAAACTTCTGCTGGCTCTCGCCCTGTTCCCGCTGCTCGCCGCAGCGCAAACCTACCCGTCCAAGCCGGTGCGCATGATCGTCGGCTTCCCCGCCGGCGGCCCGGCCGACATCTTCGGCCGCTCGCTCGCGCAGGGCATGTCGCACGAGCTCGGCCAGCAGGTGATCGTGGAGAACATCTCCGGCGTCGGCGGCGTGCTCGGCGTCGACCGCGCGCTGAAGTCCGCCCCCGACGGGTACACGATGTGCCTCAACAGCGCCTCGCCGCTCGTCATCGCGCCTTTCTCGCTCAGCAAGCTTCCCTACGACGTCAGGAAGGACATCGCGCTGATCACGGTGGTGGTGCGCGTGCCCGAGGTGCTGGCGGTGCACCCGGCGCTGCCCGTCAACAACTTCGCCGAGCTGATCGCCTATGCCAGGGCCAACCCGGGCAAGGTCAACTTCGGCTCGGCGGGCAGCGGCAGCATCACCCATCTCGCCGGCGAGCTGCTCAAGGCCGAGGCGAAGATCGACCTGGTGCATGTGCCCTACAAGGGTGCCGCGCCGGCGGTCAACGATCTGCTCGGCGGCCAGGTGCAGATGGGCATCTTCGACGTGCCGGTGCTGCTCGGCCACATCCGCAGCGGCAAGCTGAAGGCGCTCGCCGTGACCAGCGGCCAGCGCGCGCCGGCGCTTCCCGACGTGCGCACCACGACCGAGATGGGCTACCCGAAAGTCAACTCCGACAACTGGTACGGGCTGGTGATGCCCGCGGCCACGCCGCAGGAGATCCAGCGCCGCGTCCACTCCGCCGCGGTCGCGGCCCTCAAGTCCGCCGCCGTCGCCGAGCAGTTCGCCAAGGTCGGCGGGACGGCCTCGCCGAACACGCCGCAGGAGTACGCCGCCTTCCTCGCCGCCGAGCAGGAGAAGTGGGGGCGCGTCGTCCAGGCGATCGGTTTCAAGGAATAGGATAATGCGCGGGTGCTGATCGATTTCTTCCTCAAGCTCAAGTCGCACAAGCTGCCGGTCTCCATCAAGGAGTACCTGACGCTGCTCGAGGCGATGGAGCGCAAGGTGATCGAGCCCTCGATCGACCAGTTCTACTACCTGTCGCGCGCGGCGCTGGTGAAGGACGAGGCGAACTACGACAAGTTCGACCGCGCCTTCGGCGAGTTCTGGGACGGCGTCGAGACGATCCCCGGCATCGAGGCGCAGATCCCGCTCGAGTGGCTGCTGAAGCAGGTCGAGCTGACGCTCTCGGAGGAGGAGAAGAAGCAGATCGAGGCGCTGGGCGGCTGGGAGAAGCTGCTGGAGACGCTGCGCCGGCGGCTCGAGGAGCAGAAGGGCCGCCACCAGGGCGGCAACAAGTGGATCGGCACCGGCGGCACCTCCCCCTTCGGCGCCTACGGCTACAACCCCGAAGGCGTGCGCATCGGCCAGGAGAAGTCGCGCAACCGCTCGGCGGTGAAGGTCTGGGACCAGCGCGAGTACCGCAATCTCGATGATTCGGTCGAGCTCGGCACGCGCAACATCAAGGTCGCCTTGCGCAGACTGAGGAAATTCGCGCGCGAGGGAGCGCTGGAGGAATTCGATCTCGAGAACACGATCAATTCCACGGCGAGAAAGGCCTACCTCGACATCCACATGCGGCCCGAGCGCCGCAACGCCATCAAGGTGCTGATGCTGATGGACATCGGCGGCACCATGGACGACCACATCAAGCTCGCCGAAGAGCTGTTCAGCGCGGCGAAAACCGAGTTCAAGCACCTCGAGTTCTACTACTTCCACAACTGCCTGTACGACTTCGTCTGGAAGGACAACCGGCGGCGCCACTCGGAGCGCACGCGCACCGCCGATCTCCTCCATAAGTACGCGCACGACTACAAGGTGATCTTCGTCGGCGACGCGACCATGAGCCCCTACGAGATCCTGCAGCCCGGCGGCTCGGTCGAGTACTTCAACGAGGAGCCCGGCGCGGTGTGGGTCAAACGCGTCACCGACATCTATCCGAAATGCGTCTGGCTCAACCCCGAGCCCGAGGAGATCTGGGCCTACCGGCAGTCGATCTCGATCGTGAAGGAGCTGATGAACGGCCGCATGTTTCCCACCACCCTTGAAGGCCTCGAGCGGGCCATGAAGCTACTCGCCAAATGAAAAAAATCCTCCTGCTGCTTGCCGTTGCCCTTTTCCCGTCGCTCGCGCTCGGCCAATACCCGTCCAAGCCGGTCCGGGTCATCATCCACTTCCCGGCCGGCGGCTCGACCGACCTGGTCGCGCGCGTGCTCTCGCAGGCGCTGACCGAGTCGATGGGCCAGCCGTTCGTGGTGGAGAACCGCACCGGCGCCGACGGCGCGATCGCCGCGGCGGCGGTGATGCAGTCGCCGCCCGACGGGCACACCCTCTTCATCGCCACCAACACGGCGATGATCCAGGTGCCGGTGCTGAAGAAGAACCCGCCGTACGACCCCCTCACGTCCTTCACGCCGGTGTCGCTCGTCGGCCGCTATACGTTCCTGCTCGTCGTCACGCCGAACCTCGGCGTCAGCAACTTCAACGAGTTCGTCGCCTACGCGCGCAAGAACCCCGGCAAGATCAACTTCGCCACCTACAGCGGCGCGAGCCAGCTCGCGTACGCGCAGATCGTCAAGAACGCGGGCGTCGACATGCTGCGCGTGCCGTACAAGGGCGAAGCGCCGTCGGTCACCGACATCCTGGGCGGCACCATCCACGCCGTCTTCGCCACGCCCACCAGCAGCCTGTCGCACATCCGCGACGGCCGGCTGAAAGCGCTTGCGGTCACGTTGCCGCAGCGCTGGCCGCTCCTGCCCCAGGTGCCGACCACCGTCGAGGCCGGCATGCCACCGATCACGGTCGAGTTCTTCGCGGCGATGTTCGGCCCGGCCGGCATGCCGCCGGAAATCGCGCAGCGGCTGAGCAAGGAGTTGCACGCGATCATGGCGCGCCCGGCGATTCGCGAGCAGATCGACAAGCAGGGCTTCGGCCTGGCGAGCTCCACGCCGGAGGAGCTGCGCGGTTTCATCAAGGGCCAGCTCGGCGCCTGGTCGCAGGGCTTCAAGGACGCCGGGATCAACCCGGAGTGAGCTGAAGGGGGCACGGCATGGGCCCACGCTTGTCGATCGCACTGGTGGTGGTAGCGCTCTCGAGCTGCGCCCCGCAAGCGCGGCAGTTTCAACAGGGCCTGTACAACATCAGCGGCATCGGCGCGAACACGTCGCGCGACGACGCCATGCTAGTCAGCACAGCGTTCGTCCAGATGGTTCGGAAGAACGATAGTCCCCCGCCGCTCATCTGGGAGACACCGCTTCCCAATGAAGCCGTCGACATTCTTCAGCGGATCGATGCGCAGCGGATCCTGGTCGGGATCTTCGAGATCGACGGCGACCTGGGAGCGCCGAGCCACGGCCCGCTGCAGCTTCGCGACGCCGGCACCGGTCGGATCCTGTGGCAAGCCGCGCGCAAGTCCTTCCCTCGCGGCCAATACACCGTTCTGTCCGCCGAAAAGGCCATCGTGCTGTTCGGGGGTGACGGGGAAAACGCTGAACTGCTGGCGCTCGATCCGCAAAGTGGTGTTCGTCGTTGGGGATACACGCTTAAGGGTCCCTACCGTTTAGCGATCACGCAGGACGGCGAGCAGATCGTCGTCTCCTCGGCGGCGGGAAGCCGGCGCAGCGTGCGCGCGATCGCGCTGGCGAGCGGTGCCGTCGCGTGGACGATCAATCTCGACGGCGCGTGGTTCGATCCGAAGCAAGCTGGAGCGCTCCACGTTACCGAGAACGCCGTGTTCGTCGCCGGACGAAGGTTGGTCAAGCTGGCCCTCGCCCGGGGGCAGACGATGTGGGTCGCGGATAACTCGATCCTGAGCAGCTCGGATGGCTCGGTGATGCCGGAATCGGCGGGCATCTTTCTCTGGAACGCGAGCTCGGTTGCGCTGCTGCGGCCGGAAGACGGCAGGACGCTCTGGAATGCATCACCGCCGGGGACCGGCGCCAAGCTTGTCGCGTTTCTCGATGGGCGCGTGGTGCGTGTGGCAAGCGTGCGGCGTGATTCGCCGGATCTGATCCAAGCGCTCGATATCGGCAGCGGCAGGATGCTCTGGTCGCGGGACGCCGGCGGAGTCATCGTCAGCGCGCTAGCCTCGAGCGGCGACGCGCTGCTCTTCTCCACCGACGAAACGGTCGTGGCGGTCGAGCCTGCGACAGGAGAGCTTCGATTCAGAAGTGAAATTCCCCCATCTCTTCTAGCCCACGTTGGGGGGACCAGGTACGCTCCTTCGACACAGAGAGGCGCGCTGCCCGACCATTTGCGCATCCACGCAGGCAGGCTCTATCTGGCCCGCGACACAAAGGGTATCGCCGCGTACGAACTGCCGGCAGGCAAGTTAGCATGGGTGCAGGCGGCAGCGCCTCACCTTTTCTCTGCGCCCAATCTCCAGGCGACCCTCGACGCAATTGATGCCGGGTTGCGATCTCCGGACGCATCCCCCGTTCCCGCCGCCTCGACCCTCTCCTCTCCAGGTCCTAGCCCCGCGCTGAAGTCGGCGCAAGGCAGCTACGATCTGGCGCGCAGCCGCTACCTAAGCACGCAAGGAAGCACGACCGCGAGTGCAAGTGAGCGCAGCAGCGCCCGCACGCGATATCTAAGCGCCTCCAGCGCGCTTGAAACACAGGAGCGCATGGAGGCGGTTTCGGCGAGCTTCCAGCAGGCGCAGGCAATCGCGGGCGCCGGCATCGCCGCGGTCGACGCCCTGGCCGCCGCGAAGAAGACGAGAGACGCCGAGCGCGCCGCGCACGCGGCGGAGCGGGCGAGAATCCGGCTGACGGGGGCTCATTACGCGTGGCAAAAATGCTTCCAGGAGAACCTGTACGTCCAACCCTTCGGGGGTCTGGACCGCGGCGTGATGCTGGTCGATCTTGAAACGGGTATGCGAAGCGACGTTGTCTTTGCCGTGCTGACGCCACTCGAACAGAATCTCGGCGTGGACTTCCAGAATCCCGCCATCGACTGGCAGGGGAAGCGTCTGGTTGTGGCGGGCACCAGCCTGGCCCCTGAGCGATGGCAGGAGGAGGTCAAATGGCGCACGCGCAGGCCGAAGCCGTCGCTGCTTGCCTACGACGTGTCCGCTCTGAAGTTCGAACGGGTCACGCGCCGCCAGATCGACGCGGAGAAGCTTGCTGCAGCCAAGCCCGACCTAATAACCCTAATCATCCACGAGGATGTCGGCGGAGTTCGTCGCGCGCTTCAGGCGGGCGCCAACGTCAATGCGCCTGAGCCGACCACAGGGACCACGCCCATTCAGCTTGCAGCAGGGATCGGCAACGAAGCGCTGGTGCGCCTTCTGCTCGAGTACGGCGCCGATCCCACGATTCGCAATAAGTCTCGCGCAAATGCCTACGACACGGCGAAGAAACATCCGGCAATCTTGAGGATTCTGCGCAGCGCCAAGCCCCAGCGATGAACGCCCCGCACGTCGAAGAATTTCTCACCCTCCAGGAAATCGTCGCTGCCGCGAAGAGAAATCTTTCGCCCGGCCCCTGGAGCTACCTGATCGGCGGCGCCGAGACCGAGACCACGGTCAAGCGCAACCGCCACGCGCTCGACTCGATCGCCTTCCGCCCGCGCGTGCTGCGCGATGTCTCGAAGATCGACAGTTCCGCCCGCTTCCTCGGAACGGCGACGCGACTCCCGGTTTTCCTCGCGCCGATCGGCGGACTGGAGTCGCTGGTCGAGGGCGGCGCGGCGACCGCGGCGCGGGCCGCGGCGCAGTTCGGCGTGCCGCAGATGCTCTCGTCGGTCTGCCAGCCTGGCCTGGAGGAAACCGCCCGCGCCGCGAGCACCATCCGCTCCTTCCAGCTCTACGTGCGCGGCGACGACGCCTGGGTCGACGATTTCGTAAAGCGCGCGAAGGACCACGGCTTCACGTCCTTCTGCCTCACCGTCGACGTCGCGGCCTACAGCCGGCGCGAGCGCGACCTCGTCGGCCGCTTCGTCAAGCCCTGGCGGGCGCGTGCCGTCGAGGGTGCGCCATTCCAGGCCGGGCTCTCGTGGGATCAGGTCAAGCGGTTCAAGGACAAGCACGACCTGCCGCTGATCATCAAGGGCATCGCCACGGTCGAGGACGCGCTCCTCGCCGTCGAGCACGGCGTCGAGGTGGTCTACGTCTCCAACCACGGCGGCCGGCAGCTCGATCACGGCCTGGGCAGTGCGGCGGTCCTTCCCCAGATTGTTTCTGCTGTGGGAAAGAAAGCCGAGGTGTGGGTCGACGGCGGCTTCATGCGCGGCACCGATGTCGTCAAGGCGATCGCGCTCGGCGCAAAGGCAGTCGGTCTCGGCCGCCTGACCGGCCTCGGCGTCGCCGCCGGCGGCGCGCCCGGCCTGGTGCGCACGCTCGAGCTCCTCGAGGAAGAGGTCCGCATCTGCCTCGGGCTGCTCGGCGTCACCTCGCTCGCGGGGCTCGACGCGAGCTGCGTGACGCCCGCTCCGGCGGTGAACGCGCCGGATACGTTCAGCGCCTTCCCGCTGATGGGCGCCTAGACCGGGTTCCGCTCGACGAGCTGCCGCGCGATGATGATGCGCTGCATCTCGTTGGTGCCTTCGCCGATGCACATCAGCGGCGCGTCGCGCACCAGCCGCTCGATCGGGAACTCCTTCGAGTAGCCGTAGGCGCCGTGGATGCGCATCGCCTCGAGCGAATTCTCGAGGCCCGCTTCCGAGGCGAAGTATTTCGCCATCCCCGCCTCCATGTCGCAGCGCCGGCCCTCGTCGTACGCTTTCGCCGCCTGCTCGATCAGCAGGCGCGCCGCCTCGACGCGCGTCGCCATTTCGCCGAGCTTGAGCTGGATCGCCTGGTGCTGGGCGATCGGCTTGCCGAAAGTCTTGCGCGTCTGCGCGTATTTCACCGAGTAGTCGAGCGCCGCCTTGGCGATGCCGGCGCCGCGCGCCGCGACGTTGATGCGCCCGAGCTCCAGGCCGCTCACCGCGCAGTAGAAGCCCTGCCCTTCGCCGCCGATCAGGTTGGCCGCGGGGACGCGGAAGTCGTCGAACACCAGCTCGGCCGAGTCGATGCCCTTGTAGCCGATCTTCTCCAGCTTGCGCGACGCGGTAAACCCGGGGCCCTTCTCCATGATGAACATCGACAGGCCCTTGCGCGGCGGATCGGCCTTGGGGTCGGTGCGGGCGAGGACCGCCAGACAGTTGCCCTCGATGCCGTTGCTGATCCAGGTCTTGGTGCCGTTCACCACGTAATGGTCACCCTGCTTCGTCGCCCGCAGGCGAATGGCGCTCAGGTCGGTGCCGGCGTCGGGCTCGGTGAGGGCGAGGCCGCCGCGCAGCTCGCCCGCCGCCATGCGCGGCAGGAAGCGCTGCTTCTGCTCCTCGCTGCCGAACTTCTGCACCAGGATCGCCATCATCAGGTGCGAGTTGAAAATGCCGGTGAGCGACATCCAGACCTCCGAGATGCGCATCACGATCTTGGCGTAGGTCGAGGCCGTCAGGCCGAGGCCGCCCCATTTCGGGTCGAGCACCGCGCCGAACAGGCCCATCTGCTTCATGGTCTCGACCATCTCGCGCGGGTAGATGTCGTCGTGCTCCAGGCGCATCGCCTGGGGCCGGACTTCCTTCTCCAGCCAGCGGTCGATGGCGTCGAGCAGCGCTGCGTCGGTGGCGGCGTCGGCGGCGGTTTCGTTCATGTCAGTAGTTTGCCTTGGCTTCGAGGTCGCTCCCAGCGCGCTTCATGACCAGGATGGTGCGCTTGAAGTCGCACACCGCCACCCCGGCCTGGTTGACGCCGGTGGTCTTCACCGTCACCAGCCCGGCGTTCGGCCGGCTCTTCGATTCGCGCTTCTCCAGCACCTCGGAATGCGCGTACAGGGTGTCGCCGGCGAACAGCGGGTGGGTCAGCCGGATGTCGGTCCAGCCCAGGTTGGCGATCGCCTTCTGGCTGACATCGCTGACGCTCATGCCTACCATCAGCGCGACGGTGAGCGGGCTGCATACGATGCAGCGCCCGAACTCGCTATGCTTGGCGTATTCCTCGTCGAAATGCATCGGATGGGTGTTCATCGTCAGCAGCGTGAACGAGATGTTGTCGTACTGGGTGATGGTGCGGCCCGGGCGATGCTCGTAGACGTCGCCGACCTGGAAGTCCTCGTAATAGCGCCCGAAGCGCTCGCGATAGGTACGCTCGCCGACCTGCCTCGCCTCGCCTGCCATGGGGTCTCCTTGCGCCGCTGGCTATAATTGTACGGACAATAACAGCGAAATGAAAACCCGCCGCAAGCAGAGCCGCCGCGCCGCCGAAGCCGCGCCGCGCTACCTGACCATCGCCCGCGACCTGCGGCGCGCGATCGCGGACGGCCGCTACCCGCTGGGCGCGCAGCTGCCGACCGAGCACGAGCTGTGCCGCGAGCTCGGCGTGTCGCGCTTCACCATCCGCGAGGCGATCCGCGTGCTCTCCACGGCGGGCCTGGTGCACCGCAAGCAGCGCTCCGGCACGGTGGTCGCCGCCCTGCCCGACGACACGCGCTACACCCACGGCATCGGCTCGCTGCGCGACCTCTTTCAGTACGCGCAGAGCACCCACTTCCACTACGTCTACATCGGCCGCCTCGGGCTGTCGCGAGCCCAGGCGCGCGCGGTCGCGGCATCCCCCGGAGAAGAGTGGATCCACGCGGTGGCGCTGCGCCGCGAGAGCGCCGGCGGAAAGCCGTTCGGCGTGACGCGCCTGTTCCTCAATCCGGCGCTGAAGGGGATCGAGAAGGCGCTGCGCGGCACCAGCGGCCCGGTCTACGCGCTGATCGAGCGCGAGTTCAAAGTGCGCATCGACCGCGTCGAGCAGGTGATCACCGCCGTGGCGCTCGACGAGCACGACGCCGCCAACCTCGGCGTCGCCGCCGGCACGCCCGGCCTCTCCATCCGGCGCAGCTACTTCGACGAGCAGGGTCGCGTCGTGGAAATGGCCGACACGGTCCACCCCGCCGACCGCTTCACCTACCGCATGGAATTGCGCCGCTAGTTCTGCTACCTTGTCCGGACAAATGAGCACAGCGACGATTGCTTCCCCGATTTCATTCCGGCTCGCCGACTTCACCGCCGGCCTCAGGCTCGACGCGGTGCCCACCCCCGTCGTGCAGCGCGCCAAGCACCTGATGCTGGATGCGATCGGCTGCGCGTTCGCGGCGCGGCAGGAGGAGTTCGCCGCGCGCATCGCCCGGTCGGTGGCCCGCCTCGCCGGTCCGGGACCGCGCAGCGTGGTCGGCCTGCCGCATCGCCTGCCGCTCCGCGATGCCGCGCTGGTGAACGGCATGCTGATGCACGGCCTCGACTACGACGACACGCACGCCGCCGGCATCATCCACCTCACCGTGAGCACGCTGCCCGCGGGCCTCGCCACCGCCGCGCACGTCGGCGCCTCGGGAGCCGAGCTTCTCACCGCCTACATCGCCGGCGTCGAGACCGGCGCGCGCATCGCCACGGTCGCGAAGGGCGGCTTCCACGAGGCCGGCTTCCACCCCACCGGCGTGGTCGGCGCCTTCGCCAGCAGCCTGGTGGCCGGCCGCCTGATGAAGCTCACCCCCGCCCGGCTCGCCGGCGCGCAAGGCATCGCCCTGTCGCTCGCGAGCGGCAGCCTCCAGTTCATCGAGGATGGCTCGTGGACCAAGCGCATCCACCCCGGCTGGGCGGCGGCGTGCGGCATCGGCGCCGCCTCGCTCGCCGCCGACGACTTCCCCGCTCCGCCGGAAGCGTACGAAGGCCGCTTCGGGCTGTTTCGCACGCACCTTGCGCCGCATCTCTACGAAAAGGCGGACCTGTCGCTCGCCACGGCGGGCCTCGATCGGGCGTGGGAAATCGAGAACGTCGCGGTCAAGCCGTTTCCCGCCTGCCATCTCGTGCACGGCTGCGCGGACGCGGCGATCGCCCTGCATCGCGCGGGACTCGATCCCGAGCGCGTGCGATCGATCCAGGCGCTGGTGCCCGAAGGCGTGGTCAAGGCCGTGTGCGAGCCGGTGGCGAACAAGCGTCGTCCGAAGAACGACTACGACGCGAAGTTCAGCCTTCCTTATGCGATCGCGAGCGGACTGATCCGCGGCCGCCTCGGCGTCGCCGAGTTCCTTCCGGCGGCCTACGCCGAGCCGCGCATCGAGCGGCTGATGGACAAGGTGGCGTACGCGATCGACCCGCAGACCACGTTCCCGCGCCATTACACCGGCGAGGTGGTGGTGACGCTCGACGACGGCCGGGTGCTGCGCAATCGGGTCGCGGTCAACCGCGGCAACCCCGACCTGCCGCTCTCCAATCCCGAGATCGAGGCCAAGTATTTCGAGAACTGCGCGGTGAGCCTCGACCAGGGCGCCGCGTCGCGGATCCGCGATGCGATCCTCGCTCTCGAAGCGATCGCGGACGCGCGCGAGCTCGAGGCGCTGCTCGCCGCCGAGGCGCGGGCGGAGGCTACGGCATGACGCCGCTCGCGGGATTGCGCATCCTCGCCGTCGAGCAGTACGGCGCCGGGCCGTTCGGCACCTCCTACCTCGCCGACCTGGGCGCGGAGGTGGTGAAGATCGAGAACCACAAGGACGGCGGCGACGTCGGGCGGCAGGTCGGGCCGCATTTCTTCGGCCCGGGCGACAGCCATTTCTTCCAGACTTTCAACCGCAACAAGAAGAGCGTGACGCTCGACCTGAAGCATCCCGAAGGCAGGGCCGCGTTCCAGGCGCTGGCGAAGAGCGCCGACGCGGTGATCGACAACCTGCGTGGCGACCTGCCGGAAAAGCTCGGCCTGACCTACGAGCAGCTGAAGGCGGCGAATCCGCGCATCGTCTGCGCCCACCTTTCCGCGTACGGCCGGACCGGCTCGCGCAAGGCGTGGCCGGGCTACGACTATCTGATGCAGGCCGAGGCCGGGCACATGTCGCTCACCGGCGAGCCGGGCGGCCCGCCGACGCGCTACGGCCTTTCGGTCGTCGACCTGATGACCGGGCTCGCCGCCGCTTTCGGCCTGCTCGCGGGCGTGATGAGCGCGCGCGCCACCGGCAAGGGAATGGACGTCGACACCTCGCTCTTCGACGTCGCGCTGCATAACCTCAACTATCCCGGCACGTGGTTCCTGAACGCCGGCGTGGTCACCGGCCGCACTCCCCGCTCGGCGCACCCGAGCCTCACACCGAGCCAGCTCTACCGCACGCAGGACGGCTGGATCTTCATCATGTGCAACAAGGAGAAGTTCTGGGGCCTCCTCGCCCAGGCGCTCGGCAAGCCCGAGTGGGCCACCGACCCGGAGTTCGCCACGTTCAAGGCGCGGCTCAAGAACCGCGACCGGCTCACGCAGATGCTCGACGCGGCGCTCGCGACGCGCACCACCGGCGAGTGGATCGAGCGCTTCGCCGGAAAGGTTCCGGCCTCGCCGGTCTACGACGTGAAGCAGGCGCTGGAGAGCGCCTACGTCGCCGAGCGCGGCAGCGTCGCGGACTTCGCCTATGCCGACGGCAAGGCCGCCCGCATGGTCGCGGCGCCACTCTCCTTCACCGGGGCGGAGCTGCCGACCCGTGCCGCCCCGCCGATGGGCGCGCACACGGTCGAGCAGCTGCGTGCCGCGGGCTATTCCGACGAGCGCATCGGCGCGCTGCGCACGGCGGGCGTGATATGAACCTCGCCGCTACGCTCACGCAATCGGCGCTCAACTGGCCGCAGAAGACGGCGCTGGTCTTCGAAGGCCGGCGCTGGACCTACGAGCAGTGGAACCGCACGGTCAACAAGGCGGCGCACGCCTTCCGCGCCGCCGGCATCGGCAAGGGCGACCGCGTCGCCTTCCTGACCTACAACCTGCCCGAGCAGGTCACCGGCTTCTATGCGCTGATGAAGATCGGCGCCATCCCGGTGCCCATCAACTACCGGCTGGCCGCGAACGAGGTGAAATACATCGTCGACGACTCGAAGGCGCGCATCCTCGTCTTCGAGGAGGCGCTGCGCGCGCCGGTCGCGGCCATCCAGGATCGCCTTTCAGTAAGTAAATTGATTTATGTGGGAGCAAAACCGGAAGGCAAGGAGATCCCGTTCGAGAAGTTCATCGAGCCCGGCGCCGACCGCGAGCCCGAGATCGTCGGCGACTGGAAAGATCCGGCATTCATCATGTACACCTCGGGCACCACCGGCCGGCCGAAAGGCGTGGTGCGCTCGCACCTCGCCGAGATCATGGGCAGCCTGTCGATGGTGGCGGAATGCGGCTTCCGCGCCGACGACACGATCCTGAACAACAAGCCCCTGTTCCACATCGCGCAGCTGCAGCTGCAGTTCATTCCCTTCGTGCACATCGGCGGCACCAACGTGCTGACGCGCGGCTTCGACGTGCACGAGACGCTCTCGGCGGTCGGCCAGGAGCGCATCACCGTCCTGCATGGCGTGCCGACGCAGATGGTGATGATGGCCGCCGCGGACATCTCGAAGTACGACTTGAAGTCGCTGCGCTGCGGCTTCTACGGCGGGCAGACGCTCGCCGACGACATCACGCGCAAGGTGATGACCTGGTTCCCGGAGTACTTCGCCAACGTCTACGGTTCCACCGAGGCGCTGATGGTCACCTGCTGCGACTATCGCAAGCACGCGGGCAAGCTCGGCAGCGTCGGCAAGGCTTCGGTCAACATGGAAGTGCGCGTCATCCGCACCGACAGCCGCGATCCGGACGAGCTGTGCAAGCCGGGCGAGATCGGCCAGCTCATCACGCGCGGCGCGAGCCTGCTTACCGAGTACTTCGGCCTGCCCGATCGCACCGCCGCCGCCTTCACCCGGGGCTGGTTCCTCTCGGGCGACGCCGCGGTGCTCGACGACGAAGGCTTCATGACCGTGATGGGACGGATGGACCACACCATCAAGAGCGGCGGCGAGAACATCCATCCCTCGGAGATCGAGAACGTGCTGTTCAAGCATCCCGGCATCGCCAACGCCGCGGCGGTCGGGCTGCCGAGCCGCAAGTGGGGCCAGGTGGTCTGCGCGGCGATCGTGCGCAAGGATCCCGCCCTCTCCGCGGCTGCGCTCGACGAGTTCTGCCTGAAGAGCCCCGACCTCGCCCACTTCAAGCGCCCGCGGCACTACTTCTTCGTCGACGCGATCCCGTCGAACCCGACCGGCAAGGTCGAGCGCGGCAAGCTGAAGGACCAGCTCATGAAGAACGTCCCCGGCGAGCTCGAGTGATGGCTGCGCTTCTCGTCATCCAGGCTTCGGTTTCCAATCGAGAGCAGTACAAGAAGTATCAGGCTGCGGTCCAACCCCTGATCCAGGCGCACGGCGGGCGACTCATGGCGAGCGGCGTAGGCCTCGAGGTGCTGGAAGGCAGTCATGACGGACGCCGGCTGGTCGTTTTCGAATTCGACTCCATGGATGCCATCCAGGAGTTCTGGAAATCGCCCGCCTATTCCAAAGTGAAACCGCTGCGCGAGGGCGCGGCGAAGATCGACGTCTGGGCGGTGCCGGCGGCATGACCGATCTCTTCTCGCCGCTTTCGATCGGCGACCTTGCGCTTCCCAACCGGATCGTGATGGCGCCGCTCACACGCTCTCGCGCCACGCTGGAACGCGTGCCGACGCCGATGATGGCCGAGCACTACGTGCAGCGCGCTTCCTCCGGCCTGATCATCGCCGAGGCAACCAACATCGTGCCGCAGTCGATCGCCTGGGACTGCGCGCCCGGCATCTTCACCCCACCGCAGATCGACGCCTGGGCGAAGCTGGTGCGCGCGGTGCACGCCGCGGGCGGTCGCAT
>Ga0075352_1000011_pt1 | contig 25797 bp, 30 predicted proteins | sample Sandmound_TuleA__FD_120092 | JGI IMG/M metagenome (GOLD analysis project Ga0075352, IMG submission 120092) | Natural and restored wetland microbial communities from the San Francisco Bay, California, USA, that impact long-term carbon... | ecosystem: Environmental > Terrestrial > Soil > Wetlands ...
CAGGTAGGCCTTCAGCGCGTCGGCGTGCTCGGTAAACGCATCTGCGCCATAGGTGGTCTTGGAGGCGAGCGAAATGAGCGGCAGGTGCACCGCCGCCGCGCAGTCGGCGAGGGTCAGCTCGGCGCCGGCGATGTAGGGCGCGAATTTCGCCCGGCTCTTGAGTGCGCGCAGACCTTTCATCAGGTCCTTCTCCACCGCCTGCTTCGCCTCCTCGGACACGGGCGGCCGGCCGAAGAAGAGCTCCCCGTACAGGCGCCGCGCCACCAGCTCCAGGTGCAGCTCGAGGATGGTCACCAGCTCGCGCACCCGGGCGCGCTCGAGCGCATCGCGCGGCAGGAGCGGCTTCTGCGGATACGCGTCCTCCAGGTATTCGCAGATCACGTCCGACTCGACCAGCGTCGTCCCGTTCACTTCCAGGAACGGCACCTTGCCCATCGGCGTGCGCGCGACGAAGGCCTCGTCCTGCGACGGCCGGCAGTTGGCGTCGACCTCGAACTCGAGGCCCTTCTCGAGCAGGACGATGTACGCCTTGTTGAAGTAGTTGCTGATGTGAAAGCCGCACAGCTTCAGCATTTCATGCTCCTTTGAGCCATTCTTCCGCCGGCTGGTACGGCAGCTTGAGCGCCGCGGCCACTTCCGCGTGCGTGACCTTGCCGCGCGCGACGTTGAGGCCGTTGCGCAGGTGGGCGTCCTCGGCGAGCGCGCGCCGCCAGCCCTTGTCGGCGAGCGCCAGCACGAAAGGCAGCGTCGCGTTGTTCAGCGCGTAGGTCGAGGTGCGCGGCACCGCGCCGGGCATGTTGGTGACGCAGTAGTGCACCACCTCGTCGACGACGTAGGTCGGATCGGCGTGCGTGGTCGGCCGCGAGGTCTCGAAGCAGCCGCCCTGGTCGATGGCGATGTCGACCACCACGCTGCCGGGCTTCATCGCCGTCACCATGGCGCGCGACACCAGCTTCGGCGCCGCGGCGCCGGGCACCAGCACCGCGCCGATGACGAGGTCGGCCGAGAGCACGTGCTGCTCCACCGCATCGCGGCTGGAATAGACGGTGACCGCGCGCGCGCCGAATTCAGCTTCTACCCGTCTTAGTACATCCAGGGATCGATCCAATACGTAAACCCGCGCGCCCGAGCCCACCGCCATGCGCGCCGCGCTCGACCCGGCGACGCCCGCGCCGAGGATGGTGATTTTCGCCGGCGGCACGCCCGGCACGCCGCCGAGCAGGATGCCCATGCCGCCGCGCTCCTTCTCGAGGCAGGTGCCGCCGACCTGCACCGACATGCGGCCGGCGACCTCCGACATCGGCGCGAGCAGCGGCAGGCCGCCGCCCTGCCTCGTCACCGTCTCGTACGCGATGCAGATCGCGCCGGAAGCCTGCAGGTCCGCCGTCTGCTGCGGATCGGGCGCGAGGTGCAGGTAAGTGAACAGCACGTGCTTGCTCGTGATCTTGGCGCGCTCGGCCTTCTGCGGCTCCTTCACCTTGACGATCAGCTCCGCTTCCTGCCACGGACCGCCGATACGCGCGCCGGCTTTCTCGTACAGGGCGTCGGGCGCGCCGATGCCGAGGCCTGCGCCTTTCTCGACGACCACCTGGTGCCCGTGAGACACCAGCTCGCGCACCGACGTCGGCGTCAGGCCGACACGGTACTCGTGCGTCTTGACCTCCCGGGGAACGCCGACGATCACCTGCTCTTTTTCCGCCCGAGCGCCTCCACGACCGAGGTCTGCTCGCCGAGCTCGAGCTTGGCGATCTGGTTGCGGTGCACCTCGTCGGGGCCGTCGGCGAAGCGCAGCGTGCGCGCGTGCGCGTACGCATGGGCGAGGCCGAAGTCCTCCGACACGCCGCCGCCGCCGTGCACCTGCATCGCCCAGTCGATCACCTGGCAGGCGACGTTCGGCGCCAGCACCTTGATCATGGCGATCTCCTTCTTCGCCACCTTGTTGCCAACGGTATCCATCTTCCAGGCGGCGTTCAGGACCATGAAGCGCGCGCCGTCGATCATGATGCGCGCCTCGGCGATGCGCTCGCGCGTCACGCCCTGATCAGCCACGGCTCTGCCAAAGGCCACCCTTTCGGTGGCCCGGCGGCACATCTTCTCCAGCGCCCGCTCCGCCTGGCCGATGAGCCGCATGCAGTGGTGGATGCGTCCCGGCCCGAGGCGGCCCTGCGCGATCTCGAAGCCGCGGCCCTCGCCGAGCAGCACGTTGGAAGTCGGCACGCGCGCGTCCTTCAGCTCGATCTCCATGTGGCCGTGCGGCGCGTCGTCGTAGCCGAACACTGACAGGTGGCGCAGGATCCTGACGCCCTTCGTCTCCGCCGGCACGAGCACCATGGATTGCTGGCTGTGGCGCGAGGCGTTGTCCGGGTCGGTCTTGCCCATCACGATGTAGATCTTGCAGCGCGGGTCGCCGGCGCCGCTCGACCACCACTTGGTGCCGTTGATCACATAGTCATTTTTCTCGCGAAGAATCCTGGTTTGAATGTTCGTTGCGTCGGACGAGGCGACGTTCGGCTCGGTCATCAGGAACGCCGAGCGGATCTTGCCCTCGAGCAGCGGCTCGCACCATTGCCTGTTCTGCTCCGGCGTGCCGTACTTGAGGATCGTCTCCATGTTGCCGGTGTCGGGCGCCGAGCAGTTGAAGATCTCGGGCGCCCAGGTGACCCGGCCCATGATCTCGCACAGCGGCGCGTACTCGAGGTTGGTGAGCGTGCCGCCGTGCGATTTCGGCCGCCACAGGTTCCACAAACCTGCCTCTCTCGCTTTTACCTTCAATTTTTCGATCAAAGGAACGGTTTCCCAGCGCTTCTCGCTTGTCACGTGCTCGTGCCACTTGTGCTCGTTGGGATAGACGTGCTGGTTCATGAAGGCAGTCAGCTGCTGGCGCAGCTCCTGCACCTTGGGTGTGTAGTCGAAGTTCAAGCGGCTCTCCCAGAAAGTCTTCCACCGTGGATTTTCTCCACCATTTTCCAGCCGAGCGCGGCGAGCGGCACAGTCTTGCTCGCCGCCTCCTGGGCGAACGAGCTGGCGGCGGTGCCGTCGAGCACGCGCTTGGCGATGCCCTGGCAGATGGCGGCGATGCGGAACAGGTTGTAGGCGAGATAGAAATCCCAGTGCGACGGGTCGATGAAGTTTCTTCTTGTTCTTTCACAGTACTTCTTCACATATTCGGCCTCGCCCGGAATGCCGAGTTGCGCCAGGTCAAGCCCGGCGATGCCGCGGAACTTGTCGGGCGGGATGTGCCAGCTCATGCAGTGGTAGGCGAAGTCGGCGAGCGGATCGCCGAGCGTCGAGAGCTCCCAGTCGAGCACCGCGAGGATGCGCGGCTCGGTCGGATGGAAAATGGTGTTGTCGAGGCGGAAGTCGCCGTGCACCACCGAGGTTCCCGCTTCCGGCGGAATGTTCTTCGGCAGCCAGTCGATCAGCCCGTCCATCGCCTCGATGCGCTGCGTCTCGGAAGCGCGGTACTGCTTGCTCCAGCGCTCGACCTGGCGGGCGATGTAGTTGCCCGGCTTGCCGAAGTCAGTCAGCCCGATTTTCTGAAAATCAATCGTATGCAAAAGCGCGATGACTCGATTCTGCTCGTCCCAGATCGCCGCGCGCTGCTCGCGCGTCATGCCCGGCAGCGAGGGGTCCCACAGCACCCGGCCCGCGACGAAATCCATGACGTAGAACGCGGTGCCGATCACGCTCTCGTCTTCACAGAGCACGTGCGGCCGCGCGACCGGGAAGCCCACCTTGTGCAGGGCGCTGATGACCTTGTATTCGCGATCGACTGCATGGGCGGAGGGCAGCAGCTTGCCCGGCGGCTTGCGCCGCAGGACGTACTTGTTGTTGATCTTGTAGGTCGGGTTCGATTGCCCGCCCCTGAATTGCTCGATTATTTCGATCTTGAAGCCCAGATACTTCTCCAGCGCCGCGGTGTCGATGCGGTGCCTTTCCTCCACGGGCTTGGTGCCGATAAACTGCTCGAACATGCCGGCAAAAGCTTACCCGAAAAGGTTCAACGTCTCGCACTCGAAGGGCGCGAAGTTTTCGCGCCGCGGCCTGCGCGGCTACTTCGAGTACCGCGACCTCGGCATCCTCCGCGCGACGCGCGGCAAGGTGGTGGCGCATGTCATCCGGGCGCGCCGGGGAAAGGCGCCGCACGGCGACTGGCACTGGCACGATGTCGACGTGCAGTTCGTCTACGTGCTGAAAGGCTCGGCGGTGTTCGAGTACGAGGGCATCGGCCGCGTCGCCATGAAGGCCGGCACCTGCTTCTACCAGCCGCCGCGCATCCGCCACCGCGAGCTCCGCCACTCGAGCGACCTGCAGATGGTCGAGTTCGTCTCGCCGGCGAAGTTCAGGACTTACCCGGCGGAGAAACCTGCAGCCAGAAAGTCACCGGCCCGTCGTTCACGAGGCTGACCTTCATGTCGGCGCCGAAACGGCCTGTAACGATGACAACGCTTTTTTCCTTGAGGTGATTTATAAGATAAGAGAAGAGTCTTTCGCCTTCGGCGGGCGAGGCAGCCGAAGAGAAGCTCGGCCGCGTGCCCGACTTCGTGTCCGCGACCAGCGTGAATTGCGGCACGAGGAGAAGCTCGCCGCCGATGTCGCGCAAGGAGCGGTTCATCTTGCCGGCATCGTCCGGGAAGATCCGGAAAGCCATGATCTTTTCGGCCAGGCGATCGGCTTCCGACTCGGTGTCGCCGCGCTCGACGCCGATCAGCGCCAGGATCCCTCGGCCGATCGAAGCGATGGTCTTGCCGTCGACGGCGACGCTCGCCTCGCTGACGCGCTGGAGCAGAGCGATCACGCGATCGTAAAAGCGCCGATCAAGCGATGATGTCGGGAATCAGGCGCGTGCGCAGGCGCTGGATCTGGTCCTTGAGGACGAGCTTGCGCTTCTTCAGGCGCTGCAGCTGCAGGCGGTCCTGCGCCGGATCGGCCGCGAGCCGGTCGATCACGTCATCGAGATCGTGGTGCTCGATTTCGAGGCGCTGCAGGCGCTCGCGGATCTGCGCCTTTTCCTCCTCGGTCAGGGGAAGGTCGGTCACCGGCGGCGCTAGTACGTCTTCGACGGGCGGAAGTAGTCGACGCGGTCGATCGAGCGCACCGACACGTCCCTGAGCTGGGCGCCCTGCAGCACGCGGATCGGCACCTCGACGCCGGCGCCGCCGCGCTCCCAGATCCTGCGGTAGAACTCGGCGAGCGTCGACACGTGCTCGCCGCTCACCGCCACGACGATGTCGCCGGCGCGCAATCCGGCGCGTTCCGCCGGCCCTTCCGGCGAGACGCGCGAGACGAAGAGATGGCCGCGCAACTCGTCGGTGTTGACGCCCAGCCACGGCCGGGCCGGCCCGCGCCGCCGTCCCTCGGCGATCAGGTCCTCGAGGATCGGCTTCAGCAGGTCGACCGGCACGAACATGTTGCCCGGCGACTGGGTTCCCGGCGCGCCGGCATCGGGGACGATGAGCGAGCCGATGCCGAGCAGCTCTCCCCGGGCGCCGATGAGCGGCGCGCCCGACCAGTCCGCCACTGGCGGGTAGGTGAAGATCGCCGAGTCGAGCATGTATTCCCAGCTGCCGCTGAACGGCCGGCGCGAGACGACCTGCACCAGGGTGGGCGCCTCGCGCGCCGCCGCCGGAATGACCAGTCCCGGCTCGCGCTCCGCGAGCGCGGCCGAATCGCCGAGCGCGAGCGGCCTGGCGTTGAGCGTGCCGACCACGCGCAGCAGCGCGAAGCCGGAAGCATGGTCGTACGCGGCGACCGTCGCCGGCACGGTGCGGCCGTCGGCGCCGGTGAGCTGGATGGCCTCGGCCTCGATGACGAGGTAGCCGATGGTGAGGACGTAGCCGTCGCGGATCAGCGCCCCGCTGCCGCGGCGCTGCGTGCCGAGCGACTCGGCGCTGCGGGCGTTCGGCAGGATCTTCGCCTGCACCGCGATCACCGCGGCCAGCGTTTCCTCCGGCTTGTCCTGCGCCACAGCGCTGAACATCGCCGCCGCCGCAATGGCCGCGAGACAGCGCGCGAAAAGGCGCATGAAATCCCTCCTTGACGCTCGTATGATGCACTTGCCAGATCGAAAGGTGTAGGGGATGGAAGAAACCAAGGAACAGCTTTTCGCCCGGCTCGACGGCCTGGGCTTCGAAAAGGTCAACGAGCTGCGCAACCGCGGCATGCTGACCGGCAACCCGGTATGGGCCCACGAGTGGCTGCAGGACCGGGGGATCCGTCGCCTGGAAGAGGCGCAGACCCTGCACCGTCGCGCGGTATACGCCGCCGAAAGATCCGCCGCGGCCGCGGAGAGGGCGGCACGCTTCTCCATGTTCGCCGTGATCATCGCGCTAGTCGTGGTGCTGATCGTCATCACCGCATCCCCGGCCTGGATGACGCGCTTCTAGGCGGGCGCGACCGCGCATGCGGCTGTTGAGCTGGAACGTGCAATGGTGCCGCGGCGTCGACGGCGTGGTCGACCCGGCGCGCATCGCGGCCGAGGCGCGGCGCGTCGACCCCGACGTCATCTGCCTGCAGGAGGTCGCGGCCACCTTCCCCGAGCTGCCGGGCAGCGCCGGCGAGGACCAGCCGCACGCGCTGATGCACGCCTTGCCGGAATATGAAGGCTGCCTGGTGAGCGGCGTCGACCTGCCGGCGCCGAACGGTAGGCGAAGCCGCTTCGGCAACCTGATCCTTTCGCGCCTCAGGGTCGGGCGCGTCCTGCGCCACTCGCTGCCCTGGCCGCCGCGCGACGGACCGAGCATGCCGCGCAGCGCGGTCGAGGCGGTGGTCGACGCGCCGTTCGGCCCGGTGCGCGTCCTCACCACGCACCTCGAGTACTACTCGGCCCGGCATCGCGCGGCGCAGATCGCGCGCCTGCGCGAGATTCTCGGCGAGGGCAGCGAAGGAGAAGGCGACGACGGCCCGTTTCGCGCCATGCCGTGGCCCTCGGGCGCGATCGTGTGCGGCGACTTCAACCTGCCGCCCGAGGATCCGCTCCACTCCGGCATCGGCGAATTTCTCGTCGACAGCTGGCAGGCGCTGAACCCGGGCCAGCCGCATCCGCACACCTTCCGCGTGCACGAGCGCGACGAGGGCGAGTCGCCCTATTGCTGCGACTACGTTTTCGTGACCACGGACCTGGCGCCGCGCCTGGCGGCGATGCGCGTCGACGGCGCGAACCGCGCTTCCGACCACCAGCCGCTCATCGTCGAGCTCCGATGAGCGTGCGCAGCTCTTCGATGCGCTTGCGGTTGACGCCGAAATCGCTGCGGCCGAGGCGCGACGCCGAGCGCACATGCACCAGCCGCGCGCTTTCGTCGAGCAGCAGCTCGACGTCGTCGACGTAGCCCATCAGCGCGCTCTTGTACTCGGCGTAAATATAGTTGCCCTCTTCGCGGATCACGGTGGCGCGCGTCATCGATTCCACCGCGCGGCGCAGCTCCGGCATGGTGCCGTTGAAGGCAATGGGCGCGATGTAGTGCTCGCCATCCGCGGGGTCGGCCTGCGAGGAGACGCAATTGGGCGTCGGCTTGCACGCCGCGAAGCGGCCGTCCTTGACTCCGAGATTGTCGGGACGCGTGCCGGAGAACACGGCGAGGATGCTACCATCGCCGCAGGAGGCACCCATGCAGATCAGCGCACAACAACTCGCCGAATTGCTGCTCGGCATCGCGCGGGCGCAGGCGGGCATGATTCAGGGACTCGAGAACGAGATGGCCGGCGTGCGCAGCGGACGCATCATCCCGGCGCTGCAGAACGTGGCTCACTTGCGCGACCATCCCAATCCGACGCTGACCGACCTGCCGGTGCGCGTCCTCCTCGGCACGCTCGGCCGGCAGGTGCCGGACGCCGCTTCCGTGGTGCGCGATCTCGAGCGCCTGCTCGGCGGCGCCGAGGTTGCTGCCGCTCCCGCTGCCGCCGCGGCTGCGGCCGCCGACGGACCGGGCCTCGACTTCAGCAAGCCCGGCTGACATGTTCGGCCTTCGCGGACAGCGTCGACGCCTTGCGCGATCGCCGGCGGCGGATCTCTACCTCGAGCTGCTGAAGAAGTGCATCGGCAACAGCATCTACGACGACGACCTCGACCTGATGCGCGGCACGTTCACGCGTGACGAAGCCTCGGGCAAGCTGGTGTCGACTCAGGGCGCGCGGGTCGAAGACCACCTGAAGTTCCTCGGCCTCATCTGGCCCTCGCGCGCGCACACCATGATCGGCGTGCCGCGGCTCGACAACCTGCGCGCCTGCGCCGAAGCGGCGCTCGACGACGGCGTCGAGGGCGACTTCATCGAGACCGGCGTCTGGCGCGGCGGCGCGGTGATCTTCATGCGCGGCATCCTCAAGGCCTACGGCATCGAGGACCGCGTCGTCTGGGTGGCCGATTCCTTCGCCGGCCTGCCCCCGGGGGACCCGGCGCGCTACGCGAAGGAGTCGACCGTCGCGTTCCACGAGCACGGCGACCTGGCCGTCTCGCTCGAGCAGGTGCAGAAGAACTTCGCGCGCTATGACCTGCTCGACGCCCAGGTGAAGTTCCTCAAGGGCTGGTTCCGCGACACCCTGCCGACGGCGCCGATCCGCAAGCTGGCGCTGATGCGCCTCGATGGCGATCTCTACGAATCGACCATGGACGCGCTGGCGGCGCTGTACCCCAAGCTCTCGCCGGGCGGCTTCGCCATCATCGACGACTACAACCTGATCAAGGCCTGCAACGACGCGGTCGAGGATTTCCGGCGCGAGCGCGGCATCGCCGAGCCGATCTCGCCCATCGAGGGCGGCGGCGCCTTCTGGCGCAAGGGCTGACTCGAAGCTCCTCGACTAGAAATCCTTGGGCTCGGGCGGGAACTTCGGCGCCCGCTTCTCGCGGTGCGAGGCGATGCCTTCCTTCGCCTCGGGGCCGGTGAAGCCGAGCATCTCGTAGGCGAGCGAGGCGTCGAAGGCCGGCCCGGCCATGCGCAGCCAGTTGTTGAGCGAGGACTTCGTCCAGCGCAGCGCGGTCTGCGCGCCGGCGGCCAGTTTGCGGGCCACCTCGAGAGCCTTTTCGTTCAATTCATTTTCATGACAAGCGAGCGAAACGAGCCCGATCCTCTCGGCCTCCTCGCCGCTCACCTGCTCGCAAAGGAGCAGGTAGTACTTCGCCTTGGCCATGCCGCAGAGCAGCGGCCAGACGATCGCCGCGTGGTCGCCGGCGGCGACGCCGAGGCGCGTGTGGCCGTCGATGAGGCGCGCGTTCTTCGCCGCGATGGAGATGTCCGCCAGCAGCCCGGCGACCAGGCCGGCGCCGACCGCAGGTCCGTGCATCGCCGAGACGACAATCTTCGAGCAGTTGATCAGGTTGTAGACCAGGTCGCGCGCCTCGCGCCAGACGCGCGCGCGCACCGCGAAGTCGCGCGTCATCTCCTCGACCATGGTCAGGTCGCCGCCGGCGGAGAAGCCGCGCCCCTCGCCGCGCAGGATGGCGACGCGCGTCTCCGGGTCGCGGTCGACGTCGAGCCAGACCCGGGCGAGCTCCGCATGCATGCGCGCATTGGTCACCGAAAGCTTGCCCGGCTCGGCGCGCATCACGATCTCGAGGATGCCGGGCTCGAGCCTTGCGATCCTCAGCTCTTGATATTCGGAATAGTCCATCGCGCATTTTAGTATCGGTTCTACAATTCACCGCATGCGTGCCCCTGACGAGCGTTTCGCCGGATTGCCCGGGTTCGCATTCCAGCCGCACTACCTCGAGTGGCGCGGCCTGCGCGCGCACTTTCTCGACGAGGGCCAGGGCGAGCGCACCTATCTCTGCCTGCACGGCAACCCGACCTGGAGCTATCTCTACCGGCGCATGATCCCGCCCTTCGTCGCCTCGGGCGCGCGTGTCGTCGCGCCGGATCTGATCGGCTTCGGCCGCTCGGACAAACCGGAAGATGAGGGGCTTTACAGCTTCGACTTTCATCGCAGTTTCCTGCTCGACTTCATTCAAACCAACAACCTCAGGAATCTGACTCTTGTCGTCCAGGACTGGGGCGGCGTGCTCGGCCTGACGCTGCCGATGGAGATGCCGGAGCGCTTCGGGCGCCTGCTCATCATGAACACCGATCTCGCCACGGGCGAGGTGCCCCTCAGCGAGGGCTTCATCGCCTGGCGCGCCTATTCCGCGAAAAATCCCGACATGGCGGTCGGCAAGCTGCTCGCGCGCGCCTGCCCGCATCTCACCGCGGCGGAAGCGGCAGCCTACGACGCGCCCTTCCCCGACGTGCGCTACAAGGCGGGCGTGCGGCGCTTTCCGCCGATGGTTCCGGAACACTACGATGACCCCGGCGCAGCCGTTTCGAGAAAAGCCAGAAATTTTCTGCAAACGGCGTGGCAAGGCCAAAGCTACATGGCGATCGGCGCCAAGGACCCGGTGCTCGGCCCGCCGGTGATGCAACGGCTGCGGACCTGGATCCGCAATTGCCACGAACCGCTGGTGATCGGGAACGGCGGGCATTTCCTCCAGGAGTGGGGCGAAGAGGTGACGCGATGGTTTCTTACGCAGACATAGCCGCGGCGCACGAACGGATCAAGGCGCACGCGCGGCGCACGCCGGTGCTCACCTCGACCACGCTCGACGCGATGACCGGCGCGCGCGTGCTCTTCAAGTGCGAGAACCTGCAGCGCATGGGCGCGTTCAAGTTCCGCGGCGCCTACAACGCGCTCTCCCAGCTCAGCGACGAAAGGAAGCAGCGCGGCGTCATCGCCTTTTCTTCCGGCAACCACGCGCAGGCGGTGGCGCTGGCGGGGCGGCTGCTCGGCATCAAGGCGCTGATCGTCATGCCGCAGGACGCGCCCAAGGTGAAGCTCGAGGCCACGCGCGGCTACGGCGCCGAGGTGGTGCAATACAGCAAGAGCGAAGCGCGCGAGGAGGTCGCGGGCAAGCTCGCCGCCGAGCGGCAGCTCACCCTGATCCCGCCGTTCGACCACGAGCACATCATCGCCGGCCAGGGCACCGCGGCGAAGGAGCTGATCGAAGATGCGGGCGAGCTCGACCTGCTGCTCGTGCCGTGCGGCGGCGGCGGGCTGCTGTCGGGCTGCGCCATCGCCGCCAAGCACCTGCTGCCGAAATGCCGCGTGCTCGGCGTCGAGCCGGCTGGCGGCGACGACGCGACGCAATCGTTCGTGAAGAAGCGGCTGGTGACCATCGCCGCGCCCGATACCATCGCCGACGGCGCGCGCACGCCTTCGCTCGGCAAGCTGACCTTCCCGATCGTCCTGCGCTACGTCGACGACATGATCACGGTCACCGACCAGGAGCTCCTGCGGGCGATGTTCTGGATCTGGGAGCGGATGAAGATCATCGTCGAGCCGACCGGCGCGCTGGCCGCCTGCGCGGTGCTGGAAAAGAAGGCCGCCTTCCAGGGCTTGCGCGTCGGCGTGATCCTGTCAGGCGGGAACGTCGACCTTCGCTGGGCGGCCGCGCAGGTGGACAAAGCCCAGGATTGATGCGCCGAGCAGCGTCGCCGCGAGGGTGACGTCGAAGCGCGGCGAGACGGTGGCGACGCCGCAAGCGAACAGCACCAGCCGCAGCGGCCAGGCGACGCGCCGCGTGCCGAGGTATCCCTGCAGGGCGAACGAGGCGAAGGTGCACATCGCGACCGCGAACAGCGTGCACTCGATGATGTAGAGCAGCCCGCCTTCCATGTTGAGGCCGGGATTGAAGAGGAAATAGAACGGCAGGATGAAGCCGCCGATCGCGAGCTTGACGGCATACGGGCCGAGCGCCATCGGGTTGACGCCGGCGATCGCGCCGGCGGCGAAGTTCGCCACCGCCACCGGCGGCGTGATCGCCGACAGGCAGGCGAAGTAGAGCATGAAGAGGTGCACCTGCATCTCGGGCAGGTTGAACACCCCGCGCAGCACCGGCGCGAGCAGCGCCGCGCCCATGATGTACACCGCCGGGGTCGGCATCCCCATGCCGAGCAGGATCAGGAACACCGCCGACAGCAGCAGCGTCGGGATCAGCAATCCACCACTCAACATGTGGATCAGCAGGGTGAATTTGCCGGCGAGCGCGCTGATCTCGATGGCGCCGATCACCACCCCGGCGGCGGCGACCGCGCCGACGAGCGGCACCAAGCGGGTGATGGTGTCGGTGCAGCACTCGACGAAGCGGCGGGGCCCGATCGCGCTCGGCCGGTGGAACCAGGAGAGCACGATCACCGCCGCCGTCGCGCCCGCGGCGACGTAGACCGGCGTGTAGCCGGCCACCAGCAGCCCGATCAGCGCGCCGATCGGCAGCAGGTGGCGCCAGCCGTTCGCCAGCGCGCGCGGCAGGGGCACGATCTCGGCCTCGGGCAGGCGCGCCTCGTGGTTGCGCACCGCCTCGTTGTGCACCAGCAGGTAGATCGAGTAGTAGTAGAGCAGCGCCGGCAGCACCGACGCCCAGGCGATGCTGCGGTAGGGAATGTTGGTGAGGTCGGACATGATGAAGGCCACCGCCCCCATCACCGGCGGCAGCATCGCGCCGCCGCTCGACGCGGTCGCCTCGATGGCGGCGGCGCGCGCCGCCGGGATCCCCATGCGCGTCATGATCGGAATGGTCAGCGGCCCGGTGGTGGCGACGTCCGCGGTCGGGCTGCCCGAGATCGAGCCGTACAGGCCGCTCGCCGTGACGCAGGCCTTGGCGGCGCCGCCGCGCATGCGCCCGGTCAGGCCGCTCGCCAGCTCGAAGAAGAGCTGCCCGCCGCCCGCCTTCTCGTAGAAGTTGCCGAACAGGACGAACAGGAAGGCGTAGGTCGCCGCCACCTCGAGCGGCGAGCCGAAGATGCCGTTCTCCATGATGGTCATCATCTCGATGAAGTACGGCACGCCGAAGTTGTCGTGGCGCAGCGGCCCCGGCATCCAGCTGCCGAACACCGTGAAGGCGAGCAGCAGCAGCACCAGCGAGGTGAGCCCCCAGCCCACCGAGCGGCGGCACAGCTCGATCACCAGCGCGAGCAGGGCGAAGCCGGCGATCACGTCGCCGGTCGAGGGTACGGAGAAGCCGCGGCTCCAGTTGAGGAAGCGCTCGCCGAGCACGATGTAGTACAGCGCCACCGCGAGCGATGCGGCCGCCAGCGCGACGTCGGTCCACGCCAGCCTGGCGCGCCCGGGGTTCGCGGTGGTGGTGAGAAAGGCGATCGGAAAGGTGATGGCGATGAAGATGGCGATGTCGAGGTGCCAGTTCGCCGTGTACGCGCGCGCCCAGCCGGCGAACGCGGAAAGCGCGCCCGGCAGGATGAAGCCGGAGAGCCAGAGCGCCGCGTCGCCGAAGATCTGCGATAGCGCGCCGATCCAGAGCACGTAGAGAGCGGCGGCGACCGAGCCGGCGCGGATCAGGACCAGCCAGGCGCCACCGGGCTGGTGGCGCCGGCCTTCAAGCAGGAAGCGCAACGGCTACTTCGCCAGCCCCTTTTCCCGGTAGTAGCGCAGCGCGCCGGGGTGGATCGGCAGGCCCGAGGGATTGGTCGGCATCTTCGCCGCCGCGAAGCCGGCCTTGAGCGTGCCGCCGATCGCCTTTACGCGCTCTTCGTTCTCGGCCAGCGCCTTGACGTACTTGTAGACCACCTCGTCGGGCACGTGCTTGCCGGCGAGGAGGAAGACCGACATGCGGATCGTCGGGTAGTCCTTCTCCATGAACTCGTAGGTGCCCTTGGGCACCATGCCGAGCTTGTTGTCGAACACGCCGGCGGCCTGCCCCATCTTCGCCGGGTCGTCGTCGATCCAGAGCAGCGGCCGTTTGGAGGCGATGTCCTTGACCAGCGCGTCGGGCATGTTGCGCGCGTTCATGAACACGTCGGCCTTGCCGTCGGTGATCGCGGCGAGGCCGATCGCGCTGTTGCCGAGCACGTAGCTGCCGCCCCACTTCTCGATGTCCTGGATCGTGAACCCGTGCGCCTCCATCGCCGCGTACGGCCCGCCGATCGACACCTGCGGGTTGTCCGGGCGGTTGATCGCGAGGCGCATCTTCGGCTTCTTCGCCGCGATGTCGCTCCACGACTTGATGCCATTGGCGTCCGCCCACTCCTTGGTCATCAGGAAATGGACGTACTGGTTGTCGTAGAGCTCGGTGACGAAGAAGAACCTGCCGCTGAGCGAGGCCTTGAAGGGGAACTTGCCCTCGTTGGCGAGCTTGATCTCGGTGCCGGTCGCCGTGGCGGTGAAGTCGGCCTGGCCCTCGGCGATGGCGAGCACGCCGCCGCCGGGCGAGTTCGGCTTGAACGAGACCGACGAGCCCGGGTAGGTGTCGCGCACCAGCGCGTTCAGGCCTTCGACCATGGTGCGCGGGTAGCCGCTCGGGGTCGCGCCGGTGACGGTCGCGGTGATCGGTTTCTTGTCGGTGAAATCGGCGAGTGCCGGCGCAGCGAGCGCGGCGAGCACGACAGCCAGGCAGAACCGTATTTTCAGCATCTTTTTCCTCCTCCTTGGTCGGCGATAATAGCCGCCTTCCATGCGCGCAGTCGAGATCGCCAGGCCGGGCGGCCCCGAAGTCCTCAAGCCCGTCGATCGGCCGAAGCCCACGCCCAAGGACGGCGAGATCCTGATCAAGGTCGCGGCCGCGGGCGTGAATCGGCCCGACGTCCTGCAGCGCAGCGGCAACTACGCCGTGCCGCCCGACGCCTCGGATCTTCCCGGGCTGGAAGTTGCCGGTGAAGTGGTTTCCCAGGGAAAAGCCTTCAACATCGGTGACCAGGTCTGCGCTCTGGTGCATGGCGGCGGCTACGCCGAGTACTGCGTCGCGCCGGAGGTGCAGGCGCTGCCGGTGCCGAAGGGCCTGTCGCTCCTCGAGGCCGCGTCGCTTCCCGAGACCTTCTTCACCGTCTGGGGCAACGTCTACGACCGCGGACGCCTGGCGCCGGGCGAGACGCTGCTCGTGCAGGGCGGGACCTCGGGCATCGGCGTGAGCGCGATCCAGATGGCCGCGGCCACCGGCAACCGCGTCTTCGCCACTGCCGGCTCCGACGACAAGGTGGCGGCTTGCATACGCCTGGGCGCCGCGAAGGCGTTCAACTATCGCACTCAGGATTTTGAAAGAGAACTTCAAAAAGAAACTGTCAACGTGATCCTCGACATGGTGGGCGGCGACTACGTGCCCAAGGAACTGCGCTGCCTCGCCGAGGACGGCCGGCTGGTCTTCATCGCCTTCCTGCGCGGCGCGAAAACCGAGATGGACATCAGCCTGGTGATGCGCAAGCGCCTGACCATTACCGGCTCGACGCTGCGGCCGCGGCCGGTGGCGTTCAAGGGCGCGATCGCGAAGAGCCTGCGCGAGAAGATCTGGCCGCTGATCGAGAGCGGCAGGATCAAGCCGGAAATCTACAGGACCTTTCCTCTCGAGCAGGCGGCCAGCGCACACGCCCTGATGGAGAGCTCTCAGCACATCGGCAAGATCGTCCTCACGACGGGATAAGTTCGCTTCGCCTCGTAGTTTCCCCAGTACTCGAAGCTGTAGCCCTCGACGCTGCATCCGTCGAACCGCACTTCCCCATTCTGAACGAGCGTGCCGAGCAGCGTGCGGAGCGACTCCGCAGGGCGGTTATGGCCATGCGGATCGTAAATAAAGACGATCGGTCGAGCTTGGCAATCCGCATCACTCGCGTCATCGCCGATGATGAGCATGTGCCGAGGCAAGTCAGCGATGCCGAAGTACTTGGCCACGACGCCATAGTCCTTGGGCCACATCCCGTCCTCGCGGCCGAAGACCGCGGCGAAATGGCGCAGCAGGTCGTGCGCGCGCAGGACGTCGCGAGCGTACTCGCGCAGCGCGGCCGTAGTCACCACGTGAGTGAATTCGCCGAGCGACTCGAGCAGCGCGGCGATGCCCGGCTTCAGCCGCGGCGGCGGCATGGCAGCGGGCTTCGGCTGCCCGGCCCAGGCGAATTCGTGCGGCCGGAAATAGCCCAGGGTCTCGTCCAGGTCCCAGCAGACGACGGGTTTCACGCCGCCGCCTCGTCGCGCGCCGCCTCGGCCTTGAGCCAGGCGACGAATTCCATCACTTCGGGGCGCTGCGCCGAGTGCCTGCCGACGACGACGAAGTAGGCGCGCGCCGGGTCGGCCTTGCTCTTGAAGGGCGCCACCAGCTCGCGCGAATCGAGCAGGTCTTTCACCAGCGGGCTGCGGCCGAGCGCGACGCCGTGCCCCGCGATCGCCGCCGGGATGATCTGCTCGTAGCCGGAGAAGGAGAGCCGCCCCGCGGGGCGCAGGTCGGCCACGCCGGCGACTTCCAGCCAGGTGTTCCAGTGCAGCCAGGGATGGCGCACGTCCGGGTCGTGATACTGCAGCAGCACGTGGTTCTTCAGGTCCTCGGGCTTCTTCAGCGGCACCTTGCGCAGCAGCTTCGGGCTGCAGACCGGAAAGACCCGTTCGCCGAAGAGGCGGATGGCGTTCGGCCCCGCGAGCGAAGCCGGCCCGTGACGCAGCGCGATGTCGAGGCCGTCACGCTCCAGGTCCTGGACGCGCGTGTCGGCGGTGATGCGCACGTCGACCTCGGGATGCGCGCGGGTAAAGCCGGCGAGGCGCGGAATCAGCCACAGCGCCGCGAACGAAGCGGTAGTGGTGACCGCGAGCGGCCGGCGCTTGCCCGCCTGCGCGCGCAGCCGCTCGGTCGCCGCGCGCATGGTGGTGATGACCTGCGCCGCGACGGCGTAGAACTGCTGCCCGGCGTCGGTCAGCGCCAGCGCGCGGTGGCGGCGCTGGAAGAGCGGCACGCCGAGCTGGTCTTCGAGCTCCTTCATCTGCCGGCTCACCGCCGACTGGGTCAGGTAGAGCTCCTCGCCCGCCTTGGTGAACGACAGGTGGCGCGCCGCCGATTCGAAGCCGACCAGCAGGTCCAAGGGCGGCATTGCATTACTTTTTGTCATGCAAGACCTGAGAATTTACCGGTTGAGATCCGACTTGCAAGGATGCATCCTGCGCATGTCAAACGCAAGGAGAAGCAGCATGAGACTGGAGCTGAAGTCCGGAGCAGTGAAGCTGGGCCCCAACCAGACCCTGCGGGTGGTCGACGGTGAAGGCACCACCGTGTGCGCCGTCGAGGGTTCGGTGTGGATCACCGAGGAAAACCAGCCGAAGGACATCGTCCTGAAGCCCGGCAGCTGCTACCAGCTGCGCCGCCGCGGCATCGCCATCGTCAATTCGCTCGGCGGCAGCGCCGCCGTGTCGTTCGCGTAAAGGAGCAATCATGAGAGTCGATTACGACGTCATTCGCAACCTGGAGCTCGCGGCGCGCCGGCACCGCGCCGAAGTCATCGCCGGCCTTTTCGCCACGGCGTTGGTCTGGCTGGTGTCCTTCGTTCGCAAGCCGCGCCTCGGCCATGCCGCTCGTCCGCATTTCGCTCGTTAAGGGCAAGCCGGCCGCGCTGCGGCGCTCGATCGGCGACGCGGTGCATCGCGCGCTGGTCGAGACGATCGAGGTGCCGCCGCTCGACCGCTTCCAGCTCCTCACCGAGCACGAGCCCGGCGACCTCGTGTACGACTCGGAGTACCTCGGCATCGCGCGCAGCGGCAACATCCTCATCATCCAGATCACGCTCAGCGCCGGGCGCAGCCTGGAGAAGAAGCGCAAGCTCTATCGCCGCATCGCCGACAACCTGGCCGCGCTCGGCCTGCGGCGCGAGGACGTATGGATCAACCTGGTCGAGGTGGCGAAGGAGAACTGGTCGTTCGGCAACGGCATCGCTTCCTACGCTCCCACGGAGACGGCCGTCGCCTAGAATTGGCCCTCGCATCGCGGAGGGCTGATGTTCAAGGACGGACTCCTCAAGGGCAAGCGCATCCTCGTCACCGGCGGCGGCACCGGCCTGGGGAAGGAAATCGCCGCAAAGTATCTCGCGCTCGGCGCCGAAGTCTGGATCTGCGGCCGCCGCGGCGCGATACTCGATGAGACTGCGGGTTCCCTGATGAAATCTCTGGGGGGAACCGTCAAGACCCATTCGGTCGACATCCGCGACGCCCAGGCAGTCGACGCGATGGTGCAGCGGATCTGGGACGAAGCCGGGCCGCTCACGGGCCTGGTCAACAATGCCGCCGGCAACTTCATCAGCCCGACGAAGGACCTCTCGCCGAACGGCTTCAACGCCATCGCCAACATCGTCTTCCACGGCACCTTCTACGTCACGCAGGCGGTCGGCAAGCGCTGGATCGCCGGCGGGCACAAGGGCTCGGTCATCAGCATCATCGTCACCTGGGTGCACACCGGCTCGCCCTACGTCGTTCCCTCGGCGATGTCGAAAGCCGGCATCCACGTGATGACCAAGTCGCTCGCCGTCGAATGGGGCCGCTACGGGATTCGCTTGAACGCCATCGCGCCGGGGCCGTTCCCGACCGAGGGAGCGACCAAGCGGCTGCGTCCCGACGGGGGAAGTTTTTCTGATTCGACCCATTTGAATCCCATGCGGCGAGTCGGTCGCATGGAGGAGCTGCAGAACCTCGCCACCTTCCTCATGGCCGACGGCTGCGAATGGCTCACCGGCGAGACGATCGTCATCGACGGCGCCGGCACGCTCGCCACCGGCTCGGGGGGCTACTTCACCCAGCTCGACCAGCTCTCGGACGCCGACTGGGAGCGCATGCGCGCGGCGATCAAGGCGCAAAACGAAAAAGACAAGGCCAAGAGGACGGCCTAGATGCAGGACCGCGCAGGCCGCACGGCCTAGATGAAGCTCGTACCACGCCCGGCGGCGACGCTGATCCTGCTGCGCGACAGCGCATCGGGACCGGAAGTGCTGATGCTGCAGCGGACGCAGAGCGCGGTCTTCCTCGGCGGCGCCTATGTGTTTCCCGGCGGCGCGCTGGACGAGACCGATGCCGATCCGCGCGTCCTGAAACGCATTCGCGGCGAAGCGAAGGTTCCACCGGCGCCGTATTGGGTCGCTGCGGTGCGCGAGTGCTTCGAGGAAGCCGGGGTCTTGCTGCTGCAAGGGATCGATGCGAAGCGCGCGGAATCGCTGATGCACTACCGGAAGCGCCCGTTCGTCGAACTGCTTGAAAACGAGGATCTCTACATCGCGGCGAACGAGATCGCCTACTACGGCCACTGGATCACCGCGCCAGGGCGGCCGCGGCGCTTCGACACGCGCTTCTTCCTCGCGGTCGCGCCCGAGGGCCAGGCCGGCTCGCACGACGCCGCCGAGACCGTGCACGACGTGTGGATCACGCCGCGCGAGGCGCTCGAGCGCGGGGCGCGCAAGGAGATCGAGCTGGTCTTCGCCACCCAGCAGACGCTGCACGATCTGAAGGCCTTCAAGAGCGCGCGCGAGGCGTTCGACGCCGTGCGCCAGCGCCCGGATCCGGAGGTGAATCGCGCCTGCTGGGCGCAGGGCAAGGACGGCGCGAAGCTCTTCCGCCGCGCCGATCCGCAGTATTTCGAGATTCACTGGAGCGACGCGGAGGAAACCGGCGAGACGACCTACGACCTCGCCCCCGGCGTGCCGAAGCGCCTCGACCGCTGGGTGAGGCGCATCATCGCGCCCAATCCCGGCGTGATGACCGGGCCGGGCACCAACACCTATCTCGTCGGCGAAGGCGATATTGCCGTCATCGATCCTGGCCCTGCGGTCGCTTCACACGTGGACCGTATTGTTGAAGAAGCAAAAGGCGCGATCCGCTGGATCCTGTGTACGCACACGCACCAGGATCACTCCCCCGCTGCTGCACTTCTCAAGGCCGCCACCGGCGCGCAAGTGCTCGGCCGGCCGGCGCCCGAAGGTCAGGATGCGACTTTCAACCCGGACTTCGTGCTGGAGAGCGGCCAACGAGTCGACCTGGGAGAAATCGGGCTGCGCGCCATCCACACGCCGGGGCACGCGTCGAACCACCTCTGCTATCTGCTCGAGCAGACGAAAATGCTCTTCACCGGCGATCACGTGATGCAGGGCTCGACCGTGGTCATCAACCCGCCCGACGGCGAGATGCGGGCCTACCTGCGCTCGCTGGAGAAGCTGCTCGACGAGGATCTCGCGATCATCGCTCCGGGCCATGGCTACCTGATCGGCGCGCCGCACCAGGAGGTGCGCCGCCTGATCGCCCACCGCCTCGGCCGCGAGCGCAAGGTGCTGAGCGCGCTCGAGCAGCTGGGCGAGGCTTCGCTCGAGGAGCTGCTGCCGGTCGTCTACGCCGACGTGCCGGCGCGCATCCACCGCGTCGCCGCGCGCTCGCTCGCCGCGCACCTCGACAAGCTCGCCGCCGAAGGCGCGGTGCGGGCGGCCGGCGGGCGATATACGCTGGTAGAATCGAAACCCGCCGGCTGACAAGCGCCGGCATGAGAGGGAACGCCATGGCAGCTGACGACAAGACGATGCGGATGGTGACCAACCTCGATCGCAAGGCGATCGAGGGCAAGCTGGCCGAGGCGCGCGGCGCCGCGCAGTCGAGCAACCTCTCCGAGCTCGCCGCCATGTTCGCCGGCGTCGAGGGCATGCCGCGGGCGCAGATCGAGACGCGCGTCGCCAACGCGCTGAAGTGGCTGGGCGACAAGCCGCAGCACCAGAAGATCACCGCCACGCTCGAGCTGGTGGAGCTCAACCTCAAGAATCTGAAGTAACCGGTCTCCGTACCACCCTGAAGTTCGACTACGACCTCTTCACCATCGGAGGCGGCTCCGGCGGCGTCCGCGCGAGCCGCGTCTCGGCGAACTACGGCGCCAGGGTGGCGATCGCCGAATCGGGCCGCTTCGGCGGCACCTGCGTCAACGTCGGCTGCATCCCGAAGAAGCTCTTCTCCTACGCCGCGCACTTCCGGGAGGACTTCGAAGTCGCGCGCGCCTATGGCTGGACCCTCAGTTCTCCTTCCTCCGAGCCCCGCTTCGACTGGCAAACGCTGCTCGCCAACAAGGACAAGGAAATCGCGCGCCTGAACGGCGTCTACGAGCGCGCGTTGACGAGCGCCGGCGTGGAGATCCACCGCGGCCGTGCGCAAGTGGTTTCTCCCAATTCTGTTTCAATCGATGGAAAAACCTTCACTGCGCGGCACATCCTCATCGCCACCGGCGGCTGGCCCTACGTGCCGCCCCTGCCCGGCTTCGAGCACGCGATCACCTCCAACGAGGCGTTCCACCTCGAGCGCCTGCCGCGGCGCGCCGTGGTCGTCGGCGGCGGCTACATCGCGCTCGAGTTCGCGTCGATCTTCAACGGCCTGGGCGTGAAGACGCAGCTCAGCTACCGCGGCAAGCGGCTGCTGCGCGGCTTCGACGCCGAGCTCGGCAGCCGCATCGCCGAGGAGATGGCGGCGAAAGGCGTCGAGGTGTGCCTGGGCTGCGAGCCGGCGGCGATCCGGAGGAAGACCCACAACGGCAGAAAGAAGGACGACGGCAGCCTGGAGATCGAATTCACCGACGGCCGGCGGCAGAGCGCCGACCTGGTCATGGTCGCCACCGGGCGGCGGCCGAACAGCGCCCGGCTCGGCCTCGAGCAGGCCGGCGTCGATCTCGCCAAGGACGGCGCGATCGTGGTCGACAGGTTCTCGCGCACCAGCGTGGCGTCGATCCACGCCATCGGCGATGTCACCAACCGGCTCAACCTCACGCCGGTGGCCACCGCCGAGGCGATGTGGCTGGCGAGGACGCTGTTCCGGGACGAGCCGACGCCGGTCGATCACGAGAATGTTCCCACCGCGGTCTTCACCGATCCGAACCTCGCCACCGTGGGCTTGTCCGAAGAGCGCGCCCGGGAGCGCTACGGCGAGCTCGACCTCTACAAGTCCTCCTTCCGCGCGCTCAAGCTCACGCTGACGGAGAAGAAGGAACGCACGTTCATGAAACTGGTGGTGGAGCGCAAGAGCCAGCGCGTGGTCGGGGCGCACATGATCGGCGCCGACGCCGGCGAGATCATCCAGGGCGTGGCGATCGCGGTGAAGATGGGCGCGACCAAGGCGCAGCTCGACGCCACCATCGGCATCCATCCCACCGCCGCCGAGGAGTTCGTCACCCTGCGGGAGAAGGCTTCCTCGTGAAGCGCGTCCTGACGCTTCTTCTCCTGCTCATTTCCCTGGGAGCGCTCGCCGCGCCCAGCGGGCCGCCGGATTTCACCTGGCCGGACGGCTCCAAGTACTGGGGCGCGCTGCGCTTCAGCCAGCCCCACGGCCGGGGCTACCTCACCGGCCCCGACGGGCGCTCCTACGAGGGAGACTTCGTCGAAGGCAAGTTCCACGGCCAGGGCCGGGTGGTCACGCCAGGGCGCGACGTCTACGAAGGCCGCTTCGTCGAAGGGCAGCTCACCGGCCCGGGACGCTTCGTCGGCCACGACGGCGCGCTCTACGAGGGCGAGTTCAAGCAGTGGATGTTCGAGGGCCAGGGCCGGCTGAAGCTGCCCAACGGCGACGAGTACCAGGGCTCGTTCCAGCGCGGCGCCTACGAGGGCCAGGGCACGATCAAGTACGCGCGCCAGCGCGCCGATGGCCGCATGCAGGACACCGGCGTCTGGCACCGCGGCCGGCTCGACGACGCCGCCGAGCGCGAGCGCTTCGCGCTCAACGTCGAGACCGCGCTCTACCGGCAGCGGCCGCTGCTCGATGCGGCGCTGGCGAGCCTCGAGCCGAGCGAGCGCGGCAGGATCAACCTCTACCTGCTGGCGGTCGCCGGCGACGGCTCGCAGGAAGTCTTCCGCCGCGAGGTGCAGTTCGTGCGCGGCCAGTTCGACCGCGAGTTCGGCACCCGCGGCCGCTCGCTTCTGCTGGTCAACAGCCGCAGCACGGTCGCCACCACGCCGATGGCGACCGTGACCTCGATCCGCGAGGCGATCAAGGCCATCGCCGCGCGCATGGACCGCGACAAGGACATCCTGTTCCTCTTCCTCACCAGCCACGGCGGCAAGGATCATGAGCTGATCCTCAACCAGAACGCGATGAGCCTGCGCGGGCTGCGGCCGAAGGAGCTGGCCGAGATGCTCGAGCAATCGCGCATCCGCTGGAAGGTGGTGCTGGTCTCGGCGTGCTACTCCGGCGGCTTCGTCGAGCCGCTGAAGAGCGACACGACGATGGTGATCACGGCGGCGCGCGCCGACCGCACTTCGTTCGGCTGCGCCGACGAGAACGAGCTCACCTATTTCGGGCGCGCCTTCTTCAAGGAGGCGCTGCCCGCGAGCGCCTCGTTCCAGGACGCGTTCGGCCGCGCGCAGACACTGGTCGGAGAGTGGGAAAGGCAGGACAAGACGCCGGAGGGCGAGCGCTCGCTGCCGCAATTCCACAGCGCGCGTCCGATCGCCGAGCAGCTCGCGCGCTGGTGGGCGCAGCGCCGGCCCTGAGGCATCAGCTCAGCGCGCGCCACACAAGCGAGCCGCCCGAGGCAAGCAGCAGGGCCGCGATGGCGCGCATCAGCTGATTTCTCGAAGCCCTAAGGAAGATCCGCCTGCCGACGGCGATGCCGGCGAAGGCCGCCGGCACCACCAGCGCCGCGGCCAGCCAGACGTGCGGATCGAGGAGCAGCCCGGTGACGAAGAAGGCGATCACGCGCACCGAGATGCTCGTCATGGTGACCAGGCCGAGCGTGGCGCGGAACGCTTCCTTGGACAGGCCGCGATGCGAGAGGTAGATGACGTAGGGCGGCCCGCCCGCGCCGAAGAGCGCGCTCGTCGCGCCGCCGGCGAAGCCGGCCAGCCACGCCCAGCCGCGCGCGATCGGCCGCTGGTACTCGTGGGGAACGAGCGCATAGACCGCGTAGGCGACGACGAAGCCGCCGAGCAGCAGCATGCCCGCCGCGCGCGGCAGGTTGACGAGCACGGTGACGCCGGCCGCCGTGCCGATGAGGATCATCGGCGCGAGCCGCAGGTACTCCGCCCGCACCGCGTTCTTCGGCCTCTCCAGCCCGACGCTGAACGAGTTGGCGATGTCGGCGAGCGCGAACAGCGCCAGCGCAAACTTCAGCGGCACCAGATGCGTCGCGAGCGGCATCGCCACCAGCGCCGCGCCGAACCCGGTCGCGCCGAAGACCACCGAGCCGCAGAAGGCGATGGCGGCGAGGAGAACGTAGTCAACCGGCAATCAGCAGCTCCTCGGCGGTGCAGCGGTTCATCGCCCGCAAGCGTGACACATAACGCGTGAAAGGCAGGCCAAAGCGCGTCTGCAGCTCCTCGGCGCGCTGTCTCAGCTCGTTCCATGCCACGCGCGGCGGCACGCCCTTCAGGGCGAAGGCGAGGATGTTCGGGTCGTAAAGCGCCGGCATGGCGAGCACCGCCCCGCCGAAGGCGCGCTCGAGGCGCTGCAGCGTGGTGTCGAACTTCGGATCGTCGTTCATGAAGTTCACCACCAGCGCGCCCGGCTCGGTGAGGGCGAGGAAGGCGCCGTCGTAGAACTCGGCGCTGGCGAGGCGCGGCACGTGCAGCTCGTCCTCGAAGGCATCGAGCATCAGCACGTCGCAGCACTCCGGCGCGAGCGCCTCCGCGCCGTCGCCGATCTCGACCGAGAGGCGCGCGTCGTTCGCCGGCAGCGCGAAATGCTGCCGGGCCGCCGCCACCACCGGCGCCTCGAGCTCGACTACGCGTATGGACGTTTTTCTCAAGTATTTATGAAAAAACTTCGTAAGCGACCCGCCACCGAGGCCGATCATGAGCGCGCGGCGCGGCTCGGGATGGAAGAGCAGGAAGGCCATCATGCAGCGCGTGTAGTCGAGCGCGAGCGCAAACGGGTCGTCGATGCGCATCGCGCTCTGGATCGCCGCGCCGCCGACGTGCAGCGTGCGCAAGCCGCGGGCATTCGTCACGGCGATTTGTCCTGCTCGCCTGCCCACTTATCCGCTCGTCCGAAAAAGCGCGGCGGCGCGCACACGCGCTCCGCGCTCTCTTACACTGGTCCGATGAAGGCGCTGCTCGCTTGCGTTGCCTGCACTCTCGCCTGCGGATGCAACAGCCTGACGCATTTCAACTCGGTCCTCGACGTCGACTTCGCCCGGGAGCCCGAGCAAGAGCCGACCTACCGCGCGCCGCGGTCGGACAACCCGGGCCTCGTGCGCGCGACGCTGCAGGTCGACGGGCTGCGGGGCAACCCGAAGGTTCTCTTCTTCCTCGCGATGTCGGGCGGGGGCTCGCGAGCGGCCTATTTTTCCGCCGCGACGATGCTGCAGCTGCAGACGGTCTTCAAGGACGTGGATCTCCTCGCGGAGGTCGACGTGATGTCGTCGGTCTCCGGGGGATCGCTGCCGGCCGCCTACTACGCCGTTTCGCGCGACGAGACGCTCACCTTCGGCGGCATCCTGCGCCAGAGCATGCCGACGATCGGTGCGGCGGCGCCGCGGCGCTCGAGCGAGCGCCTGCGCCTCTGGAACGACCCGACCGTGCGCGAGCTGATGTCGCGCGATTACCTCATCCGCTCGACGTTCAACTGGTTCTGGCCGACCAACCTGGTCGCGTACTGGCTCACCGCGTACGACCGCTCCGACATCATGGCCAAGACGCTGGAGGACAACCTCTACGACACGCCGATCCTGGGCGAGCCGCTCACTTTCGCGGAGCTCAATCCGCAGCGGCCGTACCTGATCCTCAATGCCACCAGTGCGACCGAGCAGGCGAAGGAGGACGACTTCTCCTTCGGCAGCGTCTTCACCTTCACCCAGGAAGACTTCGCCGACCGGCTGAACTCGGACATCCGCGACTTTCCGGTCGCCCGCGCGGTGCAGGCCTCGGCCGCGTTTCCGGCGGTCTTCGCCAACGTCTCGCTGCGCGATTTCCGGCGCAACGACGATCCGGAATGCAAGAACGGCTACGCCAACCGGAAAGACGACCTGTGCGACCCGCTCTACCTGCACGTCTTCGATGGCGGCAACTCCGACAATCTGGGCCTGCGCTCGGTCAAGCGCGTGCTGTTCGAGCTCGAGAGGAGCAGGCAGCTCGGGGAATA
>Ga0075352_1000012_pt1 | contig 24602 bp, 22 predicted proteins | sample Sandmound_TuleA__FD_120092 | JGI IMG/M metagenome (GOLD analysis project Ga0075352, IMG submission 120092) | Natural and restored wetland microbial communities from the San Francisco Bay, California, USA, that impact long-term carbon... | ecosystem: Environmental > Terrestrial > Soil > Wetlands ...
CGTGCCGTCGCCGATCTCGGCGCCGGGCTCGACGATCGCCGACGGATGGATCGTCGCCGCCATCAGTGCTCGAGCGGCAGCGTGACCTTGCGGCCGTCGCGTGCCGCCTGGTAGATGGCGACGAGCAGCTCGAGGCTGCGCAGGCCTTCGCGGCCGTCGGTTTCCGGCTCGGCCTCGCCGCGCAGGGTGGCGATGACATTCTCGTAGTACAGGGGATGGCCGAAGCCGTACACCGAGGTCGTCTGGTAGCTCGCTTCCTTGACCTTGTCGTCCTCGGGCCGCTTGTCGGCGAACACCCAGTGCTGGATCTCGTTCACCGCGATGCCGCCGATGCGCACCGTGCCCTTCTCGCCGATGACCGTGATCGACCCCTCCAGGTTCTGCGGGTAGACCAGCATGGTCACGCCCATCGTGCCGAGCGTGCCCGAGCGCCAGCGCAGCGCGAGCGCGCCGGTGTCCTCGACCTCGATGTTGCGCGCCAGCGTCGCCGTATAGGCCTGCACGCTCTCCACCGGCCCGATCATCCAGTCGAGCAGGTCGACGTAGTGGCTCGCCTGGTTCATGAAGGCGCCGCCGTCGAATTCCCAGGTGCCGCGCCACTTGGCGCTGTCGTAATAGGACTGCGGCCGGCTCCAGAAGACGTTCACCGCCACCATGTAGATGCGGCCGAAGCGCTGCTGCTCGAGCGCTTTCTTCAAGAGCTGCAGCGTGGCGTTGCGCCGGTTCTGCTTGACGACGAACAGGCGCACGCCGGCGTCGTCGCACGCCGCGACCATGCGCTTGCCGTCGTCCCAGCGCGTCGCCATCGGCTTCTCGGTGACGACGTGCTTTCCGGCCTGCGCGGCGCGGACGGTCTGCGGCGCGTGCAGCCCGCTCGGCGTGGACAGCACGACCACGTCGGCGTCCGACTTGGCGAGCAGCTCCTCGTAGCGCAGGTAGCCCTGCACGCCGGTCGCCCCCTCGGCGGCCTCCAGCACTTTCTCGTCGACGTCGCAGACGGCGACGATCTCGGCGTTCGCGGCGTGCTTCTTCAGCGCCTCGACGTGGTTCTTCCAGATGCGCCCGCAGCCGACCAGCGCGAAGCGGATGCGCCGCCCGGCGATCGGCCTGTAGGTCTGCACCCTAGGCCTTCACCACGTTCGGCGCCAGCTCGAGGTACACGCCGCGGGTGTCGACGATCAGCCGCGCGTGCTTCTTCACCAGCCCGAAGTCGAAGGCCTTGTGGTCGGTGGCGAGGAGGCACAGGTCGTAGGCGGCGATCGACTGCGGCGTCAGCGCCACGCTCTTCAGCTCGAAGCGGTGCTCGCGCATGCGCGGGAACACCGGAACGTGCGGGTCGGAGTACTCCACCTGGGCGCCGCGGGCGACGAGCAGCTCCATCAGCTCGACGGCCGGCGATTCGCGCATGTCGTCCACGTCCTTCTTGTAGGCGATGCCGAGCACCAGCACGCGGCTTCCCTTCAGCGCCTTGCCGCGCTGGTTGAGCGCCTCCATGACCTTGCCGATCACCCATTCCGGCATGGCGCGGTTGATCTCGCCGGCGAGTTCGATGAAGCGCGTGTGCACGCCGTACGCCCGCGCCTTCCAGGTCAGGTAAAAGGGGTCGATCGGGATGCAATGGCCGCCCAGGCCCGGCCCCGGCCAGTACGGCACGAAGCCGAACGGCTTGGTCGCCGCGGCGCGGATCACCTCGTGCACGTCGATTCCCATGCGGTCGCAGATGATCTTCATCTCGTTCACCAGGCCGATGTTGACGGCGCGGTGGATGTTCTCCAGCAGCTTGGTCATCTCCGCGACGCGGGTCGAGCTCACCGCCACCACCCGGTCGATGACCTGGCCGTACAGCGCGAGGCCGGCCTCCAGGCAGGCGGGCGTGCTGCCGCCGCAGATCTTCGGGATGGTGCGCGTGACGAAGCTCGGATTGCCCGGGTCCTCGCGCTCCGGGGAGAAGCAGAGGTAGTAGTCCTCGCCGACCTTCAGCCCGCGCGCCTCGATGCGCGGCTTCAGCTCCTCTTCGGTGGTGCCGGGATAAGTGGTGCTCTCGAGCGACATCACCTGGCCTGCGCGCAGGTGCGGCGCCAGCGACTCGACCGTGCCGATGACGAAGCTGAGATCGGGCTCGCGCTGCCGGTTGAGGGGCGTCGGCACGCAGATGATGAGCGCGTCGCACTCGCCGGCACGCGCGAAGCGTCCGGTCGCCTCGAACCTGCGGCTCCTCGCTTGCGCCACCGCCTGCGGGGAGATGTGCTCGATGTAGCTTCGTCCGGCATTGAGCGCATCGACCTTGCCCGGGTCGATGTCGAAGCCCAGCACCGGATAGCCGACCTCGGCGAAGCGCAGCGCGAGCGGCAGGCCGACGTAGCCAAGCCCGACGATGCCGACCACCGCGGTGCGCTCGTTCAGGCGCCGCAGGAGCGTGTCTTTAACGGTCGGTGCGTCTTTCAGTTTCAAGGGGGGCCGATTTTCCCACAGTCGCCAGATAGTGCTGGTAAGCGGCGGCAAGGCCTTCCTTGAGCGGGGTGCGCGCCTTCCAGCCGAGCTTCTCCATCCGCGAGCAATCCAGCAGCTTGCGCGGCGTGCCGTCGGGCTTCGAGCGGTCGAAGGCCAGCTCGCCGCGGTACCCCACGACCGCGGCGATCTCGCGTGCGAGCTCGGCGACTGTCAGGTCGGTTCCGGCGCCGATGTTGATGAACTCGCCGATCTCGGCGGCGCTGTGCCGCTCCATCAGGAACACGACCGCGTCGGCAAAATCGTCGCTGTAGAGGAACTCGCGGCGCGGCGTGCCGCTGCCCCAGATGGTGACCGAGGGCGCGTCGGCCAGCTTCGCCTCGTGCATGCGCCGCATCAGGGCGGCCGCGACGTGGCCGTTCTGCAGGTCGTAGTTGTCGCCCGGGCCGTAGAGGTTGGTCGGCATGACCGACAGGAAGTCGGTGCCGTATTGCCGGTTGTACGCCGCGCACATCTTGATGCCGGCGATCTTCGCGATCGCGTACCACTCGTTGGTCGGCTCGAGCTTGCCGGAGAGCAGGTGCTCCTCCTTCATCGGCTGCGGCGCATGGCGCGGATAGATGCAGCTCGAGCCGAGGAACATGAGCTTCGTGACGCGCGCGCGCCGCGCCGCCTCGATCACGTTCACCTGGATCGCCAGATTCTCGTAGATGAACTCGGCGGGCCGGGTCGAGTTGGCGAGGATGCCGCCCACCCGCGCAGCGGCAAGGAACACATGGTTTGGTTTTTCCCTAATGAAAAAATCTTGTACCGCGGCAGCGTCGGTCAGGTCGAGCTCGGCGTGCGTGCGGGTGACGAGGTTGCCGTAGCCGCCCGCCCGCAATCGCCGCAGGATCGCCGAGCCCGCGAGCCCGCGATGCCCTGCGACGTAGATTTTGTCGTCCGTGTTCATCTTCCTGGACTATTCGTGCTGGTCGGGGGCCTTGTAACCGTGCTTGCGCACCAGGCTGACGCGCTCGGCGTCGCGCAAATCCTCGCGCGCCATCTCGGCGACGAGCTCCTTGAACTTCACTTTCGGCCGCCAGCCGAGCTTGGCCGCGGCCTTGCTCGGGTCGCCGAGGAGCGTGTCGACTTCCGCTGGCCGGAAATAGCGGCGATCGATGGCGACGACGCAGCGACCCGCCGCGTCGAACCCCTTCTCGTCGGCGCCCTTGCCCTGCCACGAGATACGCATGCCGAGCTCCTGCGCAGCAGCGGTGGCGAACTCGCGCACGCTGTGCTGCTCGCCGGTGGCGATGACGTAATCCTCGGGGTGCGGCTGCTGCAGCATCAGCCATTGCGCCGCGACGAAGTCGCGCGCGTGGCCCCAGTCGCGCCGCGCGTCGAGGTTGCCGAGGTAGAGCCGCTCCTGAAGGCCGAGCTTGATGCGCGCCAGGCCGCGCGTGATCTTGCGCGTGACGAAGGTCTCGCCGCGGATCGGCGATTCGTGGTTGAAGAGGATTCCGTTGCAGGCGTAGAAGCCGTAGGCCTCGCGGTAGTTCACCGTGATCCAGTAGGCGTAGAGCTTCGCCACGCCGTAAGGCGAGCGCGGGTGGAAGGGCGTTGTCTCCTTCTGTGGCGTCTCCGCCACCTTGCCGTAGAGCTCGGAGCTCGACGCCTGGTAGAAGCGCACCTTCTTCTCCAGGCCGAGGATGCGGATCGCTTCCAGCACGCGCAGCGTGCCGAGCGCGTCGGACTGCGCGGTGTACTCCGGCTCCTCGAACGAGACGGCGACGTGGCTCTGCGCCGCGAGGTTGTAGATCTCGTCGGGCTGCGTCTGCTGGATGATGCGCAGCAGGGAAAGCGAATCGGTCATGTCGCCGTAGTGCAGCCGCAGGCGCGGGTCCGGGTCGTGCGGGTCCTGGTAGAGGTGATCGATGCGCTGCGTGTTGATGAGCGAGGTGCGCCGCTTCAGTCCGTGCACGACGTAGCCCTTGCCGAGCAGGAACTCGGCGAGGTAGGCGCCGTCCTGGCCGGTGATGCCCGTGATCAAGGCGACCTTGGCTTTCATCTCCCGGGGATTCTAGCTGCGACCGTAGCGGTCGCCGAAACGCTCGATGTCATCCTCTCCCAGGTAGTCGCCCGACTGCACTTCGACGATCTCCAGCTGTTCGCTCCCCGGGTTCTCAAGGCGGTGCATGACGCCCAGCGGAATATAGGTCGACTGGTTCGCGCGCAGCTCGAGCTGCTCGTCGCCGCGCGTCACTTTCGCGAGGCCGCGCACCACCACCCAGTGCTCGGCGCGGCGGCGATGGCGCTGCAGCGACAGCGCGCCGCCCGGCTTGACGACCAGCGACTTGACGAGGAATCCCGGCCCGGCATGCAGCAGGTCGAAGTGCCCCCACGGGCGATAGACCTTGCGATGGGCTTCGGCCTCCGGTCGGTGCGCCGCCTTCATCTTCGCCACGATCTCCTTCAATTGCGGCGCACGCGCTTTCGGCGCGACGAGGAGCGCGTCGGGCGTGTCGACGATGAGCAGGTCGCTCGTGCCCACCGCAGCGACCAGGCGCCCGTCGGCGAACACCAGCGTCCCTTTGGCGTCCTCGAGCAGCACATCGCCTTGCGCGACGTTGCCTTGCGCGTCGCGTGCGGACGCCTCCCACAGCGCGTCCCACGAGCCGATGTCGGACCAGCCCGCGTCGAGCGGCACCACCACGAGGCGCGGCGCGCCGCTCGCGCCCGCCAGGCGCTCGGCGACGGCCTTGTCGATCGAATCGCTGCGGCAGGCGAGGAAGGATTCGCGCTCGAGGCGAAGGAAGTCGCCGTCGCGCTGCGCGCGCGACCACGCCCGCTCGCAGGCGCCGGCGATGTCGGGCGCGAAGCGCGCGAGGACGTTGCGCCAGCACGAAGCGCGCAGCATGAACATGCCGCTGTTCCAGGTGTACTTGCCGGAAGCGACGAACTTCTTGGCGCGCGCGGAAGTGGGTTTCTCGACGAACGCTTCCACGACACCCTTGCCGCGGATATAGCCGTAGCCGGTCTCGGGCCGATCCGGCTTGACGCCGAAAACGACGAAGTCGCCCTTCGCCGCATGCGCGGCCGCGGCGCGAACCGCCTTGAGGAAGCCCGCCGGCCTGCGGATCAGGTGATCGGCCGGCATGACGAGCATCACCGGATCGGCGCCGCCCCGCTCCGCCTCGAGCGCCGCGACGGCGAGCGCCGGCGCGGTGTTGCGCCCGTCCGGCTCGAGGATCAGCGTGCGCGGCGCGCGCCCGACCTCGCGCAGCTGCTCGGCGCTGATGAAGCGATGCTCCTCGTTGCAGACCACGATCGGCGCCGGGCCGTCGACTCGCAGCGCCGTCTGCTGCAGCAGCGAATGCTCGCCGAACAGGCGCAGCAGAGGCTTGGGATACGCTTCGCGCGACAGCGGCCAGAGGCGAGTGCCCGAGCCGCCGGAGAGGATGACTGGCTGGATCTCGATGGCCGCCATTATCGCACCGCGGCGAACACGTCCCGCCAGTCCGGAAGCGTCACGCCGAGCAGCGCCTGCGCTCTTCGATTGTCGAGCACCGAGTTCGCCGGGCGACGCGCCGCGGTCGGGTATTCGCTCGAGCGGATGGGCGTGATGGCCGCGTTCTCGCCGAGGATCTCGCGCGCGAAGCCGTACCAGGTCGTGGCGCCGGAAGGCACGAGATGCAGCACGCCTTGCGCGTTTCTTTTCAGGAGGGCGATGGTGTGCTCGGCGAGAAAGCGGCTCGAGGTCGGCACCCCGCGCTGGTCATCGACGACCCGCAAGGGCTGCTTTGCGTTCTTGATCGTCAGAAAGAAATTACGACCCCTTGCGCTGTAGACCCAGCTCGTCCTCAGGATGAGATACCGGCAGCCCGAGGCGACGATGCGCCGCTCGCCCTCGAGCTTGCTCGCGCCATAGACGCTGAGCGGGTTCGGCGCGTCGTCTTCGACATAGGCGCCCTTCTTCTTGCCGTCGAAGATGTAGTCGGTCGAGTAATGAACCAGCAGCGCGCCCAGGCGCTTCGCTTCCTCGGCCAGAATTCCCGGCGCGATGCCGTTGACCCGCATGGCGAGGTCCTTCTCCGACTCGGCCTTGTCGACTGCCGTGTAGGCGGCGGCGTTGATGATGACCTCCGGCCGCACTTCGGAGACGCGCTCTGAAATCGCCGTGCCGGAAAGATCGAGCCTGGCGCGATCAGTCGCGACCACGTCGTCGAGCAGGCGTTCCAGATCCCAGCCGACCTGCCCGTCGCGGCCGGTGAGAAGGCACCTCACGGAAAGACTTCGGCCTCCGCGAGCTTCGCGCCCTTCGCGTCGCGCGGCGAGAGGATCGGCTGGCCCTTGATCGGCCAGCGGATGCCGAGCTTGGGATCACTCCACAACAGGACGCGCTCGTGCTCGGGCGCCCAGAAGTCCGAGAGCTTGTAGTGCACCTCGGTTGCGTCGGCGAGCGCAAGGAAGCCGTGAGCGAACCCGGGCGGGATCCACGCCATGCGCCGGTCCGCGGCGGAAAGCGTGAAGCCTGCCCATCGGCCGAAATGCGGCGAGCTCTTCCGCAGGTCGACCGCCACGTCGTAGATCTCGCCGTGCAGAACGCCGATCAGCTTTCCCTGCGGCTTCACGACCTGATAGTGCAGCCCGCGCAGCACGTTGCGCGCCGAGCGTGAACGGTTGTCCTGGACGAAGTCGGTGTCGACGCCGGTCAGCTCGTGGAAGCGCCGCCGGTTGTAGCTCTCGTAGGCGAGGCCGCGCGCGTCCTCGAAGACGCGCGGCTCCAAGAGGACCACCTCGGGCAACTCGGTCTTGATCACGTTCATTCGATAACGGGCAGTATACGGACTCACGGCCCGGCAGAAGGCTCGATGCACACCGGCACACTGGCGATCGTCTGCTTCTTCCTGCTCTTCATCGCGACGCCTGCGTCTGCGCAGGAGCCCGCGCCGCCGGCGGTCGAGCCTCCCGCGACCGGCTGGCTGCCGTGGCTGCAGCAGCTCGAGGCGCAGGGCGCGGTGATCGGCGAGATCCGCATCAATCCGCAGAACATCTTCGACCTTTCGGATCCGGAGGAAGACTACCTGCTCTACCAGGCGGCGAACGTCATCCACATCGTCACTCAGCGGGGGCAGATCGAGCGAACGCTGCTCTTCAAGAGCGGCGAGCGGCTTTCGGTGCGCGTGCTCGAGGAGACCGAGCGCCTGCTGCGCTCCACGCTGCAGGTGTATTCGGCGCGCATCCGGCCGGTGGCCTATCACGACGGCGTGGTCGACCTCGAGGTCGTGACGCGTGACCGGTGGACGCTCGACCCGTCGGTCAGCTTCAGCCGTACCGGGGGCACCAACACCGATCGCATCGCGATCAAGGAAAGCAACCTGTTCGGCACCGGCACCACGGTGGGCTACTCGCACTCGTCGAACGTCGACCGCACCAGCGACACCTTCAACATCTCCCATCCGCACGCGCTCGGGCCCTTCATCGCGGCGAGCTACTCGTACGCGGATACGAGCGACGGCCAGAGCTGGGCCGCGGGCATCGGCCGGCCGTTCTACGCGCTCGACACGCGCGAGACCTGGGCAATCGGCGCCGACAGCACCACGCGCAACGAAGCGGTATACGTCAGCGGCGTAAATACCGGCGTCTACCGCCACGATCAGAACAATGCCAACGCCTCATACGGATGGTCCGCCGGGCTGATCGATGGTTGGACCTGGCGGCATACCGCCGGCTACTCGTATGAGGACAACAGCTACGCGAGGATCCTTGGCGAATCGCCGGCGGGCGAGCTGCCGGCCGACCTGATCCTTTCCGGTCCGTACTACCGCGTGCAGGTCCTGCAGGACCGGTTCCGCACGCTGTCCAACCTGGATTCGATCGGCAAGCCGGAGGACATCAACGTCGGACTCGACTTCACCGCGCAGATCGGGCGCTCGCTCTATGCGCTCGGTTCCACCCGTCAGCAATGGATCTACACGGTTAGCGTCGCGAAAGGCAGCGATGTCGGCGAACGCGGCCTGCTGCGCAGCGGCGCCGGCTTTTCGGGGCGCTACGCCGACAGCAGCGAGCAGCAGGTCGCGAGCGCCGAGGTGCGCTACTTTCACCGGCAACCCCGGAACTTCACCTTCTACGGCGCGTTCACGGGAAAGGCGGTGAGGAATCCGGACGTTCCCAACCCGCTCACGCTCGGCGGCGACAACGACCTGCGCGGCTACCCGCTGCGCTACCAGAGCGGAAACAAGTCGGTGCTGGTGAACTTCGAGGAGCGCGTCTACACCGACTGGAACCCGTTCCGCCTCATCCGGATCGGCGGCGCGGTGTTCTACGACGGCGGGCGCGCCTGGGGCGGCAGCAATCCCAACACCGCTAACTCGGGGTGGCTGAACGACGTCGGCTTCGGCCTGCGATTCCTGACCGACCGCTCGGCGGTGGGCAACGTGCTGCACGTCGACGTCGCCTTCCCGCTCAACCGCGAGCCGGGAATCGACGCGGTGCAGCTGCTGATCTACACCAAGGTCAACCTATGAGAAGAGGCGCTCGGAGAGCACGCGCAGCAGGTACTCGCCGTAGCCCGATTTCTGCAGCGGCTTCGCCAGCGCCTCGAGCTGGCGCGAGTCGATGAAGCCCATGCGCCACGCCACTTCCTCCGGGCAGGCGATCTTCAGGCCTTGCCGCCGCTCGATGGTCTCGATGAAGCTCGCCGCCTCGAGCAGGCTCTCGTGGGTGCCGGTGTCGAGCCAGGCCATGCCGCGACCCATGGGGATGACCTCCAGCTCGCCGCGCTCGAGGTAGACGCGGTTGACATCGCTGATCTCGAGCTCGCCGCGCGCCGACGGCTTCAGCTTCGCCGCGATGTCGAGCACCTGACGGTCGTAGAAATAGAGCCCGGTGACGGCATAGCGCGACTTCGGCCGCGCCGGCTTCTCCTCGATGCTCACCGCGCGGCCGTTGCCGTCGAACTCGACCACGCCGTAGCGGGCGGGATCGTTCACCGGGTAGGCAAACACCGTGGCGCCGCTCGTGCGAGCCGCGGCGCGCTTCAGGAACTCGGTGAGGTCGTGGCCGTAGAAGATGTTGTCGCCGAGCACGAGCGCGACGTTGTCGGCGCCGACGAACTCCCGGCCGATGATGAAAGCCTGGGCGATACCTTCAGGTTTCTTCTGTATCTTGTAGGAAAATCTTGCCCCCCACTGCTGACCGCTCCCGAGCAGCTGCTCGAAGCGCGGCGTGTCTTCGGGCGTGGAGATGACGAGAATGTCCCGGATGCCGGCGAGCATCAGCGTCGACAGCGGGTAATACACCATCGGCTTGTCGTAGACGGGCAGAAGCTGCTTCGACACCGCCTGCGTCACGGGGTAGAGGCGCGTGCCCGAGCCGCCGGCGAGGATGATGCCCTTCATGCCGCCTGCGGCGCGGTGCGCGGTTCGTGCGCCAGGTACCACTGCACGGTCTTCTCCAGGCCGGTCTCGAACCGCTCCCTCGGCTGCCAGCCGAGCTCGCGGCGGATCTTGGCGATGTCCATCGCGTAGCGCAGGTCGTGGCCCGGCCGGTCGGTCACGAACTCGATCAGGTCGGCGTAGCGGCCGCTGCGGCGCGCCCGCGCCCGGTCGAGCGCCGTGCACAGCGCCTGGACCACGTCCAGATTGCCGCGCTCGCATTCGCCGCCGATGTTGTAGGTCTCCCCTACCCGGCCCTTCTCCAGCACCAGGCGCAGCGCCTCGCAATGGTCGTCGACGTAGAGCCAGTCGCGGCGGTTGCGGCCGTCGCCGTAGACCGGAAGCCGCTTGCCCGCCAGCGCATTGCGGATGAAGAGCGGGATCAGCTTCTCCGGATACTGGCGCGGGCCGTAGTTGTTGGAGCAGTTCGTGGTCAGCGTCGGCAGTCCGTAGGTGTGGAAATAGGCTCGCACCAGGTGATCGGCCGCGGCTTTCGAGGCCGCGTAGGGACTGTTGGGCGCGAACGGCCGCGTCTCGCTGAACGGCGCTTCGCCGAGCTTGAGCGACCCGTACACCTCGTCGGTCGAGACGTGCAGGAAGCGGAAGTCGCGCTGCCTCTCGAAATGACTCCTCGCTTCCTCGAGCAGCGCGAAGGTGCCGACCACGTTGGTCTGGATGAAGTCCGCCGGCCCGGCGATCGAGCGGTCGACATGGCTTTCGGCGGCGAAGTGGACGATGGCGCGCGGCTGGTGCTCGCGCAAGAGCGAGCGCACCAGTTCGCGGTTGCAGACGTCGCCCCGCACGAAGACATGCCTGGAATCCGCCTTGATCGAATCAAGACTTGCCAGGCTGCCGGCGTAGGTCAGCTTGTCGAGGTTGACGATCGCCTCGCCCGTCTGCGCGATCGTCGACAGCACGAAATTCGAGCCGATGAACCCCGCGCCTCCGGTGACAAGCAGCATGCGGCGATTATCGCCCAGCCCGCTTCGACAGCCATAGCCCGAGCAGGAGCGCCGCGAGGATGCCGTGCTCGTGGTGCAGCGTGGTGTTCACCACACCCACGCCGGCGGTGACGAACCAGGCGCCGAGCGCGCCCCCCCATGCCAGCCAGTGGTCGTCGCCGTCTTCGGGCCGCGGGCGGCGCGCGACCGCGACCAGCCAGGCGAGAAGCAACGCGACGAGGGGCACCAGGCCGACGATGCCACGCTCCGCGAGCGCGGTGAAGTACAGACTGTGTCCGTGCGAGAAGCGATACGGTGAAATGTCGTAGAGACGCGGGTCGAAGTCCCGCCCGGCCTCGCGGCGCCACTGTCCCAGCCGCTCGAGCGAAATCTGCGAGAAGTTGTCCATCCCCACGCCGAACCATGGATAGCGCTGCCAAGCCGCGAACGCAGCCCGCCAGATCGCGTGCCGCGAGCCGAGCGGGTCGCTTGCGTGCACGGCCCGCTCGTACTTCTCGACGAAAGGGGCGCTGTGCGCGAGCACCCCGAGGACGGCCACCGCGACCATGGCGAGCATCGCCGCGCGCGGGCGCCCGCCCTTACCGCGCCACAGCGCGGCGATCAGGATCATCGCCCCGACGCCGGCACCGAGCGCGCTCCGGCTGGTGGTGACCACGAGCGAGAAGATGAACAGCGCGTTCACCGCGAGCGCGGCCAGCCTGCGCCACGCCGACCAGCCCTTCCAGCCGGCGAAGGTCCATGACCAGGCGAGCGTGAGCATGATCGCCAGGTAGATCGCCGTGTGGTTCACATGGCCGACGGAGTTGAGGTTCAGCCAGTTGCTCGCTCCGCGCCACAGGTTGGCGTAACCCCAGGCGAGGCCGGCGAGCGCCGAGGCAACCAGCGTGCCGAGCGCCAGCTTCATTTCCCGCGCGTCGTAGCGGCTGCGCCGCGCCACCCATGCGACGCTGCCGTAGCGCAGCAGGTCGAGCGGCCCGCGCCATTCGCTCCCCTGCAGGCCGGCAAACGCGGCGACCACGAACCCGGACGCGATCCACGCCGCGAACAGGCTGTCCCAGAGGTCCCAGGGACCTCCCCAGTCGCGGGCGCGCGCGCGATTGACCGCCCAGATGATCAGGTAGAGGACAAGGAAGATGCTCTTCGGCGCCTCGTACAGCGGCAGGAAAAAGCACAGCGCGAGCAGCGCGCCGATTTCGAGCCGCCGGCTCATTTCTGGACGCGCAGGTGGAACCAGAGGCTGTTGGCCGGGAAGATGAAGCAGAAGTGCTTCTCGTACTTGTGCGGCGAGAGCGCGAACAGGCCGCGCGCGATCTGCGAGAAGGGAAACGACTTGCCGAAGTCGAGGCCACGGTCGACCAGGACGAAGCGCTTCAGGCTGTAGAAGTTCGAGTGGCGCGTCCCCTCGGTGAAATATTCCAGCGAGTCGTAGGCGAGATGGCGCACGTGCGTCGGGTCCTGGTAGGAGTAGAGGCTCGAGAAGTGCGGCGTGGTGACGATCACGTCGGCGCCGTCGCGGCCGACCCGATGTACCTCCTCCATCAGCGCGACGATGTTCTGCAGATGCTCGATGACGTTGCGCATCAGGATCACGTCGAAAGCGCTGTCCGGCAGCGGATAGGGGAAGCGGTTCAGGTCGTGGCGCACGTCGGCGTCCGCCGCGTCGGCGAAATCGATGCCGATCGCGCCGCGGAACTTGGCGCGGCCGCAGCCCACGTCCAGCACCTTGCGCCCCTCGCAGAGCTGCCCGATCTCAGCGGTGCGCATCCGCGGCCTCCCGATAGATGGCTTCCATCCGGTCGACCATCCTCTCGTAGCTGAAGCGTTCCGCGCAATGCCGGCGCGCCGCAGCTCCAAGGGTCTGGGAAAGATTCTTATCCTGTAAGAGCCTTTTCAATGCCGCCGCCAGGGCAGACGAGTCCTGGGGTTGCACCACCAGCGCGGTCTTCTCGTGGATCGCCAGCTCCGCCATGCTGCCGATGTTGGTGGTCACGCAGGGCAGTCCGACCAGCATTGCCTGGATGAGCGCCTGCGGCACGCCCTCGTTCGCGTAGGACGGCAGCGCGAACAGGTCGAACGACTGCAGCCAGGGCACGACGTCGCGCTGGTTGCCGGCAAAGAGCACCTTGTGCCGGATCTTCAGCTCGCCGACCTGAGCTTCGAGCATCGGCCGCTGCGGACCGTCGCCGACGATCACCAGCCCGGCTTCCTCGGGCAGGGCCCGGAGCAGGAAGCGGTGCCCCTTCCAGCTGCGCAGCGTCGCGACGATCCCCACCAGTGTCTTTTCTCTTGGCAAGCCAAGTTTCTCTCTCGCGGCCATCCGCTCTCCGGGCCGGAAGCGCTCGGTGTCGATGCCGGTCGGCACGGAGTCGATGCGCTGCGCGGAGAAACCGTTGCGCTCGACGAGCTCCTGCTTCAGCGCTTCGCCGGCGGTGACGATGCGGGCAGTCGCCCTCGTGTAGAGCCAGCGGCTGAACGGATTGCGCGGCACCGGCGCGGAGATGTGCCGGGTGCGCACCATCGGCTGCGGCCGGCCGAGCGAAGCGAGCGCGAGCGCGGACAGCCAGGAATCGGTGGAGCTGTGGGTGCTCACCACATCGCAACGCCGCTCCTGGAATTTCTTCCTCAGGGAAGAAAATCCTGCCCAGCTCTTGCGCGCGATCGGCACCGCTTCGGGCTGCAGGCCCCAGCCCGGCGCCTCGGCGAAGATGCGCGCCTCCGGCGGGCAGAGGAGCCGAATGTCATGGCCGCGGCGCGCCAGCCCCTGCGACTCGGAGAGGATCCGGATTTCCTGGCCGCCCCAGCCCAGCGACGATTCGGTATGAACGATCCTCATGCCGCCGCGCGGCCATTGGTCTCGCGCGTGCGCTCGGCGGCGTATTGGGTGCGGTACAGGCGCGCGTAGACGCCGTCGGCGGCAAGCAGCTGGGCGTGGGGCCCGAGCTCGACGACGCGGCCGCGGTCGAGCACGGCGATGCGATCGGCGTGCTCGATGGTCGAGAGGCGGTGCGCGATCACCACCGTGGTGCGGCCGCGCATCAGCACCTCGAGCGCGGCCTGCACCGCGCGCTCCGATTCCGAGTCGAGCGCCGAGGTCGCCTCGTCGAGGACCAGCAGCGGCGCGTTCTTCAGCAGCGCGCGCGCGATCGCGAGGCGCTGGCGCTGGCCGCCGGAAAGCCGCAGGCCGTTCTCGCCGATCAGCGTGTTCAGCCCTTCCGGCGTTTCGCGGATGAAGTCCATGGCGTGCGCGGCGGTCGCGGCGGCGATCACCTCTTTCTCCGCGGCGCCGTTCATGCGGCCGTAGGCGATGTTGGCGTAGATGGAGTCGTTGAACAGCACCACCTCCTGGCTGACGAGCGCCACGTTGGCGCGCAGGCTCTCCAGCGTGAGCGATTGCAGGTCGTGGCCGTCGAGCAGGATGCGGCCGCCGTCGGGCGCGTAGAAGCGCGGCAGCATGTTGGCAAGCGTGGTCTTGCCGCCGCCCGAGGGGCCGACCAGCGCCAGCGTCTCGCCGGGCCGGATGTGGAGATTGATGCCGTCGAGCGCCGGCTCCCTGCGCGTCGGGTAGGTGAAGCTGACGCGCTCGAAAACCAATTCGCCCTTCGCGCGCGGCAGGCTCACGGTGCCGGCGTCGGACTCGACCGGGGCGTCGATCAGCTCGAACACGCTCTCGGCGGCGGCGAGGCCGCGCTGCAGCGGCGTGTTGACCTCGGTGAGGTGCTTGATCGGCGCGAGCAGCATCAGCATCGCCGTGAGGAAAGAGGCGAATTCGCCGATGCTGGTGCTGGCGGCGAGCGATTGCGCCAGGGCGAGATAGACGATCACCGAGAGCGCCACCGCCGCCAGCAGGTGCGTGATCGGCGTGGTGAGCGCGGCGGCGGTGCCGGCGCGCATGTTGAAGCCGCGCAGCGCCTGCGCGCCGCGGCGGAAGCGCCCGGCCTCGTAGTCCTGGCCGCCGAACACCTTCACCACCTTGTGGCAGTCGATCGCCTCCTGCAGCACGCCGACCAGGTCGCCGAGCTGGCGCTGCGACTCGCGCGACATGCGCCGCAGGCGTTTGGCGATGAGGCGTACCGTCAGGCCCACCGGCGGCAGGATCAGGAAGGCGATCAGCGTCAGCTTCCAGTTGAGGTACAGCAGCCAGGCGAGCAGGCCGACGATGGCGATCGAGTCCTTGACCACCACGGTGAGCACGGTCGTCGCCGCGGCGGTGACGTTGGCGACGTCGTAGGCGACCTTGGAGAGCAGCGCGCCCGAGGTATGGTCGTCGAAGTACTTTGCGGGAAAGCGCAGCAGGCGCGAGAACATCGCACTGCGCAGGTCGAGCACCACGCGCTGCGCCACCCAGTTCATGGCGTAGGACGAGCTGAAGGTCAGCAGGCCGCGCACGGCGATCACGCCGACGATGGCGCCGGCAAAGGCGGCCGGCGGCCAGGTCGGCCCGGTGGGAGCGAAGCCCGCGTCGAGCAGCGGCTTGAGCAGCGCCGGGAAAAGCGGCTCGGTCGCCGCCGCGGCGATCATGCCGAGCACCGCCAGCGCGAAGATCCTCCAGTACGGGCGCACATAGGAAAGCAGCCGTCCGTAGAGGGCACGCGTCGAGGGAGGGAGGTTCATCGGCCCCCCGCGGCGAGCGTGCCGTACAGGTCGGCGAGGCGCCCGGCCATGCCGTCGATGCCAAAGCGCTCGGCAGTGGCGCGCGCGGCCTGCGCGGGCCGGGGCGTGCGCACCGCCTGGTCCGCGGCGCGCATCAGGCGCGCGAGTCCCGCCGGGTCGTCGGGCTCGCAGATCCAGCCGTTGACGCCCGGCTCGACGATCTCGGCGGCACCGCAGCGCGAGCTGACGATTGCCGGCAGGCCCATGGCGAAGGCTTCCAGCACGGTGTTCGGGAAAGGGTCATACCGGGTCGGCAGGATAAGGCAGTCGGCGGCCGCGTACAGGGGGCGCACGTCTTCCTTGCCGCCGAGGAACAGGACTTTCAGGTCCTTGGCAAGGTTCTTGTAACGCCCTTCATCCCGGTCCCGTCCCACGACGAGCAGCCAGAATGACTCGTTCGCCGCCTGCGCGAGCGCCGCGATCGCGGCATCGAGCCCCTTGCGCGCGAAGCCCGAGCCGACGAAGAGGAACAGGGTATCGCGCGGCCGGCAACCGAGCTCGGCGCGCGCCTTGCCGCGCAGCGCCTCGGCGTGCCGGGGGTGGAAATGCTCGAGGTCGACGCCGTTGTAGATGACGTGCAGCTTCTCCGGCGCGACGCGGAAGGCGCGCTGGATCTCGTCGCGCACCATGCGCGAGTTGCAGACCACAGCCCGCAGGCGCGGGTGCTCGAACATGCGCCGCTCGGCGCCGCAGACATAGCGGTGATAGGGGTTGATCCAGATGGCGAGCCGCTCGGCGAGGCCGGCCGCGGCGCGGCGCAGCTCGAGCCAGCGCCGGTGCACGCCGTCGCCGGCGCGGTAGAGGTCGCAGCCGGGGATGCGCTCGTGCGACTGCACCACGTCGAAGCCGATGCGCCGCCACGCGGCGCGCGCGGCGCGAGAGAACGCCCAGTCGCGCCACAGGCTGCCGATGTAGAACGGGTCGACGCGCTCGACCCGCCGCGCGCCCCAGCCTTCGGCGCTGCGCGAGATCAGCGTCACTTCCGCGCCGCTGCGCTCGAGGGCCGGCAGCGCGCGGGCGACGAAGCGCTCGGCGCCGCCGAACGGGTTGTAGCGCTGGCGGACGATGGCGACCTTCATCGCGCCAGCAGCTCTTGCGCCGCCGCGTACACCGGCTCGACGCCGAGCAGCGTCAGGCATTCGCTCACCTTGCCGCCGCCGCAGCCGTCGACGCCGCAGGGCCGGCAGCTATGCGTCGTCGTCACCACGCGCTGCTCGACGTTCCAGGGTCCCCAGGCGATCTCGCTGCTCGGGCCGAACAGCGCCACCGTCGGCACGCCCATGGCCGCGGCGAGGTGCATCGGCATCGAGTCCACGCCGATGAAGAGCTTCGCGCGCGCCGTCAGCGCGCCCAGCTCCTTCAGCGAGAGCTGGCCCGCGAGATTGACCGCCGGCGATTTCATCCGGCCGACGATCTCGTCGATCAGGCCGGTCTCGTCGGGGGCGCTCGTCAGCACCACGCGGTGCCCGTCCTGCGCGAGGCGATCGGCGAGCGCGGCGTTGCGCTCCGCCGGCCAGCACTTGAAGCGCCAGCGCGAAGCCGGGTGCATGTGCACGAACGGCTCGGCCACCAGCTCGCGCACCCGCTCTTCGGCGGCCTTGCCCGGGACGAACACCACCTCTCGCTCGCCGGTCCCCGGCTGCACGCCGATGCGCCGCAGCGCGTCGAGGTTCACCTCGACCTGGTGGCGATTGCGCACCAGCGGATAGAGATGCGTGAAGCTCTTCGGCCACCAGCGGCCGCGCTCGCGGTCGACCGGACCGACCGCGTAGCGGACACCCAGCGTGCGCGCGAGCCAGGCGCCGCGCGTGTGCTCGGAGAGATGCAGCAGCAGGTCGTAGCGCCGCGAGCGCAGCTCGCCGAACAAAGCTCTCTCCCGCCGCAGCCGCTCGAGCGCACCGAGAGAACGCCAGCGGCGGCCGACGGTGTGCAGCCGGGCGAGCGCGGGGTGAGCTGCCAGCATCGGCGCCGTATCGTCATAGACCAGCGCGTCGACCTCGATCGCCGGCGCGTGGGCCTTGAGCACGGAGAGCACCGGAGCGGCGAGGAGCACGTCACCGTGATGACGCAGCTTCACCACCAGCGCGCGCCCGCATTCCCCCAGCGGGACGGCGTCCTTCACCATCCCGCGAGGTTACCTCAATCCAGGCGGTAGCCCACCGAGGCGTAGACGGCGAGCCCGGGCGCGGGCAGTGCGCTGAACGTATTCGGCCCGGTGACGGTGCCGTAGCTGAAGTACTTGCGATTGAGCAGGTTGCGAGCCTCGAGCGTGAAGTCCCAGCGCGCGACGCGCTGCTCCAGCTTGGCGTCTACGACGCTGTAGCTCGGTTGCTTGCGCGGGAAGGTGTTCGCCTGGTCGTTGTCGAAGCGCTGCTGCCCGACGTAGCGCCAGTTGAGATTGGCGCGGCTGCGAGGCAGGAAGACCCAGGACAGGCCGGCGGTGGCGATCCGCTCGGGAACGAGCGGCACCTGATTGCCGCTCACCTCGACGCCGCCGTAGACGCCGGAGCGGAAGCGCGCGTCCAGCCACGTCGCGCCCGCACGCAGGTCGAGCGATGGCAGCACGCGCCACAGCGCTTCCACCTCGACGCCGCGTCGCCGCGTCGGCTCGAGGTTGATATTGGAGAGGGTGAGCGGACTGAAGTAGATCTCGTTCTCGAGGTCGGTCTGGAAGGCGGCGACGCGGCCGCGCAGGCCGCCTCGCTCCACGTCCATCCCGAGCTCCCCGCCCTCCCCGGTTTGCGGCCGCAACAGCTCCGCATTGCACGGCGGGAAGAAGCACGCGTTCTCGTCGAAGTTGGCGAGGCGGAAGCTGGTGCCGTACTTCAGGTAACCGGAGAAGCCGCCACCGAGCCCCTGGCGCAGCGCCGCCTCGTAGGCGCGCAGCAGGTCGGTGCGGCCGCGCTTGTCGCTCGGAAAGACCTTCTCCTCGAGAGTCTGGTCGACGCTCTGCAAGCGCCCGCCGAGAACCAGGCGCGTCGTGCCGGTCGCCCAGAGGCTCGCTTGCACGTACCCGGCGCTCGAGTCCTGCGTGCCGGCGCGGCGCGAGAACGGCGTGCTGATGCTCGTCGGGCTGGACGCGCTACTCGTCTCGTACTGCCAGCCCTCGAGCTCGCCGCCGACGATCAGTTCGTGGCGGCGACCAAAGGCGGGAATTGCAAACTTGACGCGCGGCGCGAAATTCCACACCTCGGCGTCGGTGTCGGTGAAGAAGCCGCCGAAGGCGGCGAAGAACGCCTGCGTACTCTTCTGGCGGTAGCCGAGGTCCGCCGCCGCCTCGTGGCCGCCGAATCGTTGCGACCCGCCGAGGATCACATGCGCGCCTTCGCGATGGCTCCAGTCGTCGGGAGTCTTGGTCTGCCGCGGATCGTCCTTGATTTGCTGCTCGGTGAGCGAGCCCGGCAGGCGCTGGCTCTGCTTGTCGGCGCCGAGCTTGAGATAGGCCTGGTTTGTGCTGCCCTTTGCCTCGAGGCGGCCGCCGAAAGCGGCCTGCTGGTACTCGCTGTTGCGACGGTAGCCGTCGGTGTCCTCGGCGGTCACCGAGAAGCCGCCGCCGAACGTGTCGCCCATCGCGTCGCCGCTGAGACGTCCTTCCTTGGACTGCCAGCTGCCGATGCGCGCGATGGCGCGTCCGCGCACCGTGCCCGGCTTCGGCCGGCGGGTGATGATGTTGATCGTGCCGGAAGTGGCGTTCGCCCCGTAGAGCACCGAGCCGCTGCCGCGCACGATCTCGATGCGCTCGATCGAGTCGAGCGGCACGGCGCTCAGCTGCGCCGAGACGAGCTCGTTCTCCGAAATCCGCAGCCCGTCGATCATGATCAGCGTGTTCTGGTCGCCGGTGATGCCCATGCCGCGCAGGTCGACCTGCGGGTTCTGCGTGCCGGCGAGGTCGCGGATCTGCAGCAGCCCGTACTGGGCGAGGATGTCGCCCAGGTTGGAAGAGGCGCTGCGCTGGATGTCGTCCGCGGTGATGATCGTGACGCCGACCGGCAGGTCGCGCTTGGAATCGGGAAAGCGGGTGGCGGTGATGACCACCGCGTCGTCCTGCGCGAAAGCGGTGGAAAAAGCGAGCCCGGCCAGGAGGCCGAAGGCAGCGGTGCGCATAGAAACCTCCCTGGCGTCATCCCCGACGCCGCGTTGGTTAAGAAGGCTTCCCGGCCGGTCTCCGGACTCGCGGGGCATGCCATCCCGGCCTTCCAGCGCTGCTTTGCCGTGGCCGAACGTCGAGATGACTCTCCCGCTTACCGTTGCGGGGGCAGTTCAGGCTTCGCACCTGATTCCCGAACACCTGGGTAAGCGGTGTTAATGATAAGGCATGAGGGAATACATGCAGAAACGCGCCTTACTTCTTGACCGAGCATGAAATTTGAACGATAGTTCGCCCGGTGGACTCGGAGCTCAACTCCCTCGAAGCCAAGGTTGCGCAGTTCGTTACGCTGTGCGAGCGGCTGCGCGCGGAAAACACCGCGCTTCGCCAGCAGCTCGCCGTCGCGCAGAACGACGCCAAGCGGCTGAACGAGAAGATCGACGGCGCGACGTCGCGCCTCGAGGGCTTGCTCAGTCGACTGCCCACCGGTTGAGCGTGGCTGAAGTCAAGACGGTCGAAGTGACCCTGCTGGGCCGCACCTATCGCGTCGCGTGCAGCGACGAGGAGCGCGAGGCGCTCATGCAGGCAGTCGCCTACCTCGATGCCAAGATGAACGAGATCCGCAAGGCCGGGAAGGTGATGGGCGCCGAGCGCATCGCGGTGATGGCCGCGCTCAACGTGGCGCACGAATTGCTTAGCGTGCGCCTCGGCTCGGGCTTTGATCTCGGTCAGGCGAAGCGCCGTTTGTCGGCGATCGAGTCGCAGCTCGACGCGGCGATTGCCAAGCAGGAAAAACTGTTCTAAAAAGAACTCGGTCCCTGCTGTGAGCGACCGGGCTCATATTTTCCGAACCGATAGCTTCCTCAGGTCGCGGCCTCGTGTCACTGTTGTGATCGTCCCACGCCTCGCGTGCCGGACGAACCTGATGTGACCGGAAAGCGACCACCCTGTTTAGCCAGGGTTCGGGAGCCGAGCCCACCGCCATCGGCGGGGACTTTCTCCTCCTAGAAGAGCGACCATGGCCTACTGGCTCATGAAAAGCGAGCCGGACGAGTGCTCCATTGACGACGTCCTTGCGGCGAAGAACCGGATCACGCCCTGGAGCGGCGTGCGCAACTACCAGGCGCGCAACTTCATGCGCGACCGGATGACGATCGGCGACGGCGTGCTCTTCTACCACTCGAGCTGCCCCGAGCCCGGCATCGCCGGCCTGGCCGAGATCGCGTCGGCCGCCTATCCGGACGCGAGCCAGTTCGATCGCAAGAGCCCCTACTATGACAAGGACGCGAAGAAGGAGTCGCCGCGCTGGTTCAACGTCGACGTGCGCGCCCTGCGAAAAACCAGATTGGTGTCTTTACCTGAACTAAAACAACAAAAGCCTCTGGCGAAGATGGTGACCCTACGCCCGGGAAACCGGCTTTCCATCACCCCGGTCACCGAGGCCGAGTGGAAGCACATCCAGACGCTGCTCTGAAGAACGACACCCTCCTGCGCGCGCTGGCGCGCCAGCCGACGGAGTACACGCCGATCTGGCTGATGCGCCAGGCCGGCCGCTACCTGCCGGAGTACAACGCCACGCGCGCCAAGGCGGGGAGCTTCCTCGCCCTGGCCAAGTCGCCGGCGCTCGCGACCGAGGTCACGCTGCAGCCGCTCGAGCGCTTCCCGCTGGACGCGGCGATTCTCTTTTCCGACATCCTCACCATTCCCGACGCGATGGGCCTCGGCCTCGCGTTCGCCGAGGGCGAAGGCCCACGTTTCGAACGGCCGCTGCGCGACGAAGTCGAGATCCGCAAGCTCGCTGCTCCAGACCTGACTGACTTGAGTTATGTCTTTGACGCGGTGCGCGAGATCCGCCGCGCCCTCGCCGGCCGCGTACCCCTGATCGGCTTCTCCGGCAGCCCGTTCACCCTCGCCTGCTACATGGTCGAAGGCTCGGGCAGCGACGATTGGCGCGCGGTCAAGACGATGCGCCATGCCCGGCCGGACCTTCTCCACGCGATTCTCAAGGTCAACGCGCGAGCGGTGGCGGATTACCTCAACGCGCAGGTCGCTGCGGGCGCGCAAGTGGTGATGGTCTTCGATACCTGGGGCGGAACGCTCGCGCACGAGGACTACGAGATCTTCTCGCTCGCCTATTGCCGGCAGATCTTCAAGGAAGTGAAAGGCGTGCCGCGGATTCTGTTCACCAAAGGCGGCAATCCCTGGCTGCGCGCGATGATGGCGAGCGGTTGCGACGCGATCGGCCTCGATTGGACGAGCGATGCGCGCGAAGCGCGCCGCCTCGCGGCGGGCCGCGTCGCGCTTCAGGGCAATCTCGATCCCGCAGCGCTCTTCGCTCCGCCCGAAAGAGTGCGCGCCGCTGCGCGCGCGGTGCTCGACAATTTCGGCGCCGAGCCCGGTCACGTGTTCAATCTCGGTCATGGCATCCTGCCGACAACGCCGGTCGATTCCGTTTCCGCCTTGGTAGACGAAGTGCGCACTTACAGCAGGCGTTTGCGGACCTCAGGAAAGGCTTGACTTATGCACAAAGAACCGGCACTGCCGGGAGTTTCCTGTCGCCGCCCAGTTCCTCTGGCAAGTGTTCTGCAAGCCATTGAAGAATCTGAGGAAAAGAAGAGGTAAGGGAGAGGATCGCATGTCGAAACAGGGGACGCAGGACCCTATGACATGCGCATGAAGCGCTTACCCACAGATTTATCCACAATCTCTAAGTCATTGCCGAGCCGGGAAATTTCGGTTGCGCGGGTGGCGCTCGACGTGCCACTCGCACGATTGTTCGACTACGCGGCGCCGGAAGACTGCGAGCTCGCGCCGGGCGATCGCGTCGCCGTACCTTTCGGCGCGCGTCAGGAAATCGGCGTCGTCGTCGAAGCAAACGCCGCCAGCGAGCTGCCCGCGGAGCGCATCAAGCGCATCAGCGCGCGCCGCGACGACGCGCCGCGCTTGCCCGCCGACTGGCTCGAGCTCATGCGCTTCCTGTCGGTGTATTACCAGCGCCCGCTCGGCGAAACGATCATCGCCTCGCTGCCACCGCGGCTGCGCTCCGTGCGACCGCTGCCTCGCAAGACGCTCGCCGCTGCCGACACGGCGGACTCGACGCGCTTTTCGCCCAGCCACTTGCTCACCGCCGACCAGTCCCGCACCACGCAGACCATCGCAGCGAGCCTTGGCCGCTTCCAAGCCTGGCTCCTCCACGGCGTCACCGGCAGCGGCAAGACCGAGGTCTACCTTCATGTCATCGCCCGCGTGCTCGATTCCGGCGGCCAGGCGCTGGTGCTGGTGCCCGAGATCAGCCTCACGCCGCAGCTCGAGGCGCGCTTTCGCGAGGCCTTCCCCGAGACGCGAATCGCCATGCTGCATAGCGCGCTCGAGGACGTAGCGAGAACGTCGGCATGGCTGGCGGCGGCGCGCGGCGACGCCGGCATCGTCCTCGGCACCCGCCTGGCGGTGCTCGCACCCCTGCCCAGACTCGCCGTGATCGTGGTCGACGAAGAGCACGACAGCTCGTTCAAGCAGCAGGAGGGCTTGCGCTATTCGGCGCGCGATGTCGCGGTGTATCTGGCGAAAGCGCGCGGCTGCCCGGTGGTGCTCGGCACGGCGACGCCGTCGCTCGAGACCTGGCACAACTGGCGCCAGCGCCGCTACGAGAAGCTCGATCTCCCGGATCGCGCGGCGCCGGGCGCGAAGCTGCCCGCGGTACGCATGGTCGACTTGAAAAAGGATCCGGCCGAGGACGGCTTCGCCAAGGCGACCCTGGCGGCGATCGGCGAGCGGCTCTCGCGCGGCGAGCAGAGCCTCGTTTTCCTCAACCGCCGCGGCTACGCGCCGGTGCTCGCGTGCGAAGCCTGCGGCTGGGCAGCGAGCTGCGGCCGATGCACTGCCCACCTGGTGCTGCACGCCGCCGACCGGCGTTTGCGCTGCCACCACTGCGGCGCCGAGGCAGGCGTACCGCGCGCCTGCCCGACCTGCGGCAACGTCGATCTCAAACCCATGGGACGCGGCACGCAGCGCGTCGAGGAGTCGCTGGCGCAGCGCTATCCGAAGGCGCGCATCGTGCGCATCGACCGCGACAGCGCGCGGCGACGGGCAGCGCTCGCGCGCACGCTCGAAGGCATCCGCCGCGGCGAGGCGGACATCCTGGTCGGCACGCAGCTCCTCGCCAAGGGTCACGACTTTCCCGGCCTGACGCTGGTCGCGGTACTGAACGCCGATACGGCGCTGCTTTCCACCGACTACCGCGCGCCCGAGCGCCTTTTCGCCGTGCTCTCCCAGGTCGCGGGCCGCGCCGGCCGGCGAGCGGCCCCCGGCGAGGTGCTGGTGCAGACCCGCTACCCGGGTCATGCGCTCTTCGCCGCGCTCGCGCGCCACGACTTCGCCGGCTTCGCCGATGCGCAGCTCGAAGAGCGACGCGCCGCCGGCTTCCCGCCATTCGTCTTCGAGGCGTCGCTGCGAGCCGAGGCGAAGAAGCTCGATCAGGCGATGACGTTTCTGCGCGGCGCGACGGCGGCGGTGGCTCCGCCCGAGGAGGTCCGCGTCTACGACCCGGTGCCCCATGTCATCACCCGCCTCGCCGGCCTCGAGCGGGCGCAGCTCGTCATGCAGTCGACATCGCGGCCGGCGCTGCAGGACTACCTCGGCGAGCTGAGCGGCGCTCTCTTCGCCAGCCCGACGCGCGACGTGCGCTGGCACCTCGACGTCGATCCCATAGAATTCGATTGATGTCCGATCCGAAAGACGTCTTCAAGCGCGAACTTGAGGACGCGGTGCGCAAGCTCGCGCCGGACCTCAAGGTCGAGGTGCACGTCGAGAGGCCGAAGAATCCGGAGCACGGCGATCTCTCGAGCAACGTCGCCATGCAGCTCGCGCGGCAGATGAAGAAGCCGCCGATGGAGGTGGCCAAATTGATTCTGGGTTTCTTGCGTCCGGGCATTTCTGCCGAGATTGCCAAACCCGGATTCATCAATATCCGGCTGAAAGCAGAGACGAAACTCTCCGCCATCTCGCACGCGCTCACCGAGGGGAAAGCGTTTGGCAGAA